>OLLW01000062.1_pt1 | contig 45350 bp, 39 predicted proteins | sample 1604611 | NCBI WGS metagenome assembly OLLW01 (sample SAMEA104055725, study PRJEB20765) | soil metagenome | biome: Arctic tundra; feature: Polygonal ground; material: soil | place: USA | collected 2011-09 | depth 0-0.5 m | reverse complement strand
GAGCCGCTCGCGAGCGGCTCGGATAGGTCTCGGAGCAGGGCGGCCAGCGAGTCCCGACCGCGGCGTGGCAAGCCGACACGGTCCAAGCCCCGTCCCGAACCGGTGGCGCTGGGCTCACGCGCTACGAGCACCTGGACGCGCTGACCGTTGGCCAGCGCAAGGTAGCCGATGGCCGCGGCCACGCGCCTGGCCACCTCCAGCTTTTGCGGCATGCCGAAGGCAAGCGACGCAGAGGCGTCGACCAAAAGCCGAAGCACGCTGTCCTCTTCCGCGCGAAATAGCTTTAAAACGGGCTCGCCAGTGCGCGCGAAGGCTGCCCAATCGACCCGCCGCAAGTCGTCCCCCGGAGCGTACGGCCTGTGATCTTGAAACTCTGCCGAGCCGCCACGGCGCCGCGACGCGCGTTCGCCGGCGGCGCCGCTCTGCACACTGACCTCCAAGCGACGCCGCAACGCCTCCAGCTCGCGCACGAAGCTAGGGTCGAGCAGGGCGCGCGGATCGGCCACGCTTCAGGCCTCGCTGGCCGCTTCCGGCTCACCCGCCTGGAGGGCCGCCTCTTCTTCGTCGAAGGCGCGCTGCAGCTTGGCGCGCCCAGCCGCCTCAGCCGCGACGCGCGAGCGCACGCGCAGCCCAGAGGCCGCGAATAGGCCAACGCCGATCAACGCCCAGGCGGCGGCGCAGGCCGAGCCGGCAGTAGCCACCAGCCCCGCGTCCGGTGCGGAGCTCGAAAGTGACTGCACCATGGTCATCGCGAAGGTGGGTGACGGGCTGGCCATGAGCATGGCTTGGTCGCGTTGGTTGGTGATCAACCCTGCCACCGCCATGGCGATCCAAGGGCCGACGAAGGCGACGAACAGCGCTGCGGCCAAGAGTACACGTGGCGTGCTGGTGTTGTCCGAGCGCGAGCGGGCCCAAGCGGCGAAGCCCACCACGAACCCGAAAAACGCCATCGCGTAGCCGTGGAAGGCCAGCACCGCGTCGCGATCTGGGGCTGATTTTGCCTCGCTTGCTCCGAGCGCGGCAGAAGCGCCCAAAGCCAGCAGGGTGAGTAACGCGAGCAGCGTAGCCGCGGACAAGATGCCGGGGCCGAGGCTGCGCCGCAGCGTCGACGCGCCCTGCTGCTGCCAATGCGTGAGCACACGCACCGAGGGTGCCAAGGGTTCGCCGGCGAACAGGAATGCGCCAAAGCAGCCAAAAGCCCAGAGCAGCGTGCCCGTGGCATACACCCACTCCACCGTGTGGGCCGCCCAAGCGACCAGCAACGTGCTGACCGTCAACGCCGGCAGGGTGGTCAGAAACCAGACCCGCAGCCGCGTCGAGCGGTCGTCGCTCGGCGCGCCCATGTTGGCGACGGTGACCTCGTAGAACAGCCAGGCGGGAATCGCGGTCAGGACTGCCGGCAAGAGCAACAGGAAGGCGAAATAGGGCAAGCCGAAGTCGGCACGGACGTAGGCCGTCGGCAGCCACACGGGGGGCCCGGCGGGGACTCCTGGCCACTGCTCGTGCGCCGCATACGACAACCCGACGCCGCCGCCGCCGTAGGCTATCAGGGAGACTGGTAGCGCCACGAGCAGCGTGACGATGATGGCCGCCGCAGGGCTCGAGAACTTTGCGCTGATCGAGAGACCGAAGGCGACCGCGAGAACCGCCATCACGAACAACAACGCGAAGGCGATCAGCACCTCTGACGCGGTCACCCCGCCGAACAAGAACGGCAGCGCGCCGACTGGCACGAGCATCACGATATACAGCGAAATATAGGTAAAAGCGGCCAGGAACTTACCGCGCGCGATGCTCCTCGGTGTGAGCGAGGTGAGCTGCAGCGCTTCCCAAGTGCGGCCACTGCGCTCGCCCGCGATGGTGTTGGCCGCGACTGCGGGACCAACCCAGGTGACCACGGCAAAGGCCAACGAGAAAAAGGTATGGAAGATGCCCACACCGACCTTGGCCGGCTCCGACGTCGTGCTCGCGACTCCGCCGACCGAGCAGATCAAGAGCGTCATCATGGCCGTGACCACGGCCAAAATGACCGGGGTACGCTGCAGCCGCGCGGCCTGCTTCAGCTCGCGCATCCACACCGGGTTGGGGTTCTCACGCAGGCGTTCGAACAGCGTGCTGGGACGCCCGCTCTCGCGCAGTGAGTTGGGTGGGGGCGGTGCGGAGGATGGGGGCGGTGCGGAAGCTAGGCCGGCGTCGTTGCTCATTGCAGATCTCCGCGCGTGACTTCGAGGAAGATACGCTCGAGCTCATTACGCTCGGGTTCCACGCCGACGATGCCCACACCGCGCGCCACCAAGTGACGTACGACCTCAGCCACGAAGCGCTCGTCGCCCACGTAGTGCACGGTGAGCTGCCCGCCTTGTCCGGCCTCGACGCTCAGCACGCCCCCGCCGCCTTCAATCAACGGTACGACCACGCGCGCGTCGCCCAGCACGCGCAGCCGCAAGCGCTTGCGCGCGGTTTGCGGGACGAGCGCGCCGCCGGCAGTCTGCACCGGGGCGGCGGGCGCGCTCTCGGGGCCGGCACTGGCCGGCTGAAACGGCATTTGCGGCGCGGGCACGACGCGCGTGCCGTCGGCGCCCAGCGGCGCGTTACGTTGGGCGAGCCGCTCGGCAATCTCGGAGATCGGCCCGGCGACGACCAGTGAGCCACGTTCCAAGATGCCGACCGACGTACAGATGTCGCTCAGCTCGGTCAGGATGTGACTGGACAGAAAGATGGTTTTGCCGAGATCTTTCAGCTCGAGCAAGAGATCGCGAACTTCGATGCGCGCGCGCGGATCGAGATCGCTTGCGGGCTCGTCGAGCACGAGCACTTTCGGGTCATGCAGCAAAATGCGTGCGATTTGCAGGCGCTGCTTCATGCCCTTGCTCAGCTCGGCGACCAGCCGATCCTGCAATTTGCCGAGCTCGGTGAGCTCGATCACCGCGTCCACGACCGAGCGATCCGGGACGGCATAAGCGGCCGCAAAGAACTCCAAAAATTCACGGATCGTGATGCGCTCGTAGACGCCCGCGTGGTCGGGCATGTAACCGATCAGCCGGCGCACTCGTTCCGGTTCCAGCGAGACGTCGATGCCGTCGATCTCGACGCGGCCCGAGAGCGGCTCGAGCAGCGTCGCCATAATGCGAATCGTGGTGGTTTTGCCGGCGCCGTTGGGGCCGATGAAGCCGAAGATTTCGCCTTGGCCGACCTCGAAGCTCACGTCGCGCAGGACGTCAATCGCGCCGAAGCGGTGCCATAAATGGCGAACGCGAATGGCCGGCACCGGGTGGCTCACGGCACGCCTCCGTAGCCGACCACGCGCAGCAGCACGCGGTCGATGTCCACCCGCAAACCGGAGTCTTGGGTACGCCCTTCGCCGCCTTCGAGCTCGGCGAGCAGCACGGGGACGTCGCTCGGCCACCAGTCCGCGTCGCTGCCGGTCAACGCCTCGAGGGCCTCCCAGGCCGCGCCGGCGCCCTGGGCGTGCTCTTCCACCGCGTCGTGGAAGCTGCTCACGGACAGCGGATGGTTCCCGTTCGAAGCGCCGGCAGGCCCGGATCCGAGCGAGCGACCGCGCCCGACGCTGACGGTTTCCCCGTCAGCGATCTTCGGAAAATACACGAAGTCCTGACCGGGTGTCTTGACGACCACGCTGAGCAGATCGCGGGCGCAGCGGTTCTTCACCAGAAGCCTGCCGTCCGTGCCCTGCACGAGGCTCACTCCGCCGGCCAAGGCGGTGAAGCCGTCCTCGCGCACGACCTGCACTTCCCAAGGCTTTTCTCGCAATTTTTCCAAGCGCAGCCCGTCGCGATCGACGACTAAGTCGCGCATTGTTTCGTCGGGCTCGCCGAGCACGTCCAGCACGCTGCCGCGCGCCGCGCGCACCGTCAGATCGTCCGAGCGTGCGCCGTACAAGCCGCGGAAGCGAGTGACCGACGCGTGCGCCATGCCCGCGCCGGCTTCGATCAGCGTCAGGTGCCGCGCTCGGCCGGACACACCCTTACCCAAAACTCCCAGCACCACGATGCCCACGAGCGCGATCCCCGCCCATACTGGCAAGTACACGAGCGCCCGTAGCGGTCTACCCGCGCGCTGCGCCAGGTAGAAGTTCAGGGGGCCGGCGAGGCCGGCGTACAAGAGCAAGAGCAACGTCGACACGACCACGGTCCAACGCGTGCTCTCGTTGGGATCGAGCACGCGCCGCACGGACCCGCCGCGCGCGTCGTCGAGCCCAGACTGGCCGTGTGGTAAGGCCACGACGCTCGCGCGCTCCCAGGCGTGGCGAACTAGATCTATCATTTTGAGGCGCAACCAAGGATCGCCGGCACCTAGCTCGCTGTCCGGATTGAAGGCCAAAAAATGCACTTCGCCCAGGCCGTAGCTACACGATTCGCCCCACGGGCTGACTCGTAGATTGGCGCCGCTCAGACCGAAGAACGTGGCTGCGAGATCGTGCGATGGCTGCGCCGATTCGAGCGCGAGGTGCGGCGGCCCGCCCCCTCCGCCGCCGGGGGGGTCGATCGGTACCGCGAACTGGGTGACGGCGCTCAATTGGTGGGCCGCGGCGCTGCTTTGTACGCGCCCGCCGGCGAGCGCCTCGAGCCACGAGCTACGCAGGTCCTCCGGGCGGTCGATGACCAGCGCGAGCGCGCCGCCACCGAGCACCCACGACACCAGCGCGCCCCGCGCGGGCGGCGGCATGTTGGATATCGTGCGTCCGGAAGCCAAGACGACTGTCGCGCTGGCATAGCCTGCGGCCAAGTCGGGCAGCACGGGTTCACCGGACACGATGTTGATCTGCGGCGTCGTCACGGACAGCGTCGACCCGCCGTAGCTGTAGCTCATGCCGCGCCGCCGGATGGGCATGGCTTGTGCGCTCAGCACGGGCGCAAGCCGACTCGGCACGCTGAGATCGAAGAGCAAGGGATCGAGCACTCGCACCGGCGTCACTTGGCTGAAGCCAAGCTCGCTCCCCTTGTCGTCGATGGCCACCACTTTGGCCCCCATGCGCGTGACCAGGCCGTGACTCGGCAAGAGCAAGCTCACTCGCCCTTTGGGCGCGAGCGCGAACGGCACACGCGACAGCGCGCGCCCCATGTCCAGCGAGCGCAGCTCCAAAAAGCCGCCTAGTGACCGGGAATCATTGCTCTCTAGATGAACGTAAACTTCGCCCCAGCCGTCTACCGAAGGGCTGTTGCCGCCGAGCACCGGCACCGCTTCGACGGTCAACGAGCTCTCCGCTGAAGCCGGCTTCGAGCACAGTGAGACGGCGAGCAGCGCGCACAGCAGCGGCAGTAGACGAGCCAGCCGAACGAGCCACTGCACACTCACACCCCTTGCGCCGCGCGCTCGACGGCTTCCGGCCGAGTTGGCACGCTGGCCAAAAGCTCGCGCACGATCTGATCGCACGACACGCCGTCGGCCTCGCCCTCGAAGCTGAGCAAAATACGATGGCGCAGCACGGGCGGCGCTGTCTTTTGCAAATCCGCGAAGGCGACGTGGGCGCGGCCTTCGAGCAGCGCGACGGCCTTGGCCGCCAGCACGAGTGACTGCGCGCCGCGCACACCAGCGCCGTAGCGCACTGCGCGACGCACCAACGCCGGCGCGTCGGCCGCGTCCGGCGCGCTGGCGCTGACCAAGCGTGCGGCGTAGCGCAGCACGGGTTCGGCGACCGCGATCTCGCGACACAGCGCCTGCAGCCCGCGGACGTCTTCTTGGCTCAGCACGCGCTCCGGTTCGCCCACTGGCTTACCTGTGGTGCGCGCCAAAATCTCGGTCAGCTCGTCTTCGTTGGGGATGGGGACGGACACCTTGAGCAAGAAGCGATCTAGCTGCGCTTCCGGTAGCGGATAGGTGCCCTCCATCTCGATCGGGTTTTCGGTGGCGAGCACGAAAAAAGGCTCTTCCAACGCATGACGGATGCCAGCGATGGTAACGGCGTGCTCCTGCATGGCTTCGAGCAGCGCGCTTTGCGTTTTCGGCGTGGCGCGGTTGATCTCGTCGGCGAGCACCACCTGGCCGAAGATTGGCCCCTTGTGCAGCTCGAACCGCCCAGCTCGGCCCGCCGCGCCTGCGTCCATCACTAGCACGTTCGTGCCGGTCACGTCGCTTGGCATCAGATCGGGCGTGAACTGAATGCGTGAAAAACGCAGATCCAAACAGGACGACAGCGTGCGCACGAGCAGCGTCTTGCCCAAGCCGGGGTTGCCCTCGAGCAGCACGTGCCCGCCGGCGATCAGGCCCCACAACACTTGTTCAACCACTGCGTCTTGGCCGACGATCACCGAGGCGATGGCACGCTTGAGACGGATGCTCGTGTCACGGGCGAGCGCGAGGCGCGCTTCGAATGTAGGCGTGGGCGTCGTGTCCGGCATCGGGTTCTGAGCTTCGGAAAGCTACCGGAGCATATCTCAATCACGGCTCGAAGTAGCGCCCCACTTGCTCGCGATATTCCTCGGGGATGTCTGCGTGATCGACCGCGCCGACTTCTACTTGACGCGCCTCCTTGTCGCCCAAGCTGCCCGTGCCGAGTTGATTTGCGGTTTCGCCGGCTCGTGCGGGCGCGCGGCCGAGCGTCGCGCCGTGCATTGGAGCGCCGGGTTGGAGCCGCGCGTCGGCCTTGGAACGCAGCTCTTTCCCAGCGACTTCCGGCGCCCCACCCTTGTGCTCGCCGGTGCCCGTGTCGTGCTCACTGCCCGGCGCCCCGCCACTCTTCCCGCCGCTTTTGTCCGAGTCAGCTTTGCCCGCGCCACTGCCGGATGGGTCGTCCCCACTCAGCGGAATGGGCATGGCTCCGAGCCCGCGCTCGGCCTCCGAGCCGCCGTGATCGGCATCGCCGAGCCCTTGTTCGCGCTCGGAGTCTTCGCTGGCTTCGGGTTGGGCAAGCTCCTTCAATTGCTTTTCGAGCGACTCGACTCCGTCGTCGGTGCTCAGGCCCTTGGCGAGATCCTCGAGCTGCTTTTTGGTCATGGGCGCGGCAGCGCCGCCTTCGTCCTTCAATTGCTTTTGCATGCGCTCGGCAAGTCGTTTGCGTTCTTCTGGGCTTAAGCCTTCGAGCGCGCGCTCCAGGCCTTGTTCCAGGCGCTGCTCGGCTTTCGGATTGCCGGAGCGGCCGAACTCTTTCAGGTCGTCTTCGGCTTCGGGCGAGAGCTTGCCCTTCATGCTTTGTGCAAACTCGCGCAGCGCGTCGGCGTGATCTTTTCGGCGCTCGAACAGGCGACGCTCTGCGTCCAACGCGTCCGCCAGCCCCTTGGCGCCTTTTTCGCGCGCTTCCTTGGCCGCCTCTTGCAAGGCATCCTTCGCGGCCTGCCGATCCGTGCTTTCAGCGCGATTGGCGAGCTTCTGCATCTCGTCGTCGAACGCGGTCAGATCGCCGTTGCCGAGGGCTTTCTGCGCGTCTCGTAAGGCCTTGTTGTTACCGAAGGCGCGCAGCGCGGCGTCTAAGCCGGGGCGATTCTGCCGATCACCCAGCTTGAGCCGCTCGGCCGCGATGCCGTCGCGCAACTTGGCGATCTCGGACAGCGCTTCGCGCTTTTCCAGCCCCTTGGCCAAGCCCTCGCGCAGCTTGCGGGCTTGCTCCGCGAGCTTCTTGAGGCGCTCGTCTTGCTCTGGATTTTGACCGCGAAGGTGGTCGAGCGCTTCGATGCGTTCCAGCCCTTTCAGGTTTTCGAGCCGCACCCGTTCGGCGCCTGGTGCAACCGCTGGGGGCTTGGGCGCAGGCGGCAAAGGTAGCAAGCTGACCGCTACGATAGCGACAGCGGACACCGGTAGCGCCACATGCACGCGTGACCAAAGCTGCGGCCGGCCGCGCGCCTTATCTGCGCTGCCCAGCACGCTCGCTGCGCGTTCGACGACGTGTGAAAGCGCAGGCTTCTCGGTCTCGGTCTCGGTCTCGTTCGAGCCGAGCGCACCGAGCGCGGTCGTCAACGTCTCGTGGCTGCCGAGGCGCGCGTCGAGATACAGCGCGACGTCACTGTCCGACCAGCGCCGACGCCCCGCCCAGAGCGCGCCCGCAGCCGCTCCGAACGCACCCAGCCCGGCCGCGAAAGGACGTAGCTCGCCGAGCCGCATCGCCCACAGACCGGCCGCCCCCAGAGCGCCGAGCGCGAGCCCCAGGCCGGCACCCGTCAACGCTTGGCGAAGCGCGTTACGACGATGCACGCGCGCCGCGAACGCCAAGAACGAGCCGTGGAACTGCCTGCGAAACTCGCTCTGTGCCTGAGCTGCCACCTAGCGTCAGAGTTTAGCGTTCTTTAACTCCTTCGGCCAGGTGGTAGGCTTGGCTCTAGCCCTCTGCCCGCACCATGAATGACGCCAAGATTACCGTGCCCGCGCTCCGCCTGCGCAAGCAGCGCGGGCCGAAGATCGCCGTGCTCACGGCCTACGACGCGACCATGGCCCGTTTGCTCGATGAAGGCGGCGCCGACGTGCTCTTGGTCGGGGATTCGCTGGGCATGGTCGTCCAGGGGCTGCCCAATACGCTGCCCGTAACGGTCGACGAGATCTGCTACCACGGGCGCGCCGTGGCGCGCGCAGCGCAGCGCGCGCATGTGGTGGGTGACATGCCGTTCATGAGCTATCAGTCGTCGCTCGAGCGCGCCTTGGAAAGCGCAGGTCACATGCTCAAGACGGGCGGCTTCGAGGCCGTCAAGCTGGAGGGCGGCGTGGCGTTTGCGGAACACGTTCGCGCCATCGTGTCCGCCGGCATTCCGGTGATGGGTCACGTGGGGCTCCTGCCGCAGTCGGTGCACGCGATGGGCGGCTTCCGCGTGCAAGGCAAGGCCGAGGTCGACGCTGAGCGCGTGCTGGCTGACGCGCGCGCCATCGCCGACGCCGGCGCGTACGCGGTCGTGCTCGAGGGCATTCCGAGTGAGCTCGGACAGCGCATCACCGAAGCCATCGCGATCCCCACGATCGGCATCGGCGCTGGCCCGGCGTGCGACGGACAAGTCTTGGTCTGTTACGATTTCCTGGGCATGTATCCGAGCTTCAAACCAAAGTTCGTGAAGCACTTCGCTAATCTCGGCGCGCAAATCGTGAAGGCCACGCAGAGCTACGTGAGTGAAGTGCAAGCCGGCACGTTTCCCGATGCAGCGCACAGCTTTGGCTCTGCCCCGAAGCTGCCGCTTGCCATCGAAACTGGCAACAAGCCCATGATCAGCGCGCCCCCGAACGGCTACGGCCCAGCCAGCGAGGACTCATGACGCTTGCGCTTCACAAGAGCGTGTCGGAGTTCCGCCATGCGACGAACGCCGTGCGTAGCGCGGGAAAACGGCTCGGTTTGGTGCCGACGATGGGCGCCCTGCATGAAGGCCACTTGTCGCTCGTGCGCGAGGCGCGTGCGCGCACCGAAGAAGTTGCCGTCACGATCTTCGTCAACCCGACCCAGTTCGGCCCGAACGAAGATTTCGCGCGCTATCCGCGCACGCTCGATCGCGATCTCGAGCTGTGTCGCGAAGCAGGCGTGCGTCACGTGTTCGCTCCCGACGCGAGCGAGATGTACCCCAAGGGCGAACTCACTCGCGTGCAAGTCAGCGGGCTCAGCAGTGCGCTGTGCGGGCCGCACCGTCCCGGCCACTTCGACGGCGTGACCACCATCGTGAGCAAACTGTTTGCCGTCGCGGGTGAGTGCGTCGCAGTATTCGGGCGCAAGGATTATCAGCAGCTCAAAGTGATCGAGCGTATGACGCGCGATCTACTGCTACCGGTCGAGATCGTCGGGCTCAGAACGCTGCGCGACGCGGACGGCTTGGCATTGAGCTCGCGCAACGCGTACCTGTCCGTCGAAGAGCGCGCCCGCGCGCTCGGAATTGCACGAGGGCTCTCGGCAGCCGTGGCCGCGTTCGAAGCCGGCGAACGGCTGTCGGGCGAGCTCCGCGACGCGGCGCTCGAGCAGCTCAATCAGGCCGGGCTGCGTCTCGACTATGCAACCATCGCAGACGCGGACGAGCTCATTCCGATCCCGGACGAGGCGCATATTGGCGATCGCGCCGTGCTCGCCATCGCCGGATTCGTAGGCAAGACACGCCTGATCGACAATGTCGTGCTGGGTGAGGACCCCGCGCCGATTGCATCCGCCAAAAAACTCGGAGCAGGATAAAAGCGATGAGCTTCAGCGTCCCGCCCATTTCCCGCGCCTCGGACTCCGGACGCCGCTTTCCGGGGCTGTTCGTGGTCGTGGAAGGCATCGACGGCTGCGGCAGCACGACGCACGCCAAGCTCCTGGCCAAGGCGATCAAGAATCGCGGACCAGAGGTGGTGCTGACGTGCGAACCGAGCACGGGCCCAATCGGCTCGCTGATTCGCCAGGTCCTGCAACGTCGCTTGTTCGTCCCGGATGCGACTGGGCCGCGCAGCTTCGCGTCGTCGACCATGGCGCTCTTGTTCGCCGCCGATCGCATGGACCATTTGGATTCCACGGTGGCGCCCGCGCTGCGTGCCGGCTCGGTCGTCGTGAGCGATCGCTATGATCTGTCGAGCTTGGCTTACCAATCGGTCACCGCGCACAACGGCTCGGAATCGATTCCGTGGATCCGTGAGCTCAATGCGCAAGCCTTTCGCCCCGACGTTACGATCGTGGTCGACGTGCCCGCAGAGGTCGCCGAGGCGCGGCGCTTGGCGCGCGGCGGCGTCGAGGAGATGTTCGAGGCGCGCGAAATCCAAGCTCGCTTGGCCACGGTCTACGCACGCGCCGAGGACCTGGTCCCCGGTGACCGCGTGCTGCACGTGCCTGGCGTGGGGGAGGTCCAGGAAGTTGCGGCGCGGATCTTCGAGACGGTGCTGGGTGCGGCTTCTGGGTTTTTTCAGAGCCAGGGTCCTGCACAAAAAGCCTGATTCTACGCTAGCGCGGCGCAGTTTTTGGCCTTCGACCCGTTATCGCGACATATTCGGGCACCATGCGAGGCGTAGCTCTAGTTTTGATCGGATTGATGGCTGGCTGTGGCGCGGATCCGGCCGTTCCGGTCGCCGCACCGAAGCCGGTCGCTCACGCCCCGGTAGCCGCAACGCGTGTCGCTCCCCGGCCACCCAAAGGCACCCTGTTTCGCGCCGACGTGAACGCACTCATTGATCGCGGCTTCCCCGACTTCCTACAACGAGTCGATGTCGAACCGCGTCTCGTCGACGGTCAGTTCCGAGGCTGGAGCATCGTTAACCTGAACCCGACAGACTTCTGGAGCGGCGTCGACCTCAGGCCTGGTGACATCGTCACGCGCGTCAACGATCTGCCGATCGAACGGGAGACTGAAGCCTTCGACGCATTCGAGTCACTCAGGCAATCCGATGGCCTACGCGTCGCCTTGCAACGCGACGGCCAGAACAGGCTCCTCGAATACAAGTTCGTAGACAAGCCGAACTGAGCTTCCCCGAGCGAGCGCAGCGACGCTGCCTCTCATCTCCCTCGCGCCCCAGCGCGCGCCAAACAGCTCAGCCGCCCGCTCCTTCTCCAGTGCGCGCGTAGCGCCGCACGCCTCGCGCCGGAGCGCGCGCCAACAGCTCAGCCGCCCGCTCCTCCTCCGGTGCGCGCGTGGCGCCGCACGCCTCGCGCCGCAGCGCGCGCTAAACAGCTCAGCCGCATGCCCGGAAATACGTCGAGCCCACCCGACTTTGGCACGATCAGATCGCCATCCACCAACAAGGAATTGACCCCACGAGAGCTGGCGGACCCAGGCGGACGGCCGTCTCAACCGCACGCGTCAGATGTCCAACGCCCCAGCCGTCTCAACCCAAAGGTTAACCCACAAGAGCTGGCGGACCCACGCCGACGGCCGTCTCAACCGAAAGCGTTAGACGAGAGACGCGTCAGCCGTCTGCAAGGAAACTCCCTGCGACGCCGAAGGCTCCGACGCCACCCGCCTCGCCTCGTGACCATCAACAAACAGGCGGAAGCGCCTCTCTAAGCGCCATCCCGCAGCGCAAACTTCACGATCTCGTCCAAGACAGCCCCAAACCGCTGCCTCGTGAACCGCGAGCCGCTGGTGACCCAGTCCATGTGCTCGACCGGCTTTTGGTCATCGCCGAAGTGACCGAGGATATCTAGGTGATCGGCTTCACCCGCCCAGAGGAGCTCACCCCACAACATGCCGAGCGTGGGCACGATACCGTCGTTCGATGAGCCATTCACTTCGTGATCCACGCCGACGCGTAGGAACTCGGCTTCGCGCGGAGTCGGGCGAGCGTACGGGTAGACTTCGGACTCTTGGCTCGCGAACTGGTACAGCGTCGAATAGATCGCAGCAGTGAAGGCGGCGTACGGGGAGCGAACGCGCTTGGCGAAGCGCATCGCGCGCGGTGGGGGCGCGGCGGAGATCACGCAGCCGTAGCGCACGTTCGAGTCGCTTTCGCAGGCGGCGTTGAACAGGTCCATGGCTTCCGGCATGATCTGAATGATCGCGCCTTGATCGATGCGCACCTTGCTCAGAAAATCTGCGATCTCGCCGCGGCCCTCGCGGTCGACGAAGCGCAGGATGCTGTCGGTAACGCGACTGAACAGCTTCAGGTCGCCGCCAAACAACGAATCGATGCCGCCCACGCCTTGAACCAAGCGCGAAAAGATGGCCAGCGAAGGCTCGCCGATGGTCAGCGACACGACGGTGAGCAGGCTGAGCACGTACAAAACGCGCGTCCCAGACACAGTCGTGAAGTACGTCGCGAGCGGCGTACCGTAGTGCGGTGCGTTGATCGTCACTGCGCTGACGACGTGCTTACGCCACGCCAGCTGCTCGCGCGTGACACCCAAATTCACGCTCGGCGACAGCACCAGACGCACGTCCAAGCCACCCGTCGAATGCCCGATCAGATGGATCGGACCGTCGTCCGCACCTGCACTCTTCGAAACCGTGGCCGCCAGGATTCGTGAGCGGTAGCGAAGCGAAGACGTTGGCGGAGCCGGCACGTCCTCGAACACGGCATTGACGCCGGCCGCGGCGAAGCGCCGCTCGAGCCCCGCGCGTACGTGCTTGAAGTAGTCGTAGCCAGCGAGATGTCCGAACCCGAACATCCCGGGTACGAAGTACACGTGGTGAAGCGCCGCCACTATTCGGAAAATTCGACGTTCGCGCTTTGCTCGAAGTCGAAGCGCACTTCGCCGGCTGACACGCTGCCCGACCTGAAGGGCTCGCTATGTACGCGATGCAGCGAAAGCTTTCCGACCCCGGCTCCGGCGAATGCGCCGGCCGGCACGGTGCCCTGCCCGGCGTCGTCCGGGAACGTGCAGCGGGTCGTGGCGCTGCCGTCTTGGGTCGCGAGCTCGGCGTACACCAGATCACGGCTCAAACCGCGGCTCCAGCTGAGCGACAGAGCGCTGCGCGCCGCCACCGTCGAAAGCTCGGCCAGCGGCGTCGCGCCGACGCTGACGCCGCTGAGCAACAAAGGGGCGCTGGCGTTCACATTGAACGAACCGAGCACGCCGCCGGTGGTGCTGAGCGTGTAAGCGGCAGCCGCGGGTAGTGGATCAGCGGCGCGATCGCGGGTCGTGTACACGACACCTGCGATCAGGTCGGTCACGGCCGGCAAAGCACGGGTGGCGAGTGCTGCGCTCGTGGTAGCCGTGCGCAACGTAACGTCTCCGGCGTCCAAAAATTCGACGCGGGCGAGCGGGCTTAGGGGAACGCCTGGCGTGCGTGCGCTATTCGGCTCGGCGCACTGGCCGACCGCGGGCAGGTCCAAGCCGAAGCCGGCGAGCCGCAACATCGAGTTGGCGTCGACCCCGGGCGGAGTGCGCACGAAGCCGGCGAAGGCTGCGGCACGCGGCGCCTCGGCTGAATTCTCCGTGTAGCTCCGCTCGACCGTGATTAGCGCGTGGGTGGTGCTGCCGGTATCCGCGTCCGCGCCGTCGTCGACGGGCGCGACGGAGCACGCCGCGCTCAGCGCTGTCAGCGAGACGGCCGCGAGCCGCAAACGCGCGATCCACGAGGTCGACTGCCACAGAAGCTGCACCACGCACGGAAGGTAGCATTGCTCCGTCGATTTCAACAGCCGGGCCGCAAATCGCCTCGGCTGCTTCGGCAAGATCTTCGATAAGTCGCTAGAATTTGGCGATCAACGCGCCGGCCGGACGCGCTGACCAGCCGTCCAGCTGCGCATCGTAATGGCCGCCCGCGCGATCCAGCGTACCGGTAACGTGCGAGTAGTCGACTTCCAACTCGGCGGCGACCCAGAGCGGAGACAGCCCGACCGCCAAGCCCAACACCGGGCCCGCGCTGAGCCGCCCGGCGCTCAAGCTGAAGGGTGCGTCGCCGTCGAGCGTGAGCCTGCCTGACCAATGATCATACGTACCGCGCAGGCCAGCCCAGACCGAGATCAAATCCGCGTCGGTGTGGTACCCAAAGAGCAGCGGTAAATCGAGCCCGACGCCATTGGCGTGATTCAAATCTGCGCCGGGCAGGTCGAGCGCGCTCCCGCCGAAGCCGCGGGCTGTGAACCCAAGGCCGATCGACAGAGCGCTCTTGTCCCATTCGATGGCGTGCCGCGCATCGGCGCGCAGCGCTTGCCCGGTATAACTGAGCCCGCCTTCGTTGGAGCCTGGAATGCCGACGCGCGCCGACGCCCACGGCGCGAGTGCCGGGCCCTCCGCGACTGCGACCAACACGCCGCGCGTGTACCCGGAATCAGCGATGGGCAGGGGAGCGCTTGGGGCGCGCTGCTCGGCGTCGTCGAGCGCTTTTCGCTCCGCACCGAGGACGAGCCGATCGCTCATGCCCGCGCCGAAAGACGTCTGCCCGGCGCGGAGGACGCGCGCCGGGTGCAGCAGCGGCAGTCCGCCGCCACAAGCTGCGAGCGAACAGCTGCCGAGCAGCGCTGCCGCGGCGCGCGTAGCTCGTCTGCGAATGCCTCCCCAGTTCATCGCCGAAAAAAGCACAGGCTGCCGGGGGACCGTCTGATTACTTGCGAAACCGGGACGGGAACGTGTTGTCGGCCGCGCGCTGCTTCAGCTCTTCGTCATCCTGGTGCAGCGTCACGGCGCGATCGATGAGCGTTTTCTCGTTCTCGACGTGCTTTGGATCGGGTAGGCAGCACTCGACGGGGCAAACCGCTTGGCAGGCTTCGTGATCGTCGAACCCGACGCATTCCGTGCACAGGTCCGGGTCAATCACGTAAATCTCGTCGCCCTCGGAGATGGCGTCGTTGGGGCACTCTGGCTCGCAGGCGCCACAGTTGATGCAATCGTCAGTGATGAAGGTCGACATGCCCGGATTTTTGCGTTGGATTTGTGAAGAGGCTCGCGGGAAGCGTTTGCGGAGCTCAAGTTACGAATGGCCTGGCGGGGCTGTCAACTTCGAGTACAGTCGCGGCCGCCCGATGCTTGTCAGCGATCATAGCGCGTTTTCGACTCGTTTGCCGGCGGCCCAAGCCGTTCTGCTGGTCCTACTCAGCTTGGTCGCCTTCGGCTGCAGCCCGAAGATAGGCGACAGCTGCACTGTTTCCACGAATTGCTCGGCCTCCGGTGACCGCCTGTGTGACATCACCGAGCCCGGTGGCTATTGCACGATTTTCAACTGCGAGCCCGACACCTGCCCAGCGGACTCGGCGTGCATCAACTTCGGGACCGAGCTGTCGTCGGTTGACCGGTGCCAGAGCAGCCAGGGCAATTCTCCGTATCAGCGTTCGTTCTGTATGGCCTCGTGCTCGGTGGATGGCGACTGCCGCGGCGGTTACAAGTGTCAGGCTGCCAACGCGCTGGGCGCGGTGCTGGCCGATAATACCGGTAACGGCAAGGTCTGTGCGGTCGCCCCGGCGGAGGGGATGATGCCGCTCGACGCGGGCTTGACGGGCAACGAGGTCTGTCTTGGTTCGGACGCGGGCCCGCCTGTCAGCGCTGCTGTCGGTGACGGCGGCGCGAGCGGGTCGGCTGACGCTGGCGCCGGCGGTGCTTCTGGAGCTTCCAATGACGCCGGCGCGGGCGGCTAACCGGAGCGGTCTCGAGCGCGCGCGCGCTCTTTGCTGCTAAACTAGCGGGCAATGTTCGGCCTTCGCTCGTTGCCGCGGACGCTCGAAGCGGCGCTGCGCGATCTGCGGCACGCCAAGAACGAGACACGCCTCTCGGCGCTGGGGGATCTGGTGCGACTGTCGGCAACCTCGGACCGAGCGCGCGCGCTCGGCGCCCTGTGTGAGGTCATGGACAGCGACGCAGAGCTGCACGTGCGCGCCGCTGCCGCTCTGGCCTTGGGCGACGCCGACGCGAAAGAGTCACGCGAGGCGCTGCTTGCTGCCGCGCGCTCGGGGCCCGTGCAAGTGCGCGAGATGGCCTTGGCTGCGCTAGGCGAGATCGCTGACGAAACGGACCAAGAGGCGCGCACGCTGCTCAATGCCGCCCGCCAAGATGCCGCGCCGGAAATGCGCTTCCAAGCACTGATCGCCCTGAACCGCGTCGCGCACGGAACACTGCTCGACGAGTTGGCCCTTGCCAGTCGCGATCTCGACGCAGAAGTCCGGCAAATCGCCTATCGCCTCGCGGAAGAGCATGTGCTCGAAGGGGCGCCTTTGCCCGAACCGCTCCGGCAACGGGCGCGCGCCGCGCTGCGCGACGAAGTGCCGAGCGTGCGCTTAGCGGCTGCCATCTTGCTCGCGCGCGTCGGAGACAAGTGCGGCGCGGACGTGATCCGCGCTGTCGTCGAGCGCAAAGACCGCGTGGCGTCGTTGGAGGACGAGCAGGCCGCGCTCGAGTTGGCAGGCGAGCTGCAGATCAAAGAGGCGCGGCCGGCACTGGCACGGCGCGCTTTCGGCTTCTTCGGCCTATTCCGGGATCCTTTGGCGTGGCATGCGCGCGTCGCTTTAGCGCGCTTGGGCGACGAGCAAGCCAAAGCCGCGATCTTGCGCGGGCTATCTGCGTTCACGCGCGACGCGCGCACGATCGCCGTTGCCGCGGCGGGGCGCGCGCGGCTGCACGAAGCCCGAACCATCTTACAACGCATGACACCCGCCGAGGCTGATCCAGAAACGGTGGCCGCGGCGCTCTCGGAGATCGAAGCCTTGCCATGACCTCTATCCCGCTGCCCTTGCAGCTCGAGTTCTATCGCGCGCTGCGACGCATTCGAATCTTGGACGAGCGCATGCAAGCCCTGCAGCGCCAGGGGAGGATCGGTTTCTATGGCACGTGCACCGGGCAAGAAGCAGTGCCGGTGGCGCTCGGCTACGCACTACAAGCGAGCGACTGGGTGTTCCCCGCGCTGCGCGAGAGCTCGGTCCTACTCGTGCGCGGCTTTCCGCTCGAGACCTACCTGGCGCAAGTCTTCGGCAACGACAAAGACGTGCTCAAAGGCCGCCAAATGCCCAGCCACATGAGCGGGCGTGCGGCCAACGTGGTGTCTTGGTCGAGTTGCATCGGAACTCAGCTCACGCACGCGGTCGGTGCGGCCTGGGCGGCCAAGCTTCGCTCGGAGCCCATGGTCAGCGCGGCTTGCTTGGGTGACGGCGCGACCAGCTCGGCAGATTTTCATTCCGCGCTCAACTTCGCGCAGGTGTTCCGCGTGCCGTGCGTGTTCGTGTGCCAAAATAACCAATGGGCGATCAGCACGCCCGCTTCGCGACAGAGCAACACCAGCACCTTCGCCGAGCGCGCGCTCGCTTACGCCATGCCCGCCGAACGCCTCGACGGCAACGACGTGTGCGGCCTGTACACGGCTTTCCAGCGCGCCGCCACGCGAGCGCGTAGCGGCCTCGGTCCAACGTTTCTGGAGTGCGTCACGTACCGCGTGGGCCCGCATTCCACCAGCGATGACCCCACGCTGTACCGCACCGAAGCGGAAGTCGCCGAATGGCGTTTGCGGGACCCAATCGCGCGCTTGAGCAGGCAGCTTTCGGCGGAGGGGGCGCTCGCTGAGGAGGGCGCTCGGGCCGTGGAGAAAGAGCTGAACGCCGAGCTCGACCGCGCGCTCGAACACGTCGAATCTCAGCCGCCGCCGCCGCGCGCGTCCTTGTTCGATGACGTCTACGCCGAGCTACCAGCGCATTTGCTGGAGCAGCGTCGAGAGCTGTTTGCGCCGCGCTAGCCGCACGGCGCATTGAAGAGCAGCGCGAAACGCCGTGCGCAGCCCTGGCGCCCGACAAATCCAGCACAAACCCTTGTGATGACGCAGATCACGCGTTACATGAGCGCGGCATGGATCAATTCGACGCCATCGTGCTGGGCGGCGGCCCCGGCGGTTACGTGTGTGCGATTCGCCTCGGGCAGCTCGGGCTGAAAGTCGCGTGTATAGAGGAAGAGGAGTACGGCGGGGTGTGCCTCAATTGGGGCTGCATTCCGTCGAAGGCCTTGATCGCCAACGCGCACTTCGTCGAGAAGTCGAAGCACATCGGTGACGCCGGCATCAGCGTCGGTGACGTGAAGGTCGACGTCAACAAGATGCAAGACTGGAAGGGCGGCGTCGTCAAGAAGATGACCAGCGGTGTGCGCTCCCTGCTCAAAGCCAACGGCAGCGAAATCATCGAAGGCCGTGGCAAGCTCGTCGACGCGAAGACCGTCGAGGTTGCGCTCAAGTCCGGCGAAACGCGTCGCCTCACGGCCAGCAAGGGCATCGTCGTTGCTACCGGCTCGGCCACGATTCAAGTGCCGGGTTTCGAGTTCGATGGCAAATCCGTAATCGGTGCGCGTGAAGCGGTCAGCTTGCGCGAGATCCCGAAACGCTTGGTCGTGATCGGCGGCGGCGTGATCGGCCTCGAGCTGGGCATGGTTTACCAAACTTTCGGAGCCGAGCTCACCGTGGTCGAGCTGACGCCCAGCCTGCTGCCCGGAGTGGATCCGGACTGCGTAAAAGTCGTCGAGAAGAAGCTCGCCTCGCGCGGCGGCAAGGTGCTGAAGAACACGCGCGCCGAACGCCTCGAGAAAACGGCGAACGGCGTCACCGTGGTCGTCTCCGCCGAAGGCAAGGAGCAGAAGCTCGAGTGCGACGTGGTGCTCGTTGCGGTCGGCATGAAGCCGCGCTCGCGCGGGATAGGCTTGGAAGAGCTGGGCGTCGAGATCGATCAGCGCGGTTTCGTCAAAACCAACGAGTTCTGCGAGACCAACGTCAAGGGCGTGTACGCCATCGGCGACGTGAGCGGTCAACCCATGCTCGCGCACAAGGCCTCGAAGGAGGGCGAGGTGGCAGCCGAAATCATCGCCGGCAAGCATGCTGGCAAAGACTGGGTCACCGTCCCCGGTATCATCTTCACCGATCCGGAGATTGCCACCGCCGGCCTGACCGAAGAGCAAGCCAAGGCTCAGGGTCTCACCGTCAAGGTTGGTAAGTTCCCGTTCGCGGCGCTGGGTCGCGCAGTCAGCATCATGGAGACTGACGGCTTCGTGAAGGTCGTAACCGATACGGCTTCCGGTCGCATCCTCGGCATTCACATTGTCGGACCGTCGGCGAGCGATCTGATCAGCGAAGCCGTGTTGGCGCTCGAGACCGTGGCCACGGCCGAGGACATGGCGCTGTCCATCCACCCGCATCCGACCCTCGGGGAAGCGATGATGGAAGCCGCCGCAGCCTCGATCGGTCACGCAATTCACATCGTAAATCGCTGAAAATCGGCGCAGGTTTGGGCGAGCGGCCTGCCGCCGCGCCGGGATATGGCATGTTTCGGCAATGGGGATCTTTGCCCGCGCTACTCAAGTTCTGTCTGCCAATTTCAACGCGCTGCTCGACAAAGCGGACGACCCGCGGAAAAGCCTCGAGCAAACGCTGAGCGAGATGCTCGAGCAGATCCACACCGCGCGCACCGAGGTCGTCAGCAGGGTTGCCTCTGAGAAGCAGTTGAAGAAGCGGGTCGAAGAGCTGGACCACGAGGTGGACAAATGGAGCGCGCGCGCCGAGCTGGCCGTAAAGGGCAATGACGACGCTCTGGCGCGCGAGGCGCTGCTGCAGAAGCGACGCGCGGTTGGCGAGCGAGACCGCGCCGAGGCAGAGCGCGGCGAGCAACGGGCCAACGCACTCGAGATGAAAGAGGCGCTCGAGCGCATGGAGCGCAAGGTCAAGGAGATCGAGCTCCGCAAGAACACGATCGCCACGCAGGCGCAGATCGCCAAAGCTGGTGGCGGCGTTGAAGGTTTGGGCAAGCTTGGTTCGGGTGCCGGCGCGTTCGACGAATTCCGGCGCATGGAAGACAAGATCGAGAATGTCGAGAACACCGTGCTCGCCCAGGGCGAAGTGAATGCGGCGCTCGACGGTCGCGGCCCGGGTGGTCTGTCGCCCGCCGAGGTCGAAGCCAAGTTTCGCGCGCTAGAGAGCGGCGCTGCCGCAAGCCCCGCCTCGCCCGCCAAGAGCGAAGTCGAAGACGAGCTGCGCGCGCTGAAGAAGAAAGTACGTATCGGCAGCTGAACGCGCTCGGCCGGACGACAGCAGCGTTCGGTCTCAGCGAGGTGGGGGCAGGTGGACCGGCCCGCCGCACGCCGACACCGCGTCGTAGCAGGCGAACGCCACGCTTTCGTTCAGCGTGAACCCTCCGCCCGCGCTGGCCCCCGAACCGTTGCCTGCCTGGCAGGTGCAGAAGGTCTCGGTGGGCGAGCCCTGCTTGCAGTTGACCGTGTAGTACGTGCCGTCAACGCACTTCGAGGTCAGATCGCAGGTCACCCCGGTGGTCGAGCCTGCGCTACTGCAGTTTGCGGCAGGCTCGGGGATCTGCGGCGGTACGGGTACAGGTAGGGGCGGAGGCGTCGCCGAATCCGAGCACTGTTGCTGTTGAAATTGGTCCAACTGCTGCGAGCATCTCAGCTGCGAGTACATGTCGATGGCGCTGCACTGCGGGCCGCTGCCTTCGATCAACGGCAAAAAGCAACTGATCACGGCTTGCCCGAGCTGCAAGCACAGTGCGCTCGCGCCGAGCTCGCTCGTGCAGCTGCTCACGCAGCCCGGGTAGCCTCCAAACGTGTCCGCACATTTGTCGGCCGCCTGCGCGCAGAAGCTCGTGCACGTGGCGGCGGCTGCGCTGGTCGCTCCTGCTGAGCCGCCCGTTCCGCTAGTCGGAGCACCGGCGATACCAGAAGCGCCACCCGTTGTTGCGCCACCGGCCACCCCGGTGCCAGTGCCGGTGCCCGTTGCACCGCCGGCCGGGGTGCTGGAGGCGCCAGCACTCGAGGTGCCGGTGCTGCTCGATGACGAGCCGCTGACGCTCGTCGAGCCCCCGGCAGGCACGGAGCTGCCGAACCTCGGGTCGTCCTCAGGGCTGAACGTCGAGGTGCGCCCGCCGCAACCCGCCATCGCCACCAAGCACAAACCACCGAGCCAAGCCCGAGCACCCGAAAACGCCACCGCCATCACCGGAATATAGCCAGGATTTTCGGGACGTCTGTGTCACAAATGCGAGCTTGCTTGGCCGCGCGCGCTCGCCCGGCGTCCGACCGCTTAGATTTCGGGAGCTTGCGCCGGATTTTCGCCCTGCCAGAGCTCTCGCAAAATCTCAGCGACGGCCTCATATAGGGCTTCGGGGATCTCGTCGCCGATCTCGAGGTCGTTGAGCGCGCGGGCAACGGGGACGTCTCGCACGATGGGCACGCCGTACGCGCGCGCTGCGTCGACGATGAGCTTCGCCATTTCCCCCTGGCCTTGAGCGACCACTGCGGGCGCGGAGTCTTCCTCTTCGCTGTACTTGAGGGCGGTGGCGAGATGGGTGGGATTCACGATGACCACGCTGGCGGTTTTTAGGGCGCCGAGAGTGGCGCCGGTGATTGCTTCTTGATGCGCCCGACGACGGGCAGCCTTCAGCGCCGGATCGCCTTCGGATTCGCGATATTCACGTTTGACTTCGTCCTTGCTCATGCGGTGGCGTTGAAACCAGGCGCGCCGCGTGAGCAGCAGATCGACGAGACCGAGCGCGAGCCCGACCGACGCTGCGAGCCAGGCCACGCGGATAGCCGAGCTCGCGGCCAGCGCTGCGGCAGCACGCGCGTTGCCGACCGCGGCGCCATAGTCGGCAGCGTGGCTCGTTAGCTCGCGCAGAGCAAAATAACCAACCAAAGAAGCCGCCAAGAGCGCGCGCCCAATGCCGATGATGCGCTGCCACGAAAACAAATTCTTCAGACCGGTGAAGGCGTTTAGGCGATCGAAGCTCGGGCTCAGCTTCTGCACGCTGAACACGCCGCCGGTCTGGGCGAAGCTTGCCGCCGCGCTGGCCGCCGCCGAGGCCGCCAGTACGGGCAGCGTGATTCCGAGCACGACGCGCGCCAACGTGCCAGGCGTTGCCGGTTCCAGCGGCCGCGCGAGCGCTGCGCGGATCAACGCGCTGGCAAGCTCCGCCGCCACTGTGATTGCTCCACCCACTACCGCTAGCGCGGCCACGAAGCCGACGCTCTGGGACAGCGCCGCCGACAGCGGACTGTCGCCTTCGGAGCGCGCTTTGGCGAGCCGCTTCGGGGTCGGTTGCTCGGTCTTCTCACTCATAGCGAGGCTGTGCGCTCATCGGCGGTCGTTGCCCGCGAGTTTCGCAGAAAGCGCGGCCAGCTAAATTAGATACGGCAAGCCGCGCCCGCCGGTCAAGCGCCAGGCCGCGGCCGTTTGCTGGATGATCGGCATGCGGATCACTGCGGGCGGATGATCATTTTGGAACGCAAACAGCAGCGCGGCCGCGCTGAATTGCTCGAGACCGGCGAAGAACTGCATGGTGATCAACGCTCCGCCCTCGGTCAGGTGATAGCCCGTGCGCCGGAAGCCCATGGTCAGGAGCGTGTTGGTCCCAGAGGTGTCGGCGGCGATCTCGTTGGGCTGGTTGAACAGGGGCACCGTGCCGGATAGCGCTTGCCCGAGCTCCGCCAAGGGTAGCTGGCCTGCCGAGGTGCACGGCAGATTACCCATGTAGTGGTGGGCAAGCTCATGCCCGAGCACGAAGCCAATCTGCTCTTCGAGCAGCTGGTGTTGGCGCGCGACTTTGCGGCCGTCGGCTTGCTGCGTGGGGTCGAAGAAGCCGGCTGGCGGTTGCACGATCGGCGCCTTCGGCTGTTGCGTCTGCACGATCAACTGGATGTAGTCAGCCAGCTTGTGGGTGCCGAAGATCTCGTCGGTCGCGCGTGACTGGCTGAGGTGCGCTTCGATGTCGAGTAGGCCGTCGGTGATGGCCATCGCCGCGTGACCGCTCGAGGTACACGTCGCGAAAGCGTTGACGTCGCCCTGCGTGCTGTCGACGACCAGGGGGATGCCGGCGACGCGGCTCTGTTGCGGAGGCGGCAGCGTCGCGACCAGCTCGTTGAGCAGCGATTGCGCCTCGCCGCGCAGATACGGGAGATCCGTAAGGTTGATGGGATCATTGGGCACCGGCAACACGACCGCGCCCGGCGCCGGCAGCGGCGCGGCTTGGCCGACGGGATAGGTGGCCCCGGGTTGCGTCGGCTGCGTCGGCGATTGCGCCGTTGCGCCTGGCTGCACGGGTTGCTGCGCAGGGTAGCTGGCTTGCGAGCTACTGCCTCCGCAGCCCACGGCGAGTGAGGTAATGCTGAAGGCGACTAAGCTCGTGCGAAGGTGCGAACGCTTCACAGTCATGGTGAGCGAAGCATAGCAACCGCTCGGGCGCCGCGCGCGGGGTGTTTTGCCCCGACTTTCCGGCCGAAAATGCCCATTTCAGGGTGCTTCTGAGAGGACCAGCGTAGGCTGCGACGCGCGTGACGACTGGCGAAGGGATTGCCCCGATTCAAGACCCGAGCGAGCATTTCGTCCAGGGCAACCAGGTACGCCTATTGCGCAACGGCAGCGCGGCGTTTCCCGAGATGCTGGCTGCGATCGCCGGGGCCGAGCAGCAGGTGTTGCTCGAGATGTATTGGTTTGCCTCCGACCGCATCGGTCGCAAGTTCGCGGCGGCGCTGGCTGCGGCGGCGCAGCGCGGCGTGGAAGTTCGAGTCATCTTCGACGCGGTGGGCTCGGTCGGTGCCAGCGACGACATGTTCGAAGCGCTCGAGCGTAGCGGCGTGCAAGTGATCGAGTTCAATCCCATCGCGCCCTGGAAGCGACGTTTTCGTTTGTCCAAACTGACGCGCCGCGACCACCGAAAGATCCTGACCGTCGATGGTCGAATTGGCTTCACCGGCGGCATCAACATCGCCGACTACTGGCTAGCGCGTGACGAGGGCGGGGCGGGTTGGCGAGACGACATGCTGCGCATCGATGGCCCGGCGGTCGCCGGTCTGTGCGATTGCTTTGCGCGCGCCTGGGCACGCTTACGTGGCTCAAAGCTGCGTCTGACTGGGTTCGCGCGGCAGCCGCAGGGCCTCCTCAGTGAGAGCCAGTCACGCGGGCAAGCCGTGCGCGTGCTTGGTCAGCGCTTCTTGCGCACCCAACGTCAGATCTCGCGCGCGTACCTGCACTACCTGCGCCGCGCCGATCTTCGCATTTTCATCGCTAATTCGTACTTCGTGCCCGATGGACGAGTCCTGCGAGCGTTGACCAGCGCGGCGCGCCGCGGGGTCGACGTGCGTATCATCGTGCCGGGCCAGAGCGACGTGGACATCGTCCGACACGCGAGCCGCGCGGTGTGGGGGCGCTTGCTGCGGGCGGGGGTCCGTATCTACGAGTGGGACGAGAGTGTCTTGCACGCCAAGAGCGCGGTGATCGACGGCATGTGGAGCACGACAGGGACCTTCAACTTCGATTACCTGTCTCTGCGCGTGAACCTCGAGGTCAATATCAGCGTGCTCGACGCGCATTTCGCCAGCACCCTGGAGCGTTCCTTCTTGCAGGACTTCGCACAATGTCGAGAAGTGTCTCGGGTGGATTTCCGCTTTCGTCCCCTCGGGCAGCGGCTGCTCGAATTTTTCGCTTACCGGCTGCGGAAGTTCCTGTGAGGGCGGCGCTCCGGATTTGCGCTAAGCTCGCGTCCTCCCTGTGACTCTAGCGGCCAAGGTCCCCGAGCTCGAATTTCGAACGCACGAGCGCGTCTCGCAGATCGGCGCTGGCCCGTGGGGCGAGCTTGCGGGCCCGGATTGCTTGCCTTTCTTGCGCTATGAATGGCTGTCGGCGTTGGAGGACGCGGGCTGCATCGCCGCTGAGCGCGGCTGGCTCGCAATGCACGTGGCGGCCTACCAACAGGGCAAGTTGGTTGCTGTCGCTCCCTGTTACGTCAAGGGGAACAGCGAGGGTGAGTTTGTCTTCGACCACTCCTTCGCGCGCTACGCGCAAGGCAATCTGCGCATCGACTACTACCCGAAGCTGATTGTCGCCGTGCCCTTCACACCTGCCAGCGGGCCGCGGCTGCTGATCCACCCGGCTGCGGACGCCGCGCAGATCACGCGCGGCTTCGCCGTTGCGTTGCCGCAAATCGCCGAACGCATCGGGGCTTCCGGGTGCCACGTGCTCTTTCCCGAGCGAGCCCAAGCGGAGGCCTTCGAGGCGGCGGGCTACTTGTCGCGGCACGGTCTCCAGTACCACTGGCAGAACGCGGGCTACGCGACGTTCGACGATTTTTTGGCTCGTTTTAGCTCTAAACGCCGCAATCAGATTCGCCGCGAAATGCGCGAGATGAAGGACCGAAACATCACTCTGGAGGTGCTCACGGGTGACGCGCTGCGCCCCGAGCGGGCGGATTTCATCTTCGACTTCTACCGCTCGACGGTAAAGAAATTCTATTATGGCAAGCAGTACCTGAACCGCGCGTTCTTCGAGCAAGTTTGCTCCACCATGCCCGAGCAGCTGCATGTGGTGGTTGCCAGCGACGGTGGCTCGCAGAAGCCGATCGCGGGTGCGTTCAATTTGCTGGGTAAGCATGCGCTCTACGGTCGCTACTGGGGAGCGCTCGAGGAACGACCATTCATGCACTTCAACGTCTGCTTTTACCGCGGCATTCAGGAGAGCATTGCGCGCGGGCTGTCCTTGTTCGAGCCGGGAGCAGGTGGCGAGCACAAGCTCGCACGCGGCTTCGAGCCGGCGCTCACGTACAGCGCACACTCCTTTCAGGATCGCCGGCTGAGCGCGGCCGTAGCGGATTTCTTGGAGCGCGAGCGCCAGGCCATTGAGCAGCACGTCGTCACGTCTCGGGCTGAGTCGGGTCTGCGACCCGTGGCGCCTCGTGCTTGACAAATCTTGCGCGTAGCGGCAGGGCATACCCCAGTGGCTCGCGCGTTTCGGATCCCGGCTCTGCTTGCGGCGTTTTCTCGTCGTCGCGGCTCGCTGTGCCAGTGGCTTGTCGTTCGCGGTAGCCGGCCTTGCCGAGGGTTTTTCTAACAGCGAAGCTCGTCCGAGCACTGATGCCCCGGTCGACCCACAAGCCTCCGCTGTCGTCGATCTCGACGACGACTCGGATGACGGCGTCGACGCGCTGATCCCGCCTGCCACGCAGCGCCTGGTGCCGTTGGCGGACGAAGCCGGCGCTGCCGTCGGCTCTGTCGCCTGGGTCGATCAGCGCGCGCTGCCGAGCCACGCACTGACTCTCGAGCGCCCGCCGCGAGCCTGATCGAAAGTCGCGCATGCTCGCGGATTTGGCGCGAGCGCGGAGGTACAGCGCCCGCTGGCCACCGCCGTGATCGGTGGCATCGCGTTCTCCACGCTGCTCACGATGTTCTTGCTGCCGGGGCTGCTCGCGAGCTTGGTGCGCGACCCGAGCCGGCACCTGAGCTACTCGCCGACGCCGCGCTTAGCGGGTGGTGTCGAACCACCGCCAGAGGAGCGTGCCGCCGGTTGACGAACGCTAGAGCCAGGCGGCGGGCGCGACGACGCGCGCACCGCGGGTAGCGTTCCGGCTGACGGACTGCGCACGGCTGGCATCGAGCCAGAGGAGTCCATGCGCCGGGCGCCGCTGCGTCCCGGTGGGATTGAGCGCGTGCGGTACACGTCACCGTCGACGAGCACTTCTACGCCGAGAGCGCGGCAACGCCGAGCCACCCGCTCTAGATCCACGCCGATTGCCAGCAGCAAGCCCGCGGGTGGCGAGGGATCCACGAATAGATCCGCACTTTGGCGACGCGTGCGGAGCAGTTCACGAACCTCAGGATCTTCAACCCACAGGAAACCTTGGGTCATCACGAACTCGGCTCGGCCGATCACCGTGCTGGCTTGGGTGAGCGTGCGCGCGATCGGATCCGGGAGCGGCGCGAGCGCCTCAAGCCGGGTGCGCATGACCTCGCCGTCGAAGCCGGCGCTCAGCGCGTGAGACAACGCTTGCGGTGTGATCAAGATGTCGAGCGCGGCCCCGCTGACGCCGCCGATCTCCACGAACGGAGCGAGCGAGATCACGTTGCCGACGCTGGCAGTGGCGCCGACGCGCAGGGCTTGGGTGTCGAGGAAGCGGCTGGCGCCTGCTGCCGTTGCTGCGGCGGAGCGCGATTCCGGCGCCGCGTCGGAGAGGAAGGCGCGACCGCGCGGCGTGATGCGCAGCGTAGGGCCGATCGATTCCGCGTCGTCGGTCTCTGGATCGCCGAGGTCGACGATGCCGAGGACGTGCAGAGTTTCGAGGGCGACGCGACGCGCGACTTCGGCGGGCGTCAGTGGTTCGACGCCAGCGCGTTGCGCCCAGCGCTCGATCAAACGAGCCACGCCCGGCGCGCGCGCGTCCGAGCGCACGTAAGCGGCGATTGCTTCCCAGGGCGCCCAGCGGCCGTCGCCCAATTCTTGAAGCGCTTCGAGTACGAGCTCGCGTACGACACCGACGGCGCTGGTCTCGCGGGCGTCAGCGGTTACGCGCAGTGCTTCGCCGTCCGGGCGTGCTTCGTCCCAGGCGCCGCCGCGACGCCAGGCCTCGAACAGCGCACGGCCGAGCTCGCCCACGCTATGAGAGCCGGGCGGGGACGCCGTGCTCACGGCTGACGGATCCCAAAGGCCGATCGCGCGGCTCAACGATGCGACCAACGCTACGACCTCGGGCTCACGCCCGAAACGCGCGGCGAACTTGGTGATCAGCGAGCGTGGCGTGCCGACACCGGCGCGCACTTCGACCGACGGATCGCGCACGGCGAGCGCCATGGCGAGTGCAATGGGCGCGGGATCTTCGGCGAAGCGCGCGCGCCGCGGTGCGTGGTCTTCGGCCAAGACGAAGCTGCGGATCTCGCGGCGCTGGGCCTCGCGTTCGACGCGCCGCTGCGTGCCCACGATGGCCACCACTTCACTCGGAATGACGTGGCGGTTCGGGTGCACAGGAACCAGAAAGCCGCGGCGCTCCAGCGCGAAGCCGACTCCGCGTCGCGAAGGGGTGGCGCCGGTTGCGCCGCGTAGACGCATGGGCTCACGTTCCAGATCGAGCAGCTCTTCAGTGTCGACCTCACCGCCGACCTTCTCGATTGCGTTTAGCAGCTTGCGCTCGAGCGGCGCGAGCTCTTCGACCTCACGTGCCAGGCGCTTGCTGTCGGCGAACACTTCCCACGCGGGCTCTAGGCAGAGCGCGACCGGAGGCGTAGCGGGGCGACCGAGGTAGTGGCTGGCGATGCTGCTGGCCACGTCCGGGTGCAACTGCGCAAGCAACGCGCGCGCGCCGCGTGGATCCTCACCCTCCCAGGTGCGGAGCTGGAGCATGTGCGCGATGGGCAGGAGCAGCTCAACACCCTTGTCCCGACCGCGGATGAAAACGATGCCGCGAGCGACGAGCGGCTCGACCGCCGGGGGCAAGGTCTGCGCGTAGAGCACTCCGCGCGCCTCAGCGACGCGGTACAACAGCTCGCGGGTCGGTCCCGGCAGGATGCCGGCGTCGCGCATTTCCGGCAGTTGCAGCAGCATTCGGGCCACCTGCGACGGCACGTCGATACGTTTGGCTTCGTCGATTCGGATCTTGAGGCGGGCAATCAGCGAGCCGAGCTCACGCTCCGGCAGCTGACGCAGCACATCCACCAAGCGGATCGCTCCCATGTGGGACTCTTGGTCTTTACGAGAGGGCATGGGATCTCACTAGCAAACCGCGAAATCGGCCCTTTGTCCAGGCCGGCCGGGGTTCATTTCTTGGCGTTCAGGGATCGCGTCGCGGCTGTCACGGCTGAGGCGGAACAGGAGTGCCGTCGCCGCGTTTGCTTGGGCTTGCTCTGCCCGGTCGCTTGCTGCGCGTGTGCGTCATTCCCAGTGTCACCCTCAGGACGCCCAAGGCAGCATTGCTTCATCCTTACACGATACGCGCCTCCGCGTCTCTAGCGGAGTGCACGCCGCCGCTCGATTTCTGCGCGATCTCATGATTTTTCTCGCGTCTCACCAAATGTCAGAAACGTTCTCACAACGAGCCGTGGCTTCTGTTCTCACGCCAGCGCCGAGCCCGTGCCGCCGGTCGCCCAGTGTCCTGACCTGGAATATTTTTGTTCCGTTTTTTGAAGTCGTCGCCGCGTTTCGTGCGTTTCTCAAAAAAAGCGGCTCGGAAAAGGATCGCTGCCCGACGCCCGCGACATGCGCTGGCCTTTCCGCTCGAGCATCGAACTCAAGCCTCGCGGGTGACGGCCCTGCTTGCCTTTCTGATCCGTCTCCAAAGCGCGCTATCCACTCACGCCACCCTCCACCGATGCCGGCGGCCCGGGTGGATTCAGGTATTCCTTATCCACATGGGGCGACTGGGTTTCCGTCGCAAGCCCAAAAAGCCACACCGCCGGGGGTCTCCGCTTTTGGGTCCGCTGGTAATTCTCGGGCGATTACGGGGCTCAGACCAGCCCGCGCAGGGATTTCGTCCAATGTTGATACAGTGCGCCGCCCATGATTCTCCGTGACCCCGTCCACGGCCTCGTCTCTTTCGAGACGCCCGAGGAAGCCATCATTCCCGCATTGCTCGAGACCGCCGAGGTGCAGCGCCTGCGACGGATACGCCAGACGGGTCTCGCCTCTCTCGCCTATCCCGGCGCGGATCACACGCGCTTCGCCCACGCGATCGGTGCTGCCTGCGTGATGACCCGTCTGATTCGGCGTCTCCGCAGTCTGCACGACAGCTTGCCGTTTTGGCAGCGTCTGACTACCGAGCGAGCCCGCGACGCCCTCGCCGCGGCATTGCTGCACGACGTGGGTCATGGCCCGTTCTCGCACTTGTTCGAGCAAGCGCTGCCCGACTCCAAGAAGCATGAAGACTGGACGACCCGCATCGTCCTCGACCCGAGCACCGAGGTGCACTCCGTGTTGCAGCGTTTCGATCCGGGGCTGCCGGAGCGCGTCGTCGAGCTCGTGCATGGCCGCAACGAGCTCACGTTTTTGGCGCGCGCCGTTAGCGGTACCTTTGACGTCGACCGCTGTGATTACCTGTTGCGCGACGCGCACGCGACCGGCGTCAGCTACGGCTCGTTCGACTTGGATTGGCTACTCCGTAGCTTGTGCTTCGGTGTCGCGGAAGACGGCCAAGCGCCGCCCTTGGCGATTGACGGCGCGAAGGGCATTCCTGCGATTGAATCGTTCGTGCTCGCGCGCTTGTTCATGTTCCAGCAGGTCTATTTCCACAAGACGGAGCGGGCCAGTGAGTGGATGCTGGGTCGAATCTTTGCGCAGGTCGCGAAGATGCTGGCCGAAGGCGAGCGCTTGCCGTCGACTCCGACTGCGATCGTCTCGCTGGCGCAGGGTGGGGACGCGGCGCTGGCTGACTACCTGGATCTCGATGACTCCTCGCTCTGGGTGGCGCTCAGTGCCTGGCGCAGCTCCAAGAATCCGATCCTGGCCGACCTGAGCAAGCGCTTCCACGCGCGAAAGCTGTTCAAGACCTACGAGCTGTTCGACGAGCGCGCCACTCCGGACGCGCGCGTCCGCGCGCTCGACATCGCCCGCAACGTATCCGAAAAAGCCGGCCTAGATCCGCAGATCTACGTCGGGTTAGATGTCGCATCGACGATCGCGTTCGACGACATTCGCGACCCCTTGACGGTCATGTTCCCAGGCGGCGTGACGCGCGCATTGGCGGACGTTTCGTTCTTGCTCGGTCGTTTGCGTGGCGAGCGGATGTCGCGCATTCGGCTGATCTTCGCTGCCGAGTTGCGCGACGAGGTGATCGCTGCCCTGGCGCGGGATTGAGGATGAGGTCGGCAAGAGCGCAGCTTGGACTGCTCGCGTTGGCCGTGGTCGCGGGCGTGTTGGCGCGTGCCAGTCAGGCTTCGGCGCAATCGCTGTCCGCGCGCCACGCGGATAGCTCGCGCGACGGCGTGTACGACCGCCTCGATGGCGATCTGGATCTCGGGCTCGGGCTCGGCGCAGAGCTCGGCTCTGCCGGACGCGCGGCTCCGGCAATCCGCGGCAGCGCGCACTACTTTTCGATCGCCGGCGTGTACTTGGAGGGGCGCGTCCACGCTGGCGATGAGTCGGCGCGTTCTCTGTTTGGGCTGGGCGTCGATCTGCGCCCGCTGTTCGTGCCGCGTTGGGCCAAGGGCTTCGAGACCGGGCCGAGCTTCACGGACCTCACACTCGACTCGTTGTCGCTGTCGCTCGGCGCGTTCTGGAGCGAGCGCCCCGCGCACGCGCTGAATGCGAAGCGTGGCCTCGAGGCTGGCTTGGGGTTTGGGGTTCCGCTCTTCGCGAGCGCAGGCGGGCCCTGGCTCGAGGCGCGCGGCGTGCTCCGTTATCCTGACGGCGCAGGCCGCGAAGAGGCCCTATTCGTGGCGCTTTCGTGGCACGCGTTCGTGCTCACGCCGTTGTCCGCGGGACCCTGAGCGGCGCGCGTTCAGGCCTGCAGCCTGCGCTTGACCCAAGCTGCCGCGCCGGGGCTCGGGCTAACATTGCTGACCGCGCCCTGCCTGACGAACACCTCTGCGGCGAGCGCCCGGCCGTTGTATTCGCTGGCCATGGTGAAGGCGTAAGCGCCTGCGTCGCGGATCACGACTGCCTCCGGCACTTTCGGGCCAATTGGGTGCTCGCCGAAGTCATCCGAGCTTTCGCAGACGGGCCCGACCACGCGCCATTGGGGCGCTGACGGCGCTCGGTCCAGCGCTTCGATGCGGTGTTTTGCTCCGTACAGCGCAGGTCGCAGCAGATCATTCATGCCGGCGTCGATCATGATCCACTGATGCTCGGCGCTCACCTTGCTTTGCACGACCTTGGCGACGAGCACGCCGTGCGCGCCCACCATGGAGCGTCCTGGCTCGGCCACCAACATCAGGTCGCCGAGGCCTTCGGATTTCAGGAGCTTCACGGCAGACCTGGCGAAATCTGCGGGCTCGGCGCTTTGCCCGTCGCCGTAATCGATACCGAAGCCGCCGCCGAAATTTACGTATTCAAGGCCGGGTTTGCTGGCGCGGCGAGCGCGAGCCACTGCACACACGTGCTCGGCCGACTTCAGGTACGGCGCGACCTCGCCCAGCATCGAACCGATGTGCGTCGACAATCCGACTGCCACCAAAGTGTCGGCGTTGGCATCGACCGCTTCGAAGGCGCGACCGACGTCGCTCCGCGTGATGCCGAACTTCGCCTTGTCGTGGCCGGTCGAAATGTGTGAGTGCGATTCGATCTCGACGCCGGGGTTGAGCCGAAAGGCGACGCGCGCTTGCCGTCCGGCAGCACGCGCTCGGGCGGCAATCCGAAATAGTTCTTCGACGCTCTCCGCTTGAATCGCCAACAAGCGGGAAGCGATGGCGAAGTCGAGCTCGGTGTCCCTTTTTGCTACGCCGCTCATGACAATTCTTTCTGCGGGAATTCCGCAGGCCATTGCCACCTCTAGCTCGGCGGCCGACACGACGTCCGCGCCGGCGCCCTCGGCGGCCAGCGTGCGCACGATGGATCCGGCAGAATTCGCCTTCACTGCATAAGCGACCACGTGCCGCGCGTCGCCGTAGCCGGCGATCAGTGAGCGCGCTTCGAGCGCGATCGCGTCGAGGTCGTAAAAATAGGCCGGCGTCTCCAGTCCCGCTTGGGCAAGGAGCTCGGAAAGAGGCGTATCCCCGAGGCAGGCATGGCCTTGCGCATTGCGTCGAAAACCGTACATCGCTCCGTCCTTACCAGGCCGTTTCTGAGACGCAATAGCGGGCCGGTTCAGACAGCCATGGGGGCAGCCGCGCGCCAACGACGCGAGCCCTACCCGGGCGGGCTTCCCCTGTGGCATGCTGCCGGCGCTTTCCAATATCAGCGGCCGCGGACACAACCAGGCCACTTCGCCCAGCCACGGACTCCATAAGTAAATGATCGCTCGCCGCGCAAAAATCGTATGTACCCTCGGACCCGCCGTCAACAACCGCGACGCCATTCGCGGCTTGATCGAGGCCGGCATGGATGTGGCGCGGCTCAACTTCTCGCACGGCACGCACGCGGATCACGCCCACATGGTGGAGATGGTGCGCGCCGAGAGCGCAGCCCTGGGTAAGCCCGTGGCGCTGCTGCAAGATCTGTGTGGCCCCAAAATCCGCACCGGGAAGATTGGTCCGGCCGTGCTCAACAACGGCGACACCGTGGATCTAATCGCCGGCGACACCGGTGACGACCACACAATCTCGATCGACTACGCGCCGCTCAAAGACGACGTGCGCGTCGACGACCGAATTCTGCTGTCCGACGGCCAAGTAGAGCTGCGCGTGCTCGGCATTCGTGGCGATCGCGTGGAGTGCCGCGTCGAGCATGGCGGCCCGATGCGCCCGCGCATGGGTGTGAATTTGCCTTCCTCGGGTTTGCGCCTGGCCGCGCTCACCGAGAAGGACAAGAACGATTTGGATTTCGGGCTTGAGCTCGGCGTGGATTACATCGCGCTGTCCTTCGTGCGCAGGGCGGAAGAGATCCAAGAGCTGCGCGAGATCTGCGAGCGCAAGGGTCGCCCGACGCCGATCATCGCCAAGATCGAAACTCCGTCTGCGGTCGAGCGTCTCGACTCGATCGTGCGTGCCGCTGACGCGGCCATGGTCGCGCGCGGTGATCTCGGCGTGGAGCTCCCGCCCGAAACCGTGCCCGTGATTCAGAAGCAGATCATCGGTACCTGCCGCATCCACAGGAAGCCCGTGATCGTGGCCACGGAGATGCTGCAATCCATGGTCGATTCACCGCGTCCCACCCGCGCCGAGGCGAGCGATGTCGCGCACGCCGTGTTCGGCAACGCCGACGCCGTCATGCTCTCGGCCGAGAGCGCGAGCGGCAAATTCCCGATTCAAGCCGTGCGTATGATGGATCGCATTATTCGCCAAGCAGAGGGTAGTCGCTTCTTCGCGCCAGCGGCGTCCGAGCCGGACCACACCACGCCCGATTCGATTGCGCACGCCGCCTGTGCCATCGCGCGTGAAGTCGGCGCAAAGCTGATCGTGACGCTCACCGAGTCCGGGCTGACTGCTCGCTTGGTGTCTAAGGCGCGCCCGAGCGCGCCGATCCTGGCCTTCTCGACCGACGATCGCACTTTGCGCCGCTTGGCGCTGTATTGGGGGGTGTCACCGCGCACGCTGGTCGGGCGGACACCGAATCTGGAAGAGCAAGTCCAGAACACGAGTCAGATCTTGATGGATAACGGTCTCGTCAAATCGGGCGAGCGTTACGTGATGGTGTATGGCGCGCGGGTGGGCGTGCGGGGTGCGACCAATGCAGTTCGAGTGGAGCAGCTTCCATGAAGCGTAGAAGCCAACTCATGCATGAGCTGGCTTCTGTCTCCGGGCGATTCTCCCCCGCGCCCGCTGAAGTGCCCCCCTTCGGGGATCACGAAGCGCGGAATTCAGCGGGGCCCCACCCCCGCGTTTGGGGCCCCGGCCCCAAACGTTGTTCGTATGAAAGCTCGCGCACACGGAGGGTGCCCTGTTAACAGCACTCTCCGGGCGTAGCCCCGAGCTCGAAAAGTACGAGCTCATCGATGAAATTGGCCATGGTGGCATGGCCACCGTGTACCGTGCGCGCGATCGGCGGCTCGGTCGTGAGGTGGCGGTCAAGGTCATCCATCACCATTTGCGCGAGAACAAAGAGGTCGCGGCGCGCTTCGTGAGCGAGGCGCGCGCGGTGGCCAAGGTCAAGCATCCGAACATCGTCGAGGTGTACGACGTTTCGGATGCGGACGAGCCCGAGCGCTACCTGGTGCAAGAGCTGGTGCGCGGCACCACTTTGCGTCAGTTGATCGCGGAGCACGGCCATCTGCCCGCTGAAGTGGCGGCTGCGATCGCGGTCGAGATCGGAAGCGCGCTGGATCACGCCCACGGCCTGGGCGTGATTCACCGCGACGTGAAGCCCGAGAACGTGCTGCTCGAAATGCCGACCGAGGCTCAATCGGGCGCGGAAGCGGCGCTCGTGCCGCGCGTAAAAATCACCGATTTCGGCATCGCTAAATTGCTCGACGTACAAGGCGTGACCTCCACGGGTCAAGTCCTCGGCTCGCCCGCGCACATGGCACCCGAGCAGATCGAAGGCGGCGACGTGAGCGCTTGCGCCGACGTGTTCGGGCTCGGTGTGCTGCTCTATGAGGGGCTGGTCGGCAAGTTGCCGTTCGACGGCAAGAATCCGGCTCAGGTGTTGCGCCGCGTGCTCGACGGTACGTTCACGCCGGCCGACCGCGCGCGCCCGACCATTGGCTCGGGGCTGTCTTCGGTCGTGAGCAAAGCGCTGGCGAGGGATGCCAACGAGCGCTACCAAAGCGCGGGCGGCTTGGCAGAAGCGCTAAAGAATGAGCTTTCGCAACTCGGCTTCAACGAGCCGCGTCGCGAGGTGTTCGACTTTTTGCGCGACCCTGCGGGCTACGAGCAACGCTACGAGCCGCGCCTGGTCACCGAGCTGGTGAAGCGCGCCACCGCCGCGCGCGTCGACAAGGATTTCGTGGCTGCCGCCTCGGCGTTCAATCGCGCGCTGGCCTTCCGACCCGACGACGCGGAGTTGCTGCGTCAAGTCGCGCAGATCGCGCGCGGCGAGCGCTTGCGGCGCGCGCTGACACGGGTCGCTGGCGTACTGCTTTTGTTGGGGCTAGTGCTGGGCGTCCTCTTCGGCGCGGTTGCGCTCTGGCGCTCGCGGCGCGCAAACAAGCTTGCAGCCGGTACACCGCAACCCTCAGCGAGCGCACTCAGCATCGGGCAAGCGCTGCCTAGTGCTCAAGTGGTGCAGCCCGCTGCGTCCGAGCACGGGGAGTCGCGCCGCCCCGCGACGGAGGGTGCGCACCACCCTGGGCACGTGCGCGTCGCACCGCCGACTTCGGCCGCCGCCGAAACCGCAACCGTGCGCGTGCTGGTCGACGGTCCCAAGAATGCGATCGTCAAAGTGGACGGTCAGGAAATCGTCTGGTTCGGTCCGCCCCACGATCTGACAATCGGTGTGCACACCTTCGAATTCGTGCCACCGAACGAGGAGTGCTGCATCGCCCCGCAGAGCATGGTGGTCAACGTGGTCCGGCCGAATGACCCGACCGAAGTGCAGACCGTCCGCGGCACGATCGAGTTCAAGCCGGCGCTGATCGACTTCCAAGGCGCGCCCGGAACGACCGCGAGCTGCGGGGAGCTGGGCTCCTTCAACGTGCCGAGCCAGCAAAAAATCCGCATGGCCACAGCGGCTCTACACGCCCATTGTACGCTTTTATCGCCGCCCGACAGCGGCTTGCCACCAAAAGAATTTGACGTGACGCTCAGCCCCGGTCGACTCTTCAGTATCCCCGGGTCATAAGTCTAACGGCTTCGGGGGCCCTGATGACTCTGTCGCGCTTCTGTTCGAGTGTCGGTTTGGCGGCTGCGGTGCTGTACGCCCCGCTGCTGCAGGCCCAAAGCACGACCCACGCGCCGGTCGTCACCGAAGCCCCGCGGCTCAATGACACCGCCGAGCTGGCGCGCGTCGTCAGCTTGTATGAAGCCGGCAAGTACGGCGAGTGCGCCGATTCCCTGCACTCGTTGCTGAGCGCCGATAGCCCGCGGCCGTTTCGCGAGCCCGACGTCGTCGAGAGCGCGCGCATCTATCACGCGGCCTGTTTGATTGGCAGCGGTCAGAACCAAGCCGCTGACGAGCCGCTGCGCGCCGCGATTCGTCAGAACCCGCAGATGAAACCGCCGGACAGCTTGGTCTTTCCGCCGCAAGTCATCGATCGCTTCCTACGCGTGCGCGAGACGATGTTCGACGTCATTCGCAAGGCCGAGGATGAACGTGTCAAACGCGCGCAAAAGGCAGCGTTGCAACAAGAAGAGCGGGCGCGCCGCGAGCGAGTGCGCGTGGCTGGGCTAGAGCGGCTGGCCCAACAAGAAACGGTCATTACCCTGAAAACCCGTTGGATCGCGTTGGTGCCTTTCGGCGCCGGACAATTCCAGAACGGCGAGAAGAACCTCGGCTACGTGTTTTTGAGTAGTGAGCTGCTGCTCGCGGGTACCACGCTGCTTACCTTGGGCGTCGAGACACATTTGATATTGGCCACGAGCCAGGCAGAAAAGGCTGCTCAGAGCAACAACGCCAAGCTGCACGATTGGTACAGAGGGCTCGAGTACTCTGCATACGCTTGGCTCGGCGTGTCTCTGATCGGCATCGTCCAGGCACAGCTCGCGTTCACGCCCGAGCAACGCCAAATTCGTAAGCGCGCGCTACCCCTCGCGTTGAGGCCCGGGAGCTCGTCGCTCAGCATCGAACCGAGCGCCGTGCCGGTACCAGGCGGCGCGGTGCTGGGCGTTAGCGGTCGCTTCTAGTTACGCTTTTCGATGGCGGCTACGTAGAAGCCGGCGAACACGCGCAGCGGTGAGTCACACAGCGCTCGCTCCGCAGCCCGGAACAAGCGGCGCCCGAACGAGCTCTGCATCACCTTGGCCGTCGGTGTAACGATGCGCACGCCGCGAGCGCCGACCAGCACGCAGCCCGGAGGCAGCAGTTTGCGCAGCGAAAACGGTGAATCGAAGCGGGTATAGACGTGGCTTTCGTTGGCGGAAGCCGCGATGCGTCCGGCGGGCCCGAAGCGTTTCAGTAGGCCCCGCAAGCTATACGGGTTGTAAAACTCGGCCAAAATAATGCCACCCGGTCGGGTCACGCGCACCATCTCGGCCAGGGCTTTCTCGACCTCTGGAACATGCGCGAGCACTTTGAACGAGCACGTGACGTCGAAGTGATTGTCTTCGAAGGGCAGGGAAGTGGCCGAACCGAGCACCACGTCCAAGCCGCGCGCTTGAGCCTTTTCGAGCATGCCTGGCGAGAGATCGACGCCCAGAGCCGAACGCGCAAAAATCCGAATCCGCTCCAGCACTAGGCCCGTCCCGCAACCGACCTCGAGCACGTCGCGGCCGGCGCCATAGCGCTTCACGTATTCCGACTCGAGCTCGTCCAATAAGTCGTGATAGCCGCCCGGATCGTTCGGGCCGCGCCGCGCTTCGTAGCCGGCAGAAAATGCGTCGTAATAGGCGCGATTGGCGTCGTGCGTACCAGAACTGTCCATGCGCGCGCGAACGTGTCTCGTAACTCTTCGGGATGCAAGAAAAGAGCGTTCAGCCGTCGTGCTCGGTGTCGTCGGAGCTGGCCTCGCCGTCCGACTCTAGCTCGAGCGGTACGTTGAGCTCTTCTAAAGCGGCGCGCCCCAGCGCTACGGAATCCTCGGCCTGACCCACCGTAAATCCGCAATTTTTGCAGATTCTCAGCTCGTGGATGCCGAGCGCGGGTAGCGACGTACCGAGCGCGCCGTCGCGCGCGACGAGGAACAACGTCTCGCCGCATGCAGTGCAGCCGCCGTCGATCGAATGCAGGCTGCGACGCGCCGAGCTCGCACTCGTGGCCGTGAGCATCTGCGACAACGAGCTCGCGATGCGCGTGAGCTCGACACGCTCGACGCCACGCAGACGACTGCGTAACGCGTAGCCGACGACGAGCAGCGCCGAGGCCACCCCCGCTAGCCAGTGAAACCAAGCGCTGACCGGTAGCTTGGACAACACGGCAAAGGCCATCGCCCCAAGTAACACCGAGAGCACAATCAAATCACGCGCACGGCCGCTTTCGCCTCGTCGCGCCAAATCTTGCTCCAGCTCGCCGAGCTCGATCTTCAAGTCCCCCGCGGCGTCGGGTCCGTACGGCGGATCCCCAACCAGCGCAATCAACTCACGTGCCGAACGCGCCAACGCCGGCGCCACCGGGGCGTTGCACGCGGCCAACGCACCCGCGCGATCCCCTGTGCCCAAGCTCCGCCCAAGCTCCGCTGCAAACTCCGGCAAGCTCCGCATCTCGCTCACCACGAGCAAAGTCCTGATCAATAGAGCCAGAACTCCCAACGCAGCAACCGCCTCGAGGGTAGGGAATTCGTCGGGCATGTTTGCGGTATGGCTTTCATAGTCCGCCTGGCTTCAATCGCGCAGTGAAAAATTTTGAGGATAGACGGCTGGGGCGTAGGGCGTCACACGCGTGCGGTCGAGACGGCCGTCCGCCTGGTTCCGCCAGCTCTCGTGGGTTATCTCCTTGTTGGAAGATCGTGATCTGATCGTGCCAAGGTCGGTGGGCTCGACGTATTTCCGGGCATGCGGCTGAACTGCCTGGCGCGCGCTGAGGCGCGACGCGTGCGGCGCTTCGCGCGCACCAGAGAGGGGCGGGCGGCTGAGCTGTTTGGCGCGCGCTGGGGCGCGAGGCGCGCGGCGTTTCGCGCGCACCAGAGAGGGATGGGCGGCTGAGCTGTTTGGCGCGCGCGAGGCGCGCGGCGCGCGGCGCTTCGCGCGCACCAGAAAGGGGCGGGCGGTTGAGCTGTTTGGCGCGCGTTGGGGCGCGAGGCGTGCGGCGCTACGCGCGCACCGGGGACGGAGAAAGGAACCGGACCCTGACGCCGAAGGCTTTGACGTCACCGGCTCGCCACGTGACCATCAATAAACAAGCGGCAGCGCCCTCCTCCTACCCTCTTCCCTGTACTACCCTCAACCCGTGACCCGGAGCGCCTCCCCCCCGCTCATCATCGGCGTAACTGAGTACGTCGATCTGCCCGAGTGGCGAATCTCGCGATTGCGCGCGAAGATCGACACTGGGGCACGCAGTAGTGCGCTGCACGTCGAGAACATTCGTGAGCTCGCTTCGGGGCGTGTGCGCTTCGATGTACGGCTGAGCCGCAACCAGAGTGAACGGCGCGTCACCGTCGAAGCCCCGGTGGCACGGCGCGGCCGAGTGCGAACCTCGAATGGCGCGGTCGAGACGCGCATCTTCGTCGCGATTCTGCTGCGCATTGGTCCGATCGAGCGGGAGATAGAGCTGAGCTTGGTCGACCGCGGCCGGATGATTTTTCGAATGTTAATCGGTCGGCGCGCGCTGGCCAACGCGTTTTTGGTCGATCCGAGCCGGCGCTACGTATTGCGCAAACCGCCCTCGCCGCACAAACCGCCAGCCCCAAAGCCCGCGCTACCCAAACGCTCGCGCGAAAGAACGCGAGTATGCTGAAGATCGCCATTTTATCGTGCAACGCGCGGGCCTACAGCACGCGTCGCCTGCGCGATGCCTGTCTGAAGCGCGGCCACCGCGTGAAGGTTCTGCATACTCTGCGCTTCAGCTTGCTGGTCGAGTCCGGACGCCCTGCGCTGTTCTTTCGCAACCGCACGCTGTCTCGCTACGACGCGGTGATTCCGCGCATCGGCGCTTCGATCAGCGGCTTCGGCACCGCGGTCGTGCGCCAATTCGAACAGATGGGCGTGTTCTCGCTGAATTCCTCGTCTGCCATCAGCTCCGCGCGCGACAAATTGCGCGGGGCGCAGATCCTCAGCCGACACGGCGTGGGAATTCCGTCGACGGCGTTCGCCCGCGACCGCAGCAACGTCTCGCAATCGATCGACGCAGTCGGCGGCGCGCCGGTGGTCATCAAGTTGCTGGAAGGCGCCCAGGGTATCGGCGTGATCTTGGCCGAGACACAGAAAATGGCCGAGGCCATCATCGAAACCCTGCACAGCACGCGGCAAGACGTGGTGATTCAGCGCTTCGTCAGCGAGAGCCGCGGCCGCGACATTCGCGCCTTCGTGGTTGGAAACCGCGTCGTCGCGGCCATGAGCCGTCAAGCCACGGGCGACGAATTTCGCGCCAACCTTCATCGCGGTGGCAGCGCCACGAAGATTGACATCGATCCGGCGTTCGAGCGCACGGCGATCGTCGCCGCGCAGGTCATGGGCCTACACGTCGCGGGTGTCGACATGCTCGAAGGCCCAGACGGTCCGCAAGTACTCGAGGTCAATTCGTCGCCCGGCTTGGAGGGCATCGAGACCGCAACCGGCGTGGACGTCGCGTCGGCGATCGTCCTTCACCTCGAGCAACAGGTGCAATTCCCCGATCTCGACCTGCGCCAGCGCCTCACTTTGAAGAGCGGCTATGGCGTGGTCGAATTTGCCGTGCAGCCGGGTTCGGCATTGGCCGGCAAATCTTTGTCTGCGCTGTGTTTGCGCGATCGGGACGTGCAAGTGTTGAGCATCTCGCGCGAGGGTGCCGTGCTGCCCAACCCGCGCGGATCGGATTTGCTCGAGGCCGGGGACACGTTGCTCTGCTTTGGCAGCTACGCCACACTCCGCGCGCTCTTGCCGGTGAGTGTTCGGCCTCGCGAGGAGCGCTAAGCTAAGCGGCGATGCGCCCCCAGGACCATCCCGAGTACTTCCGCTTTCCGGCACCCGAGGGGCGCTCCCGCGAAAGCACGATCGTGCTCGACGCCGAAGGGCGTTTCTCGCACCACGGCGAGCGAGTCGAGCACCCCGGAATGGCGCGTGCCTTCGCGTCTTGGATCGACATTCATCCGGACAACGGCCGCTTCATCCTGAATAACGGCTACGATTGGAGCTATTTCCAGGTCCAGGATGTGCCCTTCTTCGTGCTCGGGCTGCGCGAGGAGGGCCAGCAGCTTCGGCTGCTCCTTTCCGACGGCAGCGAAAGCCCGCTCGTGCCGGGCTCGCTTTCGACCGGTGCCCGAGGCGCGCTGTACACGACGGTCAAAAAAGGCAAATTTCGGGCGCGTTTCACGCAGGCCGCGCAAACGGCGCTCGCGCCCTGGCTAGTCAGTGACGAAAACGGCCAGATTTTCCTGGAAATCGCCGCTACTCGTCACACGCTCGGGAACTTGAGTGAGGGCATGATAGAAGGCCCCGGAGATGAGAGTCCTAGCAGCGGATCGGCTTTCTGAGTCGAGCCTCGACGAAATGCGAACCCTCGGCGTCGAGGTGATCTACGAACCCGATCTCGACGGCGAAGAGCTGGTCAACGTGCTCGACGGCGTGAACGTACTCATCGTACGTGGCACGGTCGTGAACAAGGCGGCGATTGATGCGGGCAAGGCGCTCAATTTAATCATTCGCGCTGGTGCGGGCGTCAGCAACATCGACGTTTCGACCGCCAGCGAGCGCGGCATCTACGTCGCCAACTGCCCAGGCAAGAACGCCTCCGCGGTGGCCGAGCTCACGATGACGCTGATCGGTTGCCTCGACCGCCGCGTGCCCGAAGGCGTTGCCAGCCTGCGCAGCGGAAAATGGGAGAAGCATGAGTTCGCGCGCGCGGTTGGTCTGAACGGCCGCAGGATCGGCATCTTGGGGACTGGCCATGTGGGCCGCGCGGTGATCAAATTGGCCCAGGCCTACGGCATGCAACCGTACGCCTGGTCGCGCTCGCTTTCGACCTCGCGCGCGTCCGAGCTGGGCGTCGTGCGCACGGCGAGCCCGGAAGAATTGGCGCGTTCCGTCGATATTTTCAGTGTGCATTTGGAGCTCGGCGACCGCACGCGCGGCCTGGTCGATCGCAAAGTGATCGAAGCCTTGCGAGACCATGCCATGTTCGTAAACACCGCTCGCTCCGAGCTGGTCGACTACGACGCGCTGCTCGAGATGATTTCGAAGAAGGGCTTGCGCGTCGGCCTCGACGTCTTGCCGAACGAGCCGGACACTCGTGAGGGCACGTACTCCCATCCGATCTTGAAAAGTGGGCTCGTGTACGCCACGCCGCACATCGGTGCGTCGACGGACGAGGCGCAGATCGCCATCGCCAACGAGACGGTGCGGATCCTGCGCGGCTTCCTGACCAAGGGTGAGGTTCCGAACGTCGTGAACATCAGCGCCACGTCCTGGGCGCGTTACCAACTGGTCGTCCGCCACGTGGACAAGGTTGGCGCGCTCGCGAACGTGCTGGGTGTGCTCAAGCGTCACGGCATCAACGTTCAGGAGCTCGACAATACGGTTTTCGAGGGCGGGCGAGCCGCCTGTGCGAAAATTCGCCTGGCTTCCCGGCCTTCTGACGCATCCCTGCAAGAAATCATGGCTTTTGACGGCGAAGTGCTGCATGTGGACCTGGTCACCCTGCCGAATCTGGCGTGATCACGGTTTTTCGGGCCTTCGCACAAATAGCCAATGATTTCAAACAGCTACGGGTCCGAGTGGGTGCTTGCTGATGGCTGCGCCGTCGGCTAGAATGCGCCGCGACAACTTGGGTGGTTCCCAGCGGACCCGCTCTACTAAGAGGGTCCGTTTTTTTCATTTCTATCCGCATGAACGTCTCGTACGAAAAAATTCCAGGCATCGATCGAGAGAAGCTGCACGCAGCGCTCGGTCCAGTGTTCGCCGCGCATAGCGTCGAGTGCGTGGAGTGTATTTGGCGTACGGACCAAGGCGGTTGGCTGCTCGAGATCAGCATCGAGCGCATCGAGCGTTCTGCTTCGGTCGAGGGAAGCGCGCCCGGCTACGGCGTCACCATCGACCTGTGCGCGGACATCTCGCGTGATCTTTCGGCCGCGCTCGATGTCGCAGATTGTATTCCGCATCGCTACACGCTCGAGGTCGGCTCACCTGGCGTCGAACGCGCGCTGTACGTGCGTCGCGACTACGAGCGCTTCGCGGGCCAAGCCGCGCGCCTCAAGCTGAGCGCGCCGCGCGCCGGCCAACACGTGATTTTTGGCATGCTCCGCGGTCTGGATGACCACGGCGCTGTGCTTCTCGAAACAGAAAACGGAGAGCTCGCCAGTGTCGAGCTCGAAACGATTCAGAGCGCTCGCATCCTCTTCGAGTGGAAGAAGGGTACGGGGGTTCGCGCCTCGGCAAGGCGGTCCGAGCAGCGCACTTCAGGCAAGCCCAAAAAGGCCCAATCGCCACAACGGAGCAGGTGACAGATGGCAGCGCAGGCAGCAGCAGCAGGCCTAGGCATGGACCTAGGTACGATCGTCGAGCAGGTCGCCCAGGAGAAGGGCATCGACAAGAAGGTGCTCATCGAGACGATGGAGGCGGCCATCTTGAAGGCAGCGCAAGCCGCCTTTGGGCCGACCCGTGAGCTCGAGGCGCGCTTCAACGAGGAGAGCGGCAACATCGATCTCTTCCAGTATATGACCGTGGTCGAGGAAGTGACCACGGCCGAGCGCGAGATCGCGCTCAATGTGGCCGTGAAGCACGGTTTGGAAGCGGAAATCGGCGAAGAGCTCGGCTTCCAGGTGTTCTGGCATCCGCGCGATGCCGAGCGCGCGCGCCAGCAGGACAAAGAGTTCGGTGCTGTGCTCGACATGAAGCAGGCGCGCAGCACCTTCGGCCGCATCGCGGCGCAAACGGCCAAGCAAGTGCTCTTGCAGCGCGTGCGCGATGCCGAACGGGACATCATCTTCAACGAGTACAAGGACCGTCAAGGTCAACTGATCCGCGGCATCGTGCGACGCTTCGAGAAGGGCCACAATATCGTGGTCGACTTGGGCAAGACCGAGGGCGTGCTTCCGGCTCGTGAGCAGACCCCGCGCGAGACCTACCGCCCAGGTGATCGCATCGTGGCCTTCGTGAAGAACATCGACCGCGAGTCGCGCGGCCCGATGATCATCCTGAGCCGCAGCCAACCGAACCTGGTCGAGAAGCTGTTTGAAGCCGAGGTTCCGGAGATCTACGAGGGCATCGTCAAGATCGTGGGCGTGGCTCGCGAGCCGGGCTCGCGCAGCAAGATCGCCGTCACGACCCGTGATTCGGACGTGGATCCGGTCGGTGCTTGTGTCGGCATCAAGGGCTCCCGCGTGCAAGCGGTCGTCCAAGAGCTGCGCGGCGAGAAGATCGACATCGTGCCGTTCGATCGCGATCCGGCGCGCTACATCATCAACGCCATTCAGCCGGCCGAGGTGAACAAGGTGATCGTCGATGAAGCCGACCATCGTATGGAGCTCGTCGTGCCGGACGAGAAGCTATCGCTCGCCATCGGTCGTAAGGGCCAGAACGTGCGCCTCGCGTCACAGCTCACTGGTTGGAAGCTCGACATCATCAGCGAGAGCAAGTTCAAGCAGATGGAGGATGAAGCCCTGGTCGTGCTCAAGGAGATCGACGACGTCGACGAAGAGCTGGCCAAGGCCATGTACCGCCTCGGCTTCCGCGCTCTGGAAGAAATCGCCGAAGCGGCGATCGAGGAGCTCGTCACGATCGAGGGCGTTACCTCGGAAGAGCGCGCTCAGGAGCTGAAGGTTGCTGCCGAGCGCACCATGGAGCGGCTGCGTCGGGATCGCATTCACCGTGCTTCCTCGCAGGTCGAGCCGCTCACGGAGCGCGACAAGCTGCGTTTCGTCCCGGGTGTTGGCACGCGCACCGTGCAACTGCTCGAAGAAGCCGGCTACCGCACGGTCCAGGATCTGGCCCGTGAGGACGCCGACCGCCTGGCGATTCGCACTGGCCTCGGCATCAAGAAAGCCCGGCAAATTCAGGTTGGTGCCAGCCACTTCCTGAGCACCGAAGCTCGCGAAATCGAAGAGGCTCGTCGCCACGCGACGGCAGC
>OLLW01000141.1_pt1 | contig 45877 bp, 37 predicted proteins | sample 1604611 | NCBI WGS metagenome assembly OLLW01 (sample SAMEA104055725, study PRJEB20765) | soil metagenome | biome: Arctic tundra; feature: Polygonal ground; material: soil | place: USA | collected 2011-09 | depth 0-0.5 m | reverse complement strand
CGGCATCGCGCGCTGGCCGCGCTGTTGCTCGAGGACCAAGCACGCGGTCTCGAGACTCTGCGCGCGCTGGCCGAGCCGCACGCACTCGATCCCCCGCCGCGCGCCAGACCGCGCGCTCGCAGCCGCCCACCGAGTGGCCCCCCCGGCGCGGAAATAGAGGCTCATTTGGAGACCTATTTGCATGTGCCCGCGCGCACTCTGGATGCCTTCGGCGAACGACTCGAGCGCATCGACCTGGTGTACGACGAGCTGCTGCGTACGAGCGACGCCGCGCGCCAGTTGGCCAGCCGCCTGCGTGACATCGGGACGAGCCTGAGTGAGGCGCGACGCCAGATCAGCGCCGCTCCCGCCTCCGAGCCGAAGCCCGGCGCGCTAGCCCGAGTCGAGGCGGCCAGCCACAAGCTGCGCACCAACGCCGCCAACGCCGATCGCGCGGCAGGCGTGTTCCGGCGCAACGCTGAATTCCTGCGCGCGCGAATCAGCGAGATGCGCAGCGAGCTCGGCACGCTGCGCCGCACTTCCTTGCACGCCCTGTTCGAGCGCGTGACTCGAGCCGCGCAGCGCGATGCCGAAACGGAGCGCAAGCAGATCGAGGTCGAAGTCGTCGGCCGCGACGTGCCGATCGACCGCAGAATTGCCGAGCGTTTGCTGGATACCGTGCTGCAATTGGCGCGCAACGCCGTGGTGCACGGCATCGAGAAGCCCGAGCACAGAGCGCAAATCGGCAAGCCCGAGCTCGGCCGGCTCACCCTATCCGCGGAGCAGATCGGCGAGTGGCTGCGCATCACCGTCGCCGACGACGGACGCGGCGCCGACGTGCAGCGCATTCGCGAGCTAGCGGTCGCCACCGGTGCCGTGACCCAAGAGACTGCCGAGCAAGCGCAGGACGACGAACTACTCGCGCTCTTGTTCTTGCCCGGCCTTACGACGCACGGTCACGCCGATCTGTTGGCTGGTCGTGGGCTCGGGCTCGACTTGGTGCAAGATACGATTCGTCGGCTGGGCGGTACGATCCGCCTTCGCAGTCGCGCCGGCGGCGGGCTCACCGCGACGTTCGAGGTTCCGAGTGACCACACGGTCGTCGAGGTGCTTTGGCTCGAGGAACTTGGGCAGCGCTTTGCGCTACCGGTGAGCTTTACGGGGCGTGTCGAGCGCGCTGATCCGAGCCGGCCCGCGCCGGTGCGTTTGGCGCGCTGCCTTGGACAAGACTGCCCACGCACGGCTGCGGTTTCGCTCGAGCTGACGGTGTACGGCATCGCGCCGATCCGCATCGGTCTGGACGCGGTAGGCGACATCGAGCAAGTCGGCTTGCGTGCGCTACCGGAGTTGATCGCCGCTCGCGGTCCTTACGGCGGCGCTATCTTGCGCAGCGACGGCTCGCTGCACTTGACGTTGGATGCGCCGCTGGTCGCAGCCCGCGCTTGGACTCTACGACCCACCGACGCCGCATGAGCTCCCCGGCTACTCTCATCACGCGCTTCACGGCCGACGATCTGGACTCGGTGCGCGCGATCCTCGAGCCGAGCGAGCTGCACGTAGACCTGGAGGCCGAGCTGAACCGAGAAATCGCGCTGCCTTGGGTGGTTCGTGAAACGCAGGCTGGCCCGCCCGTGGGCTTTCTGTTGGCGTGGAGCGTGGCCGACGAGCTCCATTTGCTCGAGCTAGCCAGCCACCCAGAACACCGCCGACTCGGCTTCGCGCGCCAACTACTGAGCGCGCTCTTGGTCTATGCACGCGAACAACACAAGCGCCTCGTGCTGTTGGAAGTGCGGCGCTCAAACCTGGCCGCGACGGCCTTGTATGAGAGCTTCGGCTTCGAAACGACAGGCGTGCGTCGCGGCTACTATTCGGATACTGGTGAAGACGCCCTCGAGATGCGCATCACCCTGAACACAGAGACCGGCCAAATCGTGCCGAACGAAGTCTGAAATGACGGAGCTTCGTAGCCTGTGCACCTTGCTCCTCTTGTGCGCGGCCTGTGACGACCACAAGAGTGCCGCTCAGCACGACGCAGGCCCGACTGAGCCGAGCCCCAACGCCAGCATCTTACCCGCACCCTTGGCCAGCGGGCTCGAGACCGCGGGCGCGGGCAAAGCCGACGAGGCGGACGCTGGGCGTCACGACGTGCAGCGCGCGATCAGCGACGCGGGCGCGGACGCAGCGTTACCCGCCGAGCCGCGCGCGCTGCGCGAAGATCAAGCGCTGTCCGCCGACGCTCCGCGTGAGAGCAACGGACTCACGCTGACGGCGCGCTTTCGTTGGTTGAACGCGGCCGGCCCCGCTCGCGTCCCGGAGCTCAACCCGGAAGGCGTACAGCGCGCGCGCGACGCGACGGGCTTCGACATCGTGATCGACCTCGCCGGCGGGCGCATGCGTTTTGCCTTTGCCTCGCGCACCTTTACGCTGCCCGCCGGCAGCGAGCTACACGCGCGCGATGACCTGTACGGCTCGACCTTGCTCTGGCCGAATCGCACGAGTTACACCGTGCTGGCGCCTGGCGCTTTGCGCAGTGTGCTCTCCGAGCAACGCGCGGACGTCGTTCCGCTGGTGCGCGCGCACGTCGCGGGACTGACCGGCGGCTCGCTCCTTTCGCTCAGCACGGAGCGCGCGGAGCTCAGTACCCCGACCGGAAAGCTGGAGATCGAACAAGCTCACGCGACCAATCCGTTGCCGCCCAACTCGTCGTGGGCGAGCGGACAGAGCCTCTGTCATCTCTTGGTGGAGCTGGCCGATGCATCACCAACCAGCTCGGTGTGCCGCGCGGATCTGGTGCCGGTGCGGGCCGAATACACGTGGCCCAACGGAGAGCACTTCGCGTTTGAAGTAGCGCGGCTCACACGCCGCACCGACCTGGTTCCCAGCACGCTCGCCACGCCACCAACAAACGCCGAATTTCGGCAAAGTGAGCTCCCGCCGCCAGCACCCAATGCGCTGCTCTCGGACGCAGAGCTCGGGGAATTTCGGCTTCGTGCCGCCGCGCGCACGGAACGCATCGATCCCAGCGCCCCCAAAGTCGGGCTGCTACTCGTCAATCACGGCGAGAGCCTGCGCTACATTAGCGTCGACGGTGCGCCGGCGGCGCGGCTACCCGCAGGCGCCGAGCAGTTGCTGCTCGGCTTGCGCGCCGGCAAATACCAAGTCGCCGCGCGGGATTTTTTCGGCACCGAAGAGACTTCACTCAGGACAATAGAGGTACCGGCCCGCTTCGCGCTCGGCGACGAAGCCGAGAAGGCGCACTAGCGCTCAAGAATCGAGCGGCCGTGAACCCTGCTCGTAGTCTTCCACGCTGAACTCGGTGCCGTCGTAGCCGCCGTCGATCATTTTCGCCTGCAGCGCTTCGACTGCGACTTCGATCACCTCGAAGCGCGTCGAGAAGGAGAAGTATTCGTCTTCCGGCAGCGGGGGCAGAGCAGCCAGGCGCTGAGCCAAGAAATCGTGATCCTCCGGCGCGACGCGCAGCATCGAGCGCGGACCATCGTGCTCCGTACCCGAATGCAGTGCGTCGTACGCAATGCCGATAGGGTTGAACCACATGAACACCGTGCTCGAGCAGATCGCCCAGTCGTGCACGTTGATCGTCGGGACGCGCCAAAACCCGGGCAGCCGGGCGCGCACCACTTCGCCGAAGTAGGCGCCGGCGGCGCGCGTGATCAACGGAGCGAGCTCCGGCCGCTCACGAACGGTCTCACGCGACAGCGTCGCGTAGTGGTCGAGCAGCGGCAGCGTCTCGGGCGTGAAATCGAGGTCGAACTTGAGCGCTCGGCGCACGTACTCGAGGCATGCGGTTACGTAATCCGGGATAGGCTCTGGAGGGGGCTGGAACTCGGTCATCGCGCAAGGCTCGTTTTCGGGGCCGCCGGGGACGGAGACCCGAGGCGGGCTCCGGGGCATGCCCGAATCAAGGGAGCGATGCCATAAAAGACTGTCCCGCGCCGGGAACGAGTCCCAATTCGCCCGAGAATTGCGAGCATTTTGCGGCGAGGTTCCGCTTGCGCCGGAAGGCCGGGAGACTGCTGCCCCCAAAGGGCGAACACGCGGTCTTACCTTCCCTGGGGACCGTGTTACCCTCAAAAGTCTCCCATGCGACTCGGCATCCTGAGCGACATCCACGCCAACTACGAGGCGTTGAGTGCCGTCGTCGAAGCTTTCAAACTGGAGGAGATCGACAAGTACTACTGCCTCGGCGACACCGTGGGTTACGGCGGCTCGCCGAACGAGTGCGCGGACATCGTACGCGGTTTGGTAGAAGCGACGATCCTCGGCAACCACGACGCGGCCGTCGCCGGTCGCATGGACTACTCGTATTACTACGAGGCCGCGCGCCACGCCCTCGACACCCACGCGCAGCTGCTCTCCGACGAGAACATGCAGTGGCTCAAGGGTCTGCCGTATCAAATCAAGTTCGACGAAATCGGCGTGCATCTGTGCCACGGCTCGCCAGTTCGGCTGGAAGAGTTCGAGTACATCTTCGCGCCCGAGCAAGCGCGCGAGTGTTTACCGATTTATGAGGAGCTTGGGCACATCACGCTGATTGGGCACTCTCACTTGTGCAAAGTGTTCGCGCTCACCAAAAACACCGTCGAAGAGCTGCCCCCGATAGACTTCGATTTGCAGCCCGATCGCAAGTATATCGTCAGCGTCGGCTCGGTCGGCCAACCGCGCGACTACGACAACCGCGCCAGCTACACGCTGTACGATTCAGACCGCAAGCGCTTCGAGTTCAAGCGCGTCGAGTACGACATCGAGACCGCAGCGGACAAGGTTCTACGCGCGAAGCTCGAGCGAAACTTCGCACACCGACTCTTCATCGGGGTTTGAGCGCTACTGCGCGATCGACCACTCGGTAGCAGTGGGCGTGTCGCAAAGCGTGACACCCAGCGCGAGTAGCTCGTCGCGAATGGCGTCGCCCGCGGCGAAGTCTTTGTTCTTCCTGGCTTCGGCGCGGCCAATGACCTTGGCCTCGATGCTGGCCGAGGTCAGCCCGCGAAGCGTCATGCGGCGTGCTTGCACACGCTGAAAGTACTCCTCCGGCGTCGCGTGCAGCAGTCCGAGGTCTCGACCGAGCTTGCCAAAGGCGAGCAACGCGGTGCCAGCAAACACGCTGGAAGCGCCTTGAAAAGCTGCGTCCTTCTTGCGCTTCTTGGCCATGTCGCAGACCTCGTTAGCGGTCTGCGCCATCTCCCCGAGAGCGGCCAGAGTGACGGGCGTATTCAGATCATCGTCGAGGGCGGCTGCAGCTGCGGCCTCGGCCTTTTGAATCCGTTCGCGGAATGGCACGAGCTCTGGCGGCAGCTTGCCAGGCGCGGTCACGCCTGCAGAGACCAGCTCGCGCAGACGTTGCAGGGCACCGTATACATAGTCGACACGCCGCTCGGCTTCGTCCACGCCGGGAAACACGACGCGCCCCGAGTCGAGCTGCTCGGTATCGAACTGCAGCGGCCCGCGGTATTGCGCTCCCAACAAAAACCAGCGAAACCCTTCGGCGTCGTTGCGCTCGAGCACGTCACGCACGGTGACGAAGTTGCCGAGCGATTTGCTCATTTTCTCTTTGTCGACGTTGACGAAGCCGTTGTGCATCCAAAGCTTGGCCAGCGGCCCCTCCCCCGGATGCGCGGCCTCGCTCTGCGCGACTTCGTTTTCGTGGTGCGGAAAAATCAGGTCCATCCCGCCGGCATGCACGTCGAAGCCGTGACCCAAGTAATGACTGCACATGGCGGAGCACTCGATGTGCCAGCCAGGGCGGCCGCGACCCCAAGGGCTTTCCCAGCCCCACTCATCGCTGGAGCAGCTCTTCCACAGCGCGAAGTCCAGTGGATCGTGCTTGTCGCTATCCTTTTCGACGCGCGCACCCGACACCAGGTCGTCGATGCGACGGCGCGACAGCTTGCCGTACTCCGCGAAGGAGCGAACCGAGAAGTAGACGTCCTTTCGACCCGGCTCGGGCTCGATCGCATAAGCACTGCCGTTTTGCAGCAGCTTGGAAATGAGCTCGAAGATCTGCGGCAAGTTGTCGCTGACGCGCGGCTCGTGGTCGGGCTCGAGGCAGCCCACTTCACGCATTTGCTCTTGATAAACGAGCGCCATGCGCCGAGACAGCTCTAGCGGCGGTTCGCCGTTTTGTTGCGCCCGAGCCAGGATCTTGTCGTCCACGTCGGTGATGTTGCGCACATAGTTGACTTCGTGACCCTGGCTCCGCAAGCGGCGCACCAAGAGATCTGGCGCCAGCGCGGCGCGCGCATGACCCGCGTGTGGAACATCGTAGACGGTGGGACCACAACAGTAGATCCGCACCCGATCACCTGTCGGGGACAGCTCCTCGGTGTTGCGCGTGAGGGTGTTGTAGAGCCGCGGGAACGAAGCCATGAATTGCTCGATTGTACCTACGACGGACCGGCCGGAAACCCTTAACGCCAGGAATCCCAGCGACCCGGACCGGGGCCAGGCAGGCCTGATCCGCCAGGCGGTCGCGGTAGGCCGTAGCGACCGCCGGAGCGAACATGACGAAAGCTGGTAAACAGCGAGACAGGCACTTTTTCGCGGCCGATCATCGCGGGGCGCACGGCCAGCACGCCCGCCAAGAACCCGCCGATGTGCTCGAAAAACGCCACTCCGCCGGGTGATTCGAGGCCCAGCGCGGACAAGCCGCCGCTGACCTGCATCACGAACCAGAACCCAATCACCACCCAGGCAGGCCAGACCATGAAGAAGAAACCCATGAACACAGTCACCGGAATGCGCGGGTAGAGTACCAAGTAGGCGCCCATCACGCCCGCGATCGCGCCGGAGGCACCCACGACGGGCGCGACACTGGCCGAGTTCGTCAGCACTTGAGCCGCGCCCGCGCACACCCCGCACAAGAGGTAGAAAAAGACGTAGCGGACGTGGCCGATCGCGTCCTCCACGTTGTCGCCGAAGATCCACAGGAACAGCATGTTGCCAGCGAGGTGCCCGAAGCCGCCGTGCATGAACATGCTGGTAAAGAGCGTGAACGCCTCACCCGACGGGTCGGCCGCAATGCGGGTCGGAACGAGGCCGTAACCGGCGACGACGTACGAGTCCCCGCGGCTCGAGATCAGCCAAGACTCCAAGGCGAACGCGAGCACGTTCAGCGCGATCAGCGCGTAGTTCACGTAAGGCGTGGTTCGCGTCGGGTTCTGGTCGCTGATCGGAATCATCGCGGCCTCACTTTAGCCCGAATCCGAGCTTCGGCCCGGCCTTGCGTCACGGCTTGGATTCCGCGCCCGGAGGTTAATGCTAAGGTCGCCGAGTCCATGTTGTGGCGCCCACATTTGCGCGCGTTTTGCGTTGCTCTCGCTATCCTCGCTAGTACGTGCAGCTGGGGCTGCGCCTCGTCGGGCTTCGACGGGCGCGTGTACCACGACGGCGCAATGCGCTTTCGCGTCGGGCAAGTGCCGAGCAGCTGGCGCGCAGTGGACGTCGACGGCGCGCTAATCGCGTTTCGCGACGACGCAGCCAACGCGACAGTGGCGCTGAACGGGCGCTGCGGAGTCGACGGCGATGACGTGCCGCTCAGCTCGCTGACTCAACATCTGTTTCTCGAGTTCACCGATCGGGCGCCTGTCGCTCAGCAGACCCTGAGCTTGGACGGTCGCGAAGCGCTGAGGACCGAGATCACCGCCGCCCTCGACGGCGTAAAGAAGCGCTACGTGGTGTACGTGATGAAGAAGGACGGCTGCGTGTACGACTTCATGTACATCGCCGCCGCGGAAGCCGAACGCAGTGCACTTCCCGAGTTCCAGCGCTTCGTGCAAGGCTTCTCGACCATCGAGTGAAGCATGGAGATCGCTTCCTCGCCCAGTAACCCGCAGGCCTCCAGCGACCCGCCGTCCGGCCGCATGAGCATGACGCCGAGCCTCATGCCGCCGCCTCCGGAGCCGAGCTTCATCGCGCGTCAAAGCGAGCGGTCGCTCGCGTTTTTCGAGCATGTGGGGGTGATGTGGCGCATGCTGATCGGCAGCGTTCGCGCTGGCTTTCGGCGGCCTTTCGAGGGGCGCGCGATCATCAAGCAGCTCGAGTCCTTGGGCGTTGCTTCGGTCGGCATCGTGGTCGTCACCAGCGTGTTCATCGGCATGGTGATGGCCGTGCAGTTCGCCTTTGGTCTGCAAAAGTTCGGCGGTCTGGAATACGTCGGTCGGGTGATCGCGCTCAGCTTTGCGCGCGAGCTCGCGCCGACGCTAACGGCCGTGATCGTCGGCGGCCGCATCGGCTCCGGCATGGCCGCGGAGCTCGGCGCCATGTCGGTCACCGAGCAAATCGACGCCATCCGCGCCCTCGGCGCGGACCCACTGAAGAAGTTGGTTTGGCCGCGGCTGCTAGCTTCAGTGATCGTGCTGCCGATCGTAGCAGCCTTCTCGCTGGTGCTCGGCTTCGCCGGCGCGATGCTGATCACTGATCTGCAGTTTGGCATCCCGTCCGCATTTTTCTTTCGCAGCGCTCTCGGCGCCGTCAACATGAGCGACTTTTTGGCGGGCATGATGAAGACGCCGTTCTTCGGCGCGATCATCGCGCTCGTCGGCTGTCACTTCGGCATGACGACCAAAGGCGGCACCGCTGGCGTCGGCAACAGCACAACGCGCACGGTGGTCGTGATCTCGATTGCAATTCTGATCGCGGACTTCTTCCTGACCAAGCTTGGTATCATCATCTGGCCACAAGGCTGACGCCCAAGAAAAAACCGCGGCTTCGGCGGCTCTTGGAGCGCAGGCGAAACCTGTTGACGACCGACCAGGGATGCTAAGCTTCTCGAACCTTGCTGTGGGAAGTTCGGCCATGAACACACAACGCGTCTTCACGATCTCAGAAATCAACGCGCTAATTCCGGCTCTCTCAACCCTAGTCGGCGATCAACTGCGCGAACAGAGCGACATCGAGCGCGGCCTCGCCGAGCTCACGCGCCTATCCGGCACCTCGCCGGATTCGCTGGAAGCCGGCGCTGACGACCGTAAGGACGTCCTGAAGCTCAAGCGCGACATCAAGAAGCGCATCGAGCGCTACGAGGCCGGTTGGGCCCGCGTCCAAAGCCTCGGCGGCGTCATCAAAGACCCGCAGATCGGCCTGGTGGATTTCTACGGGCGCGTCGGCGAGAAGCTAGTTTGGCTGTGCTGGCGCTACGGCGAAGACACGCTCGGCTACTATCACGACCTCGAAACTGGCTTTCCGAGTCGGCGCCCGCTCACCGCGGAAGTTCGCCGCCATCTTCTCAACTAGAACCAGCGAATGCCCGTCGACCGAGCAGCCGCGGCGCGCGCGATTCGCGATTTCCTGAAGGCGCTCGGCTTCGAACCAGAGCAGCACCCGGATCTCGCGGAGACGCCCCAACGAGTGACCGAGGCGTTCACCGACGACCTGCTCAGCGGTCACCGCGTCGACGTCGCGGAGCTGCTTGCCAAAGGCTCGTGCGCCGCACCGACGTCCGCGAAGAGCGGCCCCGTCGCCATCAGCGAAATCAGCGTGGCCACGGTTTGCCCGCATCATTTATTGCCCGCCCTGGGGGTCGCCCACGTTGTCTACCTGCCTGGGGTGTCGCTACTCGGCATCGGAACCATAACCGCGCTGGTCGACGCCTTTGCGCGACGCCTCACCCTACAAGAGGAGATCGGCGAGAACGTCGTCACCGCGCTAATGCAACATGCCGGGGCACGCGGCGCGTATTGCGAGCTCGTGCTCGAGCACTCTTGTTTGCGCGCTCGCGGCGAACGGCAAACCGCAGCGTTGGTTCGCAGCTCCGCGCGCGCAGGCGCGCTCGCCGGCCGCGACGCACTGGGAGAGATCGCGCTCGCGCTCGGGCGAGCTCCAGGCGCCGTGTGACGCGCGTGTTGATCACCGGCGCAAGCCGGGGCATCGGTCGCGCAACAGCCGTCGCTTGCGCGGCTCGCGGGGTGGAGCTCGGCTTGCTCGGTCGGCCCTCTGCGCAACAGCACGAGACTGCCGATTTGTGCCTCAAGTCGGGCGCTCCGCGCGTGCTCGAGCTGAATGCTGACGCGACGAACGCCGGCCATTTACAGCGCGCGGCGAGCGAGTTCCTGGGTACGTACGGGCCACCTGATGCGCTGATTCACAACGCGGGTATCGCCGGCCGCACGAGTGTCGAAGACACGACGCTCGCCTCCTGGACCGAGCATGTGCAGGTGAACCTGACTGCCGCGTTCGTGCTCACGCGCGCGCTGCTGCCGGCCATGCGTGAGCGAAACAGCGGCCATATCGTGTTCGTCGGTAGTATCTCCTCGACGCTCGGCACCGCGAACCTGTCGGCCTACTGCGCAACGAAGTGGGGCATCGTGGGCTTCATGAAGAGCTTGGCCGCAGAGCTCAGCGACAGCGGGCTCATGACCTGCGCCGTGCTCCCAGGCTCCACCGACACTCGCATGCTCGTAGGCAGCGGCTTCCCGCCGCGCATGACCGCCGAGGTCGTCGCTACGACTCTGCTGCACTACGCCCTGGACGCCCCGCTCGCCCACAATGGCGCCAGCATCGAGATGTTCGGAGTCTGACCGAGGGGTTCCAAAGGTCGATCGCCGTTAGTTTTGGAGTCGGGCCCCAAAACGCTGTCGTGATGGCGTGGAGCCCCGCCGAGTTACGCGCTTCTTGATCCACGAAGGAACACTTCAGCGGGGTGGGAGCTGAGCTCCATCGCCCTTTCTGGCCTCCCGAGCCGTTAGTTTTGGGGCGAGGCCTGCGGGTGGGGCCCCCGCCGAATTCATTTCGGCGGGGCGGGAGCTGAGCTCTATCGCCCTTCCTCGCCTCCTTAGCCGTTAGTTTTGGGGTCGGGGCCCCAAAACGCTGTCGTGATGGCGTGGGCCCCCGCCGAATTCACTTCGGCGGGCAGGAGCTGGCCTCCCGCATAGGAGAGGGTCCGCCACACCCGCTTTTCTCTACCGTTGCTCCCTTCCGGGCCTGGCGGGGTTCAAGCTGCGCTGTCGGCGGACCCACAGATTCAGTGACGAATGACGGCATAGCGCAGCCCCGCCTGTCTGCCAAGGACTGAGCGCTTCAGGCGGAATGCAGGGCTTAGGGCGTGTGCGCGCTGCGCGCTGCGGGGGCAGGACCCAGTGCGCCCCGGAGCAAATCCGGGGTACATTTGGAGTTGGCTCCAGAAACCATCGAGGCTGGTCGGTTCATGAGCGAGTCACAGCGACCGAAACAGACAGCGCTTGAGTTCGTAGTCCCCGATCTCGAGCTCGAGCCGGCGCCGCGCTCGCGAGCGAGCGGCGTAGCAGTGCCAGCAGCGCCGACGCAACGAGGCTACAGCGCGCCCAACCTGTTCGACGAAGATCCATTCGAGTCAGGCAGCCTCAACATCGAGCTGAACCAAAACCCAGGCGAAGGGAAGATCGACTTCGGGAGCTCGGTCGCCTTCGACGTCCAGAGCGGCTTCGAGCTCGAGCCAACAGCGCGCACGCGGAGCGGCGACAGCGGACCGCAATCGGTCGTCACGCGGCGCGCCGAGCCGAGCTCGGGTGATCCTGCCTGGCCTTCGGGGCGAGTGCTCGACGCCGAAGGGTTGACGATCGATCCGGTGGAGGTGGTGATCCTCGCCGACTACGGACCCGCACCGAGCAGCGCCCACGTATCACCAGCTTATGCGTACCGCGTATTCACGCGGCAGCGCGAGCTAAAACGGGGCCTGAGCTCGCTAACCATCGAGCGGGACAGCGCAGAGGCGGAGCGCGAGTCCGCGCTCGCTGAATTGGCTCGCGCCGTGCGTCCAGCAGCGGAACGAGTCGACGCCTTCCGACGCTTCTTTACGCCGCTCATCGAGCTGGAGCAGCTAGCGAGCCAGCGCGGTCAAGCGCTGTCTTCCGTGAACGCCGAGCTCGGCGCTCACAGCGCGATCTTCGATGCTGAGCTCAGCCAGCTCGGCGAGCAAGTGAGCGCGCAGCAGACCGTCGAACGGGAAGCCGAGCGCGTCCACGCGGAACGCGAGCAGCTCGCCCAGCGCGCGCTAGCAAAGCTCAAACGGGTACACATCGAGATCCGCGCGGTAACTCACGTGGCCGAGCAGAAGCTTGGCCCGCAGGGCGGACAGATCCCCGAGCCAGAGGCCGCACAGCTTGCGACACTTCGCCAGCGCGCCGACGGCATTCAGCCGGAGCTGGCTCAAACCAAGGCTGATCTCGAACAAGCCAAGCAGAGCCTCGGTCAAGCCCGCGCCCGACTCGACGCCCTACGACAGAACGAGCGCCTGACCTCGCGCAAGAGGCAAGCCGTCGGTGAGCACTATCAAAAAGAGCTCCAAGTCCGCAGCGCTGGTCTCGGCGAGAGCGAGACACAACAACGCAAGGCCTTGGCGGACCTGGGCCGTGCGGTGCTCGCGGCGCACGGTTCGGTGCCCGTCCCGGCATCCTGGCTAGAACGAGTTCGCGCAACCAGCGAGCGCGCCGATCACCTGGTTCGACGCTGCGAAACGCAACGCCGAGCGCTCGACGCCTATGACCGAGCCAAGGTCGCACTGGGGGTCCGCTTGGCGTGCACGGCAATCGGCCTCATCGTGCTGCTGGTTGTGCTCAAACTCGCGCTGTGAGACGCCCATCGTGTACGACTCCGACAAATCTCAACGGCTAACCGAACTCGACGCGCAAGCGGCGCTCGGCGGCGGACAGGCGCGCATCGACAAGCAGCACGCTCTAGGCAAGCTGACTGCGCGCGAACGGCTCGATCTGCTGCTAGACGCCGGCAGCTTCGTCGAGATCGGCCGCTTCGTCACGCATCGCGCCAGCGACTTCGGCATGCAAGCTCAACGCTTCCCCGGCGATGGCGTCGTCACGGGTCAAGGCACGATCGACGGTCGAAGCGTATTCGTGTTCGCGCAAGACTTCACCGTTTTCGGTGGCTCCTTGGGCGCTGCGCACGCCCAGAAGATCACCAAGATTATGGACCACGCACTGCGCGTGGGCGCACCGATCATCGGCCTCAATGATTCGGGAGGTGCGCGCATTCAAGAGGGCGTCGAATCGCTCGGCGGCTACGCGGACATCTTCCTACGCAATACGCTGGCGAGCGGCGTAGTCCCGCAAATCAGCGCTATTTTAGGCCCATGCGCGGGCGGCGCGGTCTATTCGCCGGCGATCACCGACTTCGTGTTCATGGTCGAGAACACGAGTTACATGTTCATCACGGGCCCAGACGTGATCCGAACCGTGACCCACGAGGAGGTCAGCAAGGAAGAGCTCGGCGGCGCGCGCACCCACGCCGCGGTCAGTGGAGTATGTCACTTTACGGCGGCCGATGACGCTGCCTGCATCGCGCGTGTGCGCGAGCTAATGAGCTTCTTGCCGTCGAACAACACCGAGGATCCTCCGCGACGCGCGAGCGCCGATCCGGTAGAGCGCGACACGCCAGAGCTCGAGCGCCTGGTGCCGAGCGAAAGCAACAAGCCGTACGACATGCTCGACGTGCTTCGCGCCGTGGTCGATGACCGCTACTTGCTAGAGGCGCACGAAGCCTTCGCGCCCAATATCTTGACCTGCTTTGCCCGGATTGGCGGACGGCCGATCGGCATCGTCGCCAATCAGCCAGCCGTGCTGGCCGGTGTGTTGGACATCGACGCCAGTATCAAAGCCGCGCGTTTCGTGCGGTTCTGTGACTGCTTCAACATCCCGCTGCTGACCTTCGTCGACGTTCCGGGCTTCTTGCCGGGGGTTGAGCAAGAGCACCGCGGCATCATCAGCCACGGCGCGAAGTTGCTGTACGCGTACTGTGAGGCCACCGTGCCGAAGCTGACGGTCATTACGCGCAAAGCGTATGGCGGCGCGTACGACGTCATGAGCTCCAAGCATATCCGCGCCGACGTGAACCTGGCCTTCCCAAGCGCCGAAATCGCCGTAATGGGCCCGGACGGCGCCGTGAACATCGTCTACCAGAAGCAGATCGCCGAGGCGGTCGACAAGGCCGCCGCGCGCGCCGAGTTCGTCGAAGAGTACCGCAATCGCTTTGCAAACCCGCTTCAGGCCGCCGAGCTCGGCTTCGTCGACGAAGTGATCGAGCCGCGCCTGCTCCGCCGCCGCCTGGCCATGTACCTGTCGCTCTTCGCAACGAAGCGCGACCGCAATCCGCCACGAAAGCACGGCAATATCCCGCTCTGATGCTGAGGCGGCTATTCCGGCGGGTCGAAGTAATCGACTTCGACGCCGCGGTGCGTGCGAAACCGCGTCACGCCGGCGCCGCGCGAAACCACGTAGTTCGGTCCGACCGGTACTTTGCCCAGGCCGCCCGGCGTATCGACGATGAACTTCGGCAGCGCGATGCCGCTCAGCCGCCCTTGCAGCTCGCTCATGATCCGTAGTCCGGTGTCGAGCGGCGTGCGCAAATGGCTCGTGCCGCGCACCGGATCGGTCTGGAGCAGGTAGTACGGCTTCGCGCGCTCGCGAACCAAGCCACGAAACAGCTCCGTCAATACGGCGCTGTCGTCGTTCACGCCACGCAAGAGCACCGTGTGGTTCATCACAGGGAAACCCGCGTCGACCAAACGCCGGAGGCCCTCCCGCGCCTGCGCGGTGAGCTCTTTTGGGTGGTTGAAGTGAGTCATGATCCAGATCGGATGAAACGGCTTTAGCGCAGAAATAAGCTCGTTCGTCAGGCGTTGCGGCAGGGCGACGGGCATGCGCGTCGCAATGCGGATGGTCTCGACGCTCGGAATGTAGCGCAGCGCCTGCAGCACCCGAACGATGCGACTCGTGCTCATCGCCAGCGGGTCACCACCGCTAACGATGACGTCTCGGATCTCCGGGTGAGCTCGCAGGTACTCGAAGGCGGGCGTCAACCGCAGCTCGGAGCGCGGACCGCCGCCAGTACCGACGATGCGGCTGCGCGTGCAGAAGCGGCAATAAATCGCACAGCGATCGGTTACGAGAAGGAGCGCGCGATCCGGGTAGCGTTGGATGAGCTCCGGAGCCACTTCGTGCGATTCTTCGCCGAGCGGGTCGCGCATGTCGCCTTCGACGGTGCGGGCCTCGAGCACGTGCGGCACGACCTGCCTGCGGATGGGGCAATTCAGGTCGTTCCGATCACACAGCGACAAATAGTAAGGGGTGACGGAGATCGGCAAACCGGCGCGCTCCGCGGCGCTGGCACCTGCGAATTCCTCGGCGGAAAGCCGCAATTTCTCGTCCAGCCCCTGGACCGTGCGCACCGCGTTCCGGAGCTGCGAGCCCCAATCCTGAGCGTCGGCATCGGGCAACATACGCAGCCCGGTCGGATCGGGCGGAGGCAAATCCTCGTCTTCGGGCGCGCGCACGCTCATCGTGCGCTCGTGGCAGGAGCCGGCGCGCCGCCGTCTGCCTCGGGGACCTTCACTTGCGCGAGCGCCTCGTCGTCCACGACAACCGGATAGCGCTGCTTCAGGTCGGTCTCGAGCTGCTCTTCGCGGTCACGGATCTTTTGCTGCACCAGCGCGACGCGGATGGTGCGCTCAGCGTCTTGGAACGAGCGATCTCGCGCCTCTGTGCGACCGGTCATGCGCACGACGTGAAAGCGCCCACCCTCCGGCACGATGCGATTGAGCACATCGCCCACTTTGTCGATCTCGAAGACGGCCGCGCGCAGGGCTTCTGGGACGCGCGGGTTGGCCCCACGAGGGTGGCCAGGCGGCCCGACGATGCCCAAATCTCCAGCCAACTCGGTCGGCGCGGGCGCGGCGGATTTCGCCGGTTTGTCCGCGGAAAGGTCGGTTACGAGCTTGCCCCAATCGACCGCGGAGGCAAACCTTGCCTTCTGCAGCGCGGCTTTGGCTTGAGCCTCAGTGGCGACCACGATGTGCGCTACGCGGCGCCTCTCGGGCTCCTTGAACTCGTCGTGATGCGCATCGAAGTAGGTGTGCACGTCGGCATCCGAGATCTCACTCGGTCCAGGGGCACTATTCCGTACATCACGAAGCAGCTCGTCCTTCAGGATCTGGCGCAGGCGCTCCTGCGTTTCCGGTTGCTTGTCGAGACCGCGCCGTTTGGCTTCCTCGGCCAGCAACTCCACCTGGATGATTTCGTTTAGGAGTAGCTTTCGACGGTCTGCGGATTGGTAACGAATGCGCTCGAAGGGGTCCATCCGCTCGAGTGTTTCGGCATATTCGCCGAGCGTGATCACGCGATCGCCAACCTTAGCGAGCACCTGGCGCGCGAGCTCGGGTGTCAGCGCGCCGGGCAGAGCGCTGGCTGAAGCTACTGGAACCAATGTCTGTTTTGGCTTGTCGTGGCAGCCACTGCCGAGCATGGCGGCAGCCGCAACGCATAGCGTTCTGACCGAGCGATCCAGGACAAAGCGCGAAAAGGCCGGCATGGCAGGAGGTCCGGGATACTACGAGCCCGGGCAAAGTGCCAGAATCGGTGACGGGCGCGTGAAGTGCGCGGCGGGCGCTGGCGATTGCGGCATTGCCAGCGTTCGCCGACGGCGGTACGCATCTCTCCGTGGAAGAAGAGTCTACCGGCAAGCTGCGTTACCGTCGCGTGATCATCAAGCTGAGCGGCGAAGCGCTGAGCGGCAAAGAGGGCGGCTCAGGCATCGATACGACAACGCTGAAAGCCACCGCGAGTGAGCTTGCTGAAGTGCACTCGACCGGCGTTCAGCTCGGCCTGGTCGTCGGTGGCGGCAATATCTTTCGCGGCCTGCGTGGTGCAAGCGAGGGTATGGACCGCGCGCAGAGTGACTACATGGGCATGCTCGCAACGGTGATCAACGCGCTCGCGCTGCAAGACGCGCTGGAGCGCAGCGGCGTCCCGACCCGCGTGATGACCGCCATCGAGATCAAGCAGCTCGCGGAGCCCTACATCCGGCGCCGGGCCATGCGCCACCTCGATCGCGGGCACGCGGTGATCTTCGCGGCTGGAACAGGCAACCCATACTTCTCCACCGATACGGCAGCGTCGCTTCGCGCGATGGAGATCCACGCGGATTGTCTGCTCAAGGCGACCAAAGTCGACGGTGTCTACGACCGCGATCCGCGCCGCCACCCTGACGCCAAGCTACTGAACAGCGTCACCTACGACCGCTTCCTGAACGATCACCTGGGTGTCATGGATTCCACGGCAGTGGCTTTGTGCCGAGAAAACGGCTTACCGATCCGCGTTTTCAAGATGGTGCCGGGCAACATTCGCCGCGTGTGCCACGGCGACCCGGTCGGAACCTCCGTAACCGACAAGGCCGAGTGACAATTCCCTAGTTTTGGGACCCCAACCCCAAAACTACTAACCGTCCCGCGACGCTGTTATTCGCGGTATCGCTGTGCCCGGCGCAAGCCTTCGCGCTAAGCTCGGCCACCCTCATGTGGCAATCACTCCCTGAGTTGGGCACGGGAATCGTGTATGCGATTCTCATCGCCGCGGCGTACACGTTCGCAGTGGCGTTGGCCGCAGGCCGCGGGCGTCCGCGCTTGTTGCAAGCCGCGCGTCTGGGCGCTTATTCGACCTCGGGCCTGGTGCTGTTCGCAGTGCTGCTGCTCTCGTATGCGTTCGTCTCGCACGACTTCCGCATCCGCTATGTCGCTCACTACAGCGACCGGCGCATGTCGACCGCGTACCTGCTGACCTCGCTCTGGGGCGGCCAAGACGGCTCCCTGCTCTGGTGGTCGCTGCTCCTCTCAGGCTACGTGACCGCGTGCGTGGCGTGGCTGAAAGGGCGCTACCGCGAGCTGCAGCCGTACGTGATCGCTACCTTGATGGTGATCGTCGGCTTCTTCGCGATGCTCATGCTGTTCGCGGCGAACCCCTTCGAGACCAGTATTGCCGGCGCTCGCCCGGACGGCGAGGGCTTGAATCCGCTTCTGCAGAACTACTGGATGATTATTCATCCGCCCTGTTTGTACATGGGTTTCGTGGGCTGTTCGGTGCCCTTTGCGTTTTGCGTCTCGGCGCTCGTCACGCGCCGGCTCGACAATGAGTGGGTGGTCGCAGTCCGAAAGTGGATGCTGTTCGCGTTCCTGTTTCTGTCCATCGGCAACATCCTGGGCATGATGTGGGCTTACGAGGAGCTCGGTTGGGGTGGCTTCTGGGCCTGGGATCCAGTTGAAAACGCGGCCTGCCTGCCTTGGTTCACGGCATCGGCCTACGTACATTCGACGATGATCCAAGAGCGCAGGCCCATGCTCCGGGTCTGGAACGTGTTCTTGATCTGCCTCACGTTCTTTTTGACCATCTTCGGCACGTTCCTAACGCGCGCCGGCATCATCACCAGCGTGCATGCCTTCGCTCAGAGCAGCATCGGCACGTACTTCGTGTACTTCATGGGTGTCATCCTAGGCACGAGCTTGGGCTTGATGGTGTGGCGCCTGCCCGAGCTGAAGAGCAAGGGTCAGATCGAAGCCGTGGCCAGCCGCGAGGCCATGTTCGTAGCCAATAACTGGGCACTGCTCGGCGGCATGACCTTCATCCTGGTGTCCACGATGTACCCGAAGATCAGCGAGCTTTGGGGCGAGAGCGCGACCGTCGGACCGCCGCACTTCAATCGTTGGATGGGGCCCATTGGGCTGATCATCTTCGCGTTAATGGGCATGGCTCCGCTGTTTGGTTGGCGGAAAACCAGCGGCACCTCGATCAAGAAGGCGTTTCGCGCGCCTCTGATCGCCATGGCCGTCATGATCGTGCTCCACGCCACCTTCGGCGCTTCGCTCGGTTACCCGCCCTTGGTCGCGCGTGACGCGTTCTACCCGGGCTTCGTCGGGCTCGTGATCCAGAAGGTCGGCTCGACCTTGCCCGCAATCACCATCGCGCTCAGCGCCTTCAACGTCGCCGTGATCGTGCAAGAGTTCGTGCGCGGTGTGAACGCACGCCGTGCCGCTGCAGACAAGCGCGACGAGCCCGAGTCAGTGCTGGTCGCCTTGTTTCGCTTGGTCGAGAAAAACCGGCGTCGTTACGGCGGTTACATCGTGCATTTGGGCATTGTTTCGATGTTCGTGGGTTTCACTGGCACCGCTTGGAACATCGATCGCGAGACCGCGATGATGCCCGGCGATCACTCTCACATCGGGCAATACGACCTGACGTACGAAGGCTCGCGCCGCTGCCCAGGCAACCCGAAGTGCAGCCCCGAAGAGCAAGCGGACATCGAGAAGATGATGATTTTCGCCGATCTGAAGGTCGTGCGCGCGGGCAAAGAACTGGGCTACGTGCACCCGGCAAAGTTCATCTATCAGTCGCAGCCCGATGGCCCGACGACGGAAGTGAGCATGATGCGCTCACTGCGGGAGGACTTGTACACGGTGGTCGGGCAGATCGACCCGCAGAGCAAGCGCGCCACGTTTCAGTTCCACGTGAATCCGCTCGTGTCGTGGATCTGGGTTGGGTTATTGATCCTAATGACCGGAACTATCACGTCTCTGTTCCCGGAGTTGAGCTTCGGTGAGGTGGGCGCTTGGTCTTACGTGCGGGCCGCGGCGGGTGTTGCCGCAGGCACCGCATTCGCGGTCTGGATGGCAATGGCGCCCAGCATGACCTACGCCCACGAGCGGCCGATCCAAGCCCATATCGGCCCACAGCTGGCCGGCATCAGCGAGGCAACACTCGCCCATCACCTGCCGACCTCGGGCTTTGGACTGGCGGGCTTCGCAGGGCTTGCGCTCGGCTCGGTCGTCTCAGTCGCGCGGCGTCGACGAGACAATGCTAATAGCTCGCGCGACTGACGGATGAACGCCTCGCCTCGCATGAGTGTGGCCCGCTGGGCCGCGCCGCTTTTCACCCTGGTTGCCGCCATCACTGCCGGCGCGTTCTACGGCGTTCAGCTCGTTGTGTTGACGCTGGCAGCGGCCGCGCTGCTGCTCGTGATTTGGCTGCTCTGGAGCAGCGTGCAAGCGCTGGCCGGCGAGTCCGAGCTCAGCTTCGAAGAGGCCTTCAGCTTGGGCACTCGCTCGGCGGAAGAGGAGCAAAAGCGCGCCGTGCTGCGCGCGCTCAAAGATCTCGAATACGAGCGTAGCGTCGGTAAAATCGGCGAAGACGACTATCACGAGTACGCCGCGCGTTATCGCGCCGAGGCCAAGCGCTTGATCCAAGTCCTCGACGAGAACCTCGCCGAAGGTCGCAAACAGGTCGAAGTCGAGCTCGCGCGTCGGCTGGCAAAGCTCCCTGGCGCGAGCTCCGAAGGCGAGGTATCCGCGGCAGGAAAATCCTCCCCAAGCGCGTCAGAAGCAGCAGAAGAAGCCGCGGAAGGCGCGGAAAAAACCGACAAAACCAGCTCGCGCGAGTGCAGCGAGTGTCAGGCGAACAATGAGCTCGACGCACGCTTCTGCAAAGCGTGTGGCAAGCCGTTCGCAACTGCCGCCAAGGACAACCCGTGACAGCGCTGAACCGCTTCGCGTCGCTGCTGCTCTTCGCGTCGCTCAGCGCGAGCAATGCGTTCGCAGCAGCACCAGGTACGTCGTCAGCGCCGGCCTCGCGCAGCGCCAGCGCCAGCGCCAGCACCAAGAAGCCCAGCCCGCCGCCCGCCCACGAGGCCGCCGCCCAAGACACGCCGGAAAATGGCGGCAACGCCCGGCCCCCGAACCACCCGGGCACGGCTAGCGGAGAGGTCGCCGCGGACGTCAGCGAGGCGACACCCGCGCTGTCGCCCGGTGTCATCTCGGCGACGATCGTGAACGAGCAGGGCGTTCCCCTGGCCGGCGCACAAGTGCGCCTGGGTATCCTGTTTCAGAAGATCGCCGAAGGTGAATCCCGCACGGAAAAGTTCGCACAGGCCGACTCTACCGGCACGGTGCGCTTCACCGATCTCGCCATTGGCAGCGATCACGCGTACCGCGTGACCGTGCAAGCCGGCGCGGCGAGCTACCAAACCTCGCCCTTCAACCTGCGTCAGGACATGGGCCAGCGCGTCGTGCTGCACGTCTATCCGTCCACACCCGACATCGACAAAGCGATGATCGGCATGCGCGGCTACATGTACATCGAGACGCGCGACGACGTTTTCCAGTTCGAAGTAATGTTTCGCGTGTTCAACGTAGGACAGCTAACCTGGGTCCCGAAAGACGTACTCGTGCAACTGCCGAAGGGCTTCAAAGCTTTCAAGGCACAAGAGTCGATGACTGACGTGCATTTCGAGCAGGTCGACGGCGTCGGTGCACGCTTCAAAGGTACCTTCTCGCCCGGCCAAAACGAAGCTTCGTTTCGCTTCCAAATGGCGAAATCCAACGAGGATTCTGCGTCATTTTACATGAGCCTCCCGCCGCACGTCGCGGAGATGCGCATAATCGCGGAAGCGTCCTCGACGATGAACTTGGAGGTCGACGGCTTTCAACCGCCAGTTCCAACCTCCAACCAAAACGGTCAGCGCGTGCTGGTGTCGGTCAAGCAGCTCCAGCGCCGTGACGAAGAGATCAAAGACTTTGTCGCAACGCTATCTGGGATCCCGACGCCAGGTCCCGGACGCTGGGTGGCGGTGTTGGTCGCACTGGGCATGGCCATTGGCGGCGTCTTCGCGGCGCGTGGCGCATTCGACGACGCTGGTGGTGGCAGGGACGCGTCTGCAGACAAGAGGCGTGCACGCGAAATCCTGCTGCGCGAGTTGATTGCGCTCGAGGCCGCGCGGCGCGCAGAGAAGATTGGGCCGCGCTCTTACGACCAGAGCAGGCTACGCTTGATCGACGCCATCGCACGCCTTGGGTTGCCCGCTGTACGCTCCAAAATGGGTCGTAAGTCGGCAGCTGGCACGAGCGCCCGCAAGCGCTCGAAATCGGCCGCCCCGCGGGTCTGATTTCCGAGCCGGATCCGCTCCCTGGCCAATCTGGAAAGGCTGGGGAGAAAGCTCTGGAAGGCCCGGGTACAGCGGCTGTGGAGCGCCGACTGTCGCGAGTTATCCCAAGTACACCCCGAGCTGCGTCCCGCTGAACTCCACAGCCCGTGTTCTCGTTAGCAAAGTGATCTCAGATACTTACGGAGATGCCCCCAGTTTCCACAGGCTCTACTAAGACTGCTCTTAATTTATAAATATAAGAGAGAAGAAGAGAGAGAAGATCTCGAGCAGACACCGCCAGCCTGGGCCGAAAGGCCGAATCGCCCACAGCCCGACGGGCCCCTAGCGCCTTGGCGCAGGCACGGGTAAACGTGAGCGCCCCAAATGCACGTCGTCGTCGCCAAGAAAGACCTGCTCCGAGTTCTCGCGCGCTGCCAGGGTGTTGCGGATAAGAAAAGCACGATGCCGGTTCTCGGCAACGTGTTGCTCGAGGTCTCGGGCACCGATCAATTGCGTCTTGCGGCGACTGATTTGTATCTCGCCGTGAGCGGTAAGATCCCGGCGAAAGTCGAAAGCGGCGGATCGATCGCGATTGGCGCGCGAGACTTGTTCGAGCGCGTGAAAATGATGCCCGACGGTCAGATTTCGATCGTTACCTCGGGTGGCGCCGCAACGACGATCCGCGCTGTCGGCGCCTCGCGACGCTTCACCTTGCATGGCATTCCCGGCGAAGACTTCCCGAGTCTGCCGCAACCGGAAGAGGCCGCTCTGCCGTTGTCGATTCCGATCGCCACGGTGTCCGCGCTGATCGCTGGCACTTACTTTTCTATTTCGACTGACGAGACTCGGCTACATTTGAATAGCGCGCTGTTCGAGTGGGATGGCGATCGCGTGCGCATGGTGACCACTGACGGTCATCGGCTATCGAAGATGGAAGCCGTCTTGCCGGGCAAACATGCGTCGGCCACGATGCTGATCCCGCTCAAGGGCGTGCTCGAGCTGAAGCGCTTGTGCGACGAAGCCATCGAAGACAAGGGCGACTCGAGTGGCGCAAACGAGATCCGGATTTCGCAGAGTGGGCCCAATGCCTTCTTCCAACTGGCCGGCTTCCAGTTCAGCGTGAAGCTCGTCGACGCACAGTTCCCGCCCTATCAGCAGGTGATTCCGGAGCACAGCGAGCAGAAGGTGCGCGCGCCACGCCTGGCGTTGGCCGAGGCCCTGCGAGCTGTCTCCGTCGCTGCTAGCGACCGCACAGGCGGCATCAAGCTGACCTTGGGCGGCGGCAAGATGCGCTTCGAGAGTGAGAGTCCAGACAGCGGTGAGGGCTTCGACGAAGTGAACGTCGACTACAGCGGTCCCGAGCTAACGGTGGGTTTCAATGCCCGCTACTTCTTGGACGTGTTGTCTGCGATCGACGCGGAAGAGATCGAGCTATCAGTCAGCGGAGAGCTGGATCCAGCGGTGGTTCGGCCGGCAGCCGAGACGACCTCGTCGTACTTGTCCGTGATCATGCCGATGCGCATTTGACGCAGGCGGCAGAGCTTCAGGGCCTCGCGTGACCGCGCTGATTCGCTTTCAGAGCGTTACGACGCGCTCGTTTCGTAACCTGTCGCACGTCGAGTTCGAGCCCGCACCCGGGCTCAACGTGATCTCTGGCGATAACGGGCAGGGCAAGACTAGCCTGCTCGAAGCGCTGTACTTCGTGGCCGTGACTCGCAGCTTTCGCGCCGAGAAGCTGGAGAGCTTGATCCAAGAGGGGCAAGAGTTTGCCAGCGTGCGTGCGCGAATCCAGGACGGCGATCACAGTCGCGAACAACGCGCGACGCTCGGTCACAAGGAGCGCAGCATACTGCTCGACGGCAAGAAGCCGGAGCGCCTGGCTGCGTATGCGACGCGCACTCCTGCTGTCGTATTTCATCCGGGCGACGTGGAGCTCGTCAATGCCAATGCAGCCGCGCGGCGTAAATTGCTCGACCGCGTCGCGCTGTACTTGGATCCGGCCAGCAGTGATGCTCGGCTGCGCTACACGCGCGCGCTCAAGGAGCGAAAGATGGCGCTCGATTTGCGCGGCCCAACCGCGCGTGAGCTGGAACCGTTCGAGCAGGTTATGGCCGAGCATGGGGCCCGCTTTGCTCGTGCGCGTGCCGATGCCGCTGAACGTCTGATCTTAGCTCTTCTACCAGCTTTCTTGCGTATGGCTCAACCTGGGCTCGAGCTGCGCGCCAAGTACAAGCCTGGCGGCTCTCAAGACGTGTCGGAATTCGTCACTGAGCTTTTCGAGCGCCGCCAACGCGACAGTCGTCTGCGCGCCGCTTCGTACGGTCCACAGCGCGACGAGATTCAACTCGTCGTTGACGGCCGCTCGGCACGCCATCACGCCTCACAAGGCCAGCAGCGCATCCTCACTCTCGCGCTAAAGGTGGCGGAGCTGGAGTGCATTCGCGACGCTCGCCGTGCCCATCCGGTGCTGCTCTTGGATGACGTGTCGAGTGAGCTCGATCCGGCCCGGACCGGAGCGGTTTACGACTTCCTGCGAGAAACTCAGAGTCAGGTTTTCGTGACTACGACGCGACCAGAATTGTTTCCTACGCCGGGTGTGAGTGGCGCCGTCAGGGCCGACTGGCAGCTCGTTTCCGGAGCGCTCGAGAAGCTCTGATTTGCGCCGTGCGCCGTGTGCCAAATCCAGCATAATTTCTGCCGGATTCAGCTTGCGCGGAGGGCTCTGAGTGACTATAAAAAAGGGGTCGAACGAGAGCCCAATTCCGGCCTTTTTCCGCGTGGCTCTCTCGCCAGATCAGGACCTCTAAGTTGACGACCGAGGCAGCAGAAGAACAACCGCGTTCCGCGGAGACTTACGACGCTCGAAACATCACCGTGCTCGAGGGCCTGGAGGCGGTGCGCAAGCGCCCGGGCATGTACATCGGTGACGTGCACGACGGCTCAGCGCTACACCACCTCGTCTGGGAAGCGGTCGACAACGCGGTCGACGAGCACCTGGCAGGTTTTTGTGACGGCTTCGTCGTCACCGTGCATTTCGACGGTTCGGTTACGGTTGAGGACAACGGTCGCGGCATCCCCGTCGGCATCATGGAGGACCGTGGCGTCAGCGCCGCAGAGGTCGTGATGACCGTGCTGCACGCTGGTGGCAAGTTCGACCACTCGAGCTACAAGGTTTCGGCCGGTCTGCACGGTGTCGGCGTGAGCGCCGTGAACGCCGTCTCCGAGGTCCTGCGCTTGGAGATCAAGCGCGAAGGTAAGGTCTGGTTCCAGGAATATCGCCGCGGCGTGCCGCAGGCGCCCTTGGCCGCTATCGGCGAGTCTGACGCAACGGGCACGAAGGTCACCTTCAAGCCCGACCACGAGATCTTCTCGAACCTCGAATACAACTACGACATTCTCGCCAATCGCTTGCGGGAGCTGTCGTTTCTGAACTCGGGTTTGGGTGTGAAGTTGGTGGACGAGCGCGCCACCGGCCGCAGCGACATCTACCAGTACAAGGGCGGTATTCGCGAATTCGTGTCGCTCTTGGCGCAAGCCAAAGAGCCCGTTCACGAGGACGTCATCGCCTTCACGGGTGAGTTCCCGACGGGCGATGGCAAAGGTACGGCCATCGTCGACCTCGCTCTGCAGTGGACCAACTCGTACGCGGAACAGATCCTCCCGTACACCAACAACATCCACAACAAAGACGGTGGCACCCACCTGACCGGCCTGCGCGGTGCGTTGACGCGCTCGCTGAACAACTACGGGCAAGCCAATAACCTGTTCAAAGAGGCCAAGACGGGCCTGACTGGCGAGGACGCCCGCGAAGGCGTGATCTGCGTGATCCACGTCAAGCACCCGGACGCGAGCTTCGACTCGCAAACTAAATCGAAGCTCGTCTCAAGTGACGTGAAGGGCATCGTTGAAAATGCCGTGACGGAGCACCTCGGTCGCTATTTCGAAGAGCATCCGCAGGTCGCCCGTAAGATCCTAGAGAAGGCCGTCATGGCCGCCAAAGCGCGGGACGCGGCCCGTAAGGCCCGCGAGGTCGTGCGCAAGGGTGTGCTCGACGGCTCCTCGCTGTCCGGCAAGCTTGCCGACTGTCAAAGCAAAGACCCTTCGGTCAGCGAGATCTACATCGTCGAAGGAGAGAGCGCTGGGGGCAGCGCGAAGCAAGGACGCGATCGGCATTTTCAAGCCATCCTGCCGCTCAAAGGTAAGATCTTGAACGTGGAGCGTGCGCGTCTCGACCGCATGCTCGCCTCTCAGGAAGTCGCGACGCTGATCTCCGCGCTGGGCTGCGGCATCGGTGACAACGGCGGCTTCGACCTGTCGAAGCTCCGCTATCACAAGATCATCCTGATGACGGACGCCGACGTCGATGGCAGTCACATCCGTACCCTGCTCTTGACCTTCTTCTATCGTCAGATGCGGGACGTGATCGAGAACGGCTACTTGTTCATCGCGCAGCCCCCGCTGTTCGGCGTGCGCAAGGGCAAGAAGTATCAATACCTCAAGGATCAGTCGGCGCTGGATCGCTTCCTGATGGAGAACGGCATCGAAGACCTGACAGTTCAGGCCAGCAAAGGCCCGGAGTTGTCTGGTGTGCCGCTGTTCAACCTGGCTACGCGGCTACGCTCCATGCGCAACATCCTGGCAAAGATCGACCGCCGCTGCGACGCTCGTGTCGTGGCCGCGCTGCTTCGAGCCAAGGCCATGACCTTGGCAGACTTCCGCGACCACGCGACGGTCGAGGCGGCGGCCCAGAGCCTGCAGAAGTACCTCGCGGAACGCTACCCAGACCTCACGCCGCTATCGGTCAACGTGGAATGGGAGAAGGCCCACGACTCTGGGCGCTTGAACGTCAAGTTCCGGCCCGGCGCGTCAGCGCGGCCCGCGGTGGTAGATTGGGAGTTGGCGGAATCCGCCGAGTACCAAGAGCTGCTCTCGATCGAAGAGGACATCCGCTCCATCGGCGGCATGCCCTATACCGTCAAGGTTGGAAAAGCAGAGCCCCACACGTTGCCCGATCCAGAAGCACTGGAAGCCTTCATCTCCGAGCGCGGCCGCAAGGGCATGCAGATCACCCGTTACAAGGGCCTCGGAGAAATGAACGCGGACCAGCTGTGGGACACGACCATGAGCCCCGACGCGCGAACGCTGCTGCAGGTCAAGGTCAACGACCCTGTGCGGGCCGACGAGCTATTCAGCGTGCTAATGGGTGACCAAGTTGAGCCGCGTCGTAAGTTCATCGAAGAGAACGCGCTGAACGTCCGCAATTTGGACATCTGAAGGCCGCAGCCGCGTAGGGCCGAGTCGTCAGCGTGGCTTTCGCGAGCTCGCGCTGACAGTATTTGGTGTTCCGCGACCCCACATTGGCTGGAGCAGAGCCGTCGATTCGGCGCTCGCGACGTCTCCGCAAGACTCCGTATCTACGTTTTTTGCGCCCTGGGGCGCGCAAGGGGCGCGGCTGTCGGGGTGCGAAGGTCGACCGCGGCTGGCTGGGCTACGCGAACGGTGGTTGCCTTAGGGTTTCCAAGATGCTTTCTGCCCCGGTGGCAGCCACGTGAGCCTTGGCAGCACGAGACCTTAGGGCAGTCAAATGCAGTTGCGGCACCTGATATCTGCCGGCTGCGCGCGGCCTCGGTGTCGCTTCAGCGCGACTGCATCTGAGTCCGCGTGGCGCCAGCCACAGTCGCTATTGTGGCAACGCATCGAGCTATTCAGTGAGCTTTTCGAAGCTTGTTTTGGCATTGCTGGGTTGGAGGTAGCTGCGAGCTTTCTGACGTTGCTTCACCGCGAATCTCGGGCGTCGCCGGGTTCTAGAGCTCGCGCCCTGAATTCTAGTACTGCTAACAACTCACCACACGGAGAGCGCGAGGTGCGACTCGTGGGTGCGATTCTCGAGGCGCGGATTGAATCGTGAGTTTCGCGAACTTTATGCGCGCGCCCATTGCGAATACTGTCGCGCCCGGTTTAGTCTGGGCCTTACGAGGGTTTACTTGGAGGCGCGGGCTTGCCCGCGGATCCAGGTACAGCGTTACGAGTCACTGGTCAGAAAGGAGGGGCTGTCCAGCGCATGCCACGGTGCCCCCTCGCACCGGTGCCTCCGCCGGACAGCGCGGGATCCGATGGCGGAGAAAGGCACTACAAAAAAGGTCGGTCGGCTCATTCGGTCAGCTCGCATGCATCGCGGGTTGACGCAGAAGGACCTGGCCAAAAAGCTCGGAGTTCGTTCCGGAAGCTACGTTGGAATGCTCGAGTCCGGGCTATGCAAAGGCATTGGCATCGGTCGGCTCGAGGAGATTGCTTCGTTTCTTCATGTGAACGGCGTCGAGCGCTATCGCTGGTTGGCGGCCGCCGGGCACCTGCACCCGCCGCTATTCGGAGCGCTCATGAAGAGCCCCGAGTTGTGGGACGAAGTCGTGCAAATGCTGGGCGGGCCGCTGCGCGGTCGAAATCGCAAGAAAGCGCGGGCCTGAGGGCGATCTAGACGAGAGAAAGTGAAACCCGCGAGCTTCAGATCCGACTGAGCCAATTCCGGCGGCGCGCTCGCCGCCGGAAGGGCTCGCGTCCGTCGCGTCCGCGTGGAACACTCGATGCCCATGTTCTGGCGAGCTCTACGAGTTGCGTTGACTTCTGGTGTGGTTGCAGCGGTAGCGGCGCCGGCGTGTGGCGGTAGCTCGTCGAATTCGGACGAACCCCGCGGCACCAACGTCGGCGGCGCGGCCAGTGGTGGCGTCGGCGGAAGCAGCCGCGGCGGCGTCGGCACGAGCTCGGGCGGTGCCGGCACGGCCGGTTCGACTGGCACACCGACGGCAGTTCCATGTGGCGACCAGACGTGCAAAGGCGTCTCGATCCCGCTGGCCCAGCTGGAGGTGCCGGGCTGCTGTGCCGACGCAAAGACGAATACCTGTGGCCTCGATACGACCGCGTTACCGGTAATGGCAAGCGGCCAGGGTCTCCCCGCGTGTCAACCGGTCGGTCCCGCCGGCAAACCAGACGTCACTTGCGCGAGCAGCCCTGCGATCCCGGTGATGGGCACGTCAGTCAGCGCGCCCGGGTGTTGCACGCCAAGCGGTGTCTGCGGCTACGACCTGAACAGAGTCGGGGGCTTTATCTCTCTCGGCTTGGGCTGCGTTGACTCGACGCCGTTTGCCGACGGCGGCACACCCGTAGCCTGTGGCCCCAGTACCGCTACGGGCGACGGCGGAATGGGCGGCGCTGGCCCGGAACCGACGGGCGATGGCGGCATGTCCGGCTCGGCTGGCAGCGGCGCTTCGGGCCACTGATCGAGCCAGCTTCCGCGGCCTTTTGGGGCCTTGATCCGTCGTTGATGCGACTTACGTTGCCGGTGCACTGGGGAGTACCAGGCACGGAGAGAACGCAATGCGAATGGATCGTTTGACGAGTAAGAGTCAGGAGGCGCTGCAAAGCGCGGCCGCGAACGCGTCGCGCCGCGGTAACCCGGAGCTGATTCCGGAGCACTTGTTGGTCGCCATTCTCGAGCAAGAGGGCGGCGTCGGAGCAGCGTTGGCGCAACGTGCTGGAGCAGACCTAGCGGCGTTGATCAAGGATTTCGGTGCGCGGCTCGAGGGCTTGCCGAAGGTCAGCGGCGGCGCCGAGCCGAGCTTCAGCCGCCGCACCGTGCCGCTCCTGAACAACGCCGAAGACGAGGCAAAGAAGCTCAAGGACGACTACGTCTCGGTCGAGCACTTCCTGCTCGCCGCCGTGAAGCATGACAAGGACGTGCAAGCCGTTGGCGATCGCCACGGCCTCTCGTACGACAAACTGGTGCGCGCTTTGGCTGAAATTCGCGGCGCACAGCGCGTAACCGACCAGAACCCGGAAGGTAAATTCCAGGCACTCGAGAAGTACACTCGTGATCTCACGGCGCTCGCCAAACGGGGCAAGATCGATCCGGTGATCGGTCGCGACGAAGAGATCCGCCGCGTCATGCAGGTGCTTTCGCGCCGCACCAAGAACAACCCGGTGTTGATCGGCGAGCCTGGTGTGGGCAAGACGGCCATTGCCGAAGGTATTGCGCATCGCATCGCCAAGGGTGACGTACCCGAGTCGTTGAAGGATAAGCGCATTCTTGCGCTCGATTTGGCCAGCATGGTGGCCGGATCGAAATTTCGCGGCGAGTTCGAGGACCGTCTAAAGGCGGTGTTGAAAGAGGTCGAGTCGTCGGCGGGCGGCATTGTCTTGTTCATCGACGAGCTGCATACGCTGGTGGGCGCGGGTGCTGCAGAAGGAGCGATGGACGCCGCCAACATGCTCAAGCCTGCCCTCGCGCGTGGTGAGTTGCGCGCCATCGGCGCGACCACGCTGGACGAGTATCGCAAACATATCGAGAAGGACGCGGCTTTGGAGCGGCGCTTTCAGCCGGTGATGGTGAGCGAGCCCACGGTGGAGGACACGATCGCGATCTTGCGCGGGTTGAAGGAGCGCTACGAAGTTCACCACGGCATCCAAATCACCGATTCCGCGCTGGTGGCAGCCGCGGTGCTCAGCAACCGTTACATTGCCGATCGCTTCTTGCCGGACAAGGCGATCGATTTGGTCGACGAGGCCGCGAGCAAGATCAAAATGGAAATCGACAGCTTGCCGTTCGAGATCGACCAAGTGCAGCGCAAACTGCTACAGCTTCGGATCGAAGAGCAGGCGTTGACGCGCGAGCGTGACAAGGCCAGCAAGGCCCGCCTCGAGGAGTTGCGCCGTGAAGTGGGCGAGCTGAACGACCAACGCGACGGCATGCGCGCCCAGTGGCTGCGCGAGAAAGAGATCATCGAGCGGCTGCGCAAGAACCAGGTCGAGCTCGAATCGCTACGGCAACAAGAGGAAGACGCGCGGCGTGCAGGCGACCTCGGCAAAGCGGCTGAGATTCACTATGGGCGCATTCCCGGTATCGACAAGGACAGCGAGAAGGATCGCGCCGAGCTCGTGCGGGTGCAGGCCAATGGCTCGTACTTGAAGGAAGAAGTGACCGAGGAAGACATTGCGGGCATCGTCTCGAAGTGGACTGGCGTGCCCGTGTCCAAGATGCTGGAGGGCGAGAAGCAGAAGCTCATCCACATGGAGGAGAGTCTAGGCAAGCGTGTGATCGGGCAAGAGCCGGCATTGGTGGCAGTTTCGAACGCCGTTCGCCGTTCGCGCGCGGGCTTGGGCGACGAGCGACGTCCGATCGGCTCGTTTTTGTTCTTGGGTCCCACCGGCGTCGGCAAGACCGAAACAGCTCGGGCCTTGGCCGAGTTCCTGTTCGACGACGAGCGCGCGATGATTCGCATCGACATGAGCGAATACATGGAGAGGCACGCGGTTTCTCGGCTAATCGGCGCGCCGCCCGGCTATGTCGGTTACGACGAAGGCGGTCAGCTCACCGAGCCCGTGCGCCGTCGTCCGTACTCGGTGGTTCTGTTCGATGAAGTAGAAAAAGCTCATCCCGACGTGTTCAATACGTTGCTGCAGCTGCTCGACGACGGTCGCCTGACCGACGGTCAAGGGCGTACGGTGGACTTCAAGAACACGGTCGTGATTCTGACGAGCAACATCGGCACGAGCGAGCTTGCGGCCATCGAAGACAACACCCTACTCAGGGCCGAAGAGCGTGAGGCGCAAAGCCAAAAGGCGGTGCAGAGCGCGCTGCAAGCGCATTTTCGGCCCGAGTTCCTGAATCGCCTCGACGAGGTCGTGGTCTACCATCGCTTGGATCGCAGCGAGCTGCGGCACATCGTGGAAATCCAGCTCGGTTACTTGGTGGATCGCCTGGCGCGCCGTGATCTGGGTTTCCAGATCACCGACGCGGCCAAAGAATTCATCGCCGAAGCAGGCTGGGATCCGCAGTTTGGTGCGCGGCCGCTCAAGCGTGCGATTCAAAAGCTGGTGGAAGACGCGCTAGCGCGCCGCGTGCTGGAGGGCGCGTTCGCGCCCGGAGAAGTGATCTACGTGGATCACGGCAGCGCGGCGGGTCTCACGTTCACGAGTCGACCAAAGGGTGAGCCGGCGCCCGAGCCGCTCAGGAGTAGCGACGCGACGCTGAACTGAGTGAGCAGCGCCGGCTCGAACGGCGGTGGGCTGGGTCTCCGCGGGAATGCCCGCGGGGATCGCCCAACCCTCTGCGATTTAGAGCCGGTCCTAGAACAGTTTTAGGACCGGCTCTTAGCTGTCGTGTCCGCGCTCGGCGACGCTGCGCACTAGCGAAAGGCCGGCGAAAGCAGCGCGGCGACGCACTTGGTCGCGGCTGCCGGGGAACACGACTCGGCGATCGCTGACACCGTCCGCGTTGGAGACCGCGAGGTGCACGAGCCCGACTGGTTTCTCGTCGGAGCCGCCGCTCGGACCCGCGATGCCGGTGAGGGCGAGCGCGATGTCTGCGTTGAACGCGCGGCGCGCGCCTTCCGCCATGGCGCGCGCGACCTCGGCGCTCACTGCGCCGAAGCGTGCCAAGAGCGCAGGCGATACGCCGAGCAGCGCGATTTTCGCGTCGTTCGCGTAGGTGACGGCGCTACCGCGAAACACCGCGCTGGCGCCGGAGTGCGCCGTTACGAGCTCGGAAACCAAGCCGCCGGTGCACGATTCCGCGAGCGCTAGGGTCAGGCCTTTGACTGCGAGCAATTGGCAAACAGCTTCAGGGAAGCGCGCTTTGCCTTCGCCGAACACGACTTCGTTGCCGAGGCGTTCGCGGACAGTGAGCGCTGCGCGCTCGGCGATGGCTTGGGCGCCTACGACGGTCGCGGCTCGCGCGAGCACTTTGACTTCGATCTCCGGCATGGTGGCGCGGTAGCCGATGAGCACGCCGAACTCGGCTTCGATGCCGGCCAAGCGATCGTTCACTTCACTCTCGGGCAAACCAAAGCTGCGCAGCAGGACTTGGAAGTGTCGGTCACCGAGCAGCGGCGTGATTGCGGGCGCGACGAACGACTCGAACATGGCCTTCATTTCGAAGGGCACGCCAGGCATGAAATAGGCGAGCGCGCGATTCAGCTTCAGCTCGAAGCCGGGCGCGGTGCCGTTCGGGTTCGGCAGGATCCGCGATCCGCGCGGGAAATCACCTTGTTTGGCGTTGGACGATGCCATTTGGCGATTGAAGCGCGCGAGCCGGTCGCGGATCGCCTGCAGTGACGGTTCGTCGCGCACTAGGTCGACGCCGGCCAAGCGCGCGGCGCACTCCGTGGTGATGTCGTCTGTGGTCGGTCCGAGGCCGCCCGTGCAGACCACGACGTCATGGGCGAGCGACAAGCGCGTCAGCGCTTCTTCGATGCGTTGACGGTCGTCATCAACGCAATCGACGGCGAGCACTTCGTGGCCGATCGTCGTCAGCGCTTCGGCGAGCCACGTGGCGTTGCTGTTCACGAGCTCACCGCGAGTGAGCTCGGTTCCGATGCACAATACCGCGGCGGACATGGGCCAGGGATACCACGCGGGCGCCCGCTATTGTCGTTACTTCGAGAGCTCGGGGCTCGGATACGCGCAGCGAAAGCCCACGTGTGGCGCTCGCGTTTGTCTAGCTTCGACGGACCAGGTCTTGAGATCCCCGGCGAGCTCGGAGCGGTAGGAGCCGCCGCGCGCGACGAAGCCGCCGTCCGGTTCACGAGTCCACTCAGCCACATTGCCGGCGAGATCAAGCACGCCTTCCGGAGTTGCGCCGTCGGGTCGTGCGCCGCTGAGATCGGGGCCGGTGCCAGCGCGAGCGCACGGGCCAGCCACCAGACCGAACGTCGCGCGCCGGCAAACCAGCCCGGTGTTGCCCCACGGGTAACGCCGCCCAGCCACGCCGGCCGCCGCGAACAGCCATTCATCCGAGGTGGGCAGGCGTCCGCCAGCGAATGCGCAGAACCGCTCCGCCTCGTCGGGATTGATGTTGCGCACCGGCCGACCAGGCTCCGAATCTTCGGAGATCTTCGGGCAGGCCGCGGCGGCTGCGCATTCGCGGAAGCGTGCGACCGTAACCTCGATGCGGTCGATGGAGAAAGCGTGCACGCTGATGTCGTGGGTTATTTGAGGCGGACCTTCCCAATCCGCCGCGCCAAAGTGAGCCGTGCCCGGTGCAATGTAGGTTCGCTCGTTGGGCAGGATGCAAGCGCCTGAGTCGTCGCGCTGCATGTCGTTGGCGCACGTCGTCGCCTCGCCCGTGCACTGGCCGCTGGTCGCCAGCGCTTGACCAGCGCCGCAGCAGCGTGCGTCTTGCGCGCTCAAACCCGCCGGACAACGTGCGGGCACGCGCCGTTCGGCCTGCGCGAAGCGCACGATGATGGCGATCGAAGCTAACGCAGCCACGCCCGCCGCTAAAGCGTAGTTGATGCGTGTGAGGCGGATCTTGGGCACGTCAGAGCCACACAGAATACCGCGAAAGCGCGACCGAGATCAGCAAGGGCCCGCGAAAAACGGCACGCTGCTCAACAAAACCAGATTGTAGCCGGCAGCGCTTGGCCGTGAGAGCAGCGCGCGAGCGGCAAACTGGCCGTCGGGTCCGAGCAGCACCGCGGGATTGCCGCTAGCATCGAGGTCGACGACCGCGCTGGGCGTCATGCGCTGCTCATCGAGCGCTTTCGGCACCAACAGCAGATTGAGCTCGGTGGAAGTACTGTCGCGACTTTCTGCCCACAGCGCACTCAAGCTGCCGGAGAACTTGGCGCAGCGAGTGCCCGCTTCCACGCTCACGAAGACGAGCGAAGCGTGCGCGGCTAGGCGCAGGGACCACACGCCCCTTCGGGCGTCGTGATCTTCCCACGCCCCTTCGGCGTCTGGTTGCTCGGCTTTGTAGCGGGTTTGGATGTCCGCGTAGGCGGGGAGTTGCCGAAACGCCGCGAGAGCGCGCTCTCCGAGCTCGGCAGACGCGGGCTGTGGAGCGGCGATCAGTGGGGCCGGCAGATCCGGATCGACCGCCAGCAGCGCGCCCCGGCACGGCGCTGAAAATTCCGCGACCAGCGTGCGCCCAGAAATCGGTGCGGAACGCCAGATGTCGTCAGCGATGGCGGCAGGCGCGAGTGGCGGCTCAGCGCAGCCGTCCCAGATCTCCGCAGTGGCGGGATCAGGAGTGATTTCGGCACGGACCAAGAAACGCTGCAGGCGCGTATCGCAGACCGCACCGTTGGCGCCGAGCACTCGCACTGGCCGGCCGAGCCACGCGCGTAGCGCTTTGGGTAAGCGGTTCATCGCGACGCCTTTGGCCGCCGCGCCGTGTCCGACGTACACCGGGTTGCCCTCCACCCACGACGCGTCCGGCGCGGCGCTGAGCAGCGCGTACTGCTCGTCCGCAAGCCAAAGTCCGGGCCTCGCTGACAGCGCGCTGGCGCTCGTGGCGGCGCGCTTCAGTGCCGTGTGATGCGGCGCTTGGTCGGCATGACTGGCGCACAAGGCGTTGGCGGTTAGCGTCGCGCTGGAGCTCGCGCTCGGCGCGGACGCGGCAACCACGTGCGGCGCGACGCTGGCTGCGAGTTCTAGCTTTGCGGCCGGCGCGTGGCGCTGCGAACAGCCGACAAGCGCCGCGCCTAGCAAACACCCCATCGCGGCGTGCGCTGCGTTCAACTCGCTGCTCCGGCGTCCGCTGGAGGAGGCTCACCTTGGATCATGCGTACCAAGGTGGCTTCGTCGATCACGCGCGCGCCGAACTTCTTGGCGGAGTCGGTCTTCGCCTTGCCCACTTTCTCGCCGATGACCAAGAAGCTCGTGCCCTTGTTGACCTTGTCCAGCACTTCCCCTCCGGCCGCGCGGATCGCCGCGTGCACGTCCTCGCGCTTGCGGGACAGTACGCCCGTGACGCAGAACGAAAACCCCGAAAGCGGTCCAGTCGCCGCCGGGCGAGCCTTGGGCTGCTCGCGAGATACGTTCAAACGCTGTAATTTTTCGAGCAATTTGCGGTTCTCTTCGTTTTCCAAATAGCGGCGGACGCTGTCCACCATCTTGGGCCCGAAGCCGGAAATCTGCGCGACGTGCTCCAGCACGTGCTCCGATCCCCAAGACAACAAGCTGGCTAGAGACTCTGCCGCCTCCGCTAATTGGCGCGCCGCAACCTGACCCACATGCTCGATGCCGAGACCCGTGAGTAGGCGCTCCAGCGGTTGCTCGCGGGACTTGTCGATCGATTGCACCACGTTCTCGGCACTCTTTTTGGCCATGCGCTCGAGTGCTTCGATCTGCGGCACAGTGAGCTCATACAGATCCGAAACGTCTTTGACGAGCCTGCTGGCGATCAATTGCTCGATCAGCACTTCGCCGAGGTGATCGATGTCCATGGCGAAGCGGCGCGAGAAATGGAAGATCGCGCCTTTGACCTTGTCAGGACAAGTCGGGTTGGGGCAACGAATCGCGACTTCATCTTCGACGGCGACGACGTTTGTCCCACAGCTCGGGCAAACGTCGGGCATCTGCCACGGAACTTCCGCGCCGCTGCGCACGCTGGAGTCGACCGAGATCACCTGCGGGATGATTTCGCCGGCCTTCTCGATGCTCACCAGATCGCCCACGCGCACGTCCAGATGCTCGATGATTTCGGCGTTGTGCAGCGAGGCGCGCGAAACCGTGGTGCCGGCGAGCTGCACTGGTTCGAGATTCGCGACCGGCGTCAGCGCTCCGGTGCGGCCGACCTGCACGACGATGCTAAGCACGCGCGTCGTGGCGCGCTCGGCGCCGAACTTGTATGCGATCGCCCAGCGCGGAAACTTCGCGGTCGCCCCGAGGATGTCCTGCGCGGAGAAAGCGTTCACTTTGACGACCGCGCCATCGGTCTCGTACGGGTAATCGCGGCGCGCGGCGTCGACCTGTTCGATGTACGCGCGCACTTCTTCCGGCGTCTTGCAGACTCTTTCTAGCCGGTGCGTTGGCAAGCCGAATTCGGCGATCTTCGCCAACGCGCCGGCGTGGGTGGGCGCGAGATCCGGCCCCTCGACGACCTGCCAAACCATCACCCGCAGCGGGCGCTGCGCCACCACTCGCGGGTCGATCATGCGCAAGCTGCCGGAGGCCGCGTTGCGCGGATTGGCGAACGGCGCTTCGCCCGCTTCGACGCGCACGGCGTTGATCTTGGCCAAATCACGCCGAAAAATCACGACTTCGGCGCGCAGCGTCAGGGGGCCTTTGTACGGGATGGTGAGCGGAAGAGAGCGCATCGTTTTCAGGTTCGGGGCGATGTCCTCTCCGCTCACGCCGTCGCCGCGCGTCGATCCGCCGACGAGCTGACCGCCCCTGTACAGGATCTCGACGCTTCCGCCGTCGAGCTTCGGCTCGACGCAGAACTCGGCCACCGCGCCTGTCGGCAAACCGCTCAGCACGCGGCGCTCGAACTCAGCGAGCTCGTCGAAGTTGTAAGTGTTGTCGAGCGACATCATCGGCACGACATGCGGCACCGTGCGCAGATCGCTGCGCAGCTCGTCGCCCACGCGCTGAGTCGGCGAGCTCGCGGTCTTGAGCTCCGGGTGCTGGCTCTCCAGCGCGCGCAGCTCGGCGTACAAAGCGTCGTACTCGCGATCGCTGAGCGTCGGATCGTCGAGCACGTAGTAGCGGTAGTCGTGGGAGCGGACCTCCGCCGCGAGCGCGTCATGTCGCTTCTTGGCGCTAGCGCTCGTGGTCACGAGAGAACCTGGGCGATGGCATGCGAGCAGAGGCAATTCACGCGCCGGAATTTGCCAAAGAAGGCCGCTCGACGCCTCAGTTTTCGTGCCGAAAACGCAAAGTTATTCTACTGTCCGGGCGCCCAATGCCCGACAACCGCGAACTTGCCGAGAGCGAGGCGGAGCGCTTCCTGCGCGAAGGCAGCGGCCCCTGGGCGGATCTAGCGCTCACGCTGCCCCTGTTCATCGGCTACCACTTGGGCGTGGTGTTCCTACCTGTGCGGAACGCCGCCGACGTCGTCACGCGCGAGCTCACCTCCCTGGCTGAGAATGACTTGTGGGCGTACATCGGGCTCACGCTGGGTATCGGCTTGGTGTTCGCAGGCGTGCTGGTCATGCTGGGTCGCGGCCACACCATGCGCGCCTCGCGCTTCGTGTTCGTCGGCATCGAGGGCATCGTGTACGCGATCGCGATGCGGCTCGCCGGGCAGTACGTCGTGACCAAGCTCGCGCTGCTTGCTGGCCCTGCGCCAGAGGGCCAGTTCAGCTCGATCGTGATGTCGCTGGGCGCCGGGTTCTACGAGGAGATCGCGTTCCGCGTTGGCGTATTCGGCCTCGGGTTGCGATTGATCATGAGCCTGCTCGGGCCGGTGCCGCGCTTGAAGCGCACGCTCGTCAGTGTGGGTTGGGCGGTGCTCGGCGCGCTAGTGTTCAGCGCCTGGCACTACGTGGGGGATTTTGGCGAGCCGTTCGAGCTGCGCTCGTTCGTGTATCGCGCGGTGTGTGGCCTGGCGTTCACGATCATTTACGCGTTCCGTGGCTTTGCTCCGGCGGTCTGGACGCACGCCATTTACGACGCCTGGGTGCTCGTCTTTTAAAGCCGTTCCGCGAGCACGAAGTATTCGACGTTGCCCTTCGGACCCGGCACGCCTGAATCTGCGCCGCCGAGCACCTTGTAGCCACCGTCACGAATTGCGGCGAGCACGTGCTCGATGGCTGCAGTGCGCACTTCCGCATCGCGGATCACGCCCTTGGTGCGACGCGCTTCGTCACGTCCGACTTCGAATTGCGGCTTGATCATCGCCAGCAAGTGCGCGCCCGGCGTAAGCCAGGACGTGATCGCCGGCAGCAGCTTTTCCAGGCTAATGAACGAGGCATCGACAACCACCCACTCGAGTCGCTCCGCAAACACATCTAGGCTCACATGCCGAGCATTGCTGCGGTCCATGACCACTACTCGCGCATCACTCAGCAACTTGTGTGCGAGCTGCCCGAAGCCGACGTCGATCGCGTACACCTTGCTTGCGCCGCGTTGCAGCAAGCAATCCGTAAAGCCACCTGTCGATGCACCCACGTCTGCGCAAACGGCGCCTTCGACCACGCACGCGAGCGCGTCGAGCGCGCCCTCCAACTTGTGTCCACCGCGCGACACGTAGCGCTCGGCTTCGCGCACGGTGATCTCGCTCTGGACGTCGAGCTCGGTGCCCGCCTTGTCGATGCGCCGGTCGCCCACGTAGACCTTGCCCGCGAGCACCAAGGCTTGGGCGCGCGCCCGGGTCGGCGCGAGCTCTCGTTCCACGAGTAGCAGGTCGATGCGACGCTTGGGCACGGCGGGACACTGCGAGCGCCGGACGCCGGAAGTAACTCACAAAAACTAGTTGCCGGATGACGCGTCGCGTTACAGGTCGTCTGCATTCACGAAACACTCCGATACAGGATGCCGCCCGCTTTGCGGGTGGACAGCGCTTGGCTCGGCCAGCATTCAGCCCGTTGCACAATTTGCGGACCTTGAAGCGGAGGAACCTGTGTCTTTTCGGCTGCGGCCTGCTCGCCGCATGTGGCGGTGGTTCCGGTACCAGTGCTCCTCCGCCGGTCGGCGAACAGCCACCGACGGCTAGCGAGCAGCAAAACCGACGGGCAACACCCAAGAGCCGGCAGTCGGGCAGCAACGCCCGACCGAGAACACTGAGCGACCGCCCGGGAACGCGCTGGATCCGGTGTCGCCCAGCGCGTCGTCGGCTCCGGTGCAAACACCCCCACCGAAACCGGAACCCGGTGACAACGACGGTGGCGCTTGCGCCGGCGGCGCGCCCGTTCGCCAATAGCTGACGATCGCCAGGTCTGACGGCGGACCTGGCGGCGCATTCGGTGCGGCTCGCGTCGTGCACGCGGCCACCACATGCGCGTCGATGGAGTGCTGCTAGCGGCGGCGGCGGCAGTCGCGGGCGGGTTGTGTGCCGTGCACCCTGTGCCCGCGCTGTTCTGCACGTTGCTCGGCTTGCTCGTCTTTAAGGCGGACCTTTCGCGGCGAGCGCGCTTGTTCACGGTGCTGGTGTTCGCGCTCGGCGCTGCGCGCGGCTCGCAACAGATTCGGCGCTTCGAAGCCGCGCGCATCGAGGCGCGCGACGCCATCGGACCGCCCAGCCGCTGCGCGCTAAGCGTTGTCGTCACGACGTCGCCCGTTTGGTCCGACGGTACTACAAGCTTCGTCGGCCAAGTGACGCGCGCCGAGTGCGGCGCGCAGTCACTGCCAGTACCGTTCGCGGCTCGGCTTCACGGCGGCCCGGATGGTCTCGCGCGGCACGACCGAGTCCTCGCGATCGCTGATTTGGCTCCCGTGCAGCTGTTTCGGAATCTCGGCACCGCCGACCCCACGCCGTCGGCGGCGCGCACGGGGATCGTCCTCACCGGCGGAGTGCTGTCATTAGAGGTAACCGAGCGCGGCTTTGGCTTGGCTGCGCTGATCGACCGAGCGCGTGCCCACGCGCGGCGGCGCATCGTGCTCACTTTTGCGCCTGCAGCGTCCGCCATGGCCCGGGCCTTGGTGCTCGGGGAGAGCGATCTCTTGCCTGAAGACGCGCTGGCGTTTCAGAAGAGCGGCCTCTCGCACATGCTGGCTGTCAGCGGCACGCACTTGGTGTTTGCGGTGGTCGCGCTGGTGCACGGGCTGACGTTTCTGCTGGTGCGCATCGAGGCTTTGTCAGCGCGCTTCGTAGTGGCGCGCGTCGCGAACCTAGTCGGTGTGGGGTTGTCGTTGGTGTACGCGGACTTTGCGGGCGGAGGTGGCTCGGCGTGGCGCGCCGCATTCATGCTTTCGGTGGCATTTGGGGCGCGTGCTTTGGGTAGAAAGCCGCTCACCGTGCGCACGTTCGGGCTGTCGACACTGGTGTTTGCCCTGCTCGACCCGCTGTGTGCGTTCGACTTGTCGTTCATGCTCTCGGTCGCCGCCACTTCCGGCCTGATTTGGCTTGGTCGCCCGCTCTCCGCGCGCTGCGAGCAGATCAGCTGGCGGCCGCTGCGCTTCATCGCGATGAGCTTCGTCACCACGCTGTCGGCCACGATACCGTGCGCGCCGTTGCTAGCCCTGCTGGCATCCGGGGTGACCGTGGCGGGACTCGTGGCAAACGTGCTGGCCGCTCCGCTCGGTGAAACCGTTGCGCTGCCGCTGTGCTTGTCGCATCTGCTGTTAGCGCCAGTGCCACCGCTAGAGCGCGGTGCGGCCCTGGTGGCTTCTGGCGCGTTGTTGCTCGTGAAGCGGATCGCCAAGGCGAGCGCCGCCGCGAGCTTTTTTGGCCTCACCTTGCCCGAGCCGGGCTGTGTTCAGCTGACTTTGATCGTGGTGTGCATATTGGGATTGGTCGTCCTGCGCGGCTCTGCGTTCGTGACGCTCGATGTTAGCGAGCGACGTCGCTTGAACGTCGTTTGGTGCGCCTTGTCGGCGCTCTTGTTTTGCGGGGTGGAGGCCGCAGCGCGGCGCGCGGGCAGGCCGCTCGGTGTGCTACGCGCGAGCGCGCTCGACGTCGGCCAAGGCGACGCGAATTTGCTCGATTTGCCCGATGGAACGGCGCTTTTGATCGACGGTGGGGGGTTCGTGGGGAGTCCGGTGGACCCCGGAAAGGCCGTGGTCTTGCCCGTCCTGCGTGCGCGCCGGCGGACGCGCGTGGAGATCGTGGTTCTCAGTCATCCGCATCCGGATCACTTCACGGGTTTGGCCAGCGCCCTGCAAGAGCTAGACGTTGGTGAGCTCTGGGACACAGGCCAAGGCGAAGCGGAGGGCGCCGGCCCCGTCTACGCTGAGTTGTTGCGCTCGCTGCGCGCGCGCGGCGTGCCGATTCGCCACCCGGCTGAGCTGTGTGGCGCTCCGCGAGTCTTCGGCGGAGCGGTGCTGCGCGTCCTTGCGCCCTGCCCGTCGTTTACGCCGCACCGTGGCCCAAACGACAATTCTATCGTGATCTCCATCGCCTATGGCGCGCGCCGCTTTCTGTTCACCGGCGATGCCGAGCGCGATGAAGAAGCGGAATTGCTCTCGGCGCACGCCGCGGATTTGCGCGCGGACTATCTAAAGGTCGGCCACCACGGTAGCCGCACCTCGACGAGTGAAGCGTTCTTGTCGTTAGTGTCGCCGACTTTGGCGACGCTTTCGTGCGGCGTGAGAAACCGCTTCGGCCACCCACACTTGCAGACAGTGGAGCGCTTGGCGGCGCACGACGTCCGAACGCTCCGGCTGGATCGCAGCGGGTCGGTGGTCATCACGACGGATGGTCAGTCGTTCACGGCGCGCGCCGCGCGTGTCCCGCTGTGAGCCCTTGCCGCGCCGGCGCGTCTACGAGACACTCGGTCGGGTGAGCGCGTTTTCGCCGCCGGAAGTTCGAGAGCTGATCAGCGAGGCGCGCATCGCAGCGCGCGTTTCTGAGCTGGCCGCGCAGATCACGCGCGAATACGCGGGGCGTTCGTTGGTGTTGCTCAGCGTGCTCAAGGGCAGCTTCGTATTCACGGCGGATCTGGCGCGAGCCATCACGTTGCCGATCCGCATCGAATTCCTGGGTGTGCGCAGCTACGGAGACGACACGAAGTCGAGCGGCGTGGTGCAGATCACTCAAGATCTGACGCGCCCCGTGGACGGCGACCACATTTTGCTGGTCGAGGACATCGTTGATACCGGACTGACGCTGTCGTACCTGCGCGAGCAGCTTCGCTCCCGCAATCCCGCGTCGGTCAAAGTGGCGGCGCTGCTGCACAAGCCGGCGCGCGTCCAGCGCGAGGTCGAGATCGACTATTTGGGCTTCACGATCGACGACGTGTTCGTCGTTGGCTATGGCCTCGACTACGCTGAGCGTTACCGAAACTTGCCGTTTCTAGGCGTGCTCGACGCCTCGCACCCGGCCTCGAGGTAACGGCGCGGTCGCCAACCGAGTAGGCAGCCGCTGCGCGATCGCCAACCCGAGTGACGCAGAAACCCCCAGATCCTCGCGCGATTCGCGTGGCGTGGTATTTGCTGGCCGGGAGCCTACGCAATGAAGCTACTTGTCTTGTGGGCGGCGTTGGCCGCGCTCGTCGCTTGCGGCGGGCGCTACGAAGATCCGGGTTCGGGCGGTGGCTCGGCGACGGGCGCACCGGCAGGGAGCGGGGCAGGCTCGGACGACGGCAAAGGGTCCGACTCCTCGGGGTCGACAGTTGCGTTGCCGAAGCACGATCTGGGTACGTGCACGCCTGGCTTCGAGCGCGCGAGCTACCCAAGCCGTTCGTGCAACTGGTTGACCGAGGCCGGCGTCTGCTTCGACACGAAAGACGCTGCGTGTTCCTGCATTTGCCCGACCAACGCAGACAGCGTGTGCTTCAGCGGCTTCGACAACGGACCAGGCTCGGCGACGCTGGTGCATTGCAGCTGAGCGCATTGGGGCGTCGTAGTTCCGCTTCGTTAGTCGCGTTCGCCGGCTTTCGAATTGGGCTCGGCGTCGGGATTTTCGCTGGGTTCTAAGTCGCGCAGACGCCGCAGGCGTTCGCCGATCGCCTTCTCCAGGCCCTGGTTCGTCGGATCGTAGAAGCGCGCGCCCGCGATTTCGTCGGGCAAATAGGTCTCGCCGGGAACGAAGCTGCCCTCGCGTTCGGGGGGATACTGATAGCCCTGGCCGTAACCTTCGTCCTTCATTAGGCGCGTGACGGCGTTGCGCAGCTTCTTCGGTACCGGCAAGGCTCCGCGGTCTTTGATGGCTGCGCGAGCCGCGCCGATCGCGCGCTTCACCGCGTTCGACTTGGGGCAGCTCGCCAGGTACAGGCAGGCGTGTGATAGCGGATAGATGCCTTCTGGCATGCCCATGCGCCGAAATGCGCCGTCGGCGTTTACGGCGACCTCGAGCGCGCGCGGATCGGCGTTGCCCACGTCCTCGCTGGCGAAGATCATCAGCCTGCGCAGCAAAAATAGCGGGTCGTCCCCCGCGTCGAGCATCCGGAAAAGCCAGTACAGTGCCGCGTCGGGGTCACTGCCGCGCATCGATTTGATCAGGGCACTGGCCACATTGTAGTGCTCTTCGCCGGACTTGTCGTAAAGCAGGGTGCGCGCTTCGCCCGCGCGCTCGACGGTGCTTGCGTCGAGTGTGGGCGCACCCTCGGCAAGCAGGGAGACCGCGACCTCGAGCAAGCCGAGGGCGCGTCGCGCGTCGCCGCCAGAGACTCTGGCGATCGCGTTCAAAGCCTCCGGCTCGGCGTGCACGTTGCGATCGCCGAGGCCGCGCTCGGAGTCCGTCAACGCTCGCTCGAGCAGCAGCACGATGTCCGTATCCTTCAAACCTTCGAGCCGGAACACTCGGCAACGCGACAGCACGGCGGCATTCACGGAAAACGACGGATTTTCAGTGGTGGCGCCGATCAGCGTCACCGTGCCGTTCTCGACGTGCGGCAAGAAAGCGTCTTGTTGGCTGCGATTGAAACGATGAATTTCGTCGACGAACAGCGTCGTGCCGCGACCTTGGTACGCGCGCCGCTCGCGCGCGGCCTCGATGATCGCGCGCAGCTCTTGGACGCCGCCCAAGACCGCACTGAACGCGACGAACTCCGTCTTCGTGATGCGCGAGATGACGTGCGCCAAAGACGTTTTTCCTGACCCAGGAGGCCCCCACAAGATCAGCGACGGAACCCGGTCGCGCTCGATGGCCTCGCGCAGCAAGCGGCCGCCGCGCAAGAGCGAGTCCTGACCCAGTACGTCTTCGAGAGTGCGCGGCCGCATGCGTTCAGCGAGCGGTGCTGGGGGGGCGGCCATGTGTCCGCGTCGCGCCGCTGCCTCGAGCAAGGTTGGCTCGCTAGTCGGAGGGCGAGCGCCGCGCCGCGCCATCTCAGCCGCTCGCTTTCGGGCGTTCGCCGAAAATCGCCGTGCCGACGCGCACGATCGTGGCGCCGGCGGCTACGGCGTATTCGAGATCTGCCGTCATGCCCATGCTTAGCTCGGGTAGGCGCTCGGCGCCGCCGTGCTGCTCGCGCAGTCGCACCAGCTCGTCGAAGTACGGCTTCGCGCCGCTCGGCTCGGCGGTATGCGGCGGGACGCACATCAGGCCCGAAAGTTTGAGGTGCTGTGCCGCGTCGAGCGCTGCCAAGACGTCTCGGAGCGCCCCCGGATTGCAGCCGCTCTTTTGCGCTTCACCGCCGACATTGACCTCGACGAGCACCGCGAGCTTGGCTTCGGCGGTGACGCGCTTGTCGAGCTCGCGCACCAGCTCGGCCGAATGCACGGTGTGAATCAACGTCGCGAGCGGCGCGACGACGCGCGCCTTGTTGCGCTGCAAGTGGCCGATCATGTGCCAGCGCAGCTCGCCCAAGTCGCTTAGCTCGGCGGCTTTTTGCGCGAGCTCCTGTACGTAATTTTCCCCGAAATCCCGTTGGCCTGCCTGATACGCGTCGCGGATTGCCGAGCTTGGCTGGAATTTGGATACGGCGATCAAGCGCGCGGCTCCGGGAGCGCGACCGGCTGCCGAAAGCGCCTGTGCGAGCCGCGCGCGAACCTGACTCAAGCCGACTTCGACTTGCTTCACGACCGCCTCAGTTGGCTTGCCTCTTCAGCTCGACGCTGGCGCTGCGAACTCTCAAGCTGTCGCTGTTCGAGGCTTGAATGGTGCCTTTGAAGCCTTCGCCGTCGCGAGTCGCGACAAGCACGCCGTGCAGTCCGCTCGGGTCAGTGGGCAGAAGCACGACGCGCAGCGTTTCGTCCTCGACTTTGCCGCGCGCGAGGTCTGCGCCTAGCGCGCCTTCGCTCGAACCGTCGACCGTGCCGTCGTCGTCGACTTGCAGGGACAGCTTGCCCGGTCCGCTCGACAGCTTGCCGTCGTCCGACTTCCATTCACGGACCGCGCCGACGGTGACTTCGACGGGCGCCAACTTCGCGTCGTAGCTACCGGCAAATCCGCCCGCAAACCAGGGTTTTGTCTTGGCCGCTGCGACCGAGGCGACGGGCGCTGCCGAAGCCTGTGTCGATGCTCCCGAAGAGGTTCTGGGCGTCGCGTCGCTAGCCTGCGTCTTACAACCGCTAGCAGGGGCGAGCGCCAGGCAAGCGGCAAGCAGTGGCGCCGCGCTCGGCCGCCGCAGAATCACGAGCGCACCAACTCGCGAATGCGAACGCCGAGCTCGCCCTCTAGATTCACGAGCTCTCCGCGCGCCACCTCGCGACCGGCGACGCGCAAAATAACGGGTTCGGCAATCCGTCGCCCGGTCTCGATCACGTCTCCCGGGCCAAGCTCAGCCCACTCGCGCGCGGTCAGGCTCACGGCGCCGACTTCGACGCGCACGACTACTGGCGAGTCGAGCACCGCGTCGGATAATGAAGCATCGGGTTTTCCGGTATCTGACATGAGCTCACCAGGATCCTGCAAGAGCTGGACGCTCTCGCCCCGTAACACGATTTTGCCGTCGCGCGACAG
>OLLW01000704.1_pt1 | contig 46108 bp, 49 predicted proteins | sample 1604611 | NCBI WGS metagenome assembly OLLW01 (sample SAMEA104055725, study PRJEB20765) | soil metagenome | biome: Arctic tundra; feature: Polygonal ground; material: soil | place: USA | collected 2011-09 | depth 0-0.5 m | reverse complement strand
GAACGGCGACGACGCCCGCGCGCTTCATTTCCTCGCGGAGACGCCTGGTCTCGCAACGGCCATGCTCTCGACGGGGGCAACCCGACAGAACCCCGACGACTACTTCTTCGACGCCATCCGCCACGGCGTCTACACGGGCGACACCACCGTGCACGTCGCGGCCGCCGCGTACCGGTGGACCATCGTCGAGAAGCTGCTCGACCTGGGGGCCGACGTGAGCGCCGAGAACCGACGTGGCGCCGAGCCCCTGCACTACGACAACGCCTGGGCTGCCACGCTTATTCACGCCTCGCTCGGGAAGAAGGTATTGGCTCACTTCTGAAAGCGATACGACGTCAAGGAGCGGGACCACGGGCGCCAACGGACGTATCGAACGACGCGGTGACTGTGAGCCGTCAGCGTGGTACGAACTCAAGAGGTGGGCGCTCTCCGAAATTGCACCATTACCCTCGCGCTCTTGGCGGTCGTGAGCGGCTGCGCCCGACGATCCTACCTTCATTGGCAGGGCGGCGATGCCTTCAACGTCGTCGAAGCGGCAGGACGCCCCCCATCTCGAATCGACTGCCCCGGCACGACGGAGGAACGCTTTGCGTGCTTCGCCGCGAGGGTGCGTCAGCGGGTCGGAGAGAAGAGCACTGGCCTCGCGGTGGTCACCGACGGAGGTGCGCTCCTCGAAACCACGACGACGGAGCCTGGACAAGCATCTCCGACGACGTCGGAGACGCTGTTTCCCCTCCTGTCGGTCACCAAGATGTTCACGGCGGCCACTGCCGTGTTGCTCGCGCAAGATGGCATCCTCGATCTTCATCGACCGATCGCGAGCTACCTCCCGGAGCTCGCGAACAACGAGCTCGGACGCGTGACGCTTCATCAGTTGCTGACGCACACGGCCGGGCTGGTGGATGCCCTCCACCCGCAGTGTGAGGGCGGCCGGGACCTGTCCGACGCCATCGCGCACGCGCACCTCGGGGCGCAACCGGGGACGGTTCATCTTTATTCGAACATCGGCTACGCCCTCGTGGGGCTCGTGATCGAGCGAACGACGTCGCGACCCTTCGAGGACGTCGTGCGTGAACGCGTCTTGGTTCCGATGGGGATGCCCACGGCCACCTTCGACTTTTCTTCGGTTCAGGTTCGAGGGCACCCCGAGCGGGCGGGTGATCACAACAGGTGTCGGCTGATGAATCCGGCCGGGGGGCTGAATGCGAGCACCCGCGACCTTGCTCGGTGGGCGCGCGCCATGAGCGAGCCTGCCCGGCATCCGCTAGGGCAGCGGCTGGTCGAGGCGCTCACGACGCCGTACGTGGAGCTCGGCACGGCTCCCGACACGGCCTACGGCTATGGGGTCTTCGTGCAGAGGCGCGGGGACCTCTCGGTCTTCTACCACAGCGGCGGTCTCGAAGACTTCAGCGCGATGGCGGCATGGGTTCCTGCGAGACAGCTCGGCGCCGCTGCGACGATGAATGCGACGAACGCGGTAGGTGCCACGCCCTCGACCATCGTCCTTCGTGGACTCAGCGTGCTCTTGGACCTTCCCAACGATGGGCAGGCTCCCGCGGGCTCACCCCGTCCCCTGAGCGCGTACGTCGGCACGTACGTCGACCGCAGGAGTTGGCTCAGACGTGTGCGCGTCCGACTCGAAGGTGACCATCTCGTGATCGACTATCTCGACGGCCAGCCGGCGCAGCTTCCTGCGACGTTCGTGTTCCGTTTCGTGCCCGGGGAAGTGCGCGCGAGGTTCTTGGTCACGGTGGCGGGCGTCGGCGAGCGTGTCGCAGAGTGAGCGCCACTTGAGGAGTCAAGCGAGCGCATCGCCGGGGCGAAGGCGCCCGCTGCGGCGGTGGCTGCTGCGTGGCGGCGCGGCGTTGTTCTGCCTGACCGCGCTGTACTTCGCGACGCTAGCAACGAGCCTACTCGAATCGGGTACTTTCATCGCAGTTGGTGAGGGTCGCAGCAAAGCGCTCCCTGCGCGCAAGCGAGACGTGGTCGAATTGAGAGCACACGCGGTGGGCATGCCGTCGTCTTCGGTGAGAACGACCTCCGTGTCGATGCCACGGATAGTGCGCGTAGCGGGTACTACGATCGCTTCGTTCAAACTGGAGAGCGCGAAATCACGTGACAAGAGCAGCACGGGTCGTCGCTTGTCGGGGAGCACGAACGTGTGCGCCAGCGGATTTCACCGCTGCGCAGAGCGCGAGCGTCAGCGGAAACAGGATATCGAACGTGACGAGCAGAATGGCGTACTGCCGCCTGCCGTCATCGCCGAGTAGCGCGAGCGCGCGGCGGGCGCGCTCGGCGTTCGGCAACGGCAGCATGTCGAGAATGCCGAGCCCGCCCGTGATTCGCCTGAAGTACGGGACCGAGCCGACGAAGTCGAACGCGTTTTCGATGACGAAGGCGCTCAGCGCCAGCGTCGTCAGAAGGGCGCGCTTCATGCCGCGGCCTCCAGGCGTGCGATGCTGGCGGGCAGCCCGGTCGCGATGGAAGGGAAGCGGAAGGTGAAACCCGTCACGATCAGCGCCGACGGGTCGGTCGGCGAATCGCCCGAGAACGAGCCTGCGGCGGCGCTGCCGGCGACGAGCGAGGCGATCCAGCGCGGCACAGCCTTCGGTCGCGGACCGTGGAGCAGCTTGGCCGCGAGCTCGAGTAGCTCGCGCTGCGCGGTGGCCGTGCCGTCCGTGACGATCGACGGGTGTGCGGTCAGCTGCTCTCGGCTTTCGTTGCGTAAATCGGGGACAGAGGCAAGACGTGGGGGTGACTCTCACCCTGGAGGAGCTTCGCACCGACTTGCTCTGGAATCGTCGTGGCGGCCAAGCGTCACCACGTTCAGCGCGCCTACGCGAAACTGAGGGCCCTGGTAGCAAAGCGACGGCCAATTGGCGGCTGGTCCGAAGCGGCAGCGTAGTCCCCCAGCTCGATACCGCCTGCGGCGCGCTCGCGGACCATACCTGGCCAGGGATCCTACTTGGCCCAGGCTGGTCAGCTGTCGCGCACCGCGCCGGCGTCGTCCGTGCAACGCCCGGTGAGCTTGAGCCGATTCTTCGCGAAGACGTCGTACGAAAGGTTGAGCAACTGGGCGATGCCGGGTAAACGCGAAGCGCTGACCAGCGCGCCGAAGCCCACCGCGGCATACATGCGACGGAACACCTCGACGCCTTCGACGATGGTGCCGTCGGGCAAGCGACCGTGAATACGATCCATTAGTGCTGACCACTCAATGCCGAACGTGCTTGCGTCGAAGCCAGCGCTTACGATGTCAGTGAAGCGGATGCGCTGCTTGCGATCGAGGCGGCGCAGCCAATTGATCTCGCGCATACACAGCGGGCACGCGCCGTCGTAGAACACTTCGATCTCGAATGGCGTGAGCATCTCGCGAACCTCATCTCGAGTATGCGGCTGCGTTTTGCGGTCACAAGTTAGACGGCGCCTAAACGCTGTCGACTAACGACCGATTGTTCGTTTTACAGCGCGTGCAGAATGCGCTCGTAAGTCGCCACGCGCTTGTCGAGCCCGGGCCACGTCGCGTCGCAATTGCGCCCGCTGTACGAAGTGAGCGTGGAGCGCACCCAATCCGTGTGCGGGTGGTTGCCGCCGTTACAAGTGTAAAATGCGCGACGCAGAGCGCGCGCGGCCTCTTGGGTTTGCACGCCGATGTCCGGCGAGCCCCACGCGGCGTCATTCAAGCGATTGCGATGCGCTTGCCACAGGCCCCACGCCCGGTGCTGCACCTTGCCATCGCGATTGCGGAACGAATCACCTTCGAAGTCTCGGTACTCGCCACGCGCGATACGTGCGCTGAGCGCAGACTCATGGGCCGCCACCGTGAGAATCAGAGCCGCCCATTCGCGGTTGATTTTGGGTACGGCGGCTATCGCTTCGGCCAGCTCACGAGCGTCGACTGGCTCGTCTTTCTTCGATTGCAGCGGCGTTTGTGCGGTAACCAGGCGCTCGATCAAGGAAGACGCGGCGGCGCCGGCAAAGCTCGTGACCCAAAGCAAAATGGCGAACGTCGCGCATGCGGCCACGATGGCTCGCTGCAACCGTTCCAAGACGCTCCAGCCGTCCTCACAAGCTATGCGCACACGCGACACGAATTTCGGGTTCCGACTCGAAGTTAGCTACGGCGGCTGAATAACCGTCACGCGCTCGGAATTCAAGTGGCGAGTCGATCCTAGTCACCTTGCAGATCTGCATTACAAAACTGACACGTATGATTTCGGCGTGTTGCGAGCGATCGAGCGCTTCAACTTGCCTTCGACCGGGGTCGCTCGTTTTACTGACCCATGCTCGAGGCGAAGGATCACGAGACGAATCGCAAGCCGTCCCCGGACGAGATGCACCGTAGCCAGCGCGCTGTTTGGTTGCGCGCCGCAGTGCTCGGAGCGGACGACGCTATCGTCTCTACCGCCAGCTTACTGATCGGCGTCGCCGCTTCGTCGGCTTCGCTACATTCGTTGTTCGTGACCGGAGTCGCGGCGTTGGTCGCCGGCTCGATGTCGATGGCGGTTGGCGAATACGTTTCCGTTAGCTCGCAACGCGACGCCGAGCGCGCGGACATCGAGCTCGAGGAACGGCAGCTCGAACACGAACCGCACGCCGAGCTCAACGAGCTGACGTTGATCTACGTGAAGCGCGGTTTGGACGCCGAGCTTGCGCGCAAGGTTGCCGAACAACTCACCGCTCACGATCAACTGACTGCGCATCTGCGAGACGAGCTGGGCATCGATCCCGAAACACTTGCGCGTCCGCTGCAAGCGGCGTGGATTTCGGCGCTCAGTTTCGGATCGTTTGCTTTGGTTCCAATCGTCGCGCTAGCGCTGGCGCCAGCAAGCTTGCGGATTGGGTCAATTGCAGCGCTTTCCCTGCTGAGCTTGGCCGCTTTGGGCGCGATTGGCGCGCATTTGGGCGGCGCGCCGCGGGTTCGTGCTGCGCTGCGTGTGTGTGCGGGAGGAAGCCTGGCGATGGCAATGACGGCAGCCATCGGACACCTGGTCGGGACGGCCGTGGGTTGATAGCATCGTTGCCATGAGCTCCACGGCCGCAGGCAGTTTCGAAGTCACGATGAACCCCGAGCCTCCGTACGACGTGAACGAGGGGGCGAGCATCGGACGAGTGTCGCTGAAGAAGCAGTTCAGTGGAGAGCTGGAAGCGGCCAGTAGCGCAGAGATGATCGGCGCGCGCGCTGAAGTGAACGGCTCCGCAGGCTACGTGGCGATCGAGCGAGTCGTGGGCACGCTCGCTGGGCGTACCGGGACTTTCGTCTTGCAGCACAGCGGCACGATGACGCGCGGCAAAGGCGAGCTGAACGTGTTCGTCGTGCCCGATTCGGGTACCGGGGAGCTGAAGGGAATTTCTGGGAAAATGACGATCGAAATCGTCGACGGTAAGCACCTGTACAGCTTCCAGTACACGATCGAATCAGCGCCCTGAGCGTCTATGCGCCCTGCGCCGGATCCGGCTTGGAGAATTCGACCAGCATGCGCAGCACGTGCCCGCGAACGTCCTTCGGCCAGTCTTGAATCAGCTGAGCGAAGCGCGCGTTGTCTTTGGCGAATAGCGCGCGCGTTGCTTCTTCGTAGTGCTCGAAGTTGCCGGCCATAGCGGTCATGAACTTGCTGAGCGCTTCTCGTCCTAGGCGAGCGCGCTGTTCGCCGGGGTTCTTCTTCCTGGCTTCATCCACAAGTCGGCGTAGGCCCGCGGAGATGCCGTGCGGTTGTTCTTCCAGCCACTCCCAATGACGAGGCAAGAGCGACACTTCGCGCGACACCACGCCGAGCTTCGGGCGACCGGGGCCGACTCGCTGTGAGGCCGGCTCGGCGCGCGCGAGCACCTCGGCCAAGGTGCCGCTGAAATCGAAGTCGACCTGCCGCCCCGTCTGATCTTCGAAGATCAGCAGATTGGCCTGGTTGCTACCCTCCAAGAACGCCTTGCTGGCGCGCAGAATTTCGCCCAGCTTTCCCCCGCCGATCAGGCGCTCGCCGCAAAAGACGGAGTAACTCGTTTCCGGGTCCATTGCGCCATTATGCCCGGGTATAATTCGCTGTCAATAATACCCGGGTAAATTATTTGGGTCCGCGAATCGCGCGGTAGCCATCGCGGTAGCTTGGGTAGGCGAGGCGAACGCCAAAACGCGCCTTGGTCGCGCTGTTGTCGATGCTGCGACTCCCTTGTAGGGAGAGCGGGATGTCCGCGCCCTCGCTCGGCTGGGGCATGTCGAGGCCGAACAGTTCGCAGACGAACGCGACGACTTCGGCAACCGGCGCGGGCGCGTCATCACCCGCGAGGATGAACGAGCGGGGAGCGGCGTTGAGTGCCGCTGCGACGAAACGCGCCGCGTCGTCGACGTGCACGCGCGAGACGATGTTCGTGCCGCGCTCGGGCATGCGAAACGTGCCGCGTGCGATGCTCAGGTGCAGCCCTGATTCCGGTCCGTAGAAGGCGGGCAGACGCACGATGCTCGCGCCTAGCTCACGCCACAGCGCTTCAGCTGCCAAGCGCCGCATCGCGCGCTCACCTTGCGTCGCCACTGCGGTCGTCTCGTTCACGAGGCCTGCGTCGCTTGGGTAGACTGCGGTGGACGACAAATACACGATGCTCGCTGCGTCGGCGACCAGCCCGGCGAACTCGGCGTCCGAGTGCCCGTCGGGTGGAAACGAAACCACGACACCGGCGCCCCGTGCCGCCTCTCGGATCGCGTTCGCGCTCGCGCTCGCGAGTGGTGTGATTTCGACGAAGCGCGCGTCCGGTGCGCTGCGCGTCGTGCCGAAAGCGGGCAGGCTAGGCAACGAAGCGCGTAGCGCGCGGGCGAGCGTGCCGACGCCCAAGAACAACAATTGCTTCACGGCGCTATCTGCTCTCGCAGGTTCGTGGTGCTGGCGAGAACTCGCGAGCGAACGGCGAAGCTACGCAACGCATGTCGGCGGGGCAATTGGCATCGGTGCTGCACAAAAGGTGCCCAAAGTGCGCAAGGCAGCTGGTTTGTGAGGCGCATTCGCTAGCGGCTTGGGGACCAAAGTCTTTGCCCCAGTCGGGGGTCAAACAACAAAACTGGGTGTGGGCGCAAGCCTCCGGGGCACCACAGGTGACGGGAAAGGGCTCGCACTCGGCGCTGCCGGGCAAGCACGGCGGCACGACGCGTGCCCGGTCGCCGCAGAAGTGCTTATCGTCGGCGCGTGTCGTCGGATACGGCGCGTACTTCGGCTCGAGCTCCAAGTCGTAGAGCGCTTCCGAGTTGCGAGTCACGCGCAAGTGGAAGCGTTCGGGCGCTGCCGCAAAGCTGAGCTCGGAAATGCTCACTTGGCCATCTCTCACTTGTGTGCGCAGTTGGCGCGCGATGCCGCAATTAGTGGCTGGCGCGCTGCCGGCGGTCTGAGGTAACGCGACTGAAAACTGGCATGGCTTGGTGTGGCCCAAATTCAATTCGAACGCGTAACTGCCCGGGTCGGCGAGCGGCGGATGAAACTCGATGCTGACTGCGCCGGGGCAAGGGACTGCTCGGGTTCGCAACCAGACCACGACGCTTACTGCCAGTGTGGCGCCAACGATCGCCCCCATGCGTTGTGCGGTCCAAGGCGACACCGCGCACACGCTAGCGCTCGTGCTAAGGGTCGGTCGAGCTGCTCGAGAATTTGCGCCGAATCGTCCGGGAAGCTGGCGCTTTCGCGGCGCGGCTCCTATGGTTTCGGCGTGTTCCGGCCCTGTATCGACCTACACGAAGGCAAGGTGAAGCAGATTGTAGGCGGCACCCTGAGTGACTCCGCAGGCGAAGTCCGCACCAACTTCGTCTCAGAGAAGTCGAGCGCCGAGTACGCCGAGCTATATCGTCGCGACGCATTGCAGGGTGGACACGTCATTCTGCTTGGCCCTGGTAATGAGCAAGCCGCGCGCGCTGCGCTCGCTGCGTACCCGGGGGGCATGCAGGTGGGCGGCGGAGTCAACCTGGACAACGCGGCCAGTTGGTTGGACGCGGGTGCATGTCGGGTGATCGTGACCTCGTGGGTTTTTCAAGGCGGCCGGGTCGACTTTGAGCGCCTGGCTAGCCTAGAGCGGAAGATCGGCAAACAGCGCTTGGTACTCGATCTCAGCTGTCGTCGCCGTGGTGTCGACTACTGGGTGGTTACTGACCGTTGGCAAACGTTCACTGACGTGAGCGTCAGCGCAGAAACTCTGACCCGCTTGTCAGCGTCGTGCGATGAGTTCTTAGTCCACGCCGTGGACGTGGAGGGCCTGTGCCGCGGTGTCGACGCGGAGCTAGTGGCAAAGCTCGGGGTCGAGTCACCAATTCCGGTGACCTACGCGGGCGGCGCCAATTCGCTGTCCGACCTCGAGCTCGTGACCGAGCTAGGCCAAGGGCGCGTCGATCTGACGATCGGTTCTGCGCTCGATATCTTCGGCGGCTCGGGGGTGCGCTACGCGGATGCAGTTGCGTTCAATCATCGGCAAATGCCGGTGAGGTAAGCCGCGGCGTTGCGCGGCCGCAACGGTCTGAATCCATGCCGGGCCTAGTTTCGCCGAGGGAAGCTACGCATACTGAACCGGCTGGGCTGTTGCTCAGCAGGAGCACTCCCCATGACACAAGCCGCAGCCTCGACCGTGAACCCTCGCATGCCCGTGGTGTTCTTGCCGCATGGCGGCGGTCCGTGGCCGTTCGTGGACCTGCGTATTGGCAGCAAGGCCGAGCAGGCTGAGCTGGCAACGTATCTGCGTTCCGTGGCGCGAGTACCGAGCGCGCCGCCCAAGGCAGTGCTCATCGTGTCGGCGCATTGGGAGGAGGCGCTGCCCACTGTGATGACCAGCGCGAAGCCGCCGATGCTCTACGACTATTACGGCTTTCCGCCCGAGTCCTATGAGATCACCTGGCCGGCCCCGGGTCAGCCGGCGTTGGCCAAGCGCGTGCGTGAGTTGCTCCAAGGCGCGGGTATCGAGAGCGCGGAAAACGGCGAGCGCGGCTTCGATCACGGCACATTCGTGCCCTTGAAGCTCGCTTATCCAGAGGCCGACGTGCCCACAATTCAGCTCTCGCTCAAGCACGGGCTCGATCCAAAGGAGCACCTGGCGCTTGGCCGCGCGCTCGCGCCGCTGCGCGACGAAGGCGTGTTCATCGTGGGCAGCGGGATGACCTTCCACAATCTGCGCGCTTTCGGCCCGCAATCGAGCGTCGCGGCCGCCGAATTCGACCATTGGCTGCGCGCCACCGCGAGCTTGGACGCAAGCGAGCGTGACAGCCGATTGAGCAATTGGGCGAATGCGCCGTCGGCTCGCAAAGCGCACCCGCGTGAGGAGCACCTTCTGCCTTTGATGGTGGTCGCCGGTGCGGCTGGCGCCGACCGCGGCAAGCTTGCCTACGGCGGAAAGATCATGGATCTGCAGTTGTCCGCGTACCACTTCGGCTGAGGCTGCGGCGCTCTAAGACATGCTGTGGCACTTTCAGCTCGAGCACCATGATCGTGATTAGGATCGCGATCGCGCCGTCACTGAAGGCTTCGAGTCGTCCGGTAGGCATGGGGGACGAGCTTGCCGAGGCGCGTGACAATCGTCAAAATTCGCGGTTTCTCGCGCCCCGTCCTTCCTGTAGATTGCCGCGCAGCATGGCATCGATCCTCGACCACGTCAGCGTCAACGTGACTGATTTCGCGCGTTCGAAGGCCTTCTACACTCAAGCACTGGCGCCGCTGGGCATCGGCCTGATCATGGAGTTCGGCATGGCCGCGGGCTTCGGCCGCGAGCAGAAGCCGGAGCTCTGGCTCGGCGCCGGCAAGTCCGACTTCCAAAGCGACGAGCAGGTCGCCGTGATAACGCCGGTTCACGTCTGCTTGCGCGCGCGCAATCGCGCCGAGGTGGATGCGTTCCACGTCGCCGCGTTGGCCGCGGGTGGGCGAGACAACGGTGCGCCCGGCATCCGCGCTCATTATCATCCGGGGTACTACGGAGCGTTCGTGCTCGACCCCGATGGGCACAACATCGAAGCCGTGTTTCACGGGCAGGGATGAGCGACGCCGTCTCGCGCTCGCGCGCATTGCACATCGATCTGCCGCCATGGATTGACGAAGCCGTGGCGAGCTTTTCGCCTGCGTTGGTCGACGACGAGGCGCGTATGGCGCTGACCATTCGTCTGTCCGAGGAGAACGTGGCCCGCGGCGGGGGGCCCTTCGCGGGTGCGGTGTTCGTCGAGGAGCGCCTGCTCGCGGTGGGCGTGAATCTCGTGCTGCAGAGCGGCTTCTCCATCGCGCACGCTGAGATCATTGCTTTGATGCGCGCGCAGGCGGCGCTGGGCGGTCTTCTGCTCAACACGCCGCCCCTGACCTTGTTTGCCAGCACCGAGCCGTGTTGCCAATGCTTTGGCGCGCTGGTTTGGGCGGGAGTTCGGCGCCTAGTGTGCGCCGCGACCACCGCCGATGCAGAAGCGGTGGGTTTCGACGAAGGGCCGAAGCCGGACGCTTGGGTGAGCGTGCTCAGGCAGCGCGGGATCGCCGTGCAGCAAGAATTGTTGCGGGCAGAAGCGCAGAGCGTGCTGCAGAGTTACATCGAGCGCGGCGGCGTGATCTACGGCAAGCCGAGCGCGCCGTCGACGGCTTAGCCGTTCGTGAAACCGATTCGGTACAGCACGTTCACTTGCCCGTGCTGGGGCTCTGGAAAGCGCAACGCGTAGAACCCCTCGGCGATGCAGTCCACCACTTGGCGATCGCTTAGATCCGACCCGCCGTCGCTGACCTCGGACACAGCACCCGAAGGGCTGATCGCGAAGTGTAGGCGCACAGTGCCGTCGAGCGTGTTGTTGCGACTCACGCCGTCCCTGTAGCAGCGCGCGAATAGCGGGTAGCCCGCTTCCACGACGTTGTCGATGTCGTCCGTGGACAGCGAGCCCTGAGAGCTCGGCTCGATCACTAGGCCGGGCTGGTCTTCGTCCGGTTTGTGCTTGCTGGCACGCTGCCCGTGTTTCGCTTTCTCGGGTCGATCGACCAAACGGAAGACGAAGGTCCAGCGGGCCGTGGTCGGCTCGGCAAAGTCACCGAAGTCGATTTCGCTCAAGCGTTCGCCGATACACTGCTCGACCCGTGAATCGCCGAGCGTCGAGGCTTCACGGCGCACGCTATGTACTTTGCCCTCGACGTCGAGCTGCCACGAGAAGCGCGCCGCTCCGCGCAGGCTCGGATTGGCGAAGAAACAGCGGCGTAGGTCGGTCTCGTTGCCGCGCAGGTGTTGCACGATGTCACCGGCGGCCAGCTCGGCGCGTTTCGCTTTCGAGCCCGGCGCTGCGGCTGTGTCCTCTTCTGGGGCATTGTCGGGCGCGGCCGCTTGGGGCGGCGAGGACCCGCCGCACGCGAACAGGCCAAGCGTCAAAGCTGAAGCGCAGGCCGTGTGCCGCGCGATACGAACGGAAATCATGACTGAGCTCGCCCATTCCCATAGCATCACTCGCCGGGTGTGACCATCGAGTCCCCGAGCGCGGCTGCGTTCGCCGCGCCGTGGATCGCTCGCAGGGGTCCGATGGCAGCGTCGTTCTAGACTACGCTTCGAGCGTGCCGGTGATCTTGGCCGCGTCCGGCGGATCTGGAAGCCGCACTGCTCAATCTGATCGACAACGCGCTCAAGCTTCCGCCCCCCGGGTTCGCCCGTCGAAGTCGCCGTGGTTGGTCGCCCCGGCGAGGGCTTTGTGTCGATCACGGTCGCCGACCGGGGCCCCGGCATTCCGGAGCCGCATTTGCCGTGCGTTTTCGAGCGATTTTTCACGACCGACGCGCACCGCTCGGGCACTGGCTTGGGGCTCGCGATCGTAACGAGCGTCGTGGAAGCTCTCGCAAGCTCGGTGTCGGTCGAGTCGAGTCCCGGGCAAGGCACGCGTTTCTGCATGCGTTTGCCCGCGCGCTCCGCTTGAGTAAAAGATTTGCGGAAAGGGCGCTTGAGCCGCGCGCCGCGCGCGCTATCGTCCCTCGGTGCGAAAACCGATTCTAGTCGTGCCCGAGCCCGGCGGCCAAGCAGAAGAAGAAGATCTGACGTCGCGTACGGACCTGCGCAACGAACGCAAGCGTTCGGAGGCAGCCTGGGCAGAGTTCGCCAAGACCCTGGTTACGATCAGTGAGCGCCACTTGCTGCGTATGGATCTGAGTGAGGCGGTGCTGAGCGTCGTTCTTGACGCGCGCCGCATCAGCAGCCCGGGCGCCAAGGCGCGCGCTCTGCGCCTAGTGCGCCAGGAGCTGCGCGGGCAGGACCTTGGGCTCCTGCGCGAACGCCTGGAAGACTTGTCGCACCCGAATGCCCGCCGCGCCTCGACTCCCGCGGACGATTGGCGTCGCAAGCTGCTCGACGGCGGGGAGACAGAGCTCGAGGCGTTCGTCGAAGAGCACCCGCGTGCAGACCGGCAACGCTTGCGCACGCTGCTGCGAAATGCGCGAAAAGCGGCGGCAGCTTCGAGCAACAAGGCGCTCGGGATCCTGACTCAGGCGCTGCGCGACGCGCTCTCGGCCGGTTGAGGGCGCATGCTCGCTCGGCTGATATTTTTGGGCGCTGGGACGTTGCTCTTGCTCAAGATCTTCGCGCCGCACAAGTTGAAGGCATTCGGCAAACAGGTTGACCGCGTGGTCAACGCGACGCTGATCGCGCTCGGCCTCGTGTACTCCGTTCAGATCGCGCTCTACTTGTTCTCCCACCATTGAGCGCGCTGCCAAACGTAGCGCGCCGACTCTCAGTCCATGTTCTCCAGCGCCTGCGCGAACGCGCGCGACAACTGTTCGAGCGTGCGGCGATCGAATGCCTTGGAGCGCAGGTAGTTGACGTCCCAGCGCGCCTCGCCGCCGAAGGTCCAATCCCACGTTCCGGAGGGGCGGGTCGAGATGCACAAGGCCGTGCCTTGCTTGCCCGAATCCATGCGGTAGTCGGTGCCGTCGATCTCGACCTCGACAAGGGCGGGGCTGTCGTAGTTCACGGGTTGTGCTGGAGGACTGATCATGTGTTCAGTGTACGGCGAAAGTACGTCGGTTTCCAGGGCTAGCTGCACGCCCCGGGCGTTTTGGTTGGGTACATTGCCAGAGCGCCTGGCTGGTCTTACCTCAAGCACAGGACCGCATGCTCTCCCTCCTATTCGACGCGTACTCGCTCGTGGTGCTCGTTTCCGTCGTCTGCTCCTGGATCAACCTGCCGCCCGAACACCCAGTCGTGCAGATCACGAGCCGCCTGACCGAGCCCGTGCTAGCGCCTATTCGGAGAGTCTTGCCGAGCGCAGGGGCCGTAGACTTCTCGCCGATGCTGCTGCTGTTCGCGCTGCGCCTAGCGCGCCGCCTGCTGCACGCGTAGTACAATTGGATGAGTCTTGGCTTCTACGACGCTTCGAGCGGCCTGCGTCGCCCGTCTCGCTTGAAAGGCTCAGGCGAATTCGACGTCGCCGACGGCCGCGCACCAGTCACCGGAGCTGAACACTGATGCTCAAAGTTGGCGACCTCGCCCCCGATTTCACCGCCCAAGATCAACACGGGAAAACGCTTACGCTCAGCTCGCTGCTCGAAGGTGGCCGGCTGATCATGTACTTTTACCCGAAGGACTTTACGCCCGTGTGCACCGCGCAAGCGTGCACCTTCCGGGACGCCTCCGAAGGCCTAGCCGAGCTCGGCGCGACCGTCGTCGGCATCAGCGGCGACAGCGCCGACTCGCACCAACGCTTCAGTGACAAGCACAGCGTGCCCTTCTCGCTGCTCGTCGACCCCGAGCGCCGCCTGATCAAAGCCTACGGCGCGTCGATGCCCATCCTCAACCGCACGTTGCGGGTCACCTACGTCATCGACACCAACCGTCGCATCCTGGGCGCCTTCCACCACGAGCTCTCCGCCGCCAAACATCTGAGTGACGTCAAAAAAGCCCTAGAATCCCAGCGCTAAGGGCCCGGGAATGGCCAAGTCAGTCGATGATCGCGGCCGAGGCGCCCGGATGGCAAGGGGCGACGAAGGCGCATACTGCTTGTATTTCAACTGAGGAGCGACGAAGCCAGCCGGGCGTCCCCCGACGAGATCCCCCCAACGACGTCCCACCGACGATAGGTCTCACCGATGATAGTCCCATCTACCTAATCAGAGCTTCGGGTAGCTGGGCGGCCGGCGGCGATGGGCTAGATTTGTGGCGGCTCGAGGGTGAGGCGGCGGGCGGCTTTAACTTTGCGGGTGGAGAGCTCGATACCGAGCGCGTCGAAGCCGAGGTGATTGGCGACTGCGAGCGCTGTACCGTGCCCGCAGAAGGGATCGACGACGAGGGTGGTTTGGGATTCTTCGCGGAGGAAGCGGCAGGCTAGATGGCAGGCATCGACGCCCATGGCTTTACTCCAGGGCTTGTAGCCGGCGTCGGGTAGGACGTCGGGGCCCGGGTGGGTGACGGTTTCGCGTGGCGAGTGCGCGAAGCAGAGCAGGTGCGAGTAGCTAGCGCGGCCGTGGCTGATGGTACCGGGCGGGCGGCGGCAGACGACTTTGTGCCAGAGCAGCGTGCGACCTTCGGCCTCGGCGGCGCGTTGCACGAGGTAGCCCTTGTCGACCCATGCTCCGCTTTTGCGGATGTCGCTCTGGAAGAAGATCGTCAGGCCTGGTTCGGGCACCCAGCGCAAGACGGCCCGCGCGGTCTCGCCGAACCAAGCTTTCCAGCCCTCGAAGCCGCGCTCCGGCAGCTCCGAGACATCGGGCAGGGAAGTGATCACGCTCGCACCGGGCGGCGCCGGATTTTCGGCCATCCAGGCCACGGCCTCAGCCTGGATGATCTCGCGGGTCGGGGGCACGCGAGGCACAGCTTCAAACGGCGGTGATTTTGGCGATTTCGGCTTCTATCGTCTCCCACTCGGCGAGCCAGGCTTCGATCTGCTTGCCGAGTGAGAGGCCTTCGCGTTCCAGCTTGTCGACTTCGGCGGCGCTCGTACGCTCGAAGAAACCGTCCGCGGTGTAGTTCTCGGCGATGGCTTTCTTGCGCGCTTCTGCGGTTTCGATCTGCGCCAGCAACTTGTCGCGCTGTGAGGGCAGGGTGCCCAGCCGATTGCGACGCTTCTTCTGCTCTTCCCAAGAAAGGCCGGGTGGGGGGCTCGATTTCTTGTTGTTCCCGGCGCCGGTGCTGGCCGTCTTGGCCTTTAGGCTCACCGCGTCGATATCCAGATGGTCGTCACCTGCGCGCGCCAGGTACTCGGCGTATGTGCCGGCGAACTCGCGCGGACCCTCGGTGGTCACTTCCAAAATACGTGTGGCAAGCTCGGACACGAACGAGCGATCATGGGACACGAAGATGACGGTGCCTTCGAAGGCTTTCAGGCCTTCGACGAGCGCGGCGATGGCCTCCAGATCCAAGTGATTGGTCGGCTCGTCGAGCACCAGTACATTGGGTTTTTCGGCGATGATTTTGCAGAAAATCAGGCGAGCGGCTTCGCCACCGGATAGCGTACCGACGGGCTTCATCACGTCGTCCCCGCTGAACAGCACGCGACCCAGCATGCCGCGCACCGTGGCGGTGCCTTCGGACGGGCACGATTCCCAGATGTAGTCGAGCGGCGTTTGCTTGTCGCTGCCGAGCAGCTCGTGATGATCCTGCGCGAAGTAGCCGAGGCGCACCTCATGCCCCAGGCGGACCTTGCCCTGGTCGGCTTTGAGCCGCTCCATGATGATCTTGAGCAGCGTCGACTTGCCTAGGCCGTTGGCGCCGATCACGGCGAGCTTTTCGCCGCGGCGTACCGTCAGCGAGACATTCTTGAGCACGACCTTCTCGCCGTACGCCTTGGAGACGCCTTCGAGCTCGAGCACTTCCTTGCCGCTCGGCCGTTCGGGTGTGAAGCGGAACAACGGCTCACGACGCGAGCTCTGGGCTAGCTCTTCGACTTCGATCTTTTCGATTTGCTTCAGGCGGCTTTGAGCTTGCTTGGCTTTGCTGGCCTTGGCTCCGAAGCGATCGACGAAGGCGCGCTTTTCGGCGATGATCTTTTGCTGCCGACCGATTTCGAGCTCTTTGCGCTCGCGCACGGCGGCCTTTTCGACGACGAAGCGCGCGTAGTTACCGACGTAACTCGTGACCGTGCCGTAATCCACGTCCAAGATGTGCGTGGCGACGTTGTCCAGGAAGCGCTGATCATGCGAGATCACCAGCGCCGTCCCGCGGTAGGCGGCCATGAACTTCTCGAGCCAGCGAATGGACAGAATGTCCAAATGGTTCGTTGGCTCATCCAGCAGCAAGCAATCCGGGCCGCCGATCAACACCTGCGCCAAGAGCACGCGCAGCTTGAAGCCGCCGGACAGCGTCGAAAGCTTCTGCTGGTGCGAGGCGATCGGAATCCCTAGACCTTCCAAGATAGCAGTCGCGCGCGCCTCCAGCGTATAGCCGTCGTGCGTGCTGAGCGTCTCTTCGAGGTCGGCGAGCTTACTGGCATCGCCGTCGTGGTCGATGATCCGTGTGCGTTCCTCGAGTGCCTTCCAAACCAGCGTGTCCCCCATCATGGCGACGTGCAGGATCAACGCTTGATCGTCGAGGAAGTGATCTTGGCGGAGCACGCCGACTCGGGCGCGCTTGGGGATGGTCACGGTGCCGCCCGTGGCCTGCTCGTCTCCGGCCACGATGCGGATGAACGTGGTCTTGCCTGATCCGTTGGCGCCGACTAGGCCGTAGCGCGAGCCCTCGTTGAGCTCGAGGCTCACACCTTCGAAGAGCGCGCGCGCGCCGTATGCTTTGCCGAGATCGGTCGTCCGGATCATATCGCGGGGGGTGAATGCCCCAGGAGGTGCACAGAGTCCACTAGGAAATGCGGCTGCGGGTCGCCCAAGCCGCACACAGCACCACGAAACCCGCTGTCACGAGCATTGGCGCTGTAACGCGCTCCCCGAGCAGCAACCAAGACCAGAACATTCCGAGCACCGGTTGCGCCAATTGCACCTGACTGGCACGCGCGATCGTCGTACGGGTGAGCCCGCGATACCAGGCAAAAAAGCCCAGATACATGCTGACCACTGCCACATAGCCAAAGCCTAGCCAAGCGCGCCCGGAGATCGCCGAGTGTGGCGGACGCAGGCTCACCGCTACGAGCGAGAGCAACGATGTGAGCGGCAGCGACAACACGAGCGCCCAAGAGATCACGCGCCAGCCGCCAAGACGACGCGTCAAGCGCGCACCCTCGCCGTAACCGAACGCGGCGCCCAAGACTCCGGCGAGCAGCCATACGTCCGCTGCCGAGACGTGCAACGAGGCTTGTGTGACACCGAAGGCGAACACCGCTGCTGCACCTAGCGAAGACGCGAGCCAAAACGTCGCGGACGGTCGCTCTCCGTTGCGCACAACGGCGACCAGCGCGGTCGCCATCGGCACCAGACCGATGAACACGAGTGCGTGCACGGCCGGAACCGAGCTGAGCGCGACAGCGCTGCACAGCGGAAAGCCGAACACGACGCCCAACGCGACGAGCGAAAGCGGGATCAGATCCGAGCGCGCTGGCAACCGCTCGCGGCGCGCGGCGAGCACGAGCACCGCCAACGCACCGGCGACTACCGAACGTCCCGCTCCAACGAGTAACGAGCCAAGCTCCGGTACCGCAGCGCGCGTCGCAGGTACAGTGAGGCTGAAACACAGGACCCCGACAATGGCCGCTCCGAGCCCCCGAAAGGGACTGGCGAGGCGCGCTGCCAGGGCTCGTAGCGTTATCGAACGATTGAGAGTAACGTTACTCAGTTCCGACATGGAAATAGATAACAGTTTTTCGACGATCGGCAAGTCCACAAAGGCGGACGCGCGCATTGCGGCGGACCTTCGGCGCCGAGTCAGTGCACTCGCGTCCGGGGCAATGCTGCCCTCGGTGCGTGAGCTGAGCGCGGAGTACGCTGCCAGCCCGGTCACGGTGCATCGCGCGATGGCGCAGCTGGCACGCGAGGGCCGCGTCGTCACTCGTCCGGGTGACGGCACGTACGTGGCCGAACGCGCGCGCGAGACGCCGCATGCCGATTCGTCGTGGCAACTCACGGTACTCGGTCCGCCGACGGACGCCGTCGCAAGCGCAGCCTTCGAGCTGCCAGCGCCTGGCTCGTTAGTGCTGGGCAGTGGCTATGCGGATGTATCGCTACAGCCTTTGGCGCTACTAGCCAAAGCTGCGCGGCGCGCGGCTGCCAACGCGCACACTTGGGATCGGTTGCCGCCTGAAGGCAACCCGGAGCTCAGGTTGTGGTTCGCGCGTGACGTTGGCGGCGACGCGCGCGCAGAAGACGTGGTTCTGGTTTCCGGCGGTCAAGCCGCGCTGGCGGCTACTTTTCGCACGTTGGTGCCGTTCGGTGGGCCGATCTTGGTGGAGTCTCCGACGTACTTCGGTGCGCTTAGCGTCGCGCGCTCGCTCGGGCTCAAGCCGGTGCCGGTGCCGCTCGACGCGCATGGCATCCGCGCCGATCTGCTCGAGGCTGCCTTCGCGTCGACGGGCGCGCGCGCCTTGTATTTGCAGCCCGCATTTTCGAATCCCTCGGGCGTCACACTATCCGAACAGCGGCGCAAAGAAGTCCTGCACTTGGCCGAGCGGGCTGGCGCGTTCGTGATCGAGGACGACTACGCGCGCGATTTGGCGTTCGGCAGCGCACCGCCTGCGCCGCTGTTTCGTCAGGGTGCCGATCGCGTCGTCTATATTCGCTCGCTCACCAAATCGACCGCGCCCGGCTTGCGCGTTGCAGGCATCGTCGCCAAAGGCCCGGTGCTCGGGCGGCTGCGCTCGCTACGCGCGACGGAGGATTTTTTCGTCTCGGGCCTGCTCCAGGACACGGCGCTGGAGCTGGTGAACGCCGCGGGCTGGGGCGGTTACGTCCAGAGGTTGCGGCAGGCTCTGCGCGAACGCCGTGACCGAGCGGTGCGCGCCATCGTTGCTAAACTTCCGCAATTTACTTTGACCCGCGTACCAGAAGGGGGCTTCAGCCTGTGGCTCGAGCTCCCCGCCGGGGCAGATGACATTGCGTTCGTGGCCGCTGCGGCTCACGCTGGCGTATCGCTTACGGCCGGTGCGCCTTGGTTTGCCGCCGAAAGACCGGCACCTTTCGTGCGCATCAGCACCGCGGGAGCGAGCGCGAGCGATCTCGAAGCGGGCATTGCGCGACTCGCCGCGATCGAGATTTGAGTTGATCGAATCGAGCTGCGCGTGACATCAGACGAGTCAGACGAGTCAGACGAGTCAGACGAGTCAGGGGCAAGCAGGGCATGACAATCGCGACGGCGACAAACGCTGTTCATTTTTCAGCATCGAGCAGCGGCTCGCCCTCTCGCAAGCTTACTCGGACGCCGAAGGCTGTGCCGTTAGCGCCGGGCTCAGTGACCATCAATCCCTTGGCTGCTTCCAAGCCTTGAGGCAGGCCTCGAATTGGCGGTGGCCTTCGGGCCACGCGCCGAGCCCGGAGCTGGAGTTGATATGACCGGCACAGCCGATGTCGGCAAACTCGGCGCCCCAGCGCTGTGCGAATAGCTCGGCGCGCTCGAGATCCACGTAAGGGTCATCGGAGCTCGCGACGACGCGTGCAGGGAAGGGCAATGGCGCAAGCGGGATGGGCGAGAAGCAGCGCACTTCGTCTGGCGTGCAACGTTGCGATTCAACGTCTGCCGGGGACACCAGAAACGCTCCGCGCACCTGCGCCGCGGCGCCGCCCCCTAGCTGAGCGAAATGCGCTACCAGCGAACAGGCCAAGCTGTGCGCCACGAGCACGACGCCGCGGCGCGTTTCGAGGACGGCGCTCTCCAGATTGCCGAGCCAATCAGCGAGCTTGGGCTGGTCCCAGTTGGCTTGCTCGACGCGGCGGTAGCCGTGCGCCTGCTCCCACAGGGACTGCCAGTGGCCGGGACCGGAGTTTCCAAGGCCAGGTAGGATCAAGACTAGGGGCTGGGACATCGCATCTAGCCTTGCATGATAGATCGCAGGGCGCGCTCGCCAAGCGGCGGCTCGCGAAACGAACGGAAACCCGTTGCGTTGGCACAACAATCAATTGTGCCTCCGCCCTTTCGCCCGCGGGCGGCGGAGCTTAAGTTCCAAGCTGTCCGTTTGGAGGCAGCGATGATCACACTGAGAAGAGCCCAAGATCGAGGTCACGCCCAGCATGGGTGGTTGGATTCCTGGCACACGTTTTCGTTCGGAGACTACTACGATCCAAAGCACATGGGGTTCCGCTCGCTGCGCGTGATCAACGACGACAGCGTGGCGCCCGGCAAAGGATTCCCGACGCATTCGCACCGGGAAATGGAAATCATCACCTACGTGCTCGACGGCTCGCTCGAGCACAAGGACTCGATGGGCAACGGCTCGGTGATGAAGCCGGGGGACGTGCAGCGCATGACCGCCGGCACTGGAGTCGGTCACAGCGAGTTCAACGGATCCCGCAGCGAACCAGTGCATTTCCTGCAGATTTGGGTGTTGCCCGAAGGTCGCAATTTGCCCCCGGGCTACGAGCAGAAGCATTTCTCGAAGGCAGATCGGCAAGGTTTGCTGCGCGTCGTGGCCTCGCGCGAGGGCGCGGACGGCGCTGTGCAAGTGCACCAAGACGTAAAGCTCTTGGCCGGCCTATTCGGCGCGGGCGATAGCGTGAGCTACGCTTTGCCGGCGGGGCGCCACGCCTGGCTACACGTGGCGCGCGGTAAAATCCGCGTAAACGGTCACGATCTCCAAGCCGGCGACGCCGTGCAAGCGAGCGAGGAGGCGGCGCTTTCACTCAGCGACGCAAGCGACGCCGAAGTGTTGCTGTTTGATCTGGGCTGAGCCCGTTCGCGTCGCGCTTGGCTGCTCGCTCACCAGAGGTCGAGCTCTGGCGAGACGCCGAGCAGCAAGCCGGCGTGATCCGTATCGGGCAACACACCACCCAAAGCGGTCAGAGAGACGTCGAGGCGCGGCGTGAGCGAGCACGTCGCACCGAACGTGAACGAGAGCTCGTGTGGGTCTGAGCTCAGGTAGTAAGAAGCGCCCAGCTCGGACTGCAGCGACCAGATGCTCTTGGCGTCGAGATCTTGGTTGAAATCGAGACCGAGAACGAGCCCCGTCGGGTGCTGCGAGGAGCGCGTCGCGCCGGGATCGATCAGTGTGCCCGCATTGAGCACGACCGTCAGCCGCCGATGCGTGAAGCCGAGTAAGCCAAGCACGCCAAAGCCGACGCCGGCTGCGTCGACGACGGGGAAGCGCGGGCCCAGCTCGACGCCGAGCGCCCAGCTGTTGCCCAGCTCGTCGACCTCATCGAATAAGCCGAGCTTGGTGCCGACCCACAACGGGTCGGCCGAGAGTTGATGATGCCTACCCCGGCTCTCGTCGAAGCTGAATGCGCCGCTGATGTCCAGCTCAACGTTTCGCGTCAGGCCCAGGCCGATCTCGAAATCGGGCAGCAGCAACCGGCCTTTCCCAGCGGAATCCCCGCGCAGTGGCCCGGCTTGAAAATCGAAATCCAGGATGCCCGGCTGCTCGAGGTCTAGGTCGTCTGGCTCGAAGTGAAGACGCCGGACGGCCGCCGCTGCCGAGCCCGAAATCGTCAAGAGTGCGGCGACTAGCGCGAGCCGGGAAGGGCCGCTCACTTGCTGGTCGAGTGCGTGCGATTGCGGCTGACCGCGCGGCGAGCGCGTGCCTCGAGATCATCGAGCGATGCGGCCTGCAATTGTGCGGCGGCCGCGGCGCCCTCGACGTCCATGTCTTCGGCGGCAATGTGCAGCTCTTCGGCGTCCACGACTTCGTCCGTGTTCGGTGTGTCTTCGAACTCGAGCACGTGATCGAATAGTGCATCCGCGTTGGCGAAGGCCGCGGCGAGCGGAGTGATGACGCTCGACTCGCGCATGGCCAGGACACCCGCGCGGATCGCGCTCATCAGTGTTTCCTTGACGCCAACGCCGTTGACGGCGGTCGCGGAGATGACAGGCACCGCGGCGTCGAGCTTCAGGCGCTTCCTGAGCTTGTCTGGGGTGAGCGAGCCTTCAACGTCCTGCTTATTGGCTTGGACCACCAAGGGCAGCTTTGCTGTGCGGCGCTTCATCAGCGCGCGCAAACGCGAGAACGTGCGCATCGTGTCTGGGATTTGGGCGGGGCTCGAGTCACACACGAAGGCGACGACGTCGGCCATCTCGATCAGGGGTTTCCTGCGGTACGCACGCTGCACCTGGCCGGGCACGGTAATCAGCTGAAATTTCAAGGCTACGCCGGCTTGCATCGGGCCGTCGAGCTCGAGCCAATCGAAAAACATCGTGCGGCCCTTGAGCTCGGCCGGCGTGTACATCTCGCTGCGCCGCGAGCTCGGGATCACGTCGCAGATGCGTTTCAGGTTGGTGGTTTTTCCGGCCACGCCTGGGCCGTCGTAGACGATGCGCACGATGTGACAGTTTCGGGCGGAATCGAAGGACGGCATGTCCAAGACCTAACCCGGTTGGGCCGCGAGCGGAAGCCCTGGCGCGGCATGGCCGGCGTGCGTTAGCGACGGCCGGCCCGTGTTTGCCGGAATTGCGGAAAACTCGAGGCACAACGGCTTGGCATTTTCCTTGCGATGAGCCCGCGTCGAGGAGGTTTCATCATGAAGTGCCATTTGTTTTTGGGGTTTGCGCTGTTGTCTCTATCCGTCGGCGCGTGTTCGTCGGGCGCGTCGGACGCGGATCCGCGCGCTGCGGAGGACCCGATTGTCGGGGGAAGTGTCGATCGCGCGAAGGATCCGGCCGTTGTGGCCATCGATATTGGGGGTGAGGCGTTGTGTTCGGGCAGCTTGATTGGGCCGCGCCTGGTGCTGACGGCGCGTCATTGCGTGAGCGAGACGGCCGAGGGAGTGGACTGCCCGGCAAGCGCGCCACAGATCCAGGGCGAGCGGCCCGCGGATTCGTTTACGATTCTGATCGGGGATGACATCAGCAGCGCGCGCCCGGTGGCCATTGGGGAGCGCGTGATCGTGCCGCAGAGCGACGTGCTCTGTGACCACGATCTGGCGCTGATCGAGCTGGATCGCGCGGTCAGCGGCGTGACGCCGCTCAGCCTCGGGTCGCTCAGCGGCGTGAAGACCGTGCGCGGCGTGGGCTTCGGCAAACGCGGCGATACAGCTGCTGCAGGTAAGAAGATGACGCGCAGCAACGTGAAGATACAGAGTGAGTCGGCTGCCGAGTTCATGGTCGGCGTGCTCAGCTGTAACGGCGATTCCGGCGGTCCCGCGCTGGATTCGCAGGGCCGGGTGGTCGGTGTGGTGTCGCGCGGCGGCCCGAATTGTAACGGTCCGAATTCGCAGAACATCTACACACGAGTCGACGCATTCCACGCACTGATCGAGCAAGCCTTGGGCAACGGGACGTCCGGCGCTGGCATGTCGACCGGCGCGGGCGGTAGCGCCAGCGCGGGCGGCAGCGCTGCCAGCGGCGCGGCGCAGTGCGGCACGGGCAAGCGCTGCGCCAACGGCAGCCATTGCAACGAGCGCACACTGCGTTGTGAGGTGTCCAACTGAGCGGGATCTCGCGCGGGGTGATACGCTCGCGCGAGGAGCACGTATGGGACTCTACTTGGGTGTGGACTCCAGCACGCAAAGCCTGTCCGGGCTCGTCGTGGACACCGAGTCTGGACAGGTGGTGCTGGAGGAGAGCGTAAACTTCGGTCAGGCGCCACCCGAGGAGAAGGTGCGTATCGATCTGCTGCTCAGCGACGTGATCATGCCGCGCATGAATGACCGAGACTTGCCGGACCTGCTGAGCGTGCTCTAACCGGGGCTGCGCGTGATTTTCATGTCGGCCACACGGGCGAGGTGCTCAGCGGGCTCGGCGATCTCGACGGAGACGTCCAGCTAGTGCCAAACCATTCACCCCGGACGTGCTTCTGCAGGGCGTGCAGAAGGCGCTCGGGCGGTAGACCGCGCGGGCTTCGGAAAGCGTCGTTACTGGGCGAATTTTGAGGATCTCGCGTGACGCTGACGCTGGCGTTCGCCAGCGCGTTGAGGAAGAGTGACGAGCCATGAGCAAGACCTTTCCGCGCGACTTCGTCTGGGGTGCGGCCGCCGCCTCGTATCAGATTGAGGGCGCCGCATTTGCGGATGACAAGGGCTTGTCCACTTGGGACATGTTCTGTCGGAAGCCTGGTGCGATCTGGAACGGGCAGCACGGCGAGGTCGCCTGCGATCACTTTCACCGCTATCGAGACGACGTAGCGCTGATGAAGCAGTTGGGCTTGCGTGCGTATCGCCTGAGCGTGTCCTGGCCGCGGGTGATTCCGGAGGGCGTCGGGCGAGTCAGCGCCGTCGGGCTCGATTTTTACGATCGCCTGGTGGACGAGCTGCTCGCGGCTGGCATCGAGCCGTGGCTGACGCTGTTCCACTGGGACTACCCACTTTCGCTATACCACCGCGGCGGCTGGCTCAATCGCGACACGGTCGAGTGGTTCGGCGAGTTCGCCGATGTTGTCGCGCGTAAACTTTCGGATCGGGTGCATAATTGGATGACGTTGAACGAGCCGCAAGTGTTCATCGGCGCCGGGCACCAGGAGGGCCGCCACGCGCCCGGCGACCGGCTGCGCTTCGCTGAGGTGCTGCTTGCCGGACACCACGCCCTGCTTGCCCATGGCCGCTCCGTGCAAGCCATTCGCGCTGCCAGCGCGGGCCCCACCAGGATCGGCTTCGCGCCGGTCGGCATGTCTAAAATCCCGGTCAGCGACAGCGCACAAGACATCGAAGCCGCGCGCCGCGCTGCGTTCGCGGTGGACGCGGAAACCGCGTGGACCAACAGCTGGTGGATGGATCCAGTGTTCCTGGGCGAGTATCCGGAGGAGGGCTTACGCTTCTTCGGCGAGCAGGTGCCGCGCATCGCCGCCGGGGATCTCGAGTTGATCAGTCAACCTGTCGACTTCTGTGGCGTGAACATCTACCAAGGTCAGCACGTGCGGGCAGGGGACAATGGCCCCGAAGTCGTGCCGCCGCCGGTTGGCTTTCCGATCACCGCTTTCGAGTGGCTGGTCACGCCGGACGCCATGTACTGGGGACCGCGGCTATTCTGGGAACGCTACAAGAAGCCGATCGTGATCACCGAGAACGGCATCTCGAGCCGTGATTGGGTTTCGCTCGACGGCAAAGTGCACGACGCGGCGCGCATCGATTTTACGGAGCGCCATCTGCTGGAGCTGCGCCGCGCGCTCGGCGATGGCGTGCCGATCGAGGCCTATTTTCATTGGTCGTTCATCGACAACTTCGAATGGGCGCACGGCTACAAGCACCGTTTCGGACTGGTTTTCTGTGATTACCCGAGCCAAAAGCGGATCTTGAAGGACTCCGCGCTGTGGTACCGAGACGTGATCGCATCGAACGGTGGCACGTTGTCTGCGGCCCTGCGCGGCGGGTGAGGCGTTAGTCGTGTACGCCGAGCAGTCCGCCGACGGTGCGGCGCTTCCGCCGTTGCTCGAACCCGCGGCCGGGCCAACGGCGGAACGGGCCGCCCCGGGAAAGGGCGCTGAATACCGCGAGAGTGGCCGAGGTTTTGTGCCGGGACATCAAGTCTCGAGGGGGCAGAGCCAAAATTCTGGTCGAGGGCTGATTCCACTCAGCACCCTGGCCGTTTCTAGCGGTGAGTGGAGCGCATACCCCGGCTGATTGGCCCGGATTCGTCCCGATCTGAAACGACCAACTCGCGCCGCGAGGCCCACCCAGACATGACGGTGTCATGACCGCGCCCTGACCTAGCGAGCGCTATCGTCCGTGAACATGTCGACCGAGCAACCCGTGCGGGATCCGCGACGCATCGCGCGCCTGATGTCCGTGCCGTTCTTCGCGATCCAATTGGCGTCAGTGGTGGGTATCTTCTGGCTCGGCTGGTCGTGGAAGGGCGCGCTGCTCGCCGTCCTCCTGTACTACGTACGCATGTTCGGCGTGACGGGTGCCTACCACCGTTATTTTTCGCACCGTACCTACCGTACGAGCCGTGCGTTTCAATTTCTGCTCGCCGTGTTGGCGATGACGAGCGTGCAGAAGGGTGTGCTGTGGTGGGCCTCGCATCACCGCCTGCACCACCGCAACTCCGATCAGCCCGACGACGTGCACTCGGTCTTGCAGGACGGCTTCTGGTGGAGCCACGTCGGCTGGATCGTGTCCAAGAAGTACGACGAGACCGACCTTTCGAAGGTGAAGGATCTGGCGCGCTTCCCCGAGCTCTGCTTCTTGGATCGCTTTCATGTGCTGGTGCCCATCGCGTATGCGACGACGCTGTACCTGCTCGGCGGCACTTTTGCGCTGTTCTGGGGCTTTTTCGTGTCCACCACGCTGCTCTGGCACGGCACCTTCACGATTAATTCGCTGACGCACGTGTTCGGCTCCCAGCGCTACGTGACTTCGGACAACAGCCGAAACCACCTGTTGCTCGCGCTCATCACCATGGGTGAGGGCTGGCACAACAACCATCACTACTACCAGCGTTCGGTGAAGCAGGGCTTCTTCTGGTGGGAGATCGATCTGACGTACTACGTGCTCGTAGTGTTGTCTTGGTTCGGCTTGGTTTGGGATTTGCACAAGCCGCCGCCGCACGTGGTGAACGCGAACCGCATCGGCGACGCTGCAGCCGCAGCGCCGATCCTGAACGCGGCGCTCTCGCCCGACGTCGTCGAAGCAGCCGCGGAGTAAAGCTCAGTCGTCGAGGACTTGGCGCACGCGCTGCGCCAATTGCTCGCTCGAGTACGGCTTTGCCAAAAAACGGAAGCTGGCTTCGTCGATGCCACGGCGCGAGATGTCGTCGCCCGGATACCCGGAGACGAACAGCACCTTGGCTGCTGGGCGACCCGCGGACAGGCGCTCGATCACCGAGGGTCCGGATTCTCCTGGCATAACCACGTCCGACAAGAACAGATCGATGCGCTGGTTGTTGTCTGCCGCTAGCTGCAGCGCTTCGTCGGCCTGCGTCGCGACGAGCACTGTGTAGCCTTGGCGGCGCAGGATGCGAGCGGTGAGCTGGCGCACGACGGCGTCGTCCTCGATCAGCAGCACCGTTTCGTCACCGCGCGGCATCAGCGATGGTCGGTCCGGGAGCTCGCTGTCGGCGCGCGTCTTGGCGCGCGGCAGCTCGATGTTGAAAATCGTGCCCTGGCCGAGGTTGCTCTCGAGCTGAATCGTGCCGCCGCTACGGCGTACGATGGCCAGGCAGGTGGACAGCCCCAGGCCAGTGCCTTTTCCGATTTCCTTGGTGGTGAAGAACGGCTCGAAGGCGCGCTCCCGCACCTCGGGCGACATGCCGAGCCCGGTGTCTTTGACACTGATGCGCACGCTCTCCTCCGTGACCGAAGTGGCAATGCTGAGCAACCCGCCGGCGGGCATGGCGTCGCGCGCGTTTACCGCCAGGTTCATCATCAATTGCTCGCATTGCACTGGATCCACGGTCACCGGCGCGGAGCCCGGGCAAAGGTCGACGGACACCATGACGTCTTCCCCTACGACTCGGCGCAGCAGCTTGGCGACGTTCTCTATCAAGTGATTCAGGTCGACCACCCGCGGGTCGACGACCTCCTTGCGTGCAAAGATCAGCAGCTGGCGCGTTAGCGCGGCTGCGCGCTGAGCGGCCACGTTTATCTGCTCCAGCGCTTCGAACGAAGGATGCTCCGGTGACAGCGCGAAACGCCCGAGCTCGCTGTAGCTCATGATCACGGTCAACAAATTGTTGAAATCATGGGCGATGCCAGCCGCTAAGCGGCCCGTGGCTTCCATGCGCTGGCTGTGCAGCAGTTGTTCTTCGAGCTCATGGCGGCGCGTGGTATCCATGCTCGTGCCGGCCGTGCGCACGGCGTTGCCTGACGCGTCGCGAAACGCGCGGCCGCGGTTCTCGACCCAGCGCGTGACGCCGTCTGCGCCGCGCACGCGGTGCTCGAACGCGATCTCCGCGGAGGTGCCGAGTACAGATGCTTCGACGGCCTGTCGCGCGCGCGCTCGGTCGTCCGGGTGAACCATGGCGACGAACGCTTCGAACGTATGCTGGAAGGCCTGCTCGTTGGTGCCGAAGATGGCGTACATCTCAGGACTCCAGATCACCTTGTTCTCGGCGATGTGCCATTCCCAGCTGCCCATGCGAGCCGCGCTCATCGCGGAACGGAGGCGCTCGTCGCTCTCGTGCAGAGCCACCGCAGCGGCGCGGCGCGCGGTCGTGTCGTGCATGGTGACGACGCGCATCGGTCGCCCCAGGTAGGTGATGGGCTCCGAGTTGGTCTCGAAAAATCGCCGCTCGCCGGACTTCGTGAGGAACACGATTTCGCCGGTTCCGCCGTAGCCCCCGGAACGAATGCTCGCCTCGACCGCTGCGCGCGATTCGGGCGCGAGCAGCAGATCCGGCCCGTTTCTGCCCAGGAGCTCGTCGCGGCCGTAGCCGAGCTGCTGGATGAAAGCCGAGTTGACCTCGACAATCACGCCGTTTTCGTTGATCAGGATGGCTTCGCGAGCGGCCTCGGCGAGCGCTCGAAAACGCTCCTCGCTCTCACGCAAAGCGCGCGCCTCGGGATCCTCCTCGACCATCTTTCAAAAGGCTATCCAGGCAGCCGCGCGAATACAAGCTAGCGCTCTTGGCGTGGTTTCTCGAGCTGAGACCGGATGAGTCGCACAGCGCTCCGTGTTTGCTATGGTTTTCGCCCATGAAGGTCCAACTGAGTCGCCCTGAAGTTCTCGCACCAGCGGGGGACAGACAGGCACTCGAGGCGGCCGTCGCTGCTGGCGCTGACGCCGTGTACTTCGGAGTGGATGCATTCAACGCTCGAGCGCGCGCTCGCAACTTCAGTGTCGACACCCTGGAAGACACGGTGCGCTTGCTACACGCGCACCGTGTCAAAGCTCACCTCACGCTGAACACGCTGGTCTTCGACGCTGAGCTCGAAGCCTGGAGCGAGCTCGTGCGCGCCGCAGATCGTGCTGGCGTCGACGCGGTGATCGTCCAGGACCTGGGCGCAGTCGGCCTGGTGCGGCGCATCGCGCCCGGCCTGCGTATTCACGCCTCTACGCAGATGACCTGCACGGACGCCGCGTCGGTCGAGCTCGCCGCGTCCCTCGGCGCAGACCGCGTAGTCTTGGCCCGCGAGCTCAGCCTGGACGACATCGCGCAGATCGCCCGCGCGACCAACGTCGAGCTGGAGGTTTTCGTGCACGGCGCGCTGTGCGTGGCGTACTCGGGGCAGTGCTTGACCAGCGAAGCCATTGGCGGGCGCAGCGCCAATCGTGGCGCGTGCGCTCAGGCCTGCCGCTTACCGTACGAGCTCGTCGTGGACGGCGTCGTGCGTGATCTCGGCCCTCGCGCCTATTTGCTGTCACCGCAAGATCTAGAGGCTAGTGCTGCCATTCCGCGTTTGATTGAGCTGGGCGTGCACTCGTTCAAGATCGAAGGCCGCATGAAAGGCCCGGAGTACGTAGCGGCCACCACACGCCTCTCGTGGTTCCGGGCCTGGCTTCTTGTCCGGAGTCGACCATCAACAACTCGTCGAGGCGCGCTCCTGCGATCACCGCGGCGTCGAAGTGGCTCGCGCCCTCGGCAGTGACGAGCGCGCGGGTCGGCGTAGCTTGTTGGTCCTTAGCAGCCTGCGCATCGCGCGCGGCGACGGCTTGTTGGTCGAGGGCGGCTGGGCTGGGGAAGGCGAGATCGGCGGCCGAGTCTGGGCCATCGAAGTCGCTGGTCAGGACGTCAGCGCGGCGCCCGCAGGCAGTCGCGCCAAGCTGTGGTTCGGTCCGGACCATGAGCTCGCCCAGGTGACCCTTGGCCGGCGTGTGTTTCGCACTCATGACCCCGAGACCGAGCGCGAGATCACGGCCGTACTTGCGCGTGAACCGTATCGCGAGCGGCTCAAGCTCAAGATCACGGGCCAGCTCGGCGAGCCGTTCACGCTTGAGGGTTACAGCGTGCGCGGCCGCGTGGCGCGTGTGGTCGCTGATTGCGTGGTCCTGTCAGCGCAAAATCAGCCCACATCCCGCTCGGAGCTCGAGGCTAAGTTGGGCCGTTTGGGGGACTCGCCGTTCGTCCTCGGCGAGCTGGAAGTGCAACTACCCGAGACCGCCTGGCTGCCGGTGTCGGCACTGAATCGCGCGCGGCGGGCGCTCGTGGCCGCGCTGCTCGAGCCCGGGGTGGGGGCATTGTCTCGCGCGTTGCCTCGTCCGGCACCAGCCGATTCATCGCTCGCTCCGCTGCGGGAGGCTCCGCCTGGCGGGCTGTTTGCGCTGTGCAGGAACCGCGCCCAAGCCGACGCCGCGCTGGCAGCTGGCGCGGACGGCGTTTACCTGGATTTTTTGGAGCTGACCGGGACCGGCAGCGCGCTGCGCGAGCTGCGTGCAGCGGGCGCGACCGTCGGCGTTGCGCCACCGCGGATTCGCAAGCCGGGCGAAGAGAAGATCGATCGCTATCTGGAGAGCCTGTCGCCCGACGCGGTGCTGGTGCGCAGCTTGGGCGCTCTGTTCGAGCTCGAACGAGCGAGCGGCGCGCTGCGAATCGGAGATTTTTCGCTCAACGTCAGCAATCAGCTCACGGCGCGGGAGGTGCTTTCGCGCGGCTTGTCGGCGTTCACGCCCTCGTTCGATCTGGATTCGTCGCGGCTGCTTGGCTTGCTCTCGGAGGCGCTGGCGCCATATGCCGAGGTCGTCCTGCATCACCCGATGCCGCTCTTTCATATGGAGCACTGCGTGATCGCGGCGCTGCTCTCCGAAGGACGCGATCACCTGAGCTGTGGCCGGCCCTGCGAAACACACCAAGTGTCGCTCCGCGATCGCGCGGACATGGATCATCCCGTGGAAGCAGACGTCGGCTGCCGTAACACCGTGTTTCATGCGGCGCCGCAGAGTGCGGCGGAGCTCGTGCCAGCGCTGCTGCGAGCCGGCGTGAAGCGCTTCCGCGTAGAGCTCGTGCGCGAATCGGCGGGCGAGACCGCCCGCACGGTCGGCGCGTACCGGGAGCTCATTGCCGGCCGTGCGACGGGTCGTGATGTGTTCCGCGACCTGCGAGCTTCCGGCGGTTACGGCGTGGTCCGCGGCTCACTGCGCGTCTTGACTGATTGAGCGGGCGAGATTCGCCGAGTGAGGCGTTTATGACGCGCGCGCCTCTGTCATTCTTGCGGACAATGCGGCATGGTGTCTGCTCTTACGTCTTTTCGAACAAAGGATGAGCACAGTGCGGTCTATCTCGCGAAGCGGGTTCGTTCTTGGCGTTCTCGTAACAACTGCAGTGAGTGCAGTGGCGAGCCCTGCCTTCGCGCAATCTCCGGGCCTTGCGCTGGATCGGTTCGAGCCGGCTCCCGCGGGCGACCGCATGTTTGGCGTGCCGTCGCCGTACGCCGCGGGCGAGCTCACACCGCACGTGATGCTGCTGGGGGACTACGCGAACAACCCGCTCGTCCTGCATCGGCTGCCGAACGACACCAAGGCGGGTGGCGTGGTGAAGAACCAGCTCTACCTGAATCTGGATGTCGGCTTGGCGCTTTGGTCGCGCCTCTTCCTCGATGTCGACGTCCCACTGGCGCTGTACCAGAACGGCGGTAATCCGCAGCCAGCCGGCCAGGCATTCTCCACGCCCAGCTCGACCGAGTTCGGCGACCTGCGTCTCGGCGTGCGTCTGCGGCTGTTCGGCGAATATCACGATCCGTTTCAGATCGCGGTCGGCGGGTACGTGTGGCTGCCGACGGGAAACAAGAACAGCTACGTGGGCACGGGCGACGTGCGCGGGTTGCCGCAGCTCATCTTGGGCGGTCGCGGCGCAGAGCGCGTGGTTTGGTCTGCTGCGGCCGGCCCAGAGCTACAAGGCAAATCCACGTTCGCCGGCATCCAGCAGGGCTCGATGTTCCACTGGGGCGCGGGCCTCGGCTTTCTGCTGCTCGAGAACCGCCACTTGCAGATCGGACCCGAAGCCAGCGGTGATCTCGTGTTGCGCGACGTGCAGAAGCGCACCACCAATGCCGAAGTCCTGCTAGACGCTCGTTACCGTCTGGTCGACGACGTCGAGCTCGCGGCCGGCGCCGGCCCTGGTCTGACCTCCGGCGTCGGTACGCCTGATTTCCGCGCCGTGCTTTCGCTCGCGTACACGCCCGAGCAGAAGCTCGACAACGACCGCGATCACGACAACATCGCGGATGACTTCGATGCCTGTCCCGATGTCAGGGGCGTTGCTGACGAAGATCCGAAGAAGAACGGTTGCCCCCCGGAGCTCGATCGCGATCACGACAACATCTTGGACGCCGTGGACGCGTGCCCCGACGTGAAGGGCGTCGCCGACGAAGATCCGAAGAAAAACGGCTGCCCGCCAGAGCACGATCGCGATCACGACGGCATCTTGGACGCCGTGGACGCCTGTCCCGACGTGAAGGGCGTGGCCGACGAAGATCCGAAGAAGAACGGTTGCCCCCCGGAGCACGATCGCGATCACGACGGCATCTTGGACGCCGTGGACGCCTGTCCCGACGTGAAGGGCGTGGCGGATCGGGATCCGAAGAAGAACGGTTGTCCGCTGCCCGTCGACACCGACAAAGACGGCATCATCGACGACGAGGATGCTTGCCCCACGGAAAAGGGCCCTCGCAACGAGGACCCGAAGAAAAACGGCTGTCCGGTGGTGCACGTCACCAATAGCGAGATCGTGATCCTCGAACAAGTTCAGTTCGACACCAACCAGGCAACGATCAAGAAGGTAAGCGACGACTTGCTCGACCAGGTCGCTGCAGTGCTCACCAGCCACGACGAAATAACGCGCGTCGAGGTGCAAGGGCACACGGACAGTCGAGGCGCCCCCGCGCACAACAAGCAGCTTTCGCAAGCCCGCGCGCAAGCGGTGGTGAAGGCGCTCGTCAAACGCGGTGTGGCCAAGGAACGCCTGACCGCCAAGGGCTACGGACAAGACGTGCCCATTGCCGACAACGACACCGACGACGGGCGCCAGCAAAACCGCCGCGTCCAGTTCTCCATTCTCGAGAAGTCGAAGGCGACGCCATGAACCGCGGCTTCCGATACCCCCAAGCTTTGGCTAAACAGGAGATTGAAATGGCACACGGTAACCTGACCGCGCGGCTGCTCAGGGCATGCTCGCTGCTAGCGGCGTTGACGGCGGTCAGTGCGTGCTCGTCGAGCCCCCCGGGGTCGGGCGAGAACGTCGGCCGCGCGCAGAGCGCTGTGTTCACGAACGGGCAGTTCGAGACCGGAGCTGCGGGTGTCTCCCCGCCCAGTTGGACGGTCACGCCGTACTTGAACAACGGCATCACCGTTCAGACCCCGCAGACCAAAGCGGGGCTGAACCTTTTGAGCACGCTCCCCCCCCACAATCCGCCCAAGAATCTAACCAGTATTTTGGTGTCGGCGACCGGCCCGCTCACCCAAATTGACCCTGATCTGGGTCTGACTGCGTCGCTGCGCTGGCCTCGCTACGGCAATCAGTGCGCGATCGTGAACCAGCACAGCAGCACCAACTTCTCGACGGGCGTCGGCAACAACGGCAAGAACGTCAACTCGCTCGCGCAGCAGATGACCACCGACGACGGCGATGTCGATGCCGCGGATGGGCTAGTGCACATCCGCTTCGTGGTCGCTCCGGTGCTGGAAAATCCAGCGCACGTCCCCGCCCAGCAGCCGTATTACCTGGTTCAGCTGACGAACAATTCGAAGGCCAACGCGCTACTCTACTCGGACTTCAACCTCAGCGGCACCGCCGGTATTCCGTGGCAAAAAATCAATCCCGGAACAGGTAACGAGATCGACTACACCGACTGGCAGTTGGTCGACATCGCGCCGGGCAATACCAAGCTCGCCAAGGGCGACATGGTCACGCTCGAGATCATCGCGGGTGGCTGCCAGCCTGGCGGTCACTTTGGAGAGATCTACGTCGACGGCGTTGGAACGACCTTAACGGGTCTGTTCGTGAGCGGTACTGGGCCGGCACAAGCCAACGCAGGCACAGCTATCAGCTACACGCTGAGCTACGAGAACGCGGACGCGACGCCTGCAGCCGGCGTCGTGGTGACGTTCAATACACCACCCCAGACGACGTTCCAGTCGGTCAGCGCGCCAGGCCTGGTCTGCGTGTCGCCGGCCGTGGGCGCTGCTGGAGCCGTTGTTTGTACGGTTGGTGCGATGGCGGGCAAGGCAACCAGCAGTTTCCAAGTCAGCGTGAATATCGACCCTCTCGCAACTGGCGTCGTCACGGCGGGCAACTACTTCGTTCAAAGTGCGACCTCGACGCCGTTGATCGGCCCGCACATCACGACGGCCATCGGCTGCGCGTTGGACACCGACTGTGCGGCGGGCAACTGGTGCAATATTGCGGCAAAAGCCTGCACCCCGAAGTCCGCCAACGGCGTCCATGTCCCGACCGACGGGAGCCACGTTACTCCGCTGGTGGACGGCACCTGCACTCTGGCGGCCGGAGCCTTGACCTGTACCAGCGCGGTCTGCGACGCGGACAACCTGTGCGGGTTTGCCAACAGCGACGGTGCTTGTAACGCCGCCAACGCCGGCGTGGTTTGCCGCACCGGCGCTTGCGGCAGCGACACCAAGTGCGGCTACCTTGTGGGTGAGGGGCCGTGTAGCCAGGCGAACCTCGCGGTCTGTCGTCTCGGCGCATGCAGCAGCAACTCGAAGTGTGAACCGGTGGGCGGGTGCAACGTCGACGCCGATTGCACGGGCGGTAAGTGGTGCAACGAGGGAGCTCACGCGTGCACGCCCCAGCTCGCCAATGGCACCGCCATGCCGACCGATTTGACCCACAGCGAGGTCACCGTCGATGGCACTTGCAACGCGGGCGCGGGAACTTTGATCTGCGCCAGCGGCAAGTGCGACGCAAAGGACAACAAATGCGGCTTCGCCAACTCCGACGGGCCCTGCACTAACGGTAGTACCTGCCGCTCCGCCGTCTGCGACTCTGACGGTTTTTGTGGCTACAAGTCGGGGGACGGCCCGTGCACCGCAGTGAACGGCAATGTCGTGTGCCGCGACGGCGCGTGTAGCACGACAGCGCTGGTTTGCGAGCCGACTGGCGGCTGCGCGGTCGATGCCGACTGCGTCGCCGGCGATTGGTGCAACGAAAGCACGTTCAGGTGCACTCCGGCGCTTCCCAACGGGACCGCCGTACCGACCGACGGCAAACACATGACCCCGAGCCTGAACGGGATCTGCACGACGGACGCCGCGTTGCTCGTCTGTCAGAGCACGGTCTGCGACACGAAGGACAACGACTGCGGATACGCCAACGGTGACGGACCCTGCACGGCCGCCAACGCCGGTCAGTTCTGTCGTTCACAGACGTGTAGTCGTCATGCGCAGGTCTGCATGCCTATGGGGGGCTGTGCGGTCGACGCAGACTGCTCTGCGAGCGCATACTGCGACACTCCGTCGAACCAGTGCGTGACCAAGTTGCCGAACGGACAACGTGTGCCGACGGTTACCGGTCATACTCCGAAGTTGGACGGCACGTGCACCGCGGACGCGGGCACGATCAGCTGCGCAAGTGGCGCTTGTGACAGCAAGGACGAGAAGTGCGGCTACGCGACGGGCGACGGCCCGTGCGACACGACCAACGCGGCAACCGTGTGTCGCTCCGGACTATGCAGCTCCGACTCGACCTGCACGCCGGACACCGGCTGCAACGTCGATGCCGATTGCAAGACGGGAAACTGGTGCAATGAAGCCGCCCACCTGTGCCTGCCAACGCTCGCGAACGGCACGAAAGTGCCCGTGGATGCCGGGCACACTCGGCCGACTTTGGACGGCACGTGCTCGACTGCGGCGGCCACGCTCGTTTGCGAAAGCGGTGCTTGTGACCCTGGCGACAACGCCTGCGGTTATGCGAACGGTGACGGCCCGTGCGACGCCACGAGCGGCCCCGCAGTGTGTCGTTCGGGGACCTGCGCAATGGATGGCGTGAGCAAGAACCTGTGCGTCGCCTGCCTGACGGACGCGCAATGCAGCGGCGTCACGCCCACGTGCAACACGCTAACGAATGCCTGTATTCAGTGCACCAGCTCCGCCCAGTGCTCGGGCGACACCCCGCTGTGCAACACCACGAGCGGTTTGTGCACCACCGGTTGCACGCTGGACTCCGAGTGCATGTCGACACAGTGGTGCGACGCACCTTCGGGTGCCACGGGGCTTTGCCAGGACAAGGTTCCGGACGGCAATCACTTGCCGCCGATGCCCGCCGAGGTGGCGACCTGCTCTACGGACGTGGCCCTTCGCGTGTGCGTCTCCGGCGTGTGCGATGCCACCACCGAAACCTGCGGCGGCACGGCGTGCACGGCCGATAGCGATTGCTCCGCGACCGAATTCTGCGGCATCGGCAGCGTGTGCGCGCCGAAGCTGCCTACCGGGCGCAGCTGCGATCGCCCCGCGGAATGTCAGACGAATGACTGCAACCGCAACGTGTGCAGCGCGGTCGTTGCTCAAGGCAACGGCTTATTGTGCGCGGTGAGCGCGCCGGGAAGCACGGGCGGCAAACGCTCGAGCGGGTTTACGCTGTTGCTCGCGATTGCAGGTTTAGGCATCGCGCGCCGCCGCCCGGCCCGCCGTAACGCACGCCGCGCCGCGCTCCCTCGTTAGGCTGTTCTGTGCTTCGCGCAGGTTGACAACTAGTCGGCCTGCGAGACCGAAACGAATACTTTTGCGAGACGGCTCCGTGGCGTTCCGAAGGCTTTTGCCTTGACGCCGGGAGGCCGAGCGGCCAAGACGCGCGCCCATGGGCCTACAGGCTGTCGTCCGCTGGTTCCTCCCCCGCGAAGACCATTTTTACGGCTTCCTCGAGGCGCAAGCCGATGTCGCTCACGAAGCGGCTCTCGCAGTGGCGCGCTTCAAGGACGAAAGCGTGAGCGCGGAAGACGTGCGCTTCGCCGTGCAAGAGCTGGAGCACAAGGGCGACAAGATCGCGCACGAAGTCGAAGAGTCGATCGCGCGCACTTTCGTCACCCCGATCGACCGTGAGGATCTGCAAAAGCTGTCGCAAGAACTGGACGACGTCCTCGATTTGATGAACGGCGCCGCGCGCGCCTGCGTGCTGTACGGCGTGGAGCGTCCGACAGCGCCCATGGTCGGGCTGATCGACAAGCTCGTCGAATGTACGGAGGTTCTGCAAAAGGCTCTGCCGCATCTTCGAGCGCACAAATACACCGCGCTGATCGAAGCTAGCCGCGAGGTGCGCAAGCTCGAGAAGGACGGCGACGCCGTGTTTCGCAGTGCCGTCAGCGCCCTATTCAAGAACGGCAACATCGACGCCAAGCAGCTGCTGCGCGAGCGAGAAGTGCTCGAGCATCTGGAAAACAGCATCGACTACTGCCAGCACGTGGGCTCCACGTTGGCGAACTTGGCCATCAAGCACGGCTAAGCATGCTTAGCCTGCTCATCGCGGTCATCGTTACCGCCATCATTTTCGACTACATCAACGGCTTTCACGACGCGGCCAACGCGATCGCGACTGTCGTCTCGACGGGCGTGCTGCCGCTGCGCACGGCAGTGATAGTGGCCGGCTGCTTCAACTTCGTGGGCGCCATGGCCGGTACGGCGGTCGCCAAGACGATCGCCTCGGGCTTCGCGAACCCTGCGATCGTGACTCAGACGGTGGTGCTGGCCGCATTGCTGGGCGCCTGCATCTGGAACCTGCTCACCTGGTGGTGGGGTATTCCTTCGAGCTCGTCGCACGCGCTGATCGGCGGCCTGGGTGGCGCCGTCGTAGCCCACGCCGGTGTCTCCGCGTTCAAGTGGCATGCGCTGACGCAGAAGGTGCTCGTGCCGTTGGTCTTGTCGCCGACGCTGGGCTTCATCGTAGCTTTCCTGGTGATGGTCGGCCTCACCTGGGTGGCGCGGAATTTCAAGCCCGGGACCGTGCGCGTGGCGTCGCGGCGCATGCAGCTCGTGTCAGCGTGCGGCATGGCCTTTTCACACGGCTCGAACGACGCGCAGAAGTCCATGGGCATCATCACCCTAGCGCTGGCCGCGTTCATGACCGCCGGACACGGCGGCCTGCCGCTCTGGATGCAACCACACGGCAAGGAGGTTCCGTTCTGGGTGATCGTCGTGTGCGCTGCGGCAATCGCTTTCGGCACGATGGCTGGCGGCAAACGCATCATCAAGACGATGGGCACGAAGATCATCCGCATCTCGCCTTTGCAAGGGTTTGCGGCGGAGACCGCGGGAACGCTGATCATTCTCGGCGCCAGCCGTTTCGGTATCCCCGTGTCGACCACGCACTGCATCAACGCCTGCATCATGGGCGTTGGCGCCAGCAAGCGTGTCAGCGCCGTGCGCTGGGGCGTGGCCTCGAATATCTTGCTCGCCTGGGTACTGACGCTGCCTCTCAGCGGCGCGGTCGCCTACCTCACGATGATGGCTATCCGCGCCGTATCGTGAGTCTTGGCTGGCCGCTCTGTCCCTGATTCCAAGTTTGAACTCGGACATGGATCGGTGCTCGGCAGGCGCTTCGTCGTCGCCCGACCCGCCGCGTGGGCGCCGGCATTTCTCAGCCGGAAATTCCCCCAAATTCCTCCAGTTGGCGCTCCCAGCCCAAACCGACTAAACCCGAGCCCGTGGCTACCAAGAAAATCTCTTTCGATCCCGAGACTCAGGGCGGTGCGTTACGGCGTATCGTGATCGGGGTTCTGCTCCTAATCGTTCTGTTCTTCGTGCTCGACGGGACGCTCATGCGCATCGACGCGGGGCACGTCGGGATCAAGGTGAAGCTCGCCGGTAGCGCGCGCGGCGTGCAGGATATTCCGGTCGTCACCGGTTGGGTTTTCTACAATCCCCTGACCGAGCAGATCGTCTCCTTCCCGATCAGCGTGCAGAATGTGGTTTGGACGGCGTCAGCGAACGAGGGCCGCACGGTCGACGAGTCGATCACTTTTTCCTCGCAAGAGGGCGTGAACGTCAATTCCGACATCGGTCTTTCTTTTCATATCGATTCGTCCAAGGCGCCGCATTTGTACCTGCGCTTCCGGCAGCCCGACGTGCTGATTTTGGCCGACGGCTATGTGCGCAACGCAGTGCGCGAGGCCTTCAACGACATCGCATCGCGTATGGCCGTGCAAGAGATCTACGGCGCCGGGAAGGGCAAGCTGGTGGCGGACGTCGCAGCCCGCTTGCGCGAGGTGCTGGGCAGCGACGGCTTCATCATCGACCAGCTCACGATCAACGGCGCTTTGCGCCTACCGGAGAACGTCGCTTCGGCCATCAACCGCGCCATGGAAGCGACGCAGAACGCGATCCAAGCCGAGAATCGCGTACGGCAGGTGCGCGCCGAAGCCGAGCAGAACGTCGCGCAAGCACACGGCGGCGCCGAAGCCGCTCGGCAGCGCGCCGAAGGCGAGGCCGACGCGGTCTTGATTCGCGCTCGCGCCGACGCGAAATCAAACGAGATCATCCGCCTGTCCACGACCGGCACGGTGCTTCAGTACCGCGCCATCGAGCGTTGGGACGGCAAGCTGCCGATGATGCAAAGCGGCGACAAGCTGCCGCTTTTGACTTTCGACATCAGCAAGATCACCCTGAACGACGCCGAGCGGGAAAAGAAGCTGAAAGAGTTGCTTGCCGACGACAAGAACGACAACAAGGCTGTCCCGCAGCCGAGCGATCCCTCGTCTGCGACGTTTGCTCCCGCGGTAGCCCCGCCTGTGCCTCCGGCAGCGCCAGTGCCGGCCTCGCCGCCCGCGCCCGCCGGCTCCGCGCCGTAACGGGTTAGTTCAAAAACCCGAGCACCAGGTTCACCGCGACCGCCAACACGGCCGTGTTGAACAAGAACGACAGCAGCGCGTGCGCCAGCACTGCGCGTCGGATCTGGTGGCTGGTCACCGCCACGTCCGAAGTCTGAAAGCACATCCCGAGCGTGAAAGCGAAGTAGGCGAAGTCGAAGCCGTCCGGGTCATTTCCACCCGGAAATTCCAGGCCTCCTTCGCCTTCGTCGTCGTCCCTGTAGTACAGGTGCGCGTAGCGCAGCGTGTAGGCGGTGTGGGTGAGCAGCCAAGAAGCGATGACCGCCACCAGGCACCCGCCCAGCAGCAGGCAAAACGCGCTCTGGTTGGGCGCGATGTTGTGCGCCTTGCGCATCACGAAGCCCGCCGCAAACAAGCTCACCGTGCTGGCCAAAAGAACGATCAGCCAGACCAGCCTGCGCCCCGGGTCGTCCTTGGCCGCGTGCTTGCGCGTATCCACCGAGGTCTCGTGGTAGATCTGCCACCACGCCAGGCCGAGCAGGGTCAGGCCCGCCGCGTCCCAACCGGACACGATGTGAATCGCCCAGCCCAAGCTGGGCGCGCCGATGCCGATCACACTGCCCACGAGCAGCCCGACGACGGCGCTGGTCAGTAGCCGACGACCGGCAGTGTGCGGCGCGAACCCGCGCGGAACGAGCGATGGCGGCGTGTTCATAGACTCACGGCGAGTCTACACCCCTTCGGGTGTTCCGAAGCGTCGCCGTTTCCGCGCCCTCGGATCAGGTTTCGAGCGACGCCCGCAAAAACCAGGCGTTTTTCTCGAACTCCGTGATGACCGTGGTGAACAGATCGACGGTGTCGGTGTCCGCTTGGCTCTCGGCTGCGGAGCGCGACGCGCGGAGCTCGGTCAGGTAGCTCTCGAAACGCTCAGCCAATAGCTTCACGTGCTCGAGGTCGCGCGTCGTCTCTTGGGGGTATTCCTTGATGCGCGAGGTCTGGGCCACGTGGCGCACGGTGCCGAAGGCTTTGCCACCGAGCGTCACCGAGCGTTCGGCGATCGCGTCGTTGAAGTTCGCGAGCGAGAGCGCGAAGGTTTCGAAGAGCGGGTGCAGAGCCGCAAACTGCGGTCCTTTGATGTTCCAATGCGCGACCTTGATTTGGCTGTGCAGATCGAGGCCGTCGGCCAGGCGTGCATTGAGCACGTCGCTGAGCGTCTGACGAGCTGTCTCACTGAGATGACTTGGACTGCGGTACATGGGGTTCTTTCTCCTTTCGGCTCAAGCTGAGGCTTCCTCGCGGACCAGCGCGGCGCCGTCGAGCGCGACCGCCACGCCGTGCACTACGGACGCGACGCGAATCGCGTCGTGGATCTGATCTTCGCTCGTGCCATGCTCGAGCAACGTGGCCTCATGCGAACGGACGCAGGTTTCGCAAGCATTGACGGCACTAACGGCCAGCGAAAACAGCTCGAACGCTGCGGCTGTCGAGGCCGGCTTGGCCAGGCGCATCATGCGTAGCTTGGCCGGCTTCTGCTCGTAGCTCGGCTTGCCAACCAGGTGCCGGAAGCGATAGAAAATGTTGGTCATGCCCATCAGCGAAGCGGCGGCCACGGCGTCCTCCACCGTTTTGCCAGTCACCTCGTCGGGGCGCGAAGCAATCAGGGCTTCTGCCAGGCGACGTGAGCGCGCAGCCAACGCGACCGCGATGGCGACACCCCAGCGCTCGGACGGAGCAAGCGAGCCCGAGTCGAGCACTGCGCTCAGATTCAGACGAAGGTCCTTCGCAACTTCCGGAATTTCGGCACGAATAGCTTCGAGTGCGCTCATGGTTTCTTCTTTTGATTCGAGAGAGTCAGGGACAGAAAAAGTGAGCGAGTGACTCCGAGCCCAGGCCGCGCTCGGAATCACCGCTCCACATCACGTTAGTTTTGGGGCTGGGGCCCCAAAAACCTGAGGGTGGGGCCCCACGGAAGGTGGGGCGGGAGCTGAGCTCCCGACACCAGAAAGCGGGAGCTGAGCTCCCGACGACTAGAGCGTGGCTTCGCCCTTTTTCCAGTTGCAGGGGCACAATTCGTCGGTCTGCAGCGCGTCGAGCACGCGCAGCACTTCGTCGACATTCCTGCCCACGCTGAGATCGTTGACGCTGGCGAAGCGGATGATGCCCTCCGGATCGACGATGAACGTCGCGCGCAGTGGAATGCCGTCTTTGTGCAGAATGCCCAGCGTGGTCGACAGCTCGCGCTTGGTATCGGCCAACATAGGGAAGGGCAGGTTCTTCAAGTCGGCGTGGTTGTTGCGCCAGGCCAAGTGCACGAAGTGCGTGTCGACGCTGGCACCGAGCACCTGCGCGTCGCGTTCCTTGAATTCCGCGTTCTTCTTGCCGAACTCGGCGATCTCGGTCGGGCAAACGAAGGTGAAATCCATCGGCCAGAAGAACACCACGAGCCATTTGCCCGGGTGGCTGTCTTGCGTGAGCGTCTTGAACTCCTTGTTCGCCTCGAGGCTCACGACGCTGTTCAGGCTGAATGCGGGAAAACGATCACCAACGGTCAACATGGGGTAACTCCTTTAAATTGTGTCTAATCATAGATCATGTCTAAACAGAGGACGGCGGGAAACATAATTGTTTTGCAGAGCTTTGCGCGGCGCTCCTAGCCGCGCTTTTGGGGGCGCGTCTTCTTGCCGCGCATCACGACCTGATACTCGCGCACGTCGAAACCGTTCAAGCTGTGCACTCGCCGCACGTCGAGCGCGGACCACGGCACGTCGACGATCTCCCCCGTGTCTTCGTCGAGGAAATGGTGGTGCGGGTCCAGCTTGGGATCGAAAACGACCTTACCCTCCGCCAGCACGAGCTCGCGCAGCAAGCCCTTTTCCGTGAACAGGTTGAGCGTGTTGTACACTGTCGCACGCGACAGCATCGGGAAGCTGCGCTTCACTTCGGCCCACACTTGGTCTGCTGAGGGGTGCTCGGTCGTGTACAGCACGTAGTCCGCCACTGCCACGCGCTGTGCGGATGGCTGAATGCCATGCTCCGTCAAAGCCTGCAGGGTTTCGCGCTTCACGAGTTTAGATCTAGTCTAAATGTGGAGGCCGTCAAGACAGCGGGGTGAGATTTTGTGGGGTGCCCGCTCGCTTCCTCAGCACCTCGAATTTGCACGCAACGGCTCGCGTCGCCGTACCGATTAGCCGGAAAGGAGCTCATAATGCCCGATCCAATCCGTTGCACCGTCGATCCAAGCCAACCCAACCACACCGTAACCTGCGAGCCCGTCGAAGTCGGGCCAGCGCCTGCGCCGGTACCGGCGGCCGCAGTAAGCCCTGCGCCGAGCCCGCAATCGCCCGCGGTGGCGGCGCTCGTCCAGCGCTTTCCAGGGACACAGCACGAGGTGCACGCGCCCGTCGTAGACACCGTGACGCTCGGTACCGCGCAACGTTGTCTGGGAGAGCTGAGCGCGTTTACGCCGCTTGTCCTTGGGCTCACCGAGCCGTATCTCGGCGCCGCTAGCGGCTTCAAGGTCGGTTACGATCTCGGCGTGTGCGCGGCCAAGGACCTACAAGACAGGCAGCTCAGCGCCGACCGCCAGGCTGGCATCGACGACTGCGAAAGCGAGGGCGGCACCGTGCTGGGGGAAGTCGGCCACACCCTGATCTGTGAGCGTACGCTGCCGGCGGTGGCGCCGTGAAGCTCAAGACCGGACTGCTCTTGCTGGGTGGCCTAGTCGCGATGGTTCTCTTGCCCGTGTTGGCCGGCTTGGTCGTCGGGTTTGTTTCAGCGCGGCAGCCGCTCGCGCCCCGCCCAGTGGAGACCATCCGCTTTGTGGACCCACCGGCGCGGCCAAGCAGCCATTAGCGAATCAGCACCGACGCCTTGAACATGCCCATCCCGCACTGAAACCCCAGCGTGCGGGCCTTGCCGGTGGGGACTTCGACATCCACCGGCTTGTTCAGCGGCAGGTCTTTTTCGATGCCCGCTTCGGGGAAGACGACCTTGTCGGCGCAGGTCGCATCCGTGGTCCGAGTGAAGCGCAGGGTGAGCTTTGCACCTTGCTGGGTTTCGACAGCGGCGGGGGTGAAGCCACGCTCGTCAGCGGCCACCGCAATCACCGCGCCCGATGCGGCTACCACGGGCTTTGGTGAGCCGTCGTCCTTGTGACAGCCAGGTATCACGAGAGCGTTTAGGCAGAGGACGAAACCCAGAGCGTGAGAAGAGCTGCGCATGACCGGACCTTGGCCGGGAGCTTCGTCCAAGGTCCTTGGCTTGGCCATGACAAATAGCTAGTGCTCTGGGCTTTTGCGGTGTAGTCCGCCCAAAAGCTCCGTTCTCGAACCGGATGGCCCGGGCGGGCGGGGGTTAGCAAGCCTGATTATGTCGCCCACACTGAGCGAATACCCCGGACCGGCACTGCCCATCGCGGATCTGCGTGATGCCTGGCTCGTGCTTTCAAAGTCTGATCGCGCGGATGGCTTTCGCATCCTAAAGCGCTCGGACGCTGAAGAGTTTTTTCTTGGGCTGAGCGCGGGCGACATGGCCGAGCTGCTGCACGCGTTACCCGAAAAAGAGCGGCGCGTCTGGGTGCGCCTGCTTGCGCCCGACGACGCCGCCGATCTTCTGCAAAGCGCGCCCACCGAGGATCGCGACAAGCTGATCGCGTGTCTCGACGATCCAACGCGCAAAGAAGTCACGGCGCTGATGGCTTACGAGGAGGACGAAGCCGGCGGGTTGATGAACCCACGCTTCGCTCGCGTGCGACCGGACATGACGGTGGACGAAGCCGTCAGCTACCTGCGTCGCCAAGCCCGCGAAAACCTCGAGACGATCTACTACGTGTACGTGGCCGACGAGCAGCAGCACTTGCTCGGCGTGGTCTCCTTCCGCGAGCTGTTCATCGCCAAGTCCGACAGGCAGGTTCGGGAGGTGATGGCGACTGAGCTAGTTACCGTTGGCGAAGAGGTGCACCAGGAGGAAGTTGGCCGCTTGTTCACAGAAAACGGGCTGATGGCCATCCCTGTGGTCGACGCTGAAGGTCGCATCAAGGGTATCGTTACCGTCGACGACATCGTCGACGTAGTGCAAGAAGAGGCCACCGAAGACGCTCAGAAGTTCGGCGGTATGGAGGCCCTGGAAGAGCCCTATCTGCAGATCGCCCTGACGCGCATGATCAAGAAGCGCGGCGGCTGGCTAGCGGCGCTATTCCTCGGTGAGATGCTCACGGCGTCCGCGATGGCCTTCTTCGAGGACGAGATCGCGCGGGCCGTCGTGCTCGCGCTATTCGTACCGTTGATCATCTCCAGCGGAGGCAACTCGGGCTCACAGGCGTCCACGCTAGTGATTCGCGCGATGGCGCTCGGCGAAGTGCGGCTACGGGATTGGTGGCGCGTCGTACGGCGCGAAGTCATCGTCGGCCTCGCGTTGGGTACCATGCTGGGTGTGATCGGCTTTCTGCGTATCGTCGCCTGGCAAAAGGTCAGCCCCATCTACGGCCCCCACTACATGCGTGTCGCCGAAACGGTGTTTATCAGCCTCATCGGCGTCGTGATGTTCGGCACGATCGCGGGCTCCGTGCTGCCCTTCGTGCTCCGTAAATTGGGATTCGATCCAGCGAGTGCTTCCGCGCCGTTCGTCGCTACTTTGGTAGACGTGACGGGCCTCGTGATTTACTTCACGGTGGGTAGCATCATGTTGCGTGGGACTTTGTTGTAGGCGTTGGGGCGGGCTTAGGGATTTTTTTTGTGGGGCTCCGGTTTGGCGCCTCGCATCAGTCGCTACTTGACGGAAAGCAGGCGCCGGTCTTACCGGCTCTCGTGGGTCTCCATCTCATTGGCAGATAGCTGCTTGGCGCGCGCTCTCACGCCGGGCGCGCGGAAGGCGCCAACGTCCGACCGCTCGGAATAAACGACCTGATAAGGCTTGGAGGACAAGATCACGATCTGCGATCGAAGCCACACACACGAGAGCCGGCAAGACCGGGCGCCTGCTGCCTGACAGTCGCCATCGATGCCGGAGTATAGGGCGGCGCGGACCGGGTTAGCCCTTTCGAAGATTCAGCGCTCGGAAACGCGCCATGGCGACGCGTTGACTAGGGAAGAGAATAAAGCACTAGGCCCGCGCCCTCTGACGCGAACGAGCGAGAGCCCAGTACTCAGCCTTCGGCCTCGAAATCGTCCGCGTCTTCGTCTTCTTCGCGGTCGACTTTGGCGAGCCAGCTATTTTTTGCCGCGGTGTACGCGGTCTTGGCGGCGCGCTCGAGCTCTTCACGGGTAAACGACAACTTGCGTTTACCGAGTGAAGTGCCGAGGTACGCGCTCACCTGCGCACGGGCTTCACGCAACGTGCCCGGCCAACCGCCGACTACCGGACGGCCCTCTTTGCGAAGCTCGTCGCACCAGCGCTGAGCCCAGAGGGTGCCCGCCGTTGTGGCCGACTTATCGAGCAAAGCACGACGCGCGTCGCCTGGCGCGTGACGCGTTCCGCTCGAAGCACTGGTCTCAGCTGCTGGACGTGACAATGGGTCGGTACTCCGGACTACCAGCGGTTCCGCCGATCGCCGCCGCGATCTCCGCCACC
>OLLW01000347.1_pt1 | contig 47599 bp, 34 predicted proteins | sample 1604611 | NCBI WGS metagenome assembly OLLW01 (sample SAMEA104055725, study PRJEB20765) | soil metagenome | biome: Arctic tundra; feature: Polygonal ground; material: soil | place: USA | collected 2011-09 | depth 0-0.5 m | reverse complement strand
AGTCAACGACGGGCGAGGTGGCCCACGGCCCACCGGGTCGTGATGTCGAGAGCGGGAGAAGGGGGCTGTGGACCCCTTGAGGATCACCCACCCGAGCTAGCTTCGTACGCTCTCGGTCGACGATTCTCCGCGGTATCGAGGGCGCGCCACCCTTCCTAAGCGCCCCCTGCTCGCACGGCGTTCGGCACCGTGCCCACAGCAGCGCTGGGCCGCGCGCTCCGCGGATTGTGCCCCGCGCTGCTTGGCGAAGCCCTTCGTCTCTCGTCCTGACTAGTGGCCGAGAATCGCGCTGAGCCAAGAGTCGGTTGGTCCCTAGGGCGCAAGATGATGCGCTGGGGTAAACGTAAACGGGGGCATTTGGATGGAGTCGGGCCGCTGCGTCCCCGCCCGGTGCCGGTTAGTCGCCAACCGATGGCCCCTGCTTCCGCCTTGGTGCTACTACATGCCGTGCGTTTCGAGTCCTTCCTGAACCAGAGCTTGTCCCACTTGGCCGCAGCAAAACTGCTGCGAGAACCGGACGACGGCGCGGCGCGGCGCTCGGTCGAAGCGGCGGCGGGTGCCGCAGGTCTTGCTCTAATTGACGCGTCGTCCAACGATTACCTGGGCTTGGGGTCTCGCTCCGTTTCACGTGAAACACATGGCAATGCCGGAGCGGGTGCTTCCCGACTGATCCACGGTACAACGGCGGAGCACTTGCGATTGGAAAGCGAGCTCGCCGCCTGGGTAGCAGCCGAAAGCGCGCTGCTCTTCTCCTCGACTTACGCGGCGAACGCCGGATTGATTTCGGCGCTCGGCGTGCGAGAGTCCGTAATCATCTCGGACTCCGCGAACCATGCCTCCATCATCGACGGCGCTCGTCTGGGAAAGGCGGAAATCCGGGTTTTCCAGCACCTCGACCTGGACTCGGTACAGATGGCGCTGCAGGCGGCACGCGGTGCACGTTCCTGCTGCGTGGTTACGGAGTCCTACTTCAGCATGGACGGCGACGGTCCGGACCTGGTAGCGCTCCGGGAGCTCTGCGATGCAGGCGACGCTTGCCTGATCGTAGACGAGGCTCACGCGCTTGGTGTGTTTGGGCCCACCGGCGCGGGTCGTTGCGCCGAGGCTGGCGTTCGCGCCGACGTTTTGGTGGGCGCGCTCGGCAAAGCTGTCGGCAGCCACGGTGGCTTCGTTGCCGGCTCCAACGCGCTTCGAACGTTCCTCTGGAACCGCGCGCGCAGCTTTGTGTTTTCGACCGCGCCGTCCCCGGCTCACGCCGAACTGACTCGCGAGCAGCTGGGCGCCACTCGCGCAGGAGATGATCTGCGACAGCGGCTAGCAATGAACTCCGCCGCACTTCGCAGTCTCCTGGCCGAGGCGGGTTTGCAGCTCGCGCGAGGGTCCTTCGGGCCAATAGTTTCGCTCGTGCTGGGCGAAAACGAACGAGTTCTCGCGGTTGCCCAACGCCTCCGAAGCTCCGGCGTACTAGCGCAAGCGATACGCCCGCCAACAGTGCCTGAGGGAGCCGCGCGCTTACGCCTCACCGTGAAAGCCACTTTCAGTTCGGGCGATGTCGAGCGTCTAGCGCGGCACGTGGAGGAAGCGTGTCACGCCTCGTAATTCTCGGTTGTGGGACCGGAGTCGGGAAGACTCGTCTCGGCGTTGGGTTGCTGCGCGCGCTGGTCGCTCGCGGCGCCTCGGCGATCGGGCTCAAGCCAATCGAAAGCGGCATCCAGCCAGGCGCGACGAGCTCCACTGGCTCTGACGCGTCAGCACTCGCGGCCGCCGGATCCGTGTATCCCCCGCACCGCCATCCGCTATACGCTCTCACGGCACCGGTTTCGCCACACCTCGCAGCGCGAGCAGAGGGCATTCACATCGACGTGCAACTCGCCGCGAACTGGGTTCAAACGGCTGAGTCGTATATGACCACGCATGCGGCGCCACATATGGCCACCTGGAGCGTCGTGGAGACTGCGGGAGGGGTGTTTTCTCCGCTCTCGCAGACCGCCACTAACTTCGATCTGGCGCTGGCGCTCGACCCCGCAATTTGGGTGCTGGTTGCGGCAGATGCGCTGGGGGTTCTTCACGACGTCAGCGCCGCCCTGCAGGCGATGCGCGCGCGCAACCGAGCGCCCGACCACGTCGTATTGTCGGCGGCGCGCACGCCTGACGCGAGCACCGGGACCAACGCCGCGGAGCTAAGTGCGCTCGGCATCGCGACGCCCAGCGCCGTGCTCTCTCGTGGCGACGACCATGGGCTCGATTCCCTCGCGGCTTTGTTGCTACTGAGCGAGCCTTAGAAGCTCTCTACGACCCGCCCGTTTTCGAGCCGCACGCAACGCGCTCCGAGGCGCTCAGCCAGGCCGTCAGCGTGATTGACGACAATCACCAGCGCGCCGCGTGCGCGCTCCTCAAGGAGTGCCTCTTGCAGACGTTCGGCGCTCGCGCGATCGAGGCCCGACCAGGGTTCATCCAGCAACAAAAGAGCGGGATCGTGCACCAACGCGCGCGCAAGCGCGACACGTTGCCGCTGACCACGGGAGAGCGTGCCCACCCTGCGGTCGGCGAGCGCCTCCGCGCCAACTCGCTTTGCCACGCGATCCCAAGCGCCCTCTACTTCGACGCCGTAGACGCGGGCCGCGAGCTCGACGTTCTGCCGCGCGCTCAGCTCGCGGTAGCATAAGGAGTCGTGTGCAACCCAGCCGATGTGCGGTCGAACGAGGTCGAGATCCGAGCCGATCGGGGCGTACACGACGTCACCGCTGGTTGGCGCGAGCACCGTACCGATGACGGCAAGCAAAGTGCTCTTACCAGCACCATTCGGCCCCTCCAAAAAAGTGATGCTGCCAGCTTCGAAGCGCGTGCTCACGGATCGCAGCGCGGGCGTCGCCCCGAAAAGGCGAGTCACGCCTCGGACTTCGATGTGCTCAATCAACCGAAAGCCCCCCAGCCGGTCGCGCGGGCGCTTCTGCGCTCGGCAGCAGATCCGCACGCGAGACCGGCCGGATCGAGCTGGTGCGCGCCGGTTTCATCGAGCTGAGCCCCAAAGTTGAGCCTTCATGACAACGTGTTCTCTCTAACCCCGCCAAACTAGGCCCGTTTCGGCTTGACCCAGTTTGCGTTCATCGCATGCTAACATGGCTTCCGAATGAGTTCTTCCGCTCTTGCGATGCCAGCTCAGCGTCTCGAGCACCTCCTCGAATTGCGCCGTGCCGTTGAAGGGGCACTCGAAGGAAAAGCCGAAGTCGTCGAGCTCGCGCTGATCGCGTTGATCGCCCGCGGCCATATTCTGATCGAGGACGTGCCCGGTGTCGGGAAGACAACGCTGGCACGCGCGCTCGCGCGCGCGGTCGGCGGAGAAATGCGGCGCGTGCAATTCACGAGCGATTTGCTGCCAAGCGATGTGCTCGGCGTTTCGGTGTTCGATCAGCGGACTTCGGAGTTCGTGCTTCGCCACGGTCCGGTCTTCTCGAACGTTCTGCTCGCAGACGAGATCAATCGCGCCAGCCCGCGCACTCAATCCGCCCTGCTAGAAGCGATGAGCGACGAGCAGGTCTCGCTCGATGGCAAGACGCATCCATTGCCGGAGCCGTTCCTGGTCGTCGCGACCCAAAATCCCCAGGATTTTGCCGGGACTTTCCCGCTGCCCGAATCGCAGCTCGATCGCTTCATGATGCGAATTCGCATCGGCTACCCGCCGCCGCAGGTCGAGATGCGGCTGATGATGGATCCCGATCACGACCGCATTCAGAACGTGCCGGTCGTGCTCGATCCGAAGGCCCTCGTGAGCCTGCAACGCGAGGTCGAACGCGTCGCGATGGACGGCGCGCTCGGCACATACCTGCAAGCGCTCGTCACCGCGACCCGTAGTAGCCCGGCGCTGTCGCTCGGCGCGAGCACCCGCGCCGGCATGAACCTGTCGCGAGCGGCGCGCGCTCGCGCGCTACTCAACGGCCGCGACTACTGCATCGCGGACGATATCCACAGCTTGGCCGTGCCCGTGTTCGCGCATCGCGTGCGACTCGCTGCGCACGCCGAGGGTTACGCACCCACACGCGAAGAGACCGAAGCTGCGATTCGCGAAGTCATCGCGCGCGTCCCGGTGCCACTTTAGCCCAGGAAAAGCCCGGTGGCAGACTCTCGTTCGCCCGAGATTCCCACGCCCGCGACGGACAACCCCGCCTCCGGTCGTAGCTCGCGCAGCGTTCCCAAGCCGATGCCTTGGCTCGAGCGAGCGCGCGCGGTCATGGCGCGCCTGCGCCGCTTCTTTCGGCCGCCACGACGGCTAAAGCTCACCCGCGAGGGCAAGTATTTCATCGGCATAACTTTCGGCGTGGGCTTCGCCGCGGTCAACACCGGCAACAACCTGCTCTACCTGCTGCTCGGTATGCTGCTGTCAATGATCGTCGTCTCGGGCGTACTGAGCGAGCTGAGCCTGCGCGAGCTCACGGTCGTGCGTCGCCTGCCGCCTCGCGCCCAGGTCGCCCGCCCGCACCTAGTGGAGATTGAAGTCTTCAATCACAAGCGGCGTATCCCGTCCTACGCGATAGAGGTCGAAGATCTCCGCGCGGGCCAGCCTGCCGACAAGCGCTGCTTTTTTCTCAAAATTAGCCCACGATCCGCGCAGGTCGCCGCCTACCGGCGTACCCCGGCGCGGCGCGGCCGTGACCGGCACGTCGGCTTCCGAGTGGCGACGCGGTTTCCATTTGGCTTGTTCGAAAAGTCGCGCGAGCTGACCGCGGACGGAGACCTGATCATCTATCCGGCCGTCGACCCCGTTCGATTGCCCAGCAACTTGCCCGGAGATCGGCTTGGGGGAAACTCCGCACTCGGTCGCGGTTCCGGTGACGAGATTCTTTCGCTTCGTCCGATGCGCGAGGGCGACGATCCGCGAGACATTTACTGGCGCAAGAGCGTCGAGCAATTGATCGTGCGCGAGCGAGCACGTGAGGTGCGCCGCGACGTTTCCTACGTTATCGACTCGACCCACCCCGGACGCGCGCCGGACGACGATTGGACGGCGCGCTTCGAGCGACGCATTCGCGACGTCGCGTCCCGTGCTGTCGCCCACATCAAGCGCGGCGATGGAGTGACTGTTTGCGCCCGTAGCGGGGAGCGCGTCCGCGCGACCACGGCCGTTGGCGCGGATCCCGTGCTCCGCTTTCTGGCCCTATTAGAGGCCAAGCCTGCCGATCCCACAGCTCAAGACTCCGTCGAGAGCAGCAAGCCACGCGGTCGAGCCAAGGACAGCGCGTGAGATTCGGCCTGATTCACCGAATCATGACCGACAGCCTGGCAGCGCTGGGACTGCTCGCGCTGGTCACGAGCGGCGAGCTCGACCATTGGCTCACCATCGTCATCTTAGTGGGTCTCGCGATCGCAGTCGTGATCCCCGAGAACTTTCAAGATCGCCCCACTATGCGCCGAATTGGCGTGGTGTTGCCGCTAGCGTTGCTCGGTGTGCAAGCCGTGCGCTTGTTCATGAACGCGAACCTGCTGGAGACCGCCGTCGAGTTCGCGGCTGGCTTGCAGGTCATTCGACTCGCGACACGACGCGGTGCGGCGCACGACCAGCAGGTCATCGTGCTCGCCTTGTTGCACTTGATCGCCGCCACGGTCCTGGGTAGCGGGCTTGCCTACGGGCTGTGTTTTATAGGCTTTTTGGTGGTCGCCCCCGGGGCTCTCGTGCTTAGCCATCTGCGCCGGGAGGTCGAAGGCAACTATCGGCAGGGCGCCCGCGACCGCACCGGCTTGCCCGTCGACGTGCCGCGAATCCTACGCAGCCGTCGCGTGATCGGGCGCTCGTTTCTCATCTTTACCTGCTTGTTGTCGGTTCCGATCTTCCTGTTCACGCTCGTGCTGTTCGTGGCGTTCCCCCGCGTCGGGTTGTCACTGCTTCTGCTGAGTCACCCCAAGGCCGAGCGTATGGTCGGCTTTACCGAGCATGTGGATCTGGGCGGCGTCGGCCGGCTGCGTAGCGACCCGACAATCGTGATGCGGGTAGAGGTCCCAAGCCTGCCGAAAGAGCCGCCCCCGCGGGTAGCGCTGTATTTGCGTGGCGCGGCCTTCGATAGCTACAAGGGCAAGGCTTGGTCCCGGAGCTCCGGCGGCGCGTTGCACCCGGAACAGCGCGGGCGCCAGGTGCACCTGCTGCGGTACCCGGACCCAATTCGAGATCGCACTATGCACATCGATCTGGAGCCGATCGAGCCGCCGGTGGTCTTCTTGCCGCCGGAAGCAGTCGCGTTGACGGTTTCGATGCAGGGCATGGCGTTGATCGACAACGTGCCCCAAGTCAGCGGCGGACCCGAGGGCTCGTTGACCTACAAAAGCCCCGACGACCGCGGGCTTCGCTACGAGGTGTCCTTGGCTTCGGCGGACGAGCCCACATCGCCGCTGCTGGCGGCTGCAGATCGCGCGCGCTATCTGGTGTTACCCGCGGACCTGCCGCCTCGAATCGGCGAGCTCGCGCACAGCTGGGTCGGAAGTACCAGTGATCCGCGGCTCGAGGCGCGGCTAATCGAAACGAGGCTGCGCCACGACTACCGCTACGACGTCGACTCCCCCTCTGGAGCCGCGAAAAACCCGCTGGACGACTTTCTATTCGTGTCCAAGCGTGGGCACTGCGAGTTCTACTCGACGGCCATGGCGCTGATGCTGCGCACGCTCAACGTCCCAACGCGCAACGTGACCGGGTTCATCGGCGGCACTTACAATCGCTTTGCGCGGTCGTACGCGGTAAGGCAAGGAGACGCACACTCCTGGGTCGAGGTTTACCTGGACGATTCCGGTTGGACTCGCTTCGACCCGACACCACCGGCCAGTGCGGCTCCGCAGAGCGAGATCACGGGCTTTCTAGCGTTCATTCGGGACTTCGTCGAGGCCACCACTCAGCGTTGGAACCGGCACGTGATCGGCTACGACCTAAAACAGCAGGTGAGCTTGCTGAAGTCCGTGCACCGTAGCTTCAGCGCCCTGCGCGACCGACCCGGCACTCTGGGACGAATGCTGAGCTCACCGCGCACGACTGTGCTGGCGGTGCTCGGATTGATCAGCGCCTGTTATGCGGCGGTGTGGCTCAGCCGCCGCCGCAAGCGGCTCTCGCCGGCGGCGCGCGCAGCCACGGAACGCGAGACGATGGCTCGCGAGATCGTCGAGCTGTACAGACAACTAGAAGCCGCGCTGTCCGCGCGTGGCGTGCCGCGACCCACCGGCACCCCGCCGCGCGCGCATGCGGTCGCTCTGGCCGCGATGGGCCATCCAATAGGGGTTGAAACCTTGGCGCTGACCGAGCTTTACATCACAGCGCGCTTCGGCGGAGGGGCGCTAAGTGCCGAGGAACGACGAGATTTCTCGCGCCGCGTGCGCGCCATCCGCTACCAGCGCGTACCTGCCGAGCGCGCCGCAGCGTAACGACAGCCCGCCGGCCAAAGCAGCTGCCTTCAGGCTTCTTGGCGGCGAAGCACGATCTGCGCGGAGCCTTCCGAGGCTTGCGCGACCCCGACGACGGCGCTTCGACTCGGGCGAGCGCGCAGCGCGTCGAACTCGAGATCTGGGGCGCCGTGCTCGATCCAAGCGACGATCACTTGCTCGCCGCCCTTGATTTGATCGATCTGCAGAACATCTACCGCGACGCCGCGCGCCAACTCTTCGGCGGTCACCGAACGCTGGACGGAAGCCAAAGGACGGTGGTTTGCGCCCGGAAGTTCATCTGCGTCAACGCTGTCGCGGGAGTATGACTGAACGATCAGGCGGTAGCCGGCGCTGGTCGCTGCAGCGACGTCTTGGGCGGAGACCTCGGCGCGCATCCGCTCGACCGAAACTGCACCGAGGCTGGTGACGGCCAGCAATGCCATCCACGAGGCACTAGCGGCCGCGGAGCTCACGACGGACGAGCGCACTTTGCGCGTTCGCTTTCCGGTGGTTTGCGGGATTGCCATGGTTGCCTCTGTCTTCTAATCAAACGTTCGAATCGGCAGTTCGTTTCTCGAGTTTTTGTTAAGCAGATTCCGTGCCAACTCGTTTGGGCGGCTCGACCTTCCCAGATTGAGCACTTAGTGGCGTTTTCGAGGAAAAACCAGGTCGCTGCGCACCCGGACCTGGGTGCGTTCCGACCTTGTCTCGCTCAACCGGCCTGTTCTATTGGCAAAAACTAGCGCTTAAGCGGGGTGACCAAGGCGGCTGCCCAGCCCACCGCGCTGCTGCATTGCCCCTCGGACAACGCGGCGCCGGAGTTGTGCCGAAAAGGTCCGAGCGTGACACCCAGGTCACGGCCGCGGCGCAGCACTGCAAACGGGCCACGAGTGTGCCGCTCGCGACACAGTTGCCCGGATCGCGTTGCTTTCTCGGCTTCGGCGGCGGACACGAGCTCGGACAAGCGGCCGCCAGCATCCAGCACGTTGTCCTCAACTGCTAAGGCGCCGCGGGCGAACGCGTGCAAACCGCTCACCGCCCCCGCCTCGTTGTCGTAGCGAATGTGCCAAGCGATGGCCGTGTCCGTACCGTCGGAGAAGACTGTAACGCGGTCGCCGGCCCAGCCGCTGGCCGCCTCGTGAGCCGCGCGCGCTGGCATCCATTCCTCGAACAGGATGCGCAGTGTCTCCTCGCCGTAGATGTCGCTGTACGTTTGTCGCGCAGGCCCGCCGGCGTTTGGCGCAAGCGGTGGCAGCAGCTCGGAGGGCTCCTGCGCCTCGTATTTCTCGGGGTGCAAGATCTGCTCGGTACTCGTTGGAAGCCGCCGCCACGCGGCATCGACCGCGGGCCAGCCGCCGCGCCGCCGAAGCGCGTTGACGAACCTCAGACCATCGACGTACGGCGCAACAACCGAGCGTTTGATGATTGCCGGCACTTGTTGCACGACCCCGGTCGACAGCGCGCCCTGCAGATCCATGACCGAATCTGAGAGATCCGGCGCGCGCATGCCTTTGGGCGCGAACATCGCATCGAGCATGGCGCTCGTGGCGTCGCCTTCAGCGAGTGCGTGTACAGCGCCTTGCCAATCACCCGCATCCTCACTGAAATCCAGCAGTTTTTCCAAGCCGTAGTGCTGGTCCTGCAGAGCGTGGACGAGCTCGTGCCAGAGCGTCGCGTCGAGCTCCTGGCCGTGCAGATCACCCCCGAGAAACATCGTCTTCTCGTGCGGCTCGTAGAAGCCGAGTAGCTCCGCGCGCATCACCTCCAGCAGACCGCTACGGTAGTCGAATGACGCAGGAACGGTACCCAACGCGAACAGAATTTCCCCCGATGCGTTCACGACAGCGGGCGGAATTTCGGTGTCCAGCTCGTGCTCGACGCGGGTCACCATTTGATCGCGCGAGATCACGCGGCCTTTGACCGGCCCGAGCGAGGAAAGCTCGCGCAGAGAAGAAACGTAGGCGAGCGCATGCGCGACTGTCTCCTCGGCGGCCGCGTCTTGGTCGATAGGCTTGGCAGCAGGCATGCTCGCATTCGGAGCCACGCTCGCCAGCTGACCAGACACGGACGACTCAGCGGACATTTTTGGCGCAGGCGGCTGCGTGGCGCCGCAGGCAACCGCGAGGGCCGCGCTCAAGCAGAGAACGCGCGAAGCTGTCTGCTTCATGGTTGCGCAGCGGCGCGCATCGCCGAAATTGCCGCCCGACGATCGGGCTGACCAAAGACGGCGTTGCCCGCGACGAGCATGGTCGCGCCAGCCGCGACGACGCGGGCCGCCGTGTCGGGGGCAATTCCGCCGTCAACCTCGAGCTCGATTTTCGCGCCGGCTGCGTCGATCATGCGCCGGACAGCGGCGATCTTGGGCAGCACGTTGGGAATGAACTTCTGGCCGCCAAAGCCTGGATTCACGGTCATTAGCAGGATTAAATCGAGATCCGGCAGCACATAACGCAGGAACTCCTCCGAGGTGTGCGGATTCAGGACAACGCCCGCCTGCACGTTCAACTCTCGCAAATGGCTAAGGGTGCGTTGCAAATGTGGCGACGCTTCGACCTGGACGCTGATCGAGTCAGCGCCTGCACCCGCGAAGGCTTCTACATAGCGCTCGGGCTCGACGATCATGAGATGCACATCGACATGCACTTTCGTCGCGCGACGCACCGCCTTGACGATGAGCGGGCCAAGCGTGATGTTGGGAACGAAGCGGCCGTCCATTACGTCAACGTGGATCCAATCAGCGCCGGCGGCTTCCGCCTCTTGCACTTCCTCGGCCAGCCGTCCGAGGTCAGCGCTCAAGATCGAAGGAGCAATTCGGATCTTTCGCTTGCCCGTGGTCGCGCCCTCTGCGGCGGCTGGTGAGTCTGGCGAGGTGGCGGTCGTGCCGGTCATCATGATGAGGCCTACTATAACCGACTCTCGTTTCTGGGAGACCGCGCTCAAATGCGTGTTATTCTGACGGGAGCGTTCTGATTCCAACGATTCGCCGGCAGCGCAGACTGAGCCCATGATCACTCGGCCACTCGGTAAGCAAGACTACGATCACATCGTTCAGATCATCGATCGCTGGTGGGGCGGGCCGACTACGGCTCTTGCACACCCGATCTTCTTCCATGAGCTCGGTTCAATGGCGCGCGTCGTGGAGCACGACGGCATCCTGGTTGGCTTTCTGCTCGGCTTCGTCGCGCCAGGCCCGCCGAAAACCGGCTACGTACACCTCGTCGGCATCCACCCCGATTACCGTCGGCGTGGCGTCGGCAAAGTGCTCTACCAAACGTTCGAGGAGGACGCGCGGGCGGCCGGTTGCACGCGGATGAAGGCTGTCACGACAAGCGGCAACGAAGGCTCGATCGCCTTTCACCGCGCTACCGGGTGGAGTGTGACGAGCGTGGAAGACTACGCAGGGCCGGCGCGACCGCGTGTCGTTTTCAACAAGAACCTGTAACCGGCTGACTCGGAGCCGAAAGGGTTTCCGGGCTTCCGAGCCCTTCTGTTTGACGCGCGGGCGGTCGGCGTAGAAGCTGCGGCGGAGCCGAAATGAGCAATCCTCCCTCGGATACTATCAGCCCCGCCGAATTGCGTTCGATCGGCCTGTTCGGCGCGCTGAGCGACGAGGTGCTGACTCACCTTGCGGGTGCTTTGAGCGTGCAGAAGCCGGAATCTGGCGAAGTCGTATTCCGCGAAGGGGACGACGCGAACGCGATGTTCGTTGTCGTCGGTGGCGAGATGGAGGTCTTGAAGAAGAGCAAGCGCGGCACCGAATCGCGCGTTGCCTTGCTGGGCCCGGGTGATTGGTTCGGCGAGATGAGCATCGTCGACATCCAGCCGCGCTCGGCAACCGTTCGTGCACTCGCGCCATCACGGTTGCTGCGCGTGAGCGCCGCCGATCTGGATGCGTTGTACCGCTACGATCTGCGTTCCTATTCGCTGATCGTGCTGAACTTGGCGCGCGAGTTGAGCCGCAGGCTACGCGTGGCGGACGGCATCCTGGCCGACCTGATCTCGAACGTGCTCGACCACTACCTGGCTGGTCCCGGGGCGAGCTGAAGCGCTCCGCCTTCCCCGCTCGCACCCGCTTCCTGCCCTCCCGGGCCCTCACCGCCGGCGCCACCTTCTACAGAGCCGCCCGTTGCGCCCGCGCCTGCTCCGGAATCGAACCCGCCGCCATTCGGCTCAATGAGTCCGCTGCCGCCGACCCCGTCAGCACCGGCAGCGCCCGACGCCGTTCCGCCAGAACCGTTGCTGGCCCCTGGGGCTGAAGGCGAGCCCGAGGTTTCACCAGGTAGGTCAGGTTGCGGGTTGAGCGAACACGCGCCCACGCCAAGTCCGAGGAGCCACAAGCTGTGCCAGCGAATTCGCATTGTGTCAGTCCTGTTCTAGCACGAGCCGAGCCAAACCTGCAGGCGAACGGGACGCACACTGGGAGCGGTAACCGGCACGATTTGGCGCAAACCGCGCCACAAGTGTCAGCTCGGGTCAGGGCGCGGCGGTGCCGAGGGCGGGCATAGTTGGGGCGCCAGCCGCCCCGCTCTCGCCGGTTGCACCAGCCGCCGGCAGCTCGAGTGCGCCACCCATTCCGCCTTCCTCAGCTCCAGGCGAGGTACCACCAAACCCGCCGGGGACCGTTGCCGAGCTGCCCGCAGACGCGCTAGGACCACCGCCGCCGCTCGAGGTGCTCGCACCGCCGGCGCCAATTGCAACCGAGCCTGAACCAGAGCTTCCCCCGCCGTTGTCGCCGTTTCCACCGGTTTGGCTCGCGCCGGGTAGATCCGGTTGCGGATTGAGCAAGCAGCCGACGGCCAGAGCCGAACAAGCTAGCCAGCGCCAATGCCGTATCGCCGAACCCATGGCGTTACGTGTTAGCAAAAACCTGGCCACTAACCAACCCCACGGCCGGCGTTGGCTAGGTGCGCGTGGCGCGAGCCTTGGCAAGCAGCGCCAATGCTGCGCTTGGATCGGTCGGTTTGGCTTCGAGGCCCGCGGCTACGCTGTGCAGCTCCGCGCTGAGCTGGCGCAGCACTGCGCTGATTTCATCGGCATTCGTGGCGAAGATGTCGCGCCACATCCGTTCGGCGCCGCCAGCGCTGCGTGTGGTTGCCCGGTAGGCGGGACCCGCCGCGCATTCGGCACCCGCGTCTGCCGCGAGTACGGCGAGTGCGCTAGCGAAGAGCTGCGGAGCGTGACTGGTGTAGGCGACCGCGCGATCGTGGGCGGCCAGGCTGATGTGAACGACCTTCGAGCCCAGCATTTGAATCAGCGATTCGACCCGAGTGACCGCGTCCGCGTCGCTATTTTCCGGGCAGAGCAACCACGTCTGGCCGCGGAACAGGTCGGCCCGGGCGAGCGCTGCGCCGCCTTCCGGTCCTCCTGCCATCGGATGGCCGGGCACGAATCGACCGATCCGAGCCTCGCCCGACACGGCCGCACAGATCGAGCGCTTGGTGGAACCGCAATCGGTAACGACTTGAGCGAACTCGAGTAAGCCAGGTAGCGCTGCGGTGATCACACCGACCGGAGCGGCCAGCACGCACACGTCCGCCGTCACGACTACGGAGCGAACAGCCTCGCTGTCGGTGCTGTCGACGCAGCGATCAGCCAGCGCGCGCACCGGCGATGACGCCACAATGTCCGTCAAATCGACGGCCACGAGCTCGATCTCGGGGGCTACTTCGCGCACTGCAGCGGCAATCGACCCGCCCACCAAACCGAACCCGAAGATAGCGATCTGCTTCATTTGCGCACTACGGCGCCAATCTCACGCAGGCGCTCGGCGAGCTCCACGGCCTCTTGCCAAGTGAGCGTCGCCGGTACGCGCGGCACTTCGCCTTCGCGGCCTACCCAAGTGCGCAGGATCACGCCGTCAGCGCCGGCACCAATCGCGGCACACGCGACGGCCTTCGAATACTTGGCTCGTTGTGCGATGCTCGCTACGTCCACGATAAGCGGCAGGTGGGTGCGGATCTTGGCTCGCGCGATCGCGGCGATCTCCAAGGTGCGCGCGCCGTTTGGGTACTCACCGCCGGCTTCCAAAAGCACGACTTGATCCGAGCCTCGCTCGAGCTCTCGCTCGGCTGCCCCAATCCAGGAATTGGCTCCCCAGCTCGGAGCGCGCTCCACGAAACGAACCGGGAAGGCTTGTTCAAGCGGCTGGGGATGCATCGACAGGCAAACCAAAGAGCCGACGTTCTCAAAGGCCAGGGGAGAGCGGGTGACCGCAGCATCGAACGGCCGACCTGCCGCTACCGCGTACGGGAGCTCGGCGGAAGGTGGGGATTCGTCCTCGCCGAGCGCGCGCTTGCGCGCGGAGCCCAGAGGTCCAACGGGCTCGATGGCGATCCAAGGGCGATCCCCGCCGATGCTGCCCCATGGCCCTTCTACCACGGTCGAGCGCTTTTTGAAGCGACGCGACGCCAAGCGAAACGGCTCGCTCACTCGAGTAACCTGGGCGACGCCGTCGAATTCGCTCACGACTGAAACGTCGTTTGCGCTCACTTCGCCGACAACGCCCAGAATCGACCGGAACTGACCGCTGGAGCGGTGAACGTCAAAGCCGGCTGCAACCAAGAAAGAAATAACGCTCTCGATCGCCGCGTCCGGTGCGTCGGGCTCCATCACGACAATCATTGGGCTGCGGACCCTATCAAAGGGCGCGTTTTGTTGCCACTCGATCGACGGCGCCGTGGCCGCTGACGGGAAGGAAAGGTATGGTTTCGAGCTAAGTGGGCCAGTCTTGGAGCCTCGCCTTGCTTGCTAGCCCTGCATGCCCGACCCCAATCACCCCATGATCGGCACCCTGGCGGCAGGGCGTTACCGAGTCATTAAGCTGCTCGGCGAAGGCGGCATGGGCCAGGTCTATCTGGCTGAGCACGTCGCGATCGAAAAGCGCGTCGCGCTGAAGGTGCTGCGCGCCGAGTACGCAACCAAGGGTGAGATCGTCACACGCTTCCAACAAGAGGCGATCAGCGCCTCGCGCATCAAGCACCCGAACGTGCTCGACGTGTTCGACTTTGGTCAGCTGGACAACGGCTGCTTCTTTCTGGCGATGGAGTTCCTCGAGGGCAACGACCTCGCGGACGAGATTACGCGGCGCCGGGTGCTCGACGCTGCGACCGGCATCCGCGTCGCGATGCAGATCTGCCGCGCGCTAGCGGCAGCGCACATCAACGGCGTCGTGCACCGCGACATGAAGCCGGAAAACGTCTTCTTGCAGCGCACGGCGGACGGCGAAGAGATCGTCAAGATCGTGGATTTCGGCATCGCCCAGCTGCGTTCCAAGGAGGACGCGGTCGTGGAAACGAAGCGCCGGTTGACTCGAACCGGCATGATTTTCGGGACGCCTGAGTACATGGCGCCTGAGCAGGCGAGCGGCAAGCACGCCGATCTGCGCTCGGACATCTACGCCGTCGGCATCATCATGTACGAGATGTTCACCGGCGCCGTGCCCTTCACGGGTGAGACGTTCCTCGGCGTGCTGACGAAGCACCTGAACGAAGCTCCACCGCCCATGAACGCCGTGAGCTGGCCATAACTCCCGAGATGCAAGCCGTGATCATGCGCGCCCTGGTGAAGGATCCGGCCGCTCGCTTTCAGTCGATGCTCGAATTCGCGCACGCCATCAGCAGCACCCCGGACGCCGCTGCGCTCGGCTATCGCGCGATGCAGTCGTCGATGGCCGAGCATTCGCTGTCGTACTTGCCGCACGCACCGAGCAACCCGACACATCAGCAATTCGCGCCATCGACCGCCGCTCCGCCTCCGCCGGGCGCATCGACGCCCGCCCCCGCTCTTCACCCGCCCAAGCAGACCAGACAGGATACCGAAACGGCTCGTGCCGAGACGTTGATCGGCGCCGAGGCCAACACCCGTCCGCCGGCTACTCGCAGTAACGGCGTCGCCATCGCGATCGCCAGCATCGCGGTGCTCGCGCTCGGAGGCGGCGGCGCCTGGTTCATGGCCAAACGCAGCGCCTCCACGAACCCAGCCCCCGAGACGAGCGTCGTCGCCGCCAAGCCACCTCTCGCTCCGCCAGCTTCAGCTTCAGCGACCGCGACCGCGACCGCGCCCACGCCCAGCGCCGAACCGGCAAAACCCGCAGAGCGTCGCCACTGTGACGCCAACAAGTGCAGTCCGCCTAGACGTATCCAGCGACCCGGCGGGGGCGACGTTGCTCAAGAATGGCTTTCAGGTATGCGACGCGACGCCCTGCGAGGTGCTGGCGACGCCCAACGAAACCCTGGAATTCCAAGCCGCCAAGGGCACGCTCAAGGGCTCCGTGAAGGTACTGGCCCAGCGCGATCAGAAGGTCGACATCAAGCTTACGGCACCCAGCGCGCCCGCACCCGTAAAACACGACACCCAGCGCCTGTGCGAGGTTGAGGTCGACGGCCTGAAAATCTTACGAGCGTGCAAATAGGGCGGCACGCGCACGTTCCGAAACCCGCCTGTGATAGCGTCCGTCGGCGATGCGGATCCTGCGACGAACCCTACTTGTCGGACTGTGTGCCGCGGCCCTGAGCACCATCGGCTGCAAGAAGAAGGCGACTGACGGCGCCGCCGAAAGCGCGAACGCCACGGAGATCGTCGTCGGCCACTTCGCGTCGATGACCGGTAGTACTGCGCACTTCGGTCAAGACACCGACCGCGGCGTACGCATGGCGTTCGACGAAGCGAATGCAAGGGGCGGCGTGCTCGGCAAAAAACTGAGGCTAGTCACGCTCGATGACCGCGGCGATGCCGCCGAGACCGTGAACGCGGTCAATCGCCTGATCGACGTCGAAAAAGTGAGCGCGCTACTGGGCGAGGTCGCCTCCAGCTTGTCGCTGGCAGGCGGGCGAGTCGCGCAACACCGCAAAATCCCGATGATCTCTCCCACCTCGACCAACCCCAAGGTGACGGAGATCGGAGACTACGTCTTTCGCGTGTGCTTCATCGACCCCTTTCAGGGCAAGGTGATGGCAACGTTTGCGCACGAGAATCTCAAGCTTACCAAAGTAGCAATCCTGAGAGACGTGAAGAACGATTACTCGATCGGTCTGGCCGACGCGTTCAAAGCCTCGTTCACTGAGCTGGGCGGGACGATCGTCGCGGAACAAGCCTACTCGCAGAACGACACCGACTTCAGCGCACAGGTGACTGCTATTCGAGGCACGCCCGCGCAAGCCATCTTCGTCCCCGGCTACTACTCTGAGGTCGGCTCCATCGCCCGCACGGCGGATCGCTTGGGCCTCAAGATCCCGCTCTTGGGCGGCGACGGCTGGGACTCACCAGATCTGTTCAAAATTGGCGGCGACGCGATCAATGGCTCGTACTTCTCCGACCACTTCGCGCCCGACGTCGCCACCGACAAGGCCAAGCAATTCGTGGCCAATTTTACGGCCAAATACGGGCAGGCGCCGACCGGCTTGGGCGCGCTCGGCTACGAGGCTGCTGAGGTTTTGGCCGACGCGATTGGCCGCGCCGGGAAAACCGATCCCGCGGCGATCCGCGACGCCATCGCGAGTACCAAGGACTTCGAGGGCGTGGCCGGCAAGATCACGATGGACGCGCACCGGAACCCGCTGAAGAGCGCCGTCGTACTCAAGATCGAAGGCGGCAAAGCGAAGTTCGAAACATCGATCGCTCCGTGACCGCGTGACTCAGTTCTTTCAGCAGATCATCAACGGCCTCTCGCTGGGTTCGATCTACGCTTTGATCGCCCTGGGCTACACGATGGTCTACGGCATCCTGAAGCTCATCAACTTCGCCCACGGCGAGGTATTCATGGTCGGGGCCTATACCGGCTACTACACGGCAGGCGCGCTCGGAATCTCGGCGTTCGAAGCGCGCCATCAAAGCTTTCCCCTGTATTTGGCGCTGCTCGTGCTGATCGCGTCGATGGCAGCGGCCGCGCTGCTGGGCGTGTTGATCGAGCTCTTTGCGTACCGCCCGGTGCGCAACGCACCGCGCTTGACGCCGTTGATCACAGCCATTGGCATGAGCTTGTTCCTGCAGAATGCCGGCATGCTGGTGTTCTCGCCGAACCCGCAGCGCTATCCGGCGATCTTGTCGGAGGTGCGTTTCGAGGTGATGGGCGTCATCGTCACCAATATCAAGCTGACGATTTTCGTGGTCGCGCTTGGCTTGATGCTCGGTCTTCATCTGTTCGTGCAGAAGACGTGGACGGGGCGAGCAATGCGCGCACTTTCTTTCAATATCGATGCCGCGAAGCTGATGGGCATCGACACGAATCGCGTCATTCGCTCGACCTTCGCGGTCGGCTCGGCGTTGGCCGCTGCCGGCGGCATCCTGTTTGGCCTGGACCAGATTACAATCAACCCGCTGATGGGAGTGTTGACCGGCCTAAAGGCGTTCGTAGCCGCAGTTTTGGGGGGCATTGGCAGCATTCCAGGCGCGGTCGTGGGTGGCCTTTTGATCGGCTTGGCCGAGCAGCTCACCGCTGGCTACCTCTCCCCCGAGTATCGCGATGCGATTACGTTCGTGATTCTGATCCTGATCCTTCTACTGAAGCCGGAGGGCCTGCTGGGCGTCGTCCGGGTGGAGAAGGTGTGATGCGAGTCCTACTCCGAACAGCAGTGGTCGCCGCCGTGCTGCTCGCGATCTACGGCCTCGGGCTTGGCGTCGAAGCCGGCTTCAACGAATACGTTCAGCGCATCGTACTCCTCGCGGGCGTGAATATCATTCTCGCGGTGGGCTTGAATCTGATCAACGGCACGACGGGCCAATTCTCGATCGGCCACGCCGGTTTCATGGCGGTCGGAGCGTACGGCGCGGCCTTCGTGGGCGTAAAGATCGCGCCGACGATCCACGGCCTACTCGGTACGGGAGCCGTCGCGGACGCGGTCGTGTTCAACGTGGCGCTGCTGGCAGGCGCGCTGTTCGCGGGGATTTCCGGGCTGATTGTGGGCATGCCGAGCTTGCGCCTACGCGGCGATTACTTGGCGGTGGTCACGCTCGGGTTCGGCGAGATCATTCGCATTTTGTTCAATAACGCGACGTTCCTGGGCGCCGCTACCGGGTACTTCGGCGACGATCCGTCGGGGCTACCGGCCTACACGAGCTTCTTTTGGGTGTTCGCGTGGGCGACGACAATCGTGATCTTGATCCACAATCTGACGTTTTCTCAAACGGGCCGCTCGTTAACCGCAATTCGTGAGGATGAAATTGCCGCCGAGGCGATGGCTACGCCCACGACGCGGCTCAAGGTAACCGCCTTCGCCATCAGCGCGGCGACCGCTGGCATTGCTGGCGGCCTGTTTGCCCACATGCAGGCCGGCGTGCGGCCGGAAGACTTTCGCTTCGAGAAGTCGATCGACATGATCGTGATGATCATCGTCGGCGGTTTGGGCTCCATTTCCGGGGCTATTTTGGGCGGTATCTTCGTCGCAGTGTCGCTCGAGCTAATGCGTGACTTGCAGCAGTACAGGCTCGTCTTGTACGCGCTGCTCCTGGTCGTGATCATGCTCGTGCGGCCGCAAGGGTTGCTCGGGAACCGCGAGCTGTACCAACTCGTGCGGCGGCGCAAGACGACGCGAGCGGAGCGCGCGTGATTCTTCTCGAGCTGCGCAAAGTCGACAAGATCTTCGGCGGTTTGCATGCCGTGCGCGGCGTGTCATTCCAAGTCGAGAAGGGCTCCATCTTCGGTCTGATTGGCCCGAACGGTGCAGGTAAGACCACGCTGTTCAACGTCATTACCGGCGTGTACGCCCCGGAGCACGGCGAGATCCTGTTCGGCGGCAAAAACATCGCCGGCCTCCGACCGGCGCTGGTCGCGGCGCGCGGGGTGGCCCGGACGTTTCAAAATATCCGCATTTTCCGCGCCATGACGGTGATCGAGAACGTGATGGTCGCGGGACACCACTTGCACAGCGCTAGCGTGCTCGACTCCATGCTGCGCACGCGGCGCTACGAGACCGACGAACAGGCCTTGAGCAAACGCGCGCGTGAGCTGCTCGAGATCATGGGGTTGGCGGAGCTGGCTGGCGAGATTGCTGGTAGCCTGCCGTACGGCTCACAACGCCGGCTAGAGATCGCGCGCGGCTTGATGCTCTCTCCAGAGCTGCTGCTCTTGGACGAGCCGGCAGCTGGGATGAATAGCCAAGAGGCGCAAACTCTCAACGAGCAGGTCCGCTTCTTGCGTGACCAGTTGGGGCTGACCGTCATCTTGGTCGAGCACAACATGGCGGTCGTCATGAATGTATGTGAGACGATCCACGTCGTCGATCACGGCGAAACCATCGCCGAGGGCACACCTGCCCAGATCAAGGTTCACCCCAAGGTGCTGGCCGCCTATCTGGGCGAAGAAGCGCCAAATGAGGCTGTTTCTTGACGGCCGAGCTGGTCTTGGAGCTCGACGCGGTGAACGTCGCGTACGGGGGCATTGCGGCGGTCAAGGGTGTTTCGTTGACCGTCGCGCGCGGTGAGATCGTGACTTTGATCGGTGCCAACGGCGCCGGGAAGAGCAGCGTTTTGAAGTCCGTCGTACAACTGGTGCCTCACGCCAGCGGCACGCTGCGGGTGCTTGGCAAGGACGTGCGCGGCGTGGCAACCCACCGCGTCGTGGAGTCGGGCGTCGCGCTCGTACCCGAAGGGCGTGCCATTTTCGGCAACCTCAGCGTGCGCGAGAACTTGCTCTTGGGTGCCTTCCTAAACCGAAGCGGCGCTGCGATTCAGAAGAACCTGGCCCGCAGTGTTCAATTGTTCCCGCGCTTGGGCGAGCGCCTTGAGCAGAACGCGGGCACGCTGTCTGGCGGCGAACAGCAGATGCTCGCGATCGCGCGCGCGCTGATGGCCGATCCGAAGCTCATTTTGCTCGACGAGCCGAGCCTGGGCCTGGCGCCAAAGCTGGTGACTCAAATATTTGAATCTATTATGGAAATTGCAAAGTCCGGGATCACGATTCTGCTCGTCGAACAGAACACGCGCCTGGCGCTGCAAGTCGCACAGCGCGCCTATGTGCTGGTCACTGGCGAAGTCGTGCTGAACGGCGCGTGCGCAGAGCTGCGAACGGACCCCCGGATACGTGAAGCCTACCTCGGCGAAAACATCCAAGCCTGATTCGCGGGCACCCCAGCGCGCGCCGGCAACGCCGGAGCGTACCGCACGCGCGCGCTTCACGTTTCATGGCAACGTGCGCGACACGCGCTACGGCTGGCTGCGTCTGACCCCAGCCTATTCCGTGCACCTGGTTCGTGAGTTGCTCGACTCGCGTGCCCGCCCCGAGCTGCCGGTGCTCGACCCCTTCTGCGGCACCGGGACGACTCTGTTGACCTGCGCCGAGCGTGGCATCGCTTGCGCGACGCTTGACGTAAATCCCTTCCTGGTCTGGTTGGCACGCGCGAAGACGGCCAAATACAGCGTAGATTCGCTGGTCCAAGCTGAAGCGTTGCTTGGCCAGATGAGTCGGGCAGCGCGCGGTCGGGGCAATGCGCCTTGGCTGCCGGCGCTGTTCCAAATTGAAAAATGGTGGGCGCGTCCAACGCTGCACGCGCTCGGCCGTGCGTTCGCGGTCTTGAGCGAATCTGTTGCGCCGAAGGCTGCGCAGGATTTAGTGAAGCTCGCGTTCTGTCGCAGCTTGATCACGACGGCGAACGTGAGCTTCGGTCACCAATCGATGTCCTTTGCGGACGCCGATATCGCGTCGCCCGGGGCCGCCGGTCGCGTCGCAAGAGCACTGAGCGAAGCGTTCAAACCTATCGCGAGTGCGGCACGCGTAGCACTGCCAAGCAGCCCACGGCGCGTCTTGTTGGGGGACGCGCGCCGAGTTGCAGAAGCAACCAAAAAGCCCGCTGAATTCGGCACAGTCATTACCTCGCCGCCATATGTGAACCGGATGAGTTACGTCCGTGAGCTGCGGCCGTACATGTATTGGCTGGGCTACCTCGAGCAGGCCAGTGACGCTGGCGAGCTCGACTGGCAGGCCATCGGTGGCACTTGGGGATCGGCCACGAGCCGCGTCGCTGCTTGGCAAAGCAAAAGCGCGACGCCGCTGCAAGAGCTGGCAACGCTCACCCAGCGCATCGCCAAACACAGCGACGTGCTCGGGCGCTACGTCGCCAAGTACTTCTTCGACATGCTGCTTCACGTGCGCAGCTTGTCGCGTGTCGTAGCGCGCGGTGGGCAAGTGCACTACGTGGTCGGCAACTCGAAGTTCTTCGACGTGCTGGTTCCGGCAGAGCGGCTGTTTGTCGAGATTTTCGAGCTGTGCGGGTTTCGCAATGCGAGCGTAACGACGCTCAGGAAACGCACCAGCAAGCGTGAGCTGTATGAATACCTGGTCAGCGCGACCAAGCGCTGACGGCGAATGAGCTTTGCGACGCGGAGCGCCGGGCGCGCCCGCTGATCCACACAACAAACCTAGCGCAGGGCGACGCTCCGGGCGCAGGCTTCGGGGCGCCGCGCGCTGGCACGGCGACACCATTGGCGACCAGCGTGTATTTCACGATCGCCCAGTATTCGGCGGGCTTGAGCGTACCCGCGGCAGACAAACTAGCCGATAAACGGGAGCCCGAGCAGTGGCGCATTCCGAGCGTTTGCGGCCGGCGGGCCGCTGTGCTTTCCCGCCTTCGCTCGTGGCGCTATCCTGGTTGAGTGCAACGAGCTTGGCTCTCGATCGGTACGCTTTTTGTGTCCCTTGCAGCGCTGAGCTGCGCGCCGAGCGTTCCGCCGCGTTGGGCTGAGGGCGGAGCGGCGCTGTTCATTCAGCCCGCCCGCTGGGAACGCGGCGACGAAGACGACACAATCGAGATCCAGCCCAATGGGCGGGTGCTGGAAGGCGGGCATCTGCGCTTCGTGATCGACCGGGTCGGACGAGTGACGGACGAAGACTACGAGCCGTTCGCCGTGCTTTTGCCTGACGGGCACCTGGTCGGTAGCGACGACCGCGTGCTGGGTTACGTGGGGCTGAGCAACGCTTCGCCACCGTCCGAAGAGCATGCCTGGTTTAGTCTGCAGGCGGACGGAAGAGTGCTGTTCTACGCGCCCAATGGCGATCGCACGGACCAGGGCAAATGGACCGGCTGCGACGGCCCGGGACGGCGCGCGTGCACGCTCGTGACTCAAGTCTTCATGATGCGAAACTACCGCGTTGTGCCGAACAGCGGCGTAACGTTCGGCGTCGGGGTAGGCGTGGGCGTGGGCTTCTGAAGCGTCGCTGGAGCGCCGAGTGCTGGCCCGAGCGATGCATTAGGTGGCAATTTACGCTATGAAGAGAGCCCTGCTCTCCTTCGAGCAGCCCAAGGACACTCACATGCTGGATGCACGCTACGTCGCCGATCATCTCGATGAAGTTCGAGCTCAGCTCGCACGCCGAGGGTCGGAATTCGCTCAGGCTCTCGACGGTGTGCTGAGTCTCGTGACGTCTCGACGCGAGCTGACGCGCAAGACAGAGCTGCTTCAAGGCGAGCGAAACATCGCCAGCGGCGCCATGGCGAAGCTCGCCAAGATTGGCGATAAAGAGGGCATGGCAGCGCGGCGCGACGAGCTCAAGGGGCTGTCGGAGCGCGTTAAGGCGCTCGAGATCGAGCTGGCGGGCCTCGAGACGCAAATCGAAGACGTGCTGCTCGGCATCCCGAACGTGCCGCACGACTCCGTGCCGGACGGGCAGACCGAGGACAAAAACGTCGTGGTCCGCACTTGGGGCGACAAGCCGAGCTTCGCGTTCGAGCCGAAACCGCACTACGAGCTGGGCGAAAGGCTCGGCATTTTGGACTTTGAGCGCGCAGCCAAGCTGTCTGGGGCGCGCTTCTCAGTGCTGTGGGGCTTGGGAGCGCGCCTGGAACGCGCGCTCGCTACATTCATGCTCGACCTGCACACCGGTGAGCACGGCTACACAGAGGTGTATCCGCCGTACCTGGTCAAGGCCGAAGCACTGCGCGGCACGAGCCAGCTACCCAAGTTCGAAGAGGACTTGTTCAAAACCAAGCGCAGCGATCCGAACGACCCGAGCGCGCTGTATTTGATCCCGACGGCGGAGGTTCCGGTCACCAACCTGCACGCCGACGAGATCTTGGAGGCCGCGCAGCTCCCGCTCGGCTACACAGCGTACACGCCCTGCTTTCGCAGCGAGGCAGGGTCATACGGTCGCGATGTGCGCGGGCTGATAAGGCAGCACCAATTCGATAAAGTCGAGATCGTGCGCTTTGCCACGCCCGAGCAATCCATGGCCGAGCTCGAGAAGTTGACGCTGCACGCCGAGGAGGTGCTCAAGCGGCTCAAGCTGCATTACCGCGTGGTCGAGCATTGCGCGGGGGATCTGGGGTTTGCGGCCACAAAGGGCTACGATCTCGAGGTCTGGCTGCCGTCGCAGAACACGTACCGCGAGATCTCGAGCTGCTCGGTGTTCGGTGACTTTCAGGCCCGTCGCGCGAAGATCCGCTATCGCCCGGAGCCGAAGGGCAAACCGAAGCTCTTGCACACGTTGAACGGCTCGGGGCTCGCCATTGGCCGCACTTGGGTAGCCATCCTGGAGCAGTATCAACAGCTCGACGGCAGTGTGCTCGTGCCCGAAGCGCTGCGCGCGTTGATGGGTACGGATCGCATCAGCGCGCCTGCGCGCTGAGCGACCGCTCAGCGCCGTTTCTTCGAGCGGCCGCCACCAGCGCCGCTCTTGCCGCTGCTCTTGGAGGCAGCGGCGCCGCTCTTGCCGCCGCCACCAGCGGCGCCGCTCTTGCCTCCAGTACGACCGGGCTTGTAGCTCTTGCCGCCGCCGACGGTCGCCTTGGCTGCACCTTTGCGGGTCGGCGTCGGGCGATGACCGACCTTCAGCAAGGGGGGCGCGCCACGGCCTCGAACTGGGACACGCGGACCGCGCTGCCCGGGCACTCGCGGCCGGGGTTTTTGGCTGGCTTCACCGGATTCGTGCTCGCCGTCCTGGAGCGCCTTGAGCACGGCCTCGGGCACGACGCGCTTGGCCAGGGTCTGGCGACGCAAGATAGCGACGTCCTCGATCACGACGGCAATGCGGTCGCCGAGCGAGATGGTGTCGCCGGAGCGAACACCCACGACGCTCAATTCATCGTCGGATATTTCGTATTGATCGGGACCCATGCTCTCGTGCTTGACCAGCACGTCCACGAAGGGCGTGTCTAGGGTAACGTAGGCGCCGCTGCCCACCAGGGCGGTCACTACGCCTTCACAGGTCTCGCCGATGTGATCGCGCATTAAGAGACAGCGATACAGATCCACGACTTCCCGTTCGACGTCCATCGCAGCGCGTTCGCGAACGCTGGCGGAGGTTGCGCTCTGAGCGAGCTCCTCGAGCGCGGGCTCGCTGCTGATTGGCTTGCCGCCGCGCAGCAAGTGTTTCACGGCGCGGTGCACCTGCACGTCCGGGTAGCGGCGAATCGGCGAGGTAAAATGCAGGTAATTCGTGGAGGCGAGCCCGAAGTGACCGACGTTCTTGATATCGTAAGCGGCCTGCTTCAGCGAGCGCAGGAGCAGCATTTCGAGCACTTGCTTCCTAGCGTGCGTCGAGATGCGCTGCAGGAATTTCGAGACCCCGAGCGGCTCGGTCATCTCGTCCGCGTCGAATTCGACGCCCAGCTTTTCTGCGACCTTGCCCAAACGTGCGAGCTTCGCGGCATCTGGCTTGCCGTGGATGCGATAGATGGCCGGAGAGTTCTTGTTGCCGAGCCAAGTGGCGACCAGCTCGTTGGCCAAGAGCATGAGCTCTTCGATCATGTTGTAGGCGCGCTTGATGCCGGGGTCCGAGGTGCGGCGTGTGACGTCGATCGGAGCCTTGGTGGCTGGGTCGAGTGTGAGCTTCGCTTCGGGTAGATCCAGATCCAACGAGCCGCGTGCCATGCGCGCTTTGCGCAGCTTCCGGGTCAGCTCTTCCATCACTCGGAGCTCCTTTTTGAAGGCCTCCGCGGGCGCGCTCTTTGGCGGAATCTCGGTAAAACCAAGGGTTCTCGCGACGCCACCGTAGGTGAGCATGGCAGCCGAGCGCATCACGCCTTCGACGATCTCGAAGGTTTTCACTTTACCGTCGCGGTCCAGATCCGCGATCACGCACAGGCACAAGCGATCCTTTTCGGCGAGCAGCGAGCACAAGTCGGCAGCGAGTGCGCCCGGTAGCATCGGAATGGCGCGGTCCGGCAGGTAGATCGTACAGCCGCGACGCAGCGCCTCCTTGTCGAGCGCGCTGCCTGGCTGCACGTATTCGCTAACGTCCGCAATGGCGATCCAGGCTCGGAAGCCGTCGCCTTGCTTCTCGACCCAGACCGCGTCGTCGTGGTCGCGCGCGTCTTCCGGGTCTATCGTTGGTAGGGGCACGGCGCGCAAGTCGACTCGGCCCTCCATGTTCAGCGGCAAGAGCCGAACGGCCATGGCCTCTGCTTCGTGGATCGCGGCTTCGGGGTGCTGCTCGGTGACCTGCTCGCGGATCAGGATCTTAGCGACCTCGACGTTCGGGTCGCCCGGAGCACCGAGCACCGTGATCAGCTCGCCTTCCGGGTTTTCGTCCGGGAATTCAGGGAACTTCGTGATCTCGGCGACCGCGGCATCGCCGTCTTGGCCAAGCTTCAGATTGAGGGAAAGCACGATCGGGCCGCGCAGGCGCGAGTCATCCGGCTCGAGCCACATGCTACGGCCGCGCTTACGCAGCACACCGGCAACACGCGGATTGCGGCGCGACACGACCTGGTCGACTCTACCCTCGACCCCGCGTTGAGAGCGATTGACGACGATGATCTTCACGCGGTCGCCGTGCAGTGCCGAGCCGATCGCCTCGGGCGCGATGTACACGTCGTCGTGACCGACGGCATTGACGAAGCCGAAACCGCGCGCGTTCATCGACAGCACGCCTTCCCAGCCCTCTTTCTCGGTGACTTCGCGCAGCTCGATGGCATAGCGCTGCCCGCTCAAGCGTTTGACTCTGCGTTGCTCGGCCAACTCATCGAGCGCCGCAATCAGCCGCGGTACGTTGGCCTCGCTGACGCCGAGCTTCGAGGCGAGCTCGCGCGCGTGGACGGGCTTTTTTGCTTCGGCAAGCATGCGCAACACTTCGCCGCGCGCCGGGATTCGACTGGCCATGCGGCCTTCTACCATCGAGGTTTCGGCCTCGTTGGGCTTTTCGCTCAGATCGGCTAAGAACCGAAGCGTGCGAAGGGCGCTTGGTCTGTTTGGAGTGCGGCTTGCCGCGGTCTTGGCAATGGCGGTGTCGGCGGCCCTTTTCGTGGACTACACGAACGGCGTTCCGACCTTCTGTGGAGTCGATTCCGGCTGCGCGGCGGTCCGCAGCAGCGGCTTTGGCTATGTGGTGATCGGCACGCTGCCCCTGCCTGTGCCGGTGTTCGGCATGGTCGGCTTCGCGATACTGCTCGGGGTCGCGTTGACCCGAGAGCTGCGCCGTTGGCTGCCGCTCGTGGCCGGCATCGGAGGCCTGGCGGCGGCCGGCCTGTTCGGACTGCAAGTCTTCAAGATCAAGCACCTCTGCACGCTGTGCGTGACGGTGGACACGCTCGGTGTGTTGGCCGCGGTGGGCGGCCTGCTGTTATGGAAGGGCGGCGGCGATCGCGACGAGGAGTGCGGTCTATACCGCGGAGCCTGGGCCGCCTTGGGCGTTATTGGGTTGCTGGCTCCGCTCGGCTGGCCGCAATTGCGACCCGCGGCGCCCGTGCCGGCTGGCGTGCAGAAGCTGTACGTCTCCGGCAAGATCAACGTCGTTGAGTTCGCCGATTACGAATGCCCCTTCTGTCGGCGGCTGCACCCGCAACTGCAAGAGGTAATCAAGAGCTACCCGAATCAGGTGAACTTCGCGCGCTTGAATCTGCCGCTGCACAGCCACGAATTCGCTCATGGCGCGGCCCAAGCACAGATCTGCGCACGCGAGCAGGGCAAGGGCGACGAGATGGCGGACCGGCTGTTTGCGGCCGACGACTTGCGCCCGGAGACCAATCGCGCCGTTGCCAAAGAGCTGGGCGTCGAGCTCGGCGCGTACGACCGCTGTATCGCGTCAGGCGAGGCGGATCGCGTGATCGACGCAGAGTCGAAAATCCTGATCGATAGCGGCTTACAAGGGCTACCAACTACCTACGTCGGCGCCAGGACAATTATCGGCGCGCAGCCGGAAGAAGTATTCCGAGATGCCTTCGACAAGGCGGCGCGCGGCGAGGGAGACCACGGGATTCCGGCTCCGGCCTATTGGCTGTCCGTGCTCGCGTTGGCCGGCGCCGTAAGTTGGGTTGGTCGCGTGCGGCGTGCTACGCTCTGACATGGAACAATCGAATTCGGACAGCGCAGACGCTGTAGCCGCTGACACGATTAACCAGACTCACGGACTAGTTCCGTTCGAGGTTTTCAAGGCGCTGCCGAAGACCGACCTGCACGTCCATTTGGACGGGTCGCTGCGCTTGGAAACGATTCTTGAGCTGGCAAAACAACAAAAAGTCGAGCTTCCTGCGACGGATGTCCTCGGGCTGCGCGCCGCGATTGGTTGCGGAAACAACTTCGGCTCGCTTGTCGAGTACCTGCGTGGTTTCGACATCACGCTGCGCGTGATGCAGAACGAAGCCGCGCTCGAGCGCATTGCCTTCGAGCTCGCGGAAGACGCGCATCGCGAAAACGTACGCTACATGGAGGTGCGGTACGCGCCGATGCTGCACACCCAGCGCGGGCTCAAGCTCACCAAGGTGGTGGAAGCAGTGCTCGACGGTCTGCGACGCGCCCGCGAGACCTACGGCATCAAGGCCAACGTTATCGTGTGCGGGATTCGCAATATCTCGGCCGAGTCCTCGTATCAGATGGCTGAGCTGGCGGTGGCTTACAAGGGGCGCGGCGTAGTCGGCTTCGACCTAGCCGGAGCGGAGGCTGATTTCCCGGCCAAACATCACCGTGCAGCGTTCCAGCTCGTGCGCGACAATAACATCAACTGCACGATTCACGCGGGTGAGGCGTACGGCCCCGAGTCGATCGCGCAGGCGATTCACGTGTGCGGCGCACATCGCATCGGTCACGGTTGCCGGCTGCGCGAAGACGGCGATTTGCTGCATTATTTGAATGACCACCGCGTGCCACTCGAGTGCTGCCCTTCCAGCAACGTGCAAACCGGCGCCGTGAAAGATCTCGCTTCGCACCCGATCAAGCTCTACTTCGACCTCGGCTTGCGTGTCACGGTGAACACCGACAACCGCCTGATCACGGACACCAGCGTTTCGAAAGAGCTGTACTTGGTGCACACGAAGATGGGCGTACCGTTCGCCGACATCAAGAGCATGATCGTGGCCGGCTTCAAGTCGAGCTTTCAGCCGTTCCATGAGAAACAAGCCGCTCTACGACGTGTCGGCGTGGAGCTCGACCGTTACGACGACAACGGAGTGCTGCGCAACGCGCCGATCAACGGCTCCGCTGAACGCGGTTCGCGTCGTCCACGCGGCAGCGCCGAGATCGCCGCAGACGCCGAATAGCGCAGGCTCAGAAGTGCACGTCGGCGCGCACGTCGCCGGCCATGGCAGATTCGAGCGTCTTCACGGCCTGCTCGATCTCGTCCGAGTCGGCCGCGGGTAGCTTGATTTGAAAGCGGATGTACAGATCGCCCGTTTCGGTTTTGCGTTTTACGCCGCGGCCTTTCAGGCGCGCAATCTGCCCGCTTTGGGCGTGCTTCGGTACGGTCAGCGTGATCGGGCCGTCCGGCGTGGGGACGCGCACTTTCGCGCCGCGATAGGCTTCACCGACCGTAATCGGCAGATCGAGGTACAGGTCGAGACCTGAGCGTTCGAAGTGCGGGTGCTTGGCAACGCGGATGGTGAGCAGTAAATCCCCTGGGGGACCGCCGTAGGAACCGGGCGCGCCTTGGCCGGCAATGCGCACCTTGTCGCCGTCACCGGCGCCTGGCGGAACACGTACGGTAATGTCGTCGCCGCCATCTTGGAGACGAAGCTTGAGCTCGGCGCCGCGCAGAGCAGAGATGAAATCGACGCTGACCTCGCTGGCGATGTCGGAGCCCTTCATGCCTTGGCTCGGGCCGCGACGGCCGGCGCGGCTGAACAGATCCCCGAACAAATCCCCAATGCCCCCCGCGGGTTCGGTGCTGGGAGTGTTGAACAGATCTTCGATGCTGGGGCCCGCACCGCCACGGCCTCGGCGACCACTAGGCATGCCGCCACTGCGGTAGGCGCGCGCTGCTTGGGGGTTGAACCCTTCACGCAGACCTTCCTCGCCGAACTCGTCGTAGAGGCCGCGCTTTTCCTTGTCGGACAAGGCCTGGTACGCACGATTCACGACCTTGAAGCGCGCTTCCGCCTTCTTGTCGTCGGGGTTCTTGTCGGGATGGAGCTTGGCGGCGAGCTTTCGGTAAGCCTTCTTGAGCTCGTCGTCGCTGGCGGTTCGCGATACCCCAAGGTCTTTGTAAAAGTCAGCAGCCATGGATCCTCAGCAAGCTAAGCGTCCGCGCGCGACCCGGCAAGGTCAGCCGCGCCGAAGGGGCTTCTTAGCGGCCGGACCGGGCTTTCCGCGGCGCAGAAGGGGCTTCCTTACAGCGGATGGCTTCGCGACGCGGCAGCTCACGACCATGGAATCCACCCACTGGTCCGCCGGTTGATCGGTGAAATCCGCCGTGAAAAAGATGTCGCTGAAGCCATTGTAGTGAAGCAGGGCTTCAACCTCGCGCGGGAAGAACTGACGATGCGTGAGCGGCACCTTCCAGGGCTTGCCGCCCCCTTCGGGCTCGAACTCCATCCAGATCAGCAGCAGCTGGCGCAGGCGATCGTACTCGAAGCGCTCGGCGTATTTGACGAGCTCGCCCGTCGTGGGGTGGCGGATCTTCGGTGAGCCATAGCTCCGCTCGGGATCGCGCGACAGGTCCTCGCCATGCGGTACGGAAAAGTCGAACACGAAGCGGCCACCGGGAGCGAGGTGCGCGCGGACGCGTTTAAGGAACGCCTCCACGTCGGGGCGTGTGTACAAGTGCAGGAAGCAGTTGAACGGCGCGTAGACCAGCGGCACGCGCTTACCGAGCCGGTACTCGCGCATGTCGCCGTGCGCTAACGCGACGCGGGCGCGCACCTGCTTTGGCTCTAATTTGAGGCGCGTCTCGAAGTCGTCGAGCATGGGTCGCGACAGGTCGACACCGTGTACCTCGATGCCCGCGCGCGCCACGTGTAGCGCGATGCGGCCATTGCCGACGCCGTACTCGAGCACTGGGCCCTTCGATTGACGCGCCAGCCGCACGTAGTAGTCGATATCGTGTCGGCGATCCTTGTACGTCTTCGCGTAGTACGCCGGATCTTCGTAGTGCCCTTTGGCGCCATCATCACCGGCGGCGCCAAAGTCACGGATCGTGCGCGCCGGACCTTCGCTGCGCGACTTAGAGGTCCTCACAAAACCTCCCGTCGGTTTTTGTTCGGACCTCTACGCTCAAAGATTTACGCGGCCGAGCTCGTTGATGTACTCGGCGACAGCTTCCACCGACGGGCGGTGAAAGCGCACTTTGCCGGCTGCGATTTCACGCAGGCTGAGCACGGGGGGCTTGTTCTTCGCGTTCACTAAAGCAGGCCCTCCCTTCATGATCGTACGGGTGCGCTGAGCCGCGAGCACCACGAGCGCAAAGCGGTTCTCTTCTTGTTCCAAGCAATCTTCGACAGTGACGCGTGCCATGGTGATGAGGCTCCTAGGGGGCGCGAAAGCTAGCTAAAGCACCGTAGCAGAGCAAGGAAGCGCCGACGGAGAGCTCCTACCAACAAAAAACATAAACTAATTCAGTGAGTTACACGCAAGGAGGCAGCGCGCGCGGATCGCTCAAGGCTTAGCAGGTGAGGTTCGTCCCCGGGTCGATCCCGAGCTGGCCGCAGAGGCTCTTGAAGAAGCTCACTCGACCGAACGTTGATGTTCCAAAGCCAACGCTTCACGACAGGTCGATCCGGTGCGGCACAATTTGGCGCAGTGTCGGGCTTCAGGGGAGGGACGTTGCTCGGGGGAAAACGGGCTAGCCCGCGCCGGCACAGAAGCTGCTTTATCAATGGCTCATGACCAAACGCAGCCTGTTCAGGGCGTCCAGCGCAGCACTGCTTCTGTCTGGCCTGAGCGCCTTCGGCTGCTCGGGCTCTGGCTCGGGTTCCGGACCCACTACCGAGCAGAGCTCGGACGTCACGATCGCCAAATCGAGCATCGTGCAAGCGCCGCCATCCGCGGTTCCCGCTGCAGTGCTGAACGCAGCCGTCGCGGCCAACAATGCCTTCGCTGTCGACCTGTATGCACACGTGCTGCAGCAGCCGGGAACGAACGTACTCACTTCTCCGATCAGTGCCTCGCTCGCGCTGACGATGACGTACGCGGGCGCGAATGGCGCTACAAAGAGCGAGATGGCGACCGCGCTGCACTTGGATCCCGCCGCCGGCGACGCGGCTTTTGCCGGGCAAAACGCGCTGAGTCAGGCACTCAACGCACGCGCTGCTGCGGCCCTCGCCGGCGCGAAGCAGGGCGTGATCCCGGACGCGCAACCACCGGACGCTGACTACCAGCTGCAAGTGGTCAACTCGGTTTGGGGAGAGAAGACTTACACTTGGGAGCAGCCGTTTCTCGACACCCTCGCGGAGAACTATGGCACGGGCGTGTATCAACAAGACTTCGTGCACGGCTACGAAGCGGCACGGCTCACGATCAACGACTGGGTCGACACGCACACCAACGACAAGATTGAGAATTTTCTGCCCAAAGGCTCGCTCGACGCGAGCACCCGCATCGTGCTGGTCAACGCGATTCACTTGAAATTGCCCTGGGATAGCGCATTCGAGCCCCAGCAAACTTTGCCGGGAGACTTCGTGCGCGGCGATTCGAGCAAGGTGTCGACCAGCTTCATGAACCAAACAAGCACGTTTGCTTACGTCGACGACGGGCAAGCGCAGGTGGTCTCGCTACCGCTGTCGAATCGCCAGCTGTCGGTCGTGATTGCCCTGCCGCATGAAGACGTAACGCTGGCGCAATACGAGACGACGCTGACTGCAAGTTCAGCAGTGTTGGCACCGCCCAGTGCCACGCAGCGCGTCAGCTTGTCGCTACCCAAGACGACCTTCACCTCCGGCAGCTTCTCGTTGTCCGACGCGCTGAAGCAGATGGGCATGAAGCTCGCGTTCGACAAGCAGCTCGCCGACCTGAGCGGCTTGTGCTCGCATCCGCCGGACGGCGACAACCTGTACGTGGGCGACGTGATTCAGAAAGCAATGATTTCCATGGAGGAAAAGGGCGTGGAAGCCGCGGCGGCCACAGCCGTCATCGGGGTGGGAGCTGCGTTCGTGTCGGAGCCAACACCCGTGGCGATGAACGTCAACCGACCGTACTTGGTGTCGCTCATCGACAACCCGACGGGCGCGGTGTTGATGCTCGGTCACATTCAGGACCCGAGCGACGCGGGCAGCCCTTAGGCGGGGTCCAGCAGAGCGCGCACGCGCTGTAGGAGAGCTTCCAAGGCAAACGGCTTTTGCAGGAAGGCCGTGCCAGGGCCCGTCACTCCGTGACGCAACACGGCGTCATCGGTGTAGCCGGACATGAACAGCACTTTGGTGTCGGGCCGCGCGGCGGTGATGTGCTTGGCCAGCTCGCGCCCGCTCATGCCTGGCATGACGACGTCGGTGATCATCAGATGGATGCGACCGGCATAGTTCTCCTCGAGCGGAATGGCCTCGAGGCCGTCCTTCGCTGCCAGCACTTTGTAGCCTTTGGCTTGCAGCACTTCGAACACGAGCCGGCGAACCTGTGACTCGTCTTCGACAAGCAGCACGGTCTCGTGTCCGCCGCGCGCCACCGGGGTGATGCTCTCGGGATGCACCGAAATCGAGGTGCGCTCGCGCTCCGGAAAGTAGACCTCGAACACGGTCCCTCGTCCGAGTGCGCTCTTGGCGCGGATAAAGCCGTTCAGCTGCTCAACGATGCCGTACACCGTGGACAGACCGAGGCCCGTGCCTTTGCCGAGATCTTTGGTAGTGAAGAAGGGCTCGAACATGCGAGCCATGGTTTCCTCATCCATGCCGAGACCCGTGTCGCTGACGGTCAAGAGCACATACGGCGCGCTCCGCGTCGCGGGCGCCCCCAGGTCGACTTGGACGCTGGTCGACGCGATCGATAGCGAACCACCGTGAGGCATCGCGTCGCGCGCATTGACCGCCAGGTTCATGATGATTTGTTCGACTTGGCCGGCGTCCGCCCAGATCACCGCCGGAGCGGAGCCTCTGAGCCATTCGAGCTCGAGGTCCTCACCGATCACCCGCCGCAGTAGGCTCGTTAGATCGTCCACGAGGGCATTGAGATCGAGCAAGCGCGGGCTCAAAACTTGTTTGCGACCCGAAGCCAATAGTTGCTTGGTCAGAGACGCGCCGCGCTCTCCCGCGCGCTGAATTTCTTCAAGGTATTCCCGACGCGGATCGTCAGCGGGGAAGTCGAGCAGAGCCAGGGAGCAATAGCCGCCGATGGCGGTGAGGAGGTTATTGAAGTCGTGCGCGACTCCGCCCGCCAGGCGACCGATGGCTTCCATCTTTTGCGATTGGCGGAGCAGCTCTTCGCTTTCGCGCAGAAGGACCTCCGCCCGCTTGCGCTCTGTGATGTCCGCGACGGTGCCCGTCATACGCTTCGGGGCACCGCCCGGACCGCGATACATGCGACCCTTGCCCTCCAAGAAGTGGGTGCTTCCATCACGCCACGTCACGCGGTGCTCGATGACGTAGTCCTCGGCATCACCGGACAACACTGCGTCGATGGCGGCGCGCACGCGACTCTGATCGTCGGGCAGAATTAGGTCCATGTAGGACGTGAAATTTCGCTCGAAGGTGCCCGGCAGCAGCCCAAAGAGCGGCTCTACTCCCGCGGACCACTCGACGCGATCGGTCGCAACATCCCAATCCCAAGTCCCGAGCTTCGACGCAGAGAGCGCGAGGCTGAGCCGCTCCTCGTTCCGGCGAAGGGCGGCATCCGCGCGCGCGCGATCGATGGCAATTGCGGCTAGACGCGCTGCGACGGAGATCGACTCGAGCTCGCTCGCGGCGGGCGTACGAGGCTCGTCGTAGTACATCGCAAATGAGCCGAGGACCGATCCGTCACGCGAGAAGATCGGCTCCGACCAACACGCTCGCAGCAAAAAACGCTCGGCGATATCCGTATAAGAAGCCCACAGCGGATCGTTCGCGATATCGGCTGCGACCACGCGCTCGCGGCGAAAACAAGCCGTGCCGCAGCTTCCCGCGTTCGGTCCGATGCGGACCAGTTGTTCGACGAGCGCTTGATAATCTGCCGCCAAGTGCGGCGCGGCCGCGCTATGCAGATGAGCTCCGTCCTCAGCCACCAGCAAGACGGAGCCGCGCATGCTTGGGTGTTGCCACTCCATGCCGAGCACGAGCTCGTGCAACACCCGCTCTAGGCTCTGTCCGGTCGCGATCAACTCCAGAACGCGCCGCTGCATCTCCGCACCCCCGCGCAGGGCGGCGTCCTCCGCATCTTCCTTCGCACGCACCCCCTAACGGCACCGCATGTCGAAGCAAAGGTCAACCGTCCTCCGAATCTGGGCGGACTGCGCTAATTCTACGAATTCCGCCGGTGCGTTGCCGCAGCCCGCCGGGTCCGCGAAATCACGCCCGATTTGTTGGCCCGAGGGGGGGGTCGCGAGGGACGATTCGCCCACGTCACTCGAAGGAGGCCAAATGGAGCTCAATCAGATCCCCCGCAGTGTTTTCAAGCAGACGCCGCCACCGCTTTGGTACGTCACGAACGGCGAGCTCACCGTTGGCCCGGTGGTAACCGGCCTTTTGATTCGCGGTGTCGAATTCGGAAGGGTTCCTGACTATTGCCATGTCAGCCCGTTCCGGGGCGACTGGCGTACTCTGAATTCGGTACGAGAGATCGCAGCGCTAAGTAGCAAAGTAACCGGCACCGCCCCCACCTCCGAGCAGCTGATCGAATGGACGCGCCCGATCGAGCGCATCAAAGACGAAGCCGAGCTGAGCCACACGATCACCTGGCTATCCCTGATGGCGACCGGTGCCGAGAGCGCCATGTTTCACTACCGCGGCCGCAACGCCCACGCGTTGATTACACGCTCGGTGCTTGGACCCATCTCCAATGAGCGGCTTGGCTACGCGCTCCCCGAGCACGACCTAGTGCTGAAGGCCGCGCGCAAGGGTCGACCGGTGCTCGGTCCGCCCTATGGACCAACCGAGGACGCTTTGGCGATCCGTTTCGCGAGTAGCCGCGGAGGCGTTGGCGCAGCAGCTATGATTCCGATCTTCATCGGCGAGAACCTGACTGGCATGCTCGAGCTATCGCGCCCCGGTCACGCATTCCGGCGCAGCGACTTGCAGCGCGCCGAACGGATTGCCCAGCGCGCTCTGCGCGCACGCGCGAACTAAGCGCCACAGCGAGCCGCTCGACGCGCCGCTTCGTTAGGGTTTGTTTCAGCGCTGGGAGTCAAAGGACTGACGCGGATGGCGTAAATCCGCGAGCCGGGCGGTGTCAGCTGTTTGACGGCGTTTCCCCGGCGTTTTCGAAGATTTTTCGCGAGATCTGTGAGCGCTGGTGTGGCACTTTTTTGTGTCCGTGAGCGTCACCGGAATTTCGACTTACAGCACTGATCAGATCGCGAGTCTGTCGACGACCGATCTGCAGAGCATTTCTGCGACCGATTTTTCTGGCTTGGTCTCCTCGCAGCTGGCAGCGCTGAGTACGCGGCAGGTCGGAGCGCTCACCTCGCCGCAAGTCTCGGCAATCACCGTGAGTCAGATCCTAGACTTTACGGCGGCGCAGTTCTACGCGCTGGCCACGCAGCAAGTCGCGTCGATCTCCACAACGGACGTCTCGGCGCTGACCAGCAAGCAGCTCAGTCAGATCACCAGCAGCGAGATCGCGCAACTGACCGCGACTCAACTGGCGGCGCTGAGCAGCTCCCAGATCACTCTGCTCAGCGCCGCGCAAATTCGGGGCTTGGGCGAAGCTCAAATCGCCGGGCTCACCGCAACCCAGGTCGGGGGGCTGACCGCGACACAGCTCGGCGTGCTCGGTCAGTCAGTGGAAGTACTGAGCACAGCGCAGATTGCGGCTCTGCTCACGACGCAGCTCGCGGGTTTGACGAGCACGGAGCTCGGGGCGTTTAGCACGACGCAGTTCTCGGTGCTGTCTACCACGCAAATGGTTGGGCTCAGCCCGACGCAGCTGCGCGGGCTCGCCAGCGCGGACGTCGGTACGCTGAGCTTGACTCTGCTGCAGGCGCTTTCGTCCAGCCAACTCGGGGCGCTGAGCGTTACCGCCATCCCGGGGCTGCGCAGTGAGCAGCTCGCCGCGCTGAGTGAGCAACAAGTCACCGGCTTTACCGCACTGCAGATGGCAGCACTTGGCACAGGCACGATCGACGGGCTGCGAGCGCCGCAGGTCGCCGCACTCAGCACGACCCAGTTGACGGGGCTGGCTGGGTCGCAAGTGGCCGAGCTCAATAGCGATCAGCTTGGAGCGCTGTCAGCAACGCAGATCTCCGCCTTGAAGCCGAGCGCCGTGATGGGCTTCAGCGGTAGCCAGATCGCCGCCCTCACGAGCGGCCAAGTCACGGGCCTCAGCGCAGGGCAGCTCGGCTTGCTGACCAGCACCGCGTTCGGGGCGCTGACTACCGGTCAGGTCGCCGCGTTCACGTCGACTCAGGTCAAAGCGCTGACCAGCACCGTGGTCGCGCGCCTCGGCGTAGACCAGCTCGGCGCGCTGAACAGTACGCAGCTTTCGGCGCTGAGTGCGGCGGCCGTCCGTGGCGTGGGCGTGGATCAAGTCTCCTCGCTGAGTACCGTGCAACTCGGCGGCCTGAGCTCGAGCCAGCTGGGCGGGCTGATGACCGCGACGTTCAACGCGCTCAGCACGACCCAGCTGGTCTCGCTGTCGACGTCACAGGTTGCGGGGCTAACCGGCGGCGAAGTGGCTTCGCTGGGCGCGGACCAGCTTGCGGTGTTCACGCCGACCTCGCTCTCGGCGCTGAGCACGACAGCAGTGCGCGGCCTCACCGCGAACCAGATCTCGGCGCTGACAACCGCCCAGCTCGACGGTTTCAGCGCAGCGCAAGTGGCGGCACTGTCGCCGGGCGCGGTCGCGCAGCTCAACGCGACGCAGGTCAGTTCGTTCGACGCAACTCAAGTGGGCGCTTTGACGTCGGCGCAGGTCGGCGTTCTCAGTCAGGGCGCAATCGGCGCGCTCAGTACGGCTCAAATGACCGCGCTCAGCACGACTGCGCTGCGCGGGCTGACTTCGACGTTGAGCGCGGCGCTGTCGAATGCTCAGATCGGCGCGCTGAGCGGAACGCAGCTTTCGGCTTTGACGCTCAGCGCCATGGCGGGCTTGAACAATGACCAGCTGGCGCAGCTCTCGGACGCTCAGCTTGGTAGTCTGTCCTCGAGCCAGCTGGGCGGCCTGAGCACGACCACGGTGAGCGGGCTCGCGACCGCGCAGCTGATAGCGATTGCAGGTAGCACGCTGGTGGGGCTGACCGGCGCTCAGGTGAGCGCGCTGACGACCACGCAGCTAAGCGCGCTCGGCTCGGAGCAGTTGATGGCGCTCACCGCTGTGCAGTTCCGCAGCTTGAATGACGCCCAGATCGGAGCTCTCAGCACGGCTCAGGTGGCAGTGCTCGCGACGACGCAGCTCAGCTCTCTAAGCACGACCGCCGTCGACGGCCTGACCACGGCGCAGCTTTCAGTGCTGACCACCGTGCAGCTCCGCGGGCTCACGAGCAATGCGGTCGGCGCGCTCGACGCGGTTCAAATGGGTGCGCTGTCGTCGGCTCAACTCGGTGCGCTGACGACCACGCAGCTGATGGCGCTGACCAGCACCGATGCCAGCGAATTGACTGCAACGGAGCTGTCAGCGTTCTCTTCGACGCAAATCGGTGCGCTCACAGCTCGCGCGCTCGGCGGGCTCTCGGAAGGTCAACTCGCGGGCCTCAGCACGGAGCAGCTCAGCGGGGTGCAGAGCACTCAGCTGAGTGCGCTCGCCGACACCCAGCTGAACGCACTGTCCACCACGCAACTGAATGCGCTGTCGACGGCAGCGCTCGGCGGCCTGAGCGCTGCTGAAGTTTCGCTACTTGGCACGGCGCAGGTCGCTGCGCTGTCGACGACACTGCTCGGCGCTCTGAGCTCTGCACAAGTAGCGGGGCTCAAATCCGAGCAAGTGACTGCCCTCACGACTTCCCAGCTCTCCGTGTTGAAGACGACTCAGTTGGGCGGGCTGAGCGCAACCGGGATCGCGGGGCTGACCAGCACGCAGCTCGGCTTGCTGACTACGTCGCAGGTTGCTGGGCTGTCGGGTGTCGCACTCACGTCGCTCAGCCAGACCGACATGACTGCATTGAGCCCGGCGCAACTGGCCGCACTGACGACGACGCAGATGCGCGCGCTGACGAGCACCGCGTTCGGTCAGCTCACGGTGGCACAGCTTGGCGCTTTGAGCGGAACGCAGCTCGGCGCGTTGAATGCGCCGACCATCACTGGGCTCAGCGAAGACCAGATTGGCGGCCTCGCAGACGCGCAATTGAAGGGTTTGACGAGCGCCGCGGTGGCCGCGCTCGCAGACACGCAGCTCGCCGCGCTAGCGCCGAGTCAGCTGGCGGCACTTTCCACGACGGCCATCGCCGGCCTCAACTCTAGCAAGGCGGCGGAGTTGAGCAGTGAGCAGATCGCGGCGCTCAGCACAGCGCAGCTCACGGCCTTATCGGCAGCCGCGCTCCTCGGCTTGGTGTCGAGCGAAATTGCCGCGCTCTCCACTGCACAACTCAGCGGGCTGAGCTCCACGCAGCTGGGCTCGCTGACCACGACCGCAGTCGACGGGTTCAGTGCCTCGCAACTCGCGGCGTTAACCACGACGCAGGTTCGCGGCCTCAGTGCAGCCGCCGTGAGCGAGCTGTCGATGCCGCAAATTGCCGCATTTTCCGGCGCACAATTCGCGGCGCTGACGACCACGCAACTGCGCGGGCTAACCAGCACCGACCTCGGCGAGCTGACCGCAACTCAGTTCGGTGAGCTGACCGTCACGCAACAGGCGGGGCTCACGGCGACGGCACTGCAAGGCTTAACGCAGGATCAGCTGGCGTCTTTGACGACGACCCAAGTTCGGGCGCTGACGGCGACGCAGTTTGGAGCGCTGACGACCAATGCGCTATCGACCCTGAACGCAAGCCAGCTCGCTGCGCTCAGCACGAGCACGTTGAACGGCCTCACTTCGACCGGCCTCGGCGCGTTGTCGAGCACGCAAGTGAACGCGCTGGCGTCGACGCAGATCGGCGCGCTCAGCGCGAGCGCGGTCACGGGTTTCACCGAAGGTCAGATCGCCGCGCTCAGCAACACTCAGCTCGGTGGCGTCAGCGTGACGCAAATTCGCGTCCTCACGGCAACCGCGCAGGCCAGCCTGAGCGGCGCTCAGCTTGCGGCGCTGAGCACCACGCAAGTCGGCGGGCTCACCTTGAACGAAGTGAGCGCACTGAACAGCACGCAGCTCGCAGCGCTGAGCTCTACGCAGGTCGGAAGCATCGCCGTCACCGCCATTCGCGGGCTCACTCGCGACCAATTGGCGTCACTGAGCAGCGATCAACTCTCTGGGCTGACGACGACGCTGCTCGCCGTGCTCACCACGACGACATTGGGAGCGCTGAGCGCCACGCAGATTTCCTCGCTCTCCACGACGCAAGTGCGCGCGCTCGCCAACACCGAGCTAGCGGCGCTCGCTGATACGCAATTGGCTGCCCTATCCAGTGCGCAACTCAGCGCCCTCACATCCGCCGCTCTCAATGGCCTCACCGCTACAGGCGTTTCAGAGCTCAGCACGAGCCAAGTCGCCGCCCTTGCTTCCACGCAGCTAGGGGCGCTCAGCTCCTCGGCGCTCGGCGGCCTGAGCGCCGACCAGATCGCTGCCCTGAGCACGACTCAAGTTCGCGGCCTCGGCGCGACGCAAATGCGCGGGCTGACGACTACCGCGGTGAACGCATTGAGCGTGGTTCAGCTCGGTTCGCTGAGTGCGGCAGCGTTCGGCGGTCTCGGCACGAGCTCCATCGGCGCGCTCGGCTCGACCCAGCTCAGCGCGCTCGCCCCGACGCAATTGGCGGCAATCTCGTCGGCGCAACTGCAAGGGCTCAGCGCCGATCAGCTGGCATCTCTCAGCGCGACGCAGCTGGGCAGTTTGACGTCGGTGCAGCTCGCGGGGCTAACGACCAGCGCGATCGACGGACTTTCCACGACGCAGGTGGCGGCACTGAGCACTGCGCAGGTCACCGGCTTGAGCGCGGCAGCGGTCAGCGAGCTGAACATGACGCAGCTCGCCGTGCTATCGAGCGCGCAGCTGGGCGCTCTCAGCACGACGCAGATCAGAGGCCTCTCGAGCGGCAACGTCTATGAGCTGACGGTCACCGCCATCTCCGCGTTCTCCTCGACGCAGCTCTCGGCGCTCAGCTCGAGCGGCGTGCAGGGCCTAACTCAGGACCAGATCGCAGCGCTCAGCACGACGCAAGCTTCGGGTCTCAGCAGCGCCGCGGTCGCGGCCTTCGCTGCGACGCAGCTCTCGGCGCTGGCCGACACCCAACTGGCCGCGCTCAACACCACCGCGATCGCCGGGCTCGGCGCGAACGACATCGGCGCGCTAAGCAGCACCCAATTTGCAGCTTTGACGTCGAAACAGCTGGGCGTCCTGTCCGCCTCGCAGATCTGGGGACTGACGCTGACGGAGGTCGCGGCGCTCAGCACGACTCAGCTCGCTGGCTTGAGCTCGACGCAACTGGGCGTGCTCACCGCAGGCGGCGCCGACATTCTCAGCGCGCCGCAGATCTCCGCGCTCACCACGACTCAGGTCCGCGGGCTCGTGAGCAGTGGGCTCAATGCGCTCGACGCGACCGGCTTCGCGGCGTTCGCCGACACGCAGCTCGCCGCGCTGAGCTCGACTCAACTGAGCGGGCTCGACAGCAGTAACATCCAGGCACTGACGACGACCGAGCTCTCGGTCTTGTCTTCGTCTCAGCTTGCGGGGTTGACCGCCACCGCGGTAAGCGGTCTGAGCATAGATCAGCTCGCGGCGCTCACTTCCAGCCAAATCAAAGGCCTTTCCGGCACGGCACTGGGCGCGCTCAGCACCGAGCAACTCGGCGCGCTGTCGGCGCCTCAGCTCGGCGCGCTGCCAGTCACGACCATTGCTGGCTTGGCTTCGACGCAGCTGGCGAGCCTCGCTGCCACGCAGCTCGCCGGGCTCAGTACGACCCAGGTTGCCGCGATCAGCGCCAACGCAATCAGCGGTCTTACGGGAACCCAACTTGCGGCCTTGCCGCTGACCGAGCTGCGCGCGCTGTCCGCCACGCAACTTGGTGCCTTGAACATGTCGGCGATCGACGCGCTGACCAGCCAAGAGCTGGCCGCGTTTAGCTCGACACAGATCCGCGGGCTCACTGGAGCCGCGGTCAGCGAGCTCAGCGGGGCTCAGGTTGGAGCGCTGAATACCGCACAAGTGGGCTCCTTTACCCAAACGCAGCTGAGCGCGCTCACGCACACCGATATCGCTGAGCTGGCCCCGACGCAGCTCGCCGCGTGGACTTCGACGCAACTCTCTGCGCTCACGCCGTCGGCGGTGCCCGGGCTCACGAGCGACCAACTCGCCACGCTCTCGACCGGCCAACTTCGCGGTCTGAGCAGTGCTTCCGTCGGCAACCTCAGCAGCGCCCAGCTCGCCGCACTTGCCCCCACGCAATTTGCATCACTGACGACAACGACGATCGCCGGACTTACGTCCACCCAAGTGGCAGCGCTCACCTCGACGCAACTTGCGACGCTGACCGTCTCCCAAGTCTCCGCGCTGACGCCGAGCGCATTCTCGGGCTTGTCGACCGATGTACTCGGGGTGATGGCCGGGAGTCAGCTGGCGGCGTTCACAGCCTCGCAGCTTCGAGCCCTAAATACGGCGCAAATTGCTGCATTGGGAGCAGGGGGGCTCGGGGCCATCACTTCCACCGCCGTCACTGGGCTCACCGACACTCAGGTCGGAGCGCTCTCGCTCAATCAGCTGGCTGCTCTGTCTACGGATCAGATTGCGTCTCTGTCCGCGGTCGCGGTCGGCGGCCTGACCAGCGACGAGCTGTCCGCGCTGAGCGGAGCTCAGCTCGGGGCGCTCACCTCGACTCAAGTCGGCGTATTGCGCGACAGCCAGATCGGCGCCCTCAGCGCCGGCCAGATCGGCGGCTTGACCTCGACGCAGCTCAGCGGTCTGACCGTCACTCAGGTGGGTGACCTCAGCAGCAGCCAGCTGGCCGCGCTGAGCGGTCCGCAGCTTCAGTCGTTCAGCACGGACGAGATCAGCGGGCTCAGCTCGACGCAGCTCGGTACGCTCAGCACGGCTCAGCTCAACTCCCTCGATACGACGCAGATTGCTGCCCTTTCCAGTAGCGCGCTGGCGGGTTTGAGCGTCACTGGGCTCAGCGCGCTGAGCGTCACGAGGCTCTCGGCGATGACGCCAGCGCAGATCAGCGTGCTGTCGGGCACGCTCGTGGCGAGCCTCAGCGCGACGCAAATCGCCGCGCTTACAACTGCTGAGATCAGCGGGCTCGTCGACACTCAGGTCGCCGCGCTCTCGCTGCCGCAGCTCGCCGCGCTTTCGCAAAATCAGATCGCCGCGCTGTCGACCCTTGCGGTATCCGGCCTGACGACGACGGAGATGTCTGCACTTTCGGCGACGCAATTGAGGGCCCTGCCAGCGCGCTCGATAGGCGTGCTCAGCCCGACGCAATTTGCCGCCGTTGCCGGTACGCAACTGCCGGGTCTAACCACGAGCCAAGTCGCGCAGCTGTCGACGACGGTGATGGCGGCGTTGCCGGCAAGCGATTTCTCTGCGCTGACGAGCGACCAGTTCGCCGCGCTCACGCCGACGCAGCTGGGTTCGCTGACGGAAACGCAGGTCGCGGGGCTGTCGGTGTCCTTGATCGGCGCCCTCAGCGCGACGCAAGTGAGCGGCTTAGTCGACACGCAAATCGCCGCGCTCTCGTTGTCGCAGCTCGGCGCATTCACCGTCGGTCAGCTGTCGTCTTTGTCTGGGCTGGGTGTCAGCGGGCTGACAACAACCGCAATCGCAGCTCTGGGTGGGACGCAGATCGGCGCGCTTTCTACCGGCCAAGTCGGCAGCTTGAGCACCAACCAGGTCGCAGCGCTGTCCGCCAGCCAGGTCGCAGCGCTCGCCACGACGCAACTCGGCGGCTTACTGGACACGCAAGTAGCAGCGCTCAGCAACGCGCAGATCGCAGCCCTCAGCGCAACGCAGATCGGTAGCCTCGGTAGCGTTCAGATCGGCGCACTCAGTGACACGCAGGTCGCAGGCCTAAGCACGACTCAACTCGGCGCGCTGCTCACGAGTCAGATCGCCGCCTTGAGCACGACCGGCGTGCGCGGCCTAACCGGCGCCGAAATCGGCTCACTCAGCACACGCCAGCTTGCGGCGCTCGGCTCGGCCCAGTTCGGTGCACTGAGCACCGACCAAATCAGTACGCTCAGCACCGCCCAGGTCGGCGTGCTGACCACGACCGAGCTGTCGGGCGTGACTTCCACGCAGGCGGCCGTGCTGTCTGACGTGCAAATCGCCGCGTTGAACGCAACGCAGCTCGGCTCGCTCTCCACGCGCGCGATTTCGGGCCTGACCACGACACAAATCTCGACCCTATCGACCACGCGCCTCAACCAGCTCACTCCGGCTCAACTCGCGGCGCTCACCAGCACTCAGCTCGCCGTGCTGTCCCCGGCGCAAGTCGCCTCGCTCAGCACGACTCAGGTTGCTGGTTTGTCGAGCAACGAGGTCGCCGCGCTGACGACCGACCAAGTTGGGGCGCTTACCGCGTCGCAAATCGGCGCACTCACCACGGCGCAGGTCGGCGTACTGAGCAGCAGCGAGCTCGGCGCGCTCGGCACGGCGCAGCTCGCGGCGCTCACCAGCACTCAACTCGCCGCGCTCAGCACGACCGGCGTTCCGGGGCTCGGCGTCACTGCGTTCGCCGCGCTCAGCACACGCCAACTCGCGGCGCTCGGCTCGAGCCAACTTGCCGCATTGACGACCACGCAGGCCACGACGCTCACCACCGCGCAGCTCGCGGCGCTCTCGGTAACGGGCCTAGCGGGTCTCACTTCGAGCGCGCTCGGCGTGCTCAGCGGCGCGCAACTGAACGCGCTCAGCACGACGCAATTGGCGGCCTTCTCCGCGAACGGCATGACGGGACTGAGCGGCGCGCAATTCGGCGCGCTGAGCAGCACACAGTTTGGCGCGTTCACGCCGAGCGAGCTGAACGCGCTGACGGCAACGCAAGTTCAAAACCTACCCACGACGCGCATCGCGCAACTCTCGAGCACGCAGCTGGCGGGGCTGACTGCGACCGCAGTCGGCGCGCTCACCGCGGCGCAAATTGGCACGCTAACCACAACGCAAGTGGCGACGTTCAGCCGCAGCCAGATCGCCGGCCTCGATTCGACACAAGTTCTCGTGCTGAGCCCGAGCCAAGTCAACGCGCTCACGACCACACAAATCTCGGGACTGTCGGCGACTGGCATGACCGGGCTCACGCCCGCAGAATTCGCGGCGCTGAACAGCGATCAACTCGCTTCGCTGAGCGGACCACAGCTCGGTTCACTGACTGCGACACAAACCGCACTACTCACGTCGACGGTGCTGTCGGCGCTGAGCACCGCTCAGATCGCCGGCTTGAGCTCGACTAACGTAGCCGCGTTACTCACCAGCCAACTCGCGGCGTTGTCGACTAGCCAAGTTGGCGCGCTATCCGCGGTCGGCATTGCAGGTCTGAGCGCGACGCAGGCCGATTCGCTGTCCAGCGCGCAGCTCGCCGCGCTGACCAACGGTCAACTAGCAGCGCTATCGAGCACCGCGTTGTCAGGTCTCACGCCGGACTTCCTGTCGGCGCTGTCGACCACGCAGCTGAGCAGCCTCTCGTCGACCGGCATCGGTGCGCTCAGCACAACGGCTGTTTCGAGCTTCAATTCGACGCAGCTCGGCGTACTGACTACGGCCGAGCTCCAGGGCCTCAGCTCGTCACAGGTCGCCGCGCTATCCACGACTCAAGTCACACAGCTCACGCCCAGCCAGCTGGCAGCGCTGTCCACGACCGGCATCACCGGCGTCGGCGCGGCACAAGTCGCCGCGCTCAGCACGACGCAACTCACCGCGCTCTCGCTCGCGCAAATTGGCGCACTGTCCGGCACCGCAATCTCCGGCCTGACCAGCACCGAATTCGCAGCGTTGACCACCGCGCAATTCCAAAGCCTGTCAGCGACTGGCATCACCGGGCTCTCCGCGGGCCAAATCACCAATCTAACCACGGCGCAGGTCACGTTGCTGTCTGGCGCCGAGCTCAGTGGCCTCACCGCTTCCCAAGTCGCCGCGCTCTCTTCGACTCAGGTCGCCGTGTTGAGCCCTGAGCAAGTCGGCTCGCTGTCGGCTACCGGTGTCGCCGGTCTCACGGCCGCGCAAATCGCCGAGCTCACCTCCACGCAGTTCGCCGGCATCACGCCCTACGAAGTATCGGCCCTAACCAACACCCAAATTGGCTACCTCTCGACCACGCAGATTGCAGCGCTCAGCCCCGAGCAGATGCTCGGCATGCAACGCCTACAGATCCGCGCGCTCGGCCTGGACCAACTGGCCGCAATCACCACCACGCAGGTTTCTGCGCTCAGCCCAACCCAGGTCTCGAGCCTGACCGCGAGCGAGATGCAGAGCTTGTCGAACGCGCAGCTCGGCGCGCTCACCGCCGATCAGGTCGGCTCATTGACCGCCATGCAACTCGGCACGTTCACCTCAGCCCAGATCGCCGCGCTCGCGCCCACCCAACTGACCGAAATCTCGACCACGACCATCTCCTTCCTGACCACCACCACCATCGGCATGCTCACTACGACCGACATTGAGGCTCTCAGCGGCACGCAGCTCAGCGCACTCACCCAACCCCAGCTGGACGCCATGACCGACCCGCAGATCCAAGCGTTGATCGACGCCCTTGTTTAAGCTTCTATCATCGGGGGCTTCTCCCCCGCACCCGCTGAAGTGTCCCCCTTCGGGGATTACCCAGGGCATAATTCAGCAGGGCCCTTTGGGGCCCCGGCCCCAAACAAGCGCTTTGTGTACTCGGACCGAACCGGCATGACTCAGGATCCCCCCAATGCGGCGCTGATTCGTCCGTCGGCGCAGGAGCTCAGCGTCCCGGATTTGATCCGCGCCGTCGAAGTGTTGAAGCAGGGTGGGCAAGCGCAAGCGGTGCCCACGATGTACGCCTCGTGGCTCGAGCACAACGAGAGCCATCCGCTGCTGTACGCGGTGCTCTTCAACTACGCGGTCACACTCTCGGACGCCGAGCAACTCGAAGCCGCGCGCCAATGTCTGGAACGCGCGATCGCGCTGAACGCGGACTTCATCCCGGCGTACATCAATCTCGGACGGATCCAGGAGCGCCTCGGAAACGTCGCGGGAGCGCTGTCACAGTGGTCTCTGGCACTCACGCGAATGAGCGCGGTCACCGGCACCGCAATCACGCACAAGACGACCACGCTCAACCAAAGCGCCCGCGCGCTCGAAGCGGCCGACCAAGACGAAGCCGCCGAGCAAATGCTACGGCACAGCTTGGAGCTGGACCCAACTCAGCGTGAAGCCGTTCAACACTTAGTCGCGCTCCGGCAGCGACAATGCGAATGGCCCGCGATACTGCCTTCCGAGCGCGTTGAGCTGCGCACGTTGATCGCCGGCCTGTCGCCGCTTTCAGCCGCTGCTCTAACGGACGATCCGCTGCTGCAGCTCGCAATCGCCTGCCACTACAACAAGCTCGACGTCGGCGATCCTCAGGAAAAGCCTGCCAAGCGGGCGCCGGTCACCGCGCCCTCCGGGCGCCTGCGCGTCGGCTATCTATCGTCAGATCTGCGCGAGCACGCGGTCGGCTACCTGATGACCGAAGTGTTCGGTCTGCATGATCGCGGGAAGGTCGAAGTCTTCGCGTACTACTGTGGCCCGGAGGCAAAAGACCCGCTTCACGAACACTTCAAGTCCACTGCGGATCACTTCACCTCAATCACGAGCTTAGACGACGCCAGCGCGGCGCGACGCATCGCCGACGACGGCGTACAAATCCTGGTCGACCTGAACGGCTACACGCGCGAGGCGCGGCTCAAGCTCGTCGCACAACGGCCGGCGCCAGTGATCGTCAATTGGCTCGGTTTCCCGGGCACGATGGCCAGCCCGTACCACCACTACCTGA
>OLLW01000533.1_pt1 | contig 56352 bp, 42 predicted proteins | sample 1604611 | NCBI WGS metagenome assembly OLLW01 (sample SAMEA104055725, study PRJEB20765) | soil metagenome | biome: Arctic tundra; feature: Polygonal ground; material: soil | place: USA | collected 2011-09 | depth 0-0.5 m | reverse complement strand
TTTGGTCGTGTCCACTCGCGCCGATAGTGATCTGCTCTTGCTGAAGAACTGACGAAGTAGTGTTAGGCGCGAAGCGTGCGGCGCTTCGCGCGCGCCGGAGACGAGCGGGCGGCTGAGCTGCGTGGCGCGCTTGTGCGCGCGACCGCGCAGCGCGCGGGAGAGGAGCTTGCTGGGCAGGTTTTCCCGGAGAGACTGTGGATCTGAAGAGGGAACTGTGCAGGCTCGCCCCGGAGAGATGTGGATTTCTCAGAGGAGAGGAGACGCGCTACCCGTCCTTATCCACGATGGACGCCAGTAACTCGCCTTGCGCGCACAGCGTGCCGTCCACGGTAGCCTCACCGCGGAGTTTCCAGACGTTGGAGCGGTGTTGGATGACTTCGACGAAGAGGTCGAGGCGGTCACCGGGGGTCACTGTGTGGCGGAACTTCGCCTTGTCGATGCCTAGGAAGTACATCAGGCTGCGCGAGGCATCGAAGGGCTCTGAGGCGTAGGCCAAGATGCCGCCTATCTGCGCGAGCGCTTCGATGATCAGGACGCCCGGCATGATCGGGCGCTCGGGGAAGTGGCCTTGGCACCAGGGCTCGTTGGCGCTCACCATCTTGTGCCCGCGGATGCTTTCGCCGGGCACGATATCGGTCACGCGATCGACGAGCACGAACGGATAGCGATGCGGCAAGATCTCGAGGATCTTGGCGACTTCGAGTTTGACGCTCTTCCGTTGAACCATGCGAGAGCTCCTGTCCCCCTCCGCGTCCCCCCCGTCCCCCCTAACGCTCGTCAGTTCTTCGGGCCGACCATCGCTGGCGGTGCCGTTTGGGGCATGCTCAATGTCGAAGGTGAGCCGCTGGCAGGTGCCTTCTTGTCGACGGGAGCCTTGCCGCCCTTGTCGGTAGGAGCCTTGCCGCCTTCGTCGCCCGCGCCCTGGTTGTACAGGGTGATGATGCGGTCGGTGACGTCTAAGTCGCTACGCACGTACGGCGCGGCTTGCTTGTCGACGACGAGATCTAAGCCCTCTTGCGTGGCTAGGCGGCGAATCGCGCCCATGATCTTCTGCACGATCGGCTGCGTGAGCTCGCCCTGCTTCTTCTGCAGTTCCTTGTTGTAGTCGACGAATACGCCCTGCAGGGCCATCATCTCTCGCTGCCACTTGTCGACGCGCTTGGCGAGCGCGGCCTTGCTCAGGACATCGCGCTGCTTCTCGATGTCCTCGCGCTCTTTTTGCAAGTCCTCTTGCTTCTTGTCGAGCTCGCGCTGCTTGTTGTCGAAGATCTTCTTCAGTGAAGCTTGGGCGCGTAGGCCGTCTTCGGTTTCCATGATCGCGCGTTGCGTGTCGACCACCGCAATCTTGGATTGGGCGCGGGCCTCCGAGGCACCGAGCAACACCGCGAATGCGGTCACGACGACACTAAGGAACCGAAACGAGCTCTTCATGGGGACCCGGCTTAGCGTTCGGTTCGGGTTGGGTCAAGCACGGGTATGCACTTGCCGGCCGAAAGGCAGCGAAAATCATCCGAGCGAGCGGCATACTCAGCGATTCAAAGATGCCTTTTGCAGCCCACCTCGCATCCCGCTCCGCGAGCCTGCCCCGGACCCTGGCCGTGGGTATCGCTCTCGCGACGAGTGGTATCGGCGCTCCCGCCGAAGCCGACGAGTGTGCGGGAGGCGAGCCGTGGGCTCGGCTCGGGGCCAGTGCGTCGAATTTTGCGCGACCCCTGCCGCTCACGTTGAGCGCGCTGGCCGTGGTCACGCCGTTCGGCTTTGCGCCCACGGGGCTCGACCAGCGCTTGCGCATCGTTGCGCAGCGCGACTTGGCTGGTAGGCCCAATCTGGAGTCGATCAGCGTGTGGACACCGTACGTGCTCGCTGGCGGATTGGCTGTCGGTTACGGCATCAGCGCGGCGCTCGGCTCTTGCTCAGGCAAGCGCGGCTTCTCGCCGCTGCTTCAGGCCGGAGTAGTCACGTTCGTGGGAGTGGGCGCGCTGAAGCTCGCGGTGGGTCGTCGCTGGCCCAACGGCGGTCGCGATCCGAACGCGCCGGATCGCTTGGAGCACCCCGAAGGCGCACACGACTTTGCTCCCTTTCGACGCGGTTTTGCGGCTTGGCCAAGTGGACACACGGCATTGCTGTTCGCCGGTGCCTCCGCGTTTCGCGCTTCGAACCCGGGGTTCGGCTGGGTCTCCTGGCTCGGCTACCCGCTCGCGCTGGGAGTGGCGGGCGGTATGTGGCTCGGCGACCACCACTATGCTTCTGACATCATCTCCGGCGCACTGCTCGGCGAAGCCGTCGGCAGCAGTGTGGGCCAGAGCTTCTCCCAGGCACTCGGTGTGCCGGGCGAGCTAGCTCTGGTACCGAAAAACCAGGGCGGATTTGCCGTCCAATGGCAGGGGCAGTGGTGACCCAGGCGCGAGCTTAGCGAGCGCTCAGACGATCACGAAGTCGTCGGTTTCGGCGGCTTCCTCGCCGGCCATAGTGCTGGTCTCTTCGTCGCGCTTCACGGCCAGCTCGTACAAGTCGACGAACACTTTGGGGTGGGCCTTGACCAGATCCATGAGCCGCTCACGCGCGAGGAATAGCGTGACCGTTGGGTGGTGCGCGACGACATCCGTGATTGCCGGCCTGCGCAGCACGAGCGCGACCTCGCCCACGACGTCGCCGGGACCAAGCTTGGCGACGATGGTACTCTCGCCCTTATCTTGGTGCACGATTGCGACTTCACCGAGTGCGATCAGGTGCAGCCCTTCGGGCTGTGAGCCTTGGCTGACGACTTTGTCTCCGGCTTCGAAGGTGCGAATCGCAAAGCGCTCGACCAACGCGGGGCGCTCCGCGGGGTTTGCTCCGCGCAGAATGAAATTGGTGCGCATCAGATTCTCGAGCATGCGCCGGCGACAGAACTCTGCGAACTCGCGGCCCACGCTCGGCGCTTTGCCGACCACGCGATCCAAGTCGGTTTTGGTCGCAACCAAGACCACGCAGGGCACAGCGGCGACCACGGTCGCCGTACGGGGTGCCCGCGAGAGTAGCGCCATTTCCCCGAACAGCGCGCCGCTACCTAGGCGCGCCAGGGCGATCGGCGCGCCGTTTTGTTTGGCCGCCGCCTTTTGTACGTCGAGCTCGCCGCGCGCTACGAAAAAAGCCTCTTCGCCCGTGCTGCCCTCTTCCACTAGCACTGTGCCGCGCGCGACGACGCGCACATCCAAGATCTCGATCATGGCGCGCAGCCCTTTCTCGTCCAATGACGAAAACAGGATCTGCGGTGACAGTTTGGGCGCAGGGCCTGCACCGCGGTCTTCGCTGAATGCGCTGATGCTCGCGCGCACGCCGGCAACCGTTTTTTCGAGCAGCGCTTTACCCTTGAGTGAATCTGGCCAGGCTGTGAAGTCGGCAGCAACGCCGGGCAGATTGGGCGGCGCGCCGCGCTTGTCCAGAAGTCGGCTCGAGGCTTTGGCGAACGCACCCGCGATCAATGACAGTGAAGCGGCCTGGTCGCCGCCGTAGTCGCGCAGCTTGCGGGCGGCAGCGACCGACAACGGCAGATTCCCGGCGTCCACCGCGCGTTCGACTGCGACCTCGAGGCCCCGCCTGGCGTTTTCGGCGTCCCCGAGTGCGCCCAGCATCCAGGCGCTAACGAGTAGCGGCAACGCGGCGCGCGGCTCGAGCTCGAGCAGCGCTCCGCTGTAACGAAGGGCTGCCTCGAAGTCGGAAGCTTCGGCGAAAGTCAGCGCAAGGTCGGCGGGCGAGCCAGTAGCCATCCGTCGATGATAGGGGGGCCCAGGCGCGGTGTCTGCGCAAAAGTGGTCGCGGCGTGGGGGCGCTTCGCCCTTCGGGTATCTCGAGCGAGTCACTCGCCCGGAGTCTGGCGCTTCGGATCGCGTAGGCGTCGAATGGCCGCGCTCATGGCGTTTGCGGTCGCCCCTACGAGCGGTACGACGAAGGGGTAGTCCATACGGGTCGGACCGATGATGCCGACTGCGCCGCCCGGCTCGCCGCCCTCCTCGCGGTACGGTGCTGCGACGAGGCTCACCGGAAAGCCGACCATCTCTTCGGTCTCTTCGCCGAGGAACACGTTCACGTGCTCGGAGGCCAACGTGCGGTCCAGCAGGGTGAGCAGGCGCTCGCGGTCTTCGAGCGCCAAGAGCAAATCTCGAACACGCTCCACGCTGCCGAATTCGGGGCTCTCGAGCAGCCTGGATTGGCCTTGAATGACCACGTCGACGCCGCGTGCCGCGTTGTCTGTCGCCGCACGCACCAAGAACAAGCCGAGCTGGCGCAAGGTAGCGATCTCGTTCACGTCGTTTACGCCGGTCGCGAAATGCTCGCGCAGCGCGGCGAGCGTGCGACCTTTGACGACCTCGCTGAGCATGTTGTGCACGCGCTCGAGCTCGTGCTCGCTGACCGGCTTCTCCACGTGAATAAACCGGTTTTGCACGGTGCCGTCAGAGAACACCATCACGCTGAGCAGCTCGAACGGGCGCGTGGGGATGAAGCGCAGCGTGAGCAGCGTGCGGCTCTCGGTGCGCGCGCGCACGAGTACTGCGGGCGCTCCACTCAGATCCGACAGTAATTTCCCGGTTTCGCGCAGAATGTCCGAGTCGGCGTTGAGCTCGCTGAAGTAGTCTCGGATGCGCGCAGCGTCCGGCTGCGAAACTTCCCGCACCTGCATCAACGCGTCGACGAAGATGCGAAACGCGGCCTCGGTCGGCACACGTCCGGCAGAGGTGTGTGGCTGCGCTAGGTAGCCGGCCTCTTCGAGATCCGCCAACTCGTTCCTGATCGTCGCGGCAGACAACGAAAAGCCGTATTTGCGGGTCAGCGTTCGGCTGCCCACGGGCTCGGCCGTGGCAATGAACTCCGTCACTACCGCGTACAGCACCGAGCGGGCTCGTTTGCTGAGGGGTGGCGAGATCGACATTGCCTAAACGAGAGCCTTTGCCCTTTCGGGTGGTTCGTCAAATTCGAGGCGCGGCGGCGGCTTTCTTGGCGCGTCCGGGCCGGATTTTGGCCCGCCTGGCCGCTTCGGGTCAGGCTCTGCGGGTGACGACGGCCAGTGCCTTCATTGCCGCGCTCGGCTTCTTCCTGCTTGGAGCGAGCCCGAGCCTCAAACCAAGGCCGAAAGCGAAGCCGAAGGCAAAGTTCACTCATCAAATTGGCAAGCGAGCGACTCATGGCAAGCAAGTGCCGCTCCAGCATGCCCCGGGCTCGCGCGCCGAGGCCTACGCCGCCATGTCGGCTACGACGTGTTTGGCGGTCCTGAACGAGCGGCACATCCCGTTCTCGCGCGAGGAGCCCAAGCGTGGCGTCGAAATTCCGGTGCGACTCACGGGGAGAATAGCGGGCGTGCTGTACCGCACGGATTTTCCCGATGGCGAACGCGGCAGCGTGCCGTGGGAGGTGTTCGACTGTCGCTTGGTTTTGTCGCTCGACGACTTCGGCGAAATTCTGCGCGCCCACTCGGTGGCTGAAGTGCGCATCTTTTCGGCGTGGCGTCCGCCGTCCAAGAGCTGGCCGATGACCCAATGGGCGCGCCGACATGAGGGCGCTCTGGCGGTCGACGTCCGCGAGCTGCGCAAAGACACCGGCGAGGCGCTCAATGTCCTCGACCAATTTCACGGCGCGCTGGGCGCCGCGCAGTGCACTCCGAACGCGCCGCTGCCAAGCCCCGACACACCGGAGGCCCGCGAGCTGCACGAGATCGTGTGCGCGGCGGCCGAGGCTCACATCTTCAACAGCATCCTGACCCCCAACTACAATCCCCCGCACAAGAACCATTTCCACCTGGAGGTCACCCCGGATGTGGATTGGTTCATGCTGCGCTGAACCGCGCGAATGTCGGGCCCCGGCGACCGGCCCCACGCCTGACGAAGACCGACCGCGACCGGTCGCCCCGCACACATTGGGAGCCAACCCACAAAGGCGCGCAAATCCCACTTATATACATGCCGAATAGACTCCGAATCGAAGCTTGGCGAAATCCTTGACAGTTTTTGGGTGGGCCCCGATGATCAGGCTTCGTCCATACGTCACACCGGAGGACTCGTGACCACCACGTTGTTGGCTGTCGATGACAGCAAGACCATGCGCAGGGTGCTTGAAATCACCTTCGCAGGCGAAGATTTTCGGACCGTCCTCTGCGAGAGCGCTGACGAGGCATTGCGCAAGCTCGGGGAAAACCCGCAGGTTGCTCTCGTCGACGCCGGCCTGGACAATTCTGCCGGCTACGAGCTGTGCCAAAAGATCAAGGCGGCCGCGCCGAACATCGCGGTCGTCATGCTCTCGAGCAAACAGCAGCCGTACGACCGTGCTCGCGGTTCCGCGGCCGGCGCTGACGACTTCGTCGACAAGCCGTTCGACACCCAGCAGCTGCTGGAGAAAGTGACGACCATCGCGCGTCGCGCGGCCAGTGCGCCCGTAATGACGGTCGCGCCAGTGGTGATGCCGTCGGCGGCCAAGCCGTCGTCCCCCGAGGTCGGTCGGCCGCGCGCGCAAACGCTAGCCTACGGCTCGACGTCTACGCCGAACATTCCAGCGTCTCCCGCGCCGCCACCCGTGGCTCGTCCAGTGATGGCGAGCGCCCCAATGGTCGAACTAGCGCCGCTGCCGGTTCCGGTGATTCCGAAACCTGTGGCAACCGATACCCCGGCAGCTGCTTTGCCTGCTGATTTTGCGAGCAAGCTGGGAGGCCTCGGTCTCAGCAGTGCGCAGGTCGAAGCAGTGCTCTCGCTATCGCGCGAAGTCGTCGAGCAGGTCGTGTGGGAGGTCGTACCCACGCTGGCCGAGACGATCATCAAGGAAGAGCTCAGGCGCCTGATGCAGGCCTGAGCGGCCTCACGCTGGCGCGACGGAGTCGTGGTGTCTGACTCAGACAGCGACCACTCGGGCGAGGACGTACTTTTCGAGGGACGTCCTGCGCTGGTACCCAGCGTTCAGATACTCGCGCTCGCGATCCTGACCCTCGGGATTTGGCTTTTGCCGCGCTGGTGGCATCGCGCATCGAAGCTGTATCGGGTGACCACCCGCCGTATCGTGGTGGAGACCGGTGTGCTCTCCAAGCGCCTGGAGCAGATCGATCTGTACCGCATTGCGGACTACACGGTGGATCGTCCCTTCGGGCAGCGCATTCTCGGCACCGGCAATCTACTGCTCAAGACCTTCGACAAGAGCACTCCCGAGCTGCACGTGCGCGAGATCAAAACCGACGTGGTGGTGTTGTACGAGAAGCTGCGTGAGGCCACGGAGGCCGAAAAAACGCGGCGCGGCGTGCGTATGGTCGACTACGAGACGCGCGCCTAGCGCGCCCTCAAAGCTCGACTCTCGCGAGCGTGAACTTGTTGTTCAGCTCGCGACCGGTCAGAAGCTTGAAGTCCTTGACCGAGCCAAGCTCGCTCTTCAGCGCGCTAATGCGGCTGTGCTCGGTGGTAAAGAACATCACGCGGACGCCCTTCTTCTTTTGGTCGCTGACCCAAGTCTTGAATTTGGCGCCGGTGGATACGAATGCCGGGACGCGGTTGCCAGTGTAGAAGTTCTCGCCCTTCCAGTTCATCTGGTAAGCGACGAACGGCTCCTGCGGACCTTTGCGGGCCGCGTAGTAGGCGAGGATCGTTTCGCGCTGTCCCCAGTGCGGCGCGGCGGCAACCAGGTACACGTCGATGCCCCAGGCCGTCCAGATCACGGCGGTTACGGTGAATAACGAAAGCGCGTGGCGGCGAACGCTTGGCCACGAAAGCGCGAGCGAGAGCAGCGCACACACCAGGGTAAATGCCGTCAGAATGCCGACGAAGCTCAGGGAATCAGCGGGCCAAGTGCGCCGATAGTTGTACGTAAATAGGTGAATCAAGCGCGCCGGGCCGTCGATGTCACCCGGCACCGTGGTGAGTAAATCGCGGCCGACGAGCGCGATTGAGACAGCCGAGGCCAGGCCCAGAAAACCGAGCAGGGCGCTGTCGTAGGCAGCGTCGAATGAGGCATCGGTGACGCTCGCTGCTGCGCCGAACTTTCGAGCCGTGAGCAGCGCCAGGGCGATGCCTGCAGCGAGGCATACGCCGGCCAGGACCGGCGCCGCAGCTTGCAGGTGTCCGCTGCTCGAGCGGCCATTGACGGTGCCGGGGAACAGCCGCAGCGCGCCATACACGAGTAAGAGCGCGCTGCCCGACAGCCCCAGCAAGTAACGCGGCAGGTCGCGGCGTTCGCGAGTCAGCGGAGCGGCGCCGAAGATGCGGTCGAGCATCACGCCCGTTACGGCGGCGATCGGCGGCACCGTGGGTAGGGCGTAGTGGTGAAACTTGGTCAGCGTGATGGTGAACATGGCGAACGCGACCGTGAACCACAGCACCATGAACGACATGAATTCGGACTGCGCGTCGGCTTCGCCTCTAGGGAGCTCGGAAACAGCCGAAGGGGCGTAACGCAGCCACCACAGAAGACCGGCCGCGCCGAAGCCCACCCAGGGGAATAGCCCATACCCGAGCTGCCAGACGTAATAGCGGAAGGTAACGTCGTCGCCGGTGTTCGTGTCGTGCACGTGCACGAAGGCTCGCTTGTACATGTCGTGGGCGAGCAAGCGGTCCGTGAACGGCGAGCCGTGCCGCATGTACATCTGCATGTACCAGGGCAAACATACGCAAGCGAAGACCAGAAGCAGACCGACGAGCTCCAGCCGCGCGTAATCCTTGTAGCGCCGCGCGGCGCCGACTGCGGCCAAGGCGATCACGATCGGCAGCACCAAGCCCGGCGCGCCCTTGCTTAGTGCAGAGAGCGCTGTGAAAAACCATGCGCCCAAAAAATACAATCGCTGCGTGCGCCGCTCGCCGCGGTTCACGAACAACAGAAGCCCAAGCGTTGCTCCCCAAACCACTGCCGCCACGGCTGGCTCGAACAGGCGATTGATTGGCTCTGCCCAGCGGCAGTCGTCGTTGCCGGGCAGCCCGCAATTGCCGCCGCCGGATCCGGAGAAGAACTCGTCCATATGCCAGCGGAAGCCGAAATTCGGGGCGCTCAGCTGCAGCGTGAGATTGCGCGTGAGCAGATACACGAGCTGCGGCAGCACGCTGAGCAGGATGCCGGCGAACAGCACGTGAAAGGCAGACAGCCGCAGCACGCGGCCGCGAACGGACAGCTCTACCGCGCGCACGCGCGCTTCTGGATCGCTACGCATGCCGAGCACAACCAACGCTAACGCCGCGGTTAACGGCGCGACATAGGGCATGTCGGTCATGCTCTGATGCGCGATCAGGTACCAATACGGCGCCGTCGTCAGCACCAGCCCGGCGAGGAACCCCGCGCGCCCGCCGAAGACTTTAGCGACTGCCTTGTACAGAAAGTACGTCGCTACAATGGTGAACAACACGATCGGCAAACGCGCCGGCCATTCGGGCGCCGGTAACAGGCCGCTGCCTGCCCCGGCGAGCATCTGGTCGGGCATGTAGCGCACGCCAGTGAGCGAGAAGCCGAGGCCCTGCAGCCAAAAATCCAGCACCGGCTTCGACCAAAACCAGCCGTCCTGTGCCCACCACAGCGAGATCCAGTCGTCGCGCGCCAACATCTCGCGCGAAACTTCGCCGTAGTGCGCCTCCCAAGGATCGCTCAGCGAATAGCTGCCGAGCAGCGGCACGTAGAGCAGAATGTTCAGCAGAACGAGCCAAAACCCGCGTCGCAGAAGCCAATGCGTCTCGCCGAGTTGGAAGATGCGCGCTGCTTCTGCCAGCCGGCACAGCGCGACGACGAGCCAAATCAGGGTCCCAGTGACGAGCACGGCGGCGCCGAGCACCGGGTGCGGCAGAAACCCAACGACGGCTATACGCAGCGCCGCGACGACACTGACTAGGGATGCGCCGAGCTCCACGAGCCGAGGCGCGAGCGAGCGCAAACTGGGCGGCATCGGGGAATCAGAGTTGCTCGGCGGGTCGTCAAAGGTGCCGAATGCGTCGAGCAAGCCGAAGCTTGCGACGAGCAGCGCCGCGCTGCCGAGTGGCACACTGAAGCCGAAGTGTCGATCGCAGGCCATCAGCAGGAACAACGGGAGCAGACTGGCTAGAACGAGCCACAGCTGCTTGGGTCGGCTCGGGTTGCCTTTTGGGATCAGCGGCGTGCTGACGTCGCCATCTGGAGTCGCGAGCGCGTCCTTCACGGCTTCGAGTGAGGGGCTGGCCCCTTCGGGTGCCGCCAGGGCTTCGTCGTCTGACGGCATGCGCGGCGCAGAGTCGTAGTGCCTAGCCACAAAAGTAGCAATCTGTCTTCCGGAGCTCAGCTCTCGCCTCGCTGGACGAGTGCGCCCAGCCTCAGCTTTTTGGGTCCCGACCCAAAACAAATGCAAGGCGCGGCGTCGGGCTAGCCTTGGGAGACGACGCGATTTCGGCCGGCGTGCTTGGCGGCGTACAGCCGCTTGTCCGCGGCGCTAACCAGCGCTTCCGGGGTCTTTTCGTCGAGCTCGGCGAAGGAGGAACAACCGACGCTCACGGTCACTCGCAGCTCGCCGGCGTCGGTCGGCACGCGCATGGCCTCGATCCGCTCACGCAGGCGCTCGCCGACGGTGTTGGCCCCCGCGCAGTCGATGCCGCGCAGGATCAGCGCAAATTCTTCGCCGCCGTAACGCGCGAACACGTCTTCGTTGCGGATCATGTTTCGAATCGTGTTGGCGAGCGCGACAAGGACGGCGTCCCCTGCGGGATGCCCATAGCTGTCGTTCACGCGCTTGAAGTGGTCGACGTCGAAGAAAGCCAGCGACACATCTACTTTGTGACGGCGTGCGTAGGACAATTCGGAGCGCAGCTGGGTGTCGAAGTGCTCGCGATTGTGCGCGCCAGTCAGCGCGTCGGTGACGCTCGCGTCGTACAGCTGCTGGAGTAACGCTTCCTGACTCTCGTCAGTGACCGTATAGCGGAACACCGCGGTTGGTCCGAATTGGATCACGTCGCCGTCGCGCAGTACCTGCCGCGACACCCGCTGGCCTTGCACGAACGTGCCGTTGGCCGACTCGGTGTCTTCGATCAGGTATGTCGTGCCTTCTTGAAAGATACGCGCGTGTTTGCGACTTACGCCGTCGTCGCCGAGCCACAACTCGCAGTCTTGGCTGCGACCAATGCGAAACCGTTCGGGCAGCAAGCGCGACACGCGCCCAAGCTCCGCGCCTTTGACGCGAACCAAGAGATGCCGATCCTTCGATTGCTTGCGCGGACTGCTGCGCAGCTCCGACAAGCTGACGATGGCTGTGCGCTCGTCCGGATCTTCCGAGAGGAGGTACGGTGACGGCTGCTTTTCCTCGGACAAGCTCTCGATCCTCTACTTCTAGGCTATCACGGTTCTCTCCTTGTTGGGGTTCGCTGCCGCGCCGACCAATTAGTATCGCCAGTTTTTTTCGATGGGCGTTTTCGGCGCTCTTTCCCGGTGCGTTCGGTACGCGCGGCGCGGGCCGCAACCGGCCCGGCGAGCGGGGACACAGGCCTTGCGCACGATGTGTGTACATCGGCGCATTGCTCTCAGCGCCGTCGTAGCGTGTTGAGGGTTTGCCCGCGGTCTTGGGGGTGCTGCCGAATTTTCGGAACTTCCGCGCGCAGGCTGCTGTCGGTTTAGGCGACACCGAACGACACGCTGCCGCGGCGAGGGTTTCGCCGTGAGTGAGCCGCCCTGCCACTAGCGCGCCGCGCTGTGGTGCTCACACGCACGCTTCGCTCGCGTGAACCATCAGGAGGATTCCGTCCATGGCCAGCGTGTACCCCGATTTCCGTTCTATCAATCCACACCAGGCTCCACCGTTCAGCTTTGCGAGCGCCGAACCGACGCGCGTCTACGAACCGGATGCGCCGACTCACGTGCTGCGCAAGCATGGCTCGCTCGAACCGGGCGAATTCGAGCGGCCCGAGGCAGAGGCGGTCGAGGTCATGGGCACGTGGGGCTCGACGATTCTTTTTGCGCGGCATCTATCGCCGACCGAGAGCTTCGTGATCGGTGAGGGCGCGCCGAATGAGCCGGTGGACTTCGAGGTTTCGGCGCAAGCGCTGGGCACAATTAGCGCTCGCCTGGTCGAAGTGCGTGGCGGCACCGCACACGTGCTCATTCCCGAGGGCGCGACGGCCAACCTCAGGCAACGTAGCGACCACGGCTTTGCCCCGACCAATGCAGCCAGCGTGGCCTTGCTCGCTGGGATGGTGGTCGAGCTGCAATTCGGTCGCTTGAAGTTTCGCATCGCGAACGTGCCGGCTGCCAAGAGCACGCCGCGCGCGGGTTTGCAGAGCGCGGATCGTTCGGTGCTCGCCGCGTTCGGTGTCAGCTTCACGGTGGCTGCTGCGCTGCTCGCGGGTTTCGCGTTTTGGATGCCGGCGATGGGCCTCAACGACGGCGACGACATCGATAGCGATCGGCTGTACATGATGAAGCAGTATTTGAGCGCGAACGCCGAGCGGAACCGCGAGGCCGAAGCCGAAAAGAACGAGTCGGGCCTGAAGAACGCCGATCCGAGCGCGCCCGCGGAGGCCGCCGCTGGTCGCGAAGGCGCTCTCGGCAAGCTAAACGCGCCGGTCACGAATCGGCGCGCAGCGGTGCGCGGCAACTCGCCGACCACCGAGTTGTCGCGCGCCCAAATGATCGACGCCGCGCCTTCGTTCGGCATGATCGCCTTGCTCGGTTCCTTGTCGAGCGCCGCGGGCGGCACGAGCTCGCCGTTCGCTCGCAACGAAGCGCTCGGTCACGACTCCTCGGACGCAGAAGGCAACATGTTCGGCGACGAGATCGGCGAGTCCGGCGGTAACGGCTTGCGGCTCTCCGGTCTCGACAACGGCGGCGGCGGGCATGGGCTCGGCGTCGGCATTGGCGGCATCGGCACGTGCGGGACGGGCAACTGCGGGCCGAGTGGCTTCGGGAATTCCTTGGGCCGCGTGAAAGGTGACCACAAAGAAAAAGTGCCAGTCCTGCACGTTGGTCAAACGGTACTCAGTGGCCACTTGCCGCCTGAGGTCGTGCAACGAATCGTGCGCCAGAACTACGGCCGTTTTCGCATGTGTTACGAGAACGGACTGCGCTCCAATCCGAACCTCACGGGCCGCGTCACTGCGCGCTTCGTGATCAGCCGCGAAGGCAGTGTCTCGAATGTGCAAAATGGCGGCAGTGACCTCCCGGATTCCGGCGTGGTCTCATGCGTCGTGCAAGCGTTTTACGGACTGTCGTTTCCGCCCCCCGACAACGGGATTGTAAGTGTCAGCTACCCAATCATGTTCAGCCCCGGTTGAGGCGTTCCTGTCTTGCGTGGCGGCTGACAGGGGGCTTGCCAAGCGCGCCGGGTTGAGTGTTAGCCTCCCGGCGCCGTGAACATACTCAAGACCGCAACACTCGCACTGCTTTTCGGTTTCTTTTCGCGCTCGGCGCACGCGCAGGAATGGACTCGGCAGAGCTTCCTGCTGCCGCACGGGGGGTTCGAGATCACCGGTGACCCCGCACGCCCGGACTTGATGCGCGTCAACATGTCGCGAGACTCGGCGTTCAAACCGGTGAACTTCCCCGTCGATTTCTTTTGGGGCGTCAGCGACAACGTGATCATCGGCATCACCCATGAGGTGGGGCCGCGTTTCAATACGGGCGTCCAAAACCCCAAATTTCGCGACACCTATAACGATGTCGGCTTCGGTTCGGTGATTGGGCTGGCGGACGGCCGGAACTACGAAGTGGATCTACATGCCGGGGTACCGCTTCATCGCCTGAGGCCAGATACTTGGGTAGGCGGGCAGATCGGAGTGCTGGGGCGGGCGAACTTCGCGCCGAATGTGGCGTTCGTCTACGATCCGGGCCTGTACTTCGGTTTCAACCATCGGAACGAGGGTAACGGCGACGGGATCGGCTTGCCGTTTTGGTTCTATTTTCAGGCGACGAACATCGTCGTGCCGTTCGTCGGCAGCGGGCTAAGTGGACCGCTGCAGAAGTTCGGTGACAACTACGCAGTTCCGCTGGAAGGCGGCGTGCTGTTCACCGTCGGGCACGGCGATCACATCGGCGTCGACTTGGAGTTTCCCGACTTGTTCGGAAACAACGGTAGCCCCCGCGGGCGCCAAATCGGCTTCATGGGCCAGTTCCGGTTCTGATGTTTGGTCTTCGCCTTCGCGCGACGTTCGCGGCGGGCCTGCTTTCGGCCGTCGCCTGCGCAGGACCGGCCAAATCGCCCCAGAATTCGGGCTCGCTTGCGAAGCCGAGCCCGGCGCCGGCTGCGCTCGCCACTCCGCGCGAGCGTTTGGTTTCGGTGCTGCGTTCGATTCCGCGGCCTCCGCCTGTGCTCGACGCGTTGCCTGCGGAGGCGCAGAAACGCCTGCAAACGCGCTTGGCTGGGCTAGATGCTGAGCGCAAGCTGTCGGTGCACAGCGACGACAGCGCACTGGTGGAAAGCTTGCCGCTCCTGCATCTGGTCTCTGGCGGGACATCACCGCGTGCGTTGTATGCGTTGGCCACGACGTCGGTCGCCAGCGAAGAGCTGATGGGCCTGGGGCTCGAGTCCGAGCCGGCTAGTTCGGCGCCGGAGGCGTTAAGCGTCACCGTTACGCGTGAGTTGGCTGAACGCGCGGCGTTGAATTTTCTTCGCGATCGCGCAGCCGACGCCGCGACTCCAGGCAAAGGCAGTGCGCTCGTGTGCCGGCTGGTCGCGCGCGCCGCGCAAGCCGTGGGCCGGCGGGATGTGCTGCTCCTGGCGCGCGAGCTGCTCGCGGAGACCGAGCCGAACGCTGACAATCGTCAGGAATTTGCCGAGGAATTGGCTCGAAATGGCGACCCCGAGCGCGCCGCGCGCGTGCTCGGGGAGCTCCGCAACGACAAAACGCATCCGCTTCGCGAAGGCGCGCTGCCGCGCGCAGAGCGGCTGCTCGAAAGCGCTCGGGTCGCCACAGCGCCGGCAGCCGCGGGCGCGGATAGCAACGGGCGGTTGGCGCGCGCGCGCGCCTGGTTGCGCCTCGGCCGAGTTTCGGAGGCGCGCGCGGTGCTGGTGCCAGATCTAGCGATAGCAAACACGCGGCTCGACCTGGCTGCAGCGGTGGCGGAGACGCGTACGGACAATCCCTCGTGCCCAGGTCTACCTCCGGACGTCGGTGGCGCGCGCTTGTGCGCCTTGGCTTTCGAATCCAATCGCCAATTTCTGGAAGGGCGGACGTTGCTCGAAGCCGCTTGGCAGCGCGGTGCCGGTCGCGACGACGAAGCGATCGAAGTCTATGTGGCGCTCGACCAGGTGCTGCCCTGGCTGTATGAGACAGCCGGCTACCTCGCCCGCGGCCCGCTGAGCCCCGAACAAAGCGCGGCGCGCGTGGTGGCGCTTCGCGCGAAGATCGCGGAAATTGCCACCGTAGCGCCTTGGCTTCAGGGGCTGTCGCTGTTCTTGGAGACTGTGCACAGCGGTGCTCCTGCGGCTTCGGGTTTGCTGGCGGATGCGGAAGCGAAGACGCTCGCGGCACGTGCGCTGTCGCTTGCCAATGACTCGAATCGCTTTGCTCAATCGGGCGTGCTCGCCGTCGCGGCGACGCTTTCGCATCAGCAAGACATCTCGAGCTTGATCGACGCGTTGCCTCCGGAGGAAATCGTACCGGCCTTGCACGTGCCGCGTGCCGCTCTGGAAGCCTGGGCCGCGGTCGCTGCGGGGGCGCGGCCGCGGATGGACGCCGCGCGCACGGAGCTTGCGGCGGTCATGGCGTCGGCGCAGGGCGGGTCCTTGGAACGCGCGCGGCTAGTGCTCACGGTGAGTGAAGCGGACGCCGTGTTCGATCCGTCTCAACGTTCGTATCAGCTGCTGTCGCGCGTTGCTGGGCAATTGCTGAGTGACAACATTCCGCCGGACCTCGCGCTGCGCGCCGTGCTGGATGTATCTGGCGCGCTTGCGCACGGCGAGCGTTTCGATCAAGCGCAAAGAATCCTGGCCGGCGCTGCGAGCGCAGAATTACCCCCGGATTTGGACCGCGCGCAGGACCTCTTGCAGCTGATTCGCGGCTACAAGTTGGTGCTCGCTCTGCGCGGGGCAAGTCCGGAGGCATTGCCCCAAGCACGCACGGATTTCGCCGCGCTTGCGTCCGCCGCAAAAGGTGAAACCGCCCGCGTTTGGTTCGAGATTTGGAGTCGCGAGCTCGAAGCCATGCAAGCCGACGTCAAATGCGCAAGGAAAAAGACCGGCGTGTGTCGCGAGGCCGAAGCCCTGCGCCGCGACGTTCGGCGCAACCTAGACACGCGCCTCGGTGCGGCAGCCAGCGCCGTACTGATGCACGGAGCCTTACCGAGTCGCTCGTTCGACGCAGGCTTTCGTTTCTCCGTCGAGAGCGGCCTGGAACCGCTGATTCGCTTCGACCCGAGCTTCTTAGCGGTGGGGCTGCCCAGGTTCTCGGCTCAGTAGCCAGCTCGGTCACTCTTTCAGCTCGTCGACCCACTTCAAGCTCTCGCTCAGGTTGAGCTGCTCTCGCTCGAGCGTTTGCTTTTGGGCATTGGCTTCGACGACCACCTCGGGCGGCGCGTTCTTCAGAAAATTGGCATTGGTGAGCCGCTTTTCCATGATTTCCAGGTCCTTTTGGATCTTCTTGAGCTTGCGTTCGACGCGCTCTTTCTCTTTTGCGGGGTCGACCAGGCCGCGCAGATTCACGAGCACGTCCACCTCTCCGGCGACGGTCAGCACGGCACCTTTGGGGCGCTCGCCGCCGGCGTCGACCACTGCCGGCGCGCCTTCCGTGCGCACCAAGAAGGTGACGAAGCGGGTTTGTTCCTCGAGCAACGCGCGCAACGTCGGATCGCGCGAGCGAAGCTCGAGCTTAACGCCGTCACTCGGCGCAATCTCATGCTCACTGCGCACGGTGCGCGCGGCACCGATGACCGCCATCAGCGCGGTCATATCGCGCTCGGCATCCAGGTCGACGCGGCCGTCGGCGGCGGTCGGGTAGGGCGACAGCGCGATCGACACCGGACGCGAAGCGGGGCGCGGGATGCGTTGCCACAGGTCCTCGGTGATGAACGGCGCGTACGGGTGAAGGCCGCGCAGCGCGGCTTCTAGGGCATGCGCCAAGACTTGGCGCGTTTCGGCCTTTTCTGGCTCGGTGCCGTGTAAAAACACGGGCTTCGTCATCTCCACGAACCAAGCGCAGAATTCGTCCCAGAAGAAGTGGTACAGCGCGCTGGAGCCGTCGTCGAGGCGGTAATTATCGATGCCTTGTGTGCTGGCGGTCACAGCGTGCGCGAGGCGCGACAAGATCCAGCGGTTGACGAGCAGCTTCGGTGTCGGGGTCACGCCGTCGTTCGTGACGCTCTGGCCCTCGAGATAGGTGAGCGAGAAGCGCGTGGCGTTGTAAATCTTGTTGCAGAATTTGCGGTAGCCGTCGACGCGGGCGGGGGAGAGCGCGATGCGCTTGGCCTGCGGTGAGTAGCTGCACAGGGTGAAACGCAGGGCGTCTGCGCCGCTGGCAGAGAAGCCCTTGCCCATTTGCGCGGACGACGGATACGCCTTGCGAAACTTGGCCAGCGCTTCGTCGACCGGTGCATCTGGCATCGTCTTTTTCACGATGGCAGAGAAATCCGCGCCGTAGATCAGGTCCACCGGATCCAACGTGTTCCCCTTCAATTTACCCATTTTGTCGCCGGTTTCATCGACGACCATGCCGTGCAGGAGCACCCGGCGAAAGGGCACATCGCCCATGAAATGGAGGCCCATCATCATCATGCGCGCCACCCAAAAAAACAGGATGTCGTAGCCCGTTTCCAAGTCGCTGGTTGGGTAGAAGCGCTCGAGCTCTGGAGTCTTGTTCGGCCAACCCAAGGTCGAGAACGGCCACAGCCCGCTCGAGAACCAAGTGTCGAGGACATCGGGGTCCTGCGTCAGGTTCGACTTTTTACATTTCTCGCAAACGCCCGGCTGTTCTTCGCGCGTAACGGTGATGTGCCCGCAGTCCCCGCAATGAAACGCCGGGATCTGATGCCCCCACCACAGCTGACGCGAGATGCACCAGTCCTGAATGTTGGTCAGGAAGTGTTCGTACGTCTTCTCCCATTCCGCGGGAATGATTTCGGTGCGCTTTTCGCGCACGGCGGCTAGAGCCGGCTCGGCGAGCGGCTTCATGTCGACGAACCACTGCGTGGAGATGATCGGCTCCACCACGGTGTTCGAGCGCGTGCAGCGCGGCAGCTGCAATTTGTGTGCTTTTGCGGCGCGTTCCAGGCCCGCTTCCGCGATTGCCTTCTTCACGGCGGTACGCGCTTGCTTGACGCTCTGGCCCTGAAATTGCGCGCCCTGCTCGTTGAGCGTGCCGTCCAGGTTCAGGATGTTGATCTCTTCGAGCTTGTGACGCTTGCCCGTCGCGAAATCGTTGAAGTCGTGGCCAGGCGTTACCTTCACTGCGCCCGTGCCAAAGGCCATGTCCACCAAGATGGCATCGGTGATGATCGGGATCTCTCGATCTACGAAGGGGTGCTTCAGCTTCTTGCCGTGCAGGTGCGTGTAACGCGGGTCGTCGGGGTGCACGGCGACCGCGGTATCGCCCAGCATGGTCTCGGGGCGCGTCGTAGCGACCACAAGCTCGCTCGCGCCAGCAGCAGGGTCGGCGTCGATCACCGGGTAGGCGAACTCATACAGCTCGCCGTTGGCTTCTTCGTTCTCGACCTCGACGTCGCTGAGCGCGGTGCGGCAGCTGGTGCACCAATTGATCAAGCGCGTAGCGCGGTAGATCAGGCCCTCTCCATGTAGGCGCACGAACGCTTCGCGCACCGCCACCTGCAGCTCCGGATCCATCGTGAACTTGGAGCGCTTCCAGTCGCACGATGCGCCCAGTACCTTCATCTGTTCGGCGATGCGCCCGCCGCTCTCTGCTTTCCACTCCCAGACTCGCTCGACGAATTTCGCGCGCCCGAGATCGTGGCGCGATTTCCCCTCGCGCGCGAGCTGGCGCTCGACGACCAGTTGCGTGGCGATGCCGGCGTGATCGATACCCGGCTGCCAGAGCGTGTTTCTGCCCTGCATTCGCTTGTGCCGAATCAACACGTCCTCGATCGTGTCTCCCAGCGCGTGGCCCATGTGCAACGAGCCGGTTACGTTCGGCGGCGGCAGGGTGATCGTGTACGGCTCACGCTTGTCTCCAGGCGCGACGCTCGCCTCGAAAACGCCGTTGTCGAGCCAAAACTTGTACCACTTCGGCTCGACCTCAGCCGGTTGATACCCGGTAGACAGCTCGCTCTTGTCCTCACTCTTCGCGTCGCTCATGGCGGCCGGAACTTAGCAGAAAAAGCGCAGAGTACAGGCCGGGTCTAGGTCCCCTCCGCTTCTCTCTCTCCTCTTCGTCTCCGGTGCGCGCGAAGCGCCGCACGCCTCGCGCCCCAGCGCGCGCCAAGCATCTCAGCCGCATGCCCGGAACCACAACGAGCCCAGAAGTCTTGGAAGGCCAGATCGCGATCTGCGAATGAGTGGAGACCCACGAGAGCCGGCAAGACCGGCGCCTGCTTTCTCTCGGGTCGCGTCAGATGCCAGGCGCCCCATGCAGCGCCCCACAAAAAAGACCTCTCTCGCGCGCGCTAACCCTTACTCCACGCGCTCGCAGACCGATACGTAGCCAGCGCTTGGCGAACCACCTCCAAAGACCTCTCCCGACCATACATGCCTTCGACCACGCTCATCTTGTGCTCGAGGGCCTTATAGTCCTCGAAGAAGCGTTGGATTTCCGTCGTTATGTGCGACGGCAGCTCGTGCACGTCGTGGAGATGGGAGAAAGCGGGGTCGTCGACAGCGACAGCGACAATCTTGTCGTCGATACCTTTGTCGTCGGTCATCGAGAAACCGCCGATGGGGCGAGCGCGGACGATGGTCAGAGGCACCACTGGTTCTTGCATTAGAACCAGAATGTCGAGGGGGTCGCCGTCGTCTGCATGCGATTGCGGAACGAAGCCGTAGTTCGCCGGGTAGTGGACGGACGAATACAGCACACGATCGAGCATGAGCAGCCCGGTCCGTTTGTCGAGCTCGTACTTGAGCTTCGAGCCTCGCGGGATCTCGATCACAGCGGGGATGAAGTCTTCGAGACTTTCAGGCACTAAGATATCGTGAAGTGGATGCACGGGGCGGAAGGTATCATCGTCCGACGCCGGCGCTAGCCTCCGTTTGCGCTCGTTTATGTGCATTCAGCGGCGCTCGGCGCCCGGGTTTCGCGCTTCGAAACAAACAGCCCGGCGTCGCCCTGGCCCGAAGAGCCCTTCACAGCGAGCGTAGCGAGCACCGACACCCCCTGAGGCTAGCGCTCGGCGAATGACCGCTTTCGGTCTGACGTGGCACACTGCCTATGCTTCGTGGCACTAGAGCGACCCAGGCCCTGCGCTTGGCTCGGTAAACGCGAGGGTTTCACGCCCATTGCAAGGCTTCGCAGCGGGCACCATGATGGGGGAATGACACAAAGCGCGTCGTATCAAGCCCCCTTCGGACCCAATGGCGAGGGCAGCATTGACGCAGAGGTCGCCCGCAAGCTGCTCACCATCGCGCTCAGCCGCGGCGGCGAATACGCGGACCTGTTCTTCGAATATCGCGCGGGCGGTGGCATCAGCTTTGAAGAGGGCATTACGCGCAGCGCCTCGCGAGGCGTCAGCATGGGGCTCGGCGTGCGCGTGCAAAAGGGCGACGCCACAGGCTACGCGCACGTCGAGGACCTGAGCTGGGACGCCATGAAGCGGGCAGCGGAGACCGCGGCGCGCATTGCTCAAGGTGGCAAGACCATCGCTCCCCTGAAGATCGAGCGGATGTCGCTGCCCTCTCGCTATGAGCTGGACCGCCCGTCGATTGACGTGCCCGGAGTCGACAAGCGCTCGCTGCTCGAGCGAGCCAGTCGCGCGGCCCTGGCTCACGACTCACGGATCATCAAGGCCGAGGCCTCGTTCGCCGAAGAAGTGCGCGAAATCCTGATCGCGACCAGCGATGGCCGCATGGTTCACGACGTTCAGCCGCTGATGCGTTTCGGGGTGCGCGCGGTTGCCGAGCACGACGGCCGCCGAGAGTCCGGCCGCAGCGGCGGCGGAGGGCGCATGACCCTCGGCTACTTCGACGGCTTCTCCCCGGAGTGGCACGCCGAACAGGCCGCCAAACAGGCCCTCGTTCTGCTTGACGCCCGCGCCGCCCCTGCCGGTCAGATGGAAGTCATCTTGGCGCCTGGCGACAGCGGAATTCTGCTCCACGAGGCCGTGGGCCATGGGCTAGAGGCCGACTTCAACCGCAAGGGCACCAGCAACTACACCGGCCAGGTTGGCAAATCCGTCGCCAGTGATTTGTGCACGGTGGTCGACGACCCGACGTTTCTGCAAAGCCGGGGGTCAATCAACGTTGACGACGAAGGAATCGAACCCAGGAAGAGTGTTCTGATCGAAAACGGAGTGCTCCGTGGCTACCTTCAGGACCGTCTCTCCGCCAAACATTTCGGGGTAGGTTTCACAGGCAACGGGCGGCGCGAAAGCTTCGCCTGTGCGCCCATGCCACGCATGACCAACACCGTGTTGTTGGCCGGTCCGCACGACCCGGAAGAGATGCTTAAGAGCGTAAAACGCGGCATTTATGCGAAAACGTTTGGCGGTGGCCAAGTCGACATCTCGAACGGGGATTTCGTTTTCTCGCTCACTGAGAGCTACCTGGTCGAGGACGGAAAACTAACTGCGCCTCTCAAGGGCGTGAATCTAATTGGCAACGGTCCGGAAACATTGCGTGATGTATCGATGCTAGGTAATGACGTGGCCGTCTCCGATGGAATATGGACCTGTGGCAAGGATGGCCAGAGTGTTCCCGTCGGCGTGGGCTGCCCAACCATCAAGATTGCGCGGATAACCGTTGGTGGCACCGAAATCTCCTGAATTTGCCCCTAGTCGAGCGAAAAGCTTCGTGGCGGTCATCGGGCACGGCCCGATGCTCGAAAGGGAGGAGGGCGCGTCGTCGACGCTGAGGCAACTCGGCGCGACAGTGCGAACCCTCGACCTTTGGGACGATCCCGTCGAACTCATCGGTGACGATGACGACGAGCTCGAAATCCGTCCACGGGCACTGGTGTTCGAGGCGTTGGACCGCCCCGACTTAGCCGTGGCGGCGCTTCGCGCCGTCCGCAAGGAGCCCTACTTCGACAATGTCGGCGCGCTGATCGCGGTCACCGTCGGACAGATCGCGCGAATCGATCCGTCCAGCGGCTTCGACGACTTCTGCCTACACCCCTATGTTCCGGAGGAGCTCTACGGGCGCATCCGCGCTCTGGAGTGGCGCCGGAGCGAGTTTGCGACCGAGGAGCGACACAAGGTCGCAGGCATCGTCGTCGACAAGGCTGGCCACGAAGTCTACGTGGACGGTCGTCCCATCTCACTCACGGCCAAGGAGTTCGCGCTGCTCGCGTACTTGTGCGAGCGTCGTGGCAAGGTGCTGTCACGCGAGCACCTCTTGGCCCGCGTGTGGGGCAACCGTTACGAAGGCGGTCCGCGCACCGTCGACATTCACGTGCGTCGGCTGCGCGCCAAGCTCGGCGACGCGCTACCGCTCGAGACGCTGCGCGGCTCGGGCTACAAGCTGCGAGCCCCGGACACCGAAGAACATAAGGGCCGCGGCGGCAACGGCGAGCGTCCGGATCGACCGGAGCGCGCCGAAAGCGAAGAGCAAGCCGAAGAGGAAGCCGGCTGAGGCGCGTGCCCGGACGGTGGGTCTTGTTTTTTCCGGTCTGGCCGAAGACCATGAGCGCTTCGGCCTCCTCGGGAGCAACGTAGTCGTCGGCCCATGGCACCTGCAGCAGTAATTTCAAAAGCTCGAAGGCAAACTGAGCGTCCGTGCCGAGCAGCGGCGTCGACATCGACCTAAGCTATCGAGGTAGGGAGCGCGATTAAGCTCGCCGAGGCGGGGACAGACTGTCTTTTCCGGCTGTTTTCTGGGGCTTGTGAGCCGGCCTTTGCAGGGCCCGGACACGTCTGTTACTCGGAGCCGGCCATGCCTCGCCTCACCGCTCGCGCAAACCCCGATTGGCTCGTGGTGTCGGTGGGCTGTCCGTGTGGCATCGGTCCGGAGGTGTCGGTCCGCGCGGCGGCAAAGCTTTCCGGCACGGTGCTTGTTGGCGACTTCGACATGCTGCGTGAGGCCGCCGAGCTGGTCCGTGTTCCGCAGAGGCGCCTGCTCAAGTTCGAGGGTGAGGTTCGCGACCCTCGCGCCATTTACGTACACAGTGTCGGGCCGAAGCTTTCGAGGCGCGATCGCCAGCCGGGCAAGCCCAACAGAGCCTCGGGCGCGGCTCAGCTGGCGTACATCAACGAAGCTTATCGGCTAACCAAAGGCGGCCCGCGCCGCGCGCTGGTGACGGGCCCGGTGAGCAAAGCGGCGATTGCGCACTCCGGGGTGCCCGGCTCCGAACACTTCCTCGGCCACACCGAATGGCTGCGCGAGTTGGATCACGCGGCATTGAGCGTGATGTGCTTCGCGGCGGGGCCATTGGTCTCTAGCTTAGTCACCACGCATTTGCCGATCGCGAATGTGCCCAAGGCGCTGACGCCGAATGCGGTGCGCGACGCAACGGTTCAGCTGGCTGAGCTGCTGCTGGCGCTCGGCAAGAAGCGGCCGACCGTCGCCGTGTGCTCGCTCAACCCTCACGCGGGCGAGAGCGAGCTTTTGGGGCAAGAAGAGCGGCGCGCCATCGTTCCCGGTATGCGCGCGGCTGCGCGGCGCCTCGGACGGCGCGCGAAGCTGCTTGGGCCGCTCGGCGCGGAGACCGCGTTTCGCAAAGCGGCCGCTGGGGTGTACGAAGGCGTGGTCGCGATGTACCACGATCAAGCCACGATTCCGATGAAGCTCGTCGCCTTCGGCGATGCCGTCAACGTGACGATGGGCTTGTCGATCGTGCGCACCAGCGTCGATCACGGAACCGCGTACGACATCGCTTGGCAGGGCATCGCCGACGCAGAGGGCATGCGCTCGGCGCTCGAGCTTGGACGCCGCCTCCTTTCGAGCCGCTGATGGCGTTCACGGATGCAGAGCTCGCGTTCTGCTTTCACCGGCGAGCACGACGAGCGCTGCTCGCGGCGCTCGAGCTGCTCAATGCAGACGGGGCCGTGCCGAACAGGCACAGGAGCGAGCTGCAAGCCGAAGCGCTTCACGAGTCGCTCACGGTCGCGGTGTTGCGCTTCGTCGTGTTGTTGCTGGGCCGTGCTCGGGGCCTGTTTGGCCGGCAACAGGATTTCGAGCATGGCCTTTTGTTTGGACGGCTCGCGCCCGCGCTCGACGTCCAACCGACGCTCGCGGACGGCCGTTTGGCCTGGGTTTTCCCGCCGCCTTTGCAGGCCGCGGAGGGCATCTTTCGGGCCGAGTTGGAGACCGGGCTCGCTGTTGATGGTGTGGATTTCGCCGCTTGCCCCGCTGAGCTGGTCGGCAACTTATACGAGCTCTTGTTGGGCGAAACGATACGTCGCAATGAGCTCGGTGACTTCGAGCTCGCGTCGGCGACGAAGCGCAAACTGACGGGCACTTTCTTCACGCCCCGTGCATTGACTGAGGTCGTGGTTGCTCGCGCGCTCGAGCCGCTCGAACGGCGCATCCGCGATTCGTCGCATCGCGCGCACGACTTCGTGAGTGACTTTCGAGTCTGCGATCCAGCCGTGGGTGGCGGCGCGTTTCTGCTCGAGGTCGCGCGAGCGCTGGCGGCGCGACCCGGCTTGTCAGCGACGAGCGCCCGGCGACGCTCACTCGTTACCGGAGTCCTGTATGGGGTCGACATCAACCCGGTTGCGGTTGCGGTCGCGGAGGCGGCGTTCTGTCTGTTCGTGGTCGATCCGAGCCTGCCGCTCGAACAAGCAGGCAAGAACTTGCGCGTTGGAGACGCTTTGGTCGGAGCGCCGTACGCCGCCTCCGCCAGCCCGAGGAAGGCGTTGCCGCGCGCCGGTGAGCAGGAAAAACTCTTGGATTTCCCTCGAGAGTTCCCAGAGGTCTTCGAGCGCGGTGGCTTCGATTTAGTGATTGGTAACCCGCCCTGGGTCGCCTACGCCGGGCGAGCCGCAAAGCCGCTCGCGCCCGCTCGCAAGGCCTATTTGGTCGCGCATTATACAACCCTCAAGGGTTATCCGACGCTGCACGGCCTATTCGTCGAGCGCGCTCTGCGCATCGCGCCGCAGGGCACGGTCGCGCTGGTCGTGCCGAGCCCGATTGCGGATCTGGACGGTTATCGCGCGGTGCGTCGCGCTGTCCGCGCGAGTCACACGCCTTGCGAACCGATGCTGGAGTTCGGTCAGGACGCTTTTCTCTCGGTCACCCAGCCTTGCTTTGCGCTGATCGCGGAGGCCACTACGGGTAGCGCGGCGTCGGACGCCGTGGCCGACGCGCCGTTTCGACTCGCGGAGCGGCAGCGCGCAGGCGCTGAAGCCGCGCTGGTCAACCCGCCCGAGGCCTTGCTGGAGATCGGAAGATTGCCGCCCTTTCCGCGTGAGTCGTTCGGCGAAATGGGTTTTCAGACGACCAGCAATGTGACCCAGACGCTGCTCTTGCGGTCTGCCGTGCCGGATGCGCGCCACGTCTATCCGCTGCTGGAGGGACGCGACGTACGCGAGTTCTCGCAAGGACAGCCGCGCCTGTTTCTCTCGCCTGACCGAGAAGCCTTGGAGAAGGCGCGTTGCCGTCTACGCGACAGCGCCGACTACGGTCGAGTCAGCTTCGTCATTCGCCAAACTGCGCGCTACCCGATCGCCGCGCTGCACGGCGGCTTGCCGTTTCGCAATTCATTGCTGGCTGGCTTCGAGGTCGACGGGCTGCCTGCGGATTTGATGGTTGGGCTGCTGAACAGCTCCCTGTACCGAGCGCTGCACTTGGCATCGCGTCGCGACGCTCGCCAGGCAGTCTTTCCGCAGGTCAAGATTTCGCATTTGCGTGCGTTGCCCCAGCCGCCGCAAGATTCGATGCTGCACGCCGAGATCTCCGCGCTCGCCCTGGAACTGACGCGTGCCGGGGTCAGCAACAGTTTAGCCGAGCGGCTCGACGCGGCCGTATTTCGGCTCTTTGCCCTACAATCCAGTGTAGCGCGCGAGATTGTCGAATTCTTGGCGGCGCACGGCGCGCGGCGGCCTTGATTGACCGGTCTAGCGCTGCGGCTAGAGTACGCGTGCCCAATGAATACCGAGACGCTCCGCGTGGCGGCCGTTCAGCTTCAGAGCCAAGACGACGTCGGGCAGAACCTGGACGAGTGCCGCAAGCTCGTTAGTGCGGCCCGCGAAGACCACGCGAAGCTCGTCGTTTTGCCGGAGAATTTTAGTTATTTTGGCGACAACGACGGCAAGCAGGCAATCGCCGAAGGGAGCGCGGACCCGAGCGCCCCAATTCGAGCCGCTCTGTCGGACATGGCGCGCGCCTCCGAGGTTTACTTGGTGGCGGGTGGCTATCCGGAGGCGTCCTCCGACCGCACGCGCCCGTTCAACACAGCGCTCGTCTTCGGCCCGGACGGCGCGCTGATCGACTCGTATCGAAAAATCCACCTGTTCGACGTAGCGCTTCAAGACGGCACCAGCTTGTCTGAGTCCTCCGGGACCACGGGCGGCGCGGTTGATTCGTTAGTTTGCTTCGACATTGGTGGCTTTCGCGTCGGTTTGTCGATTTGCTACGATCTGCGCTTTCCGGAGTTGTATCGAGCGCTGGTCGCTCAGGGCGCCAACGTGCTCTTGGTGCCCGCGGCGTTCACGCTCCACACCGGCAAGGACCACTGGCATCCGTTGTTGCGCGCGCGCGCCATCGAATCACAAGCGTACGTGATCGCGGCCGCGCAGTGGGGCAAGCATCCGCTCGGGCGCACGACCTACGGGCACTCGATGGTTGTCGACCCTTGGGGAACGGTCGTCGCGGAGGCTTCCGATCAGGTTGGGTTCGTCACTGCGACCCTCGAGCTAGCCTATTTGCAGCGCGTTCGCGCCGCGATCCCCTGCCTGCAGAATCGTCGCATGGCGTAGGGCCGTGCGGGCCTCAGGCGAGCGGCGCTACACGCACCGTCGGACTCTGATGCGCACTCGAATCATTTTGGTACTGGCGATCGTCTGCGTGTTTGGCCCAGGATTCGTGGCATTTTCATTCGTTCGAGTTCGGATACTCGTCTCGAGGCTCGCGTCAGCCGTGGCCGTGTTCGGCGACCAAGTGACCCATGATGAACCGAATCAAGCGCCGCTGAGCGCGCAATGGCGTAAAGGTGTGATCGGTCCCGGGCCAGACCTCCATTCGGAAGCCTTTTACGATTTTCATCGCCGCCGCGTCCTTACCGAGATGCTCCTCGATGACATCGCGGGAGCCGTCCTCCGAGCCCAGCACGAGCAGCGAGGACGTGCCGCGGGCACACAGCTGCCGGAACCCGCGTTCGATGTCGGTTGCCTCCGCGATACCGCCTGAAAATCGCGCGAGCAAGGACCTGACCTCGAAAGTCGTGCGCCGGCCGATACGGCGGGTTAGCTCAGCCGTGATCTTGGCGACGCCGACTTCCCCCCGGACGATTCGCTTCCAGGTTTCGACCTTGAACAGACGACGCTTGTATTGCTCCGTCGTACCGAAGCTTTTTCGCATCCGCACTTCGAGCGAATCGCCGTCTGTCCAGTGGAAGGTGAGGGGATTGATTAGCACCACGCCCGCCACCCGCGGATCGGCGATGGCCGTGTGGTACGCGACATAGGCGCCGGAGCAGAGGCCCATCAGTACGACTCTGCTCACGCCGCGCTCCTTCAGAAAATCGACCGCTGAGCGCGCCTCGGCCATGGAGCGGCCCGCGTAGACGTCGTTCTCCTTGGCGAGATCGTTTACGCGGCTGTCGCCGATGCCTGAAAAATCCATACGCAGTACTCGGAAGCCCTCGGCTGCCCAGGCGCGCGCCATGTTCACGTACATGCGATTGCTGCCGATGTGGTGATTGGCGCCGATGTTGAGCAGGATCACGGCGGTCTTCGTGTGCTCGTTCGGGCTTACGGGCCCGGTCAGGATGCCGAACTTGCCGGTAATGTCGACGACCTGTTCCTGAGTCCTCGTGTCTGTGACAGCCGTGGTTGCGAAGGAGACGGGTGCGCTTGGGCTGGTCGAGCTCGGGTCGCCAGCTTCACGGTCCGCCGGGTAGGCTCGCTCGAGCCAATCAGCGATCGCGTCGAATATTTGGATGGGGACGACGGCCTTGAACGGGTCTTCGGGATTGCTTGCGGCGTAGCCGGGCGTGATGTTGTGCTCGGCGTTCACGCCTAGATCTCGCAGGTGGGCCACGAGCTCGAGCTCACCGCCTGGAAGGTCGTCCCGCGCGACCACGAGTGCGTTGCGCGCTGGCGCCCTCATGAGCTTGCTCAGATACAGGCCGCTGAGCTCAGTGCGTGTCGCGTCGTCCAACAAGAAGCCGGCAATGCCCTTGTCGGGCTCGATGCCGTCCGACGGCGGCAATAGGCTGTCTTTGATGGCTTGCATCGCGCGGACCTCGCGTAGCCATGCTTTGCCGTTGCGAGGTGGGGCGAGCAGAACGAGGCCGGAAACCGGAGCCCGCCCGGCCTGCGTCGCGGCAAGTAAGGCGCCGACGCGGGTTCCGATCAGCACCACTTGGCTCATCTCGCTCCGCCGCGACACTTCGTCGACCGCTGTTTGAATACTGGCAAGCCAGTTCTCGACTCGGTTGCCGTCGTCATCACTGCCGGCCGAGTCCCCCGTCCCGTCGTAGTCAAAGCGCAGCGTGGCGAAGCCCTTGGTGGACAGGTGCTGGGCAAGCCGGCGGTAGGTTCGATGCAGAACTAGCGACTCGTGCCCGACCGCGTTGCACAGCACCACGGCCGCACGAACCGGAGCCACTGGCTGGTGATACCAACCAAACAGGGGACGCTCCGGCGCACCAAACCAAAACGCCGTCGCGAGCGGCGCTGCAACCGCACTCTGCGAGTCGGCGCGCTGCCCGTCTCGAAAGCGGGAACCCCGGCCCCGGCTGCTGTTCGGGTCCTGGTCTTTCGAGGCACCGCCTCGGCCCACGGACGCTGGCATCGAAGACTTTGCGGAAATCGCGCTCTTCGCTTCTGGAAACGGCGCCTCGGACCTGTTCACGGAATCAGGCTGCTTCAACGGCACCTGCGCGCTCCCTTGAATTGGTTCCACCGGGCCGACTCTGCCTCGAAATTTTAGGTCGAGCCAGGCCGAGAGTATATCCTGCCGTTCCGCTGGCGCATGCCACGAGCACTGAGTATTTCGTGCCTCCCCCGCACCGCAGAGCCCTCAGAGTAACCACCGATGAGCACGGCCCGCTGGTAGTGCTCCTGCATGGCTTTGCTGGTGCGCCTGAGGACTTGGAGCCGTTCGCGCGATCGATAGGGGTGGCCGCGCGCTTCGTGTTTCCGGAGGGGTTTGCCGATCTGAGGCCATTTGGCCTGCCTGGGCGGGGCTGGTGGCCTTCGGACGGGGTCGGTCGGGCCGCGGCGATTGCCGGCGGGACGGCGCGCGATCTATCGGAGTACGAGCCCGATGGGCTGCAGCAGGCCCACCTGGAGATGAGCGCGCTGCTCGACGAGTTGTGCCGGGAATCTCCACAGGCTCCGCTGATTCTCGGTGGGTTCTCGCAGGGCGCGATGCTGGCGTTCGACATCGCGCTTCGCAGCGCGCGGCCGATCACGGCATTAGTACAAATGTCGGGCGCGCGTATTGCGCGGAACTTCTGGGACCCTCGGCTCGAGGCGCGTGCGGGGATGCGCGTGTTCATCAGCCACGGCCGCTCTGATCCGGACTTGGCTTTTTCGGCGACCGAGAGCTTCGAACGCGACCTGCGCGCCGCGCGTTGGTTGGTCGACTTTTGTCCGTTCGACGGCGGACACGAAGTGCCGCTCGTCGCACTGCGTGCACTGAAGCGATTCTTGCGTCGCTTTGAGGCCGAGCAGGCATCATGAGACGCTCACGGCGCGCGCCTTAACGGTGATGCGCGTGGGCGCCCGGGCGTTGAGCGGGGAGGCGTAGCCGCGCGGGGTCGCCCCGTTGGATCGAGCGTGCAGCAATACGGTGCGCTCCGAGCCCGCAGGGACGTCGAAATACGAGTCTTCCGTCTCGAAGCCTATGACCTCCAGCGCGACGGCTTGGGCGAAGCGAGCGCTCTGTACGCGCAGGCGCCACTCGTCGCCGCACACGTGCTCGAGCGTGGCTTCCAGCCCGAGATCGTCGGCCCGCTCGGGGGAAAGGCCGCCCGGGTGGTAGCTGGCCTGCGAGACCAGCGCGCCGCTCTGCGCGTCCCGAAGTGTCACGATGGCCACGTCGTATTGGCGCGGCCCGAAGCGGTATGCCTGGGTTAGGTCGATGAAGTGCTCGAAGAGCGTCCCGGCAGCGAGCCCCAGCGCGCCGTGCGCTGCGATTTCTACGCGCGCGTTGCCTGTCGCGACGCGCACTGAGCCGTTGCGGATCAACTGCAGCTCGAGGTCTGCGGCCAGCGGTTCTGCGCGGTCGTTGACGGCATTGATGGTCAGGCCATTCAAGCCTTCGTCCGAGAGGAAGACGGCTTGTACCTGCATGGCGCGTTTGACGAAATAGTACGCCGCCTTGGGCAGACCGTGCGCGTCGATCAAGCCCCAGCCCGCCCCCGGCCAGAGATCGCGCAGTAGCCAGATCAGTGCCCCGCGACAATTGGAGGCAGGGCTGCGCCACTCCGCGATGGTGCGCGCCATGACCTCGCCACTCGTGATGCGGCCGAGCGCGAGCGCTCGCTCAGGATCCTCGTAGCGAAGCGCGGTGGGGTCGACGCCGAAGAGCAGCTTGGTGTAGTGGTCGCGCACGTCGTCGAAATCCCAGCCGGGGCCGCTGTCGCGCGGGACACGCGCCTTCCAGCGCGGATTGTGAAATGGCGCGCGCCCGTCGCCGAGCACGCTCTCGATCGTCGAAGCCTCGGGGATATTGGCGAAGCCGAGGCACTCGGGCGTGAACTTCACGTCCGCCCGGCGAGCGTCCTCGAGCGGCCGCAAATAGGCGCCGACGCCGTAGTAGTGGGTCAGGGCGGTGTTGGGCTGGAAGGGCAACGCGCCTCCCGTCGGGGTCGACGTGACATACGGCACATCGCCACGCTGTCTTTCCGCGATGCCGCGCAGCAGCGAATCGAACAGCGAGGACGTCCAGCTATCGCGGGGCAGCCCGAGCATCGCGGCTTGTTGCTCGACTTCGCTATTTCCGCAGAGCACGGCCAAACAGGCGCGAGCGTCGTTGCGCGCGAGGAATTGCTCGGCTTCGCGAGTTACGCTTTGGCAAAAGGCTGCGTCTTCACTCGGGTAGTCTAGATTGGCGAACATGAAGTCCTGCCAGACCAAGATCCCTGCTTGATCGCAGGCCTCGTAGAACGCGTCGGACTCGTAGGTCATCGTGCCGCCGACGCGCAGCATGTTCATGCCCGCCTTGCGCGCTTGTTCTACGGTTTCTAGGGTCCGCGCGTCGTCCGCGAGTGAAACGACGTCTGCCGGCGTCCAGCAGGCACCCCGGCAGCGGATCTCGAGGCCGTTGACGAGCAACGCGAAGCGTCCGTCGGCGGAGTCGCACACGACACTGCGGAAGGCGACAGAGTCCAGGCTGAGCTCGTGGCTTGTTCCGTCCACGACCAACGCGACATGGACCGGGTAGCGCGGCTGCTCGCCGTGACCATTGGGCCACCAGCGCTTGGCGGCGTGAACCTCCAGCTCGGCGGTTAGACTGATGCTGCCCTCTGTCGTCAGGTTGAATGCCGCTACGCTGTCGCCGACGTGTAGCGTCGCGGATTCGAAGCTGCCACCGAGCAAGTCCGCTTCGAGTCGGGCTGTGACCAACGCTCGCTCGCCTTCGACTCGGCTGCGCAGCTCCGCGCTGCGAATGGATATTGCTCGACGACGCACGAGCCGCACGCCTCGCCACGGACCGACCGCTGTGACTGGCGGACTCCAGCCCGGGATGCGACCGAGCAGGGTGGTGCGAAACCAACGCAGCTGTTGACGCTCCACGAGGCGAGTCTTGAAGCGGGGTCGCGGTCGCTTGCCTCCGCTTGCGACGTCGAGCGACGCGAAGCGAATATGGAGCTGATTGTCCTCGGCGATCAGTAACGAAACGTCCAGCTCGTGCGCCAAGAACATGTTGTCTGAGCGCAGGATGTGCGTTCCGTTGAGCCACACGTCTGCGAGCGTCGCCAGACCATCGAGCTCGAGCCACAGCGCCTCGCCGGGCGCGCAGGGAGTGCTCGCAAAGCGCGTGCGGTACCACCACTCGCTTTCGTCGAAGTTACGAGTCGCAGTGAAATCCCAAGCCTTCTGGTCGCGGAGCGCGCTCGCTACCGTGCCCGGGCAGAGCCCATGCTGCCAGGCGCAGGCTTCGTCGAGAGCGGTTGGCGAGGCGTGCGTTACGCCGGGCGTGAGCTCGGTAAGCTGCCAGCCACTGCTGAGCGGCTCGATTCCGTAATTGGTAGCGGCACGGATTCGGGCCATCGTCGCCGTCCTACGCGATCGCGTCGAGCGTCGCCATGGCCGTGTCCCAGTGCTGGGCCATTTCCTCGAAAGCGGGCTGAAAATCGACCGGCTTCTTGGAATTGGCTGCGCGTGCGCCTTTGAGGATCATCGCCTTCGAGCCGTTCGAGATCTCGTCGAAAGAGCGAGCTGCTGCCTCGTAGCCTTTGGGCGCCCGCTCTTCCAACCAACGAAGGTATGCGGCGCTGAGCTCGTAGCCCGAGCCGCACTGACGCGTCGTGGCGAACGCGAACGCATGATAAAAATTGATGCCGCGCGAGCGGATGTGCTCGAGCTCTTGCGCGAAGTGTTGTCCGAAACGGCGGATCGGGTTGGTTGCGGGTCGCCGCTCTAGCCAAGCCTTGAGCTGGCCTTGCGATAGAGCTGCCAGCTCCGGGTCCGGCAAGCGAACGGCGCGGTCGACTTTCACGAGCTCGGCGAAGAGCGGCATGAACGTCGGGTCGGGCGCCGCGTCCAACCGAAACGTTTTGACGAAGTCCTCGCCTTCGAGCTGAAAGTAGCCGGCGTTGTGGAAGTAGCCGAGCTTCTTGCCAAGGACGTCGATCGACTCGATGACGATCGTGCTCTTCGTGTGCTGCGTTCGGTAGTCCGTGCCAGCAGTGTCGGGCAGCCAGAAGGCGTCCGCTTCGGTGAACACGAGACGTCCTTGGCCGACGTGGAATAGCGCGTGCTCGAAGATCGGTTTCCAGACGTTTAGCTCTTGCACGTTCACGCCGTACAGCACGCTCAGGTCGACGTGCGGCGGCTTGTAGAAGGTCCACTGATCGCCATCGAAATCACTGGCAACCGTGAACGCGAGGGCCGCTGTGGGGTCGAGCTTTGCCGCGTGCAGTACCTCGAGCCAGACGTCGACGTAGCAGTTCTTCTCGACCCAGGCTCGTGACTCGGAGTGCAGCGCATGGCGCTGATAGTTCGTGGCGTCGAGCCCGAGAACCGTGCTTCGACTCATGGCCACAGCAGTTCGCGCACCTGCTTCGGCCACTCCGACGGAATGAAGCCGTGTGTGCGAAAGAGGGCCATGACCACGCGCTCCATACCGAAGCCAAGGCATGCGGTCTGCGCGATCGCGCCGTCAGGCGTGTTGATCTCGAAGATCTTTCCGAAGTGCTCTTGGTGGTAGTTGAAGGAGCAGACGGCCGTCGGCTTGTCCTCGGAAATCACCGGGATCAGCACCTCGAACTTGAGCTTTTGCTCGCGTTGGCTGGCCGCGAGCATGCGCCCGCCGCGGCCGAAGAACGGGTCGGCAGCGACGTCCGATTTTGCCCGCAGGCCGAGCGACAAGAGCAGCTCCACACCACGCGCGAGCCACATGTTGCGCCACTCGATCACGGCGTCGGCTGAGCCTACGCGCACGAATTCGCGCACGCGGAAGGCTTGCATGCGCGTCGGCTCCGGCGAAGGCTCGTGCCGAAATACCCAATTTTGCATGTCGACCAGACGACCCTCGAGCGGGACAGTGCCGGTGAAGCTCGGGTACACGGGGTAGCAAGCGGCGGGCGTGAGCACGACGCTGGTCATTTTTTGCAGGTCGTCCCAAGGCTTCTTGTCGTGGATGCGCTCGGTCAGCTCTTTGTGCTGGGCGTCCGTGCCGAAGAACGAGAATACCGTGCCCGCCAATTGCGGAAACGAGTCCAGGTACTCGCTCTTCTCGAACACTTGGCGATCGAGAATCGGTGGAAACGCCATTACCTCGGCGCCGTCGTTCTTGGCCAAGCGCGTCACTAAATCATTGAAGCGCGCTAGCACGTCTTCGAAAACGGCCCCTCTACCGAACGCACCCGGCACACCCACTGGGATGATCAGCTTGTGGCGAACCATCCCGTCATACAGATCCTGAGAGGTAAAATTGATGGCCATGACTTCAATCGTCCTTCAGTACGAGCAACATCGAGGCGTTGGTGGCGTAAATGCGGTCGTTGTTGACCATGAGCGCGGCGGACAGCGCGTCGCGCAGATACAGACCCATCGAGAACTTGGAGTCGTTCTTGTAACCCATGATGCCGCAGATCAGGAGGCAGCGTTGCACGATATCCGCGCAGGTGGTCGAGGTCGAAACCTTGACGTTGTTCATCTTCAACGCGAAGGCGATCGACGAGAGAACCTCGGTGCCCGCGTCGGGCGCGCTCATCAGCTGCTCGCACTCTGCGGCGACGTCATGAACGTTGGCGCGCAGGCTCTGCAGCATACCGGCGACTTCGGCCAAGCGCAGCGCGCTGGGCGGCGTAGTGCCTGGCTTGGCGCGTGCGGCGGCACGCACGAACGCGCGCGCTTTCGAGACCGCGGCCGTGGCGATGCCGAGCCAGCAATTGGCCCAGAGCACGTGTGAGAACGGCACCATGGTGTGCGCCGCGATGTCGGCGAAGCCCTCTTCCATGATCTGATCGACGGAGCCCACCGACTTCAACTTGAAGGGCGGGCTGCACGTGCCGCGCATGCCGAGCGTGTCCCAGACTCCGTTGACCTCCAACGTGTAGTCGGCCTTTCGCACCAGCGTGAGCACCTGATCATTGGCGGGTGCGTCGGCCGAGCGTCGCGAAGTCACCAAGAGCTCGTCGGCGTGCGCGCCGTAGGAGATAGTGGTGGCGTCTTTGTCGAGCTTGAAGCGGTCGCCTTGCCGCTCGACGGCGCACACGCTGTTTCGCATTTCGCCGCCTACACCGGCTTCGGAGGTGACGGAGGCGATCAGGTTCTGCTTCTCGACCAGCTCTGCCAAATACTTGCGGAAAAAGCGGGAGCTGCCCGCGTGACGAACGATGCTGGCCACCTGGATTTGGTGCATCGCGAAGACCATCGCTGTCGACGAGCAATGCTGACCGAGGGCCTCGCACATTTGCGCGAGCTCGATCATGCCGCAGCCGAGGCCGCCGAGCTCCTTGGGAATGAACGCAGCCAGCAGCCGCGCTTCCTTCAGGGCGTCCACCGCTTCACGCGGGAAGCGCGACTCGCGGTCTACGCTTTTCGCGTTGGGGGCGGCGACTTCGAAGCCGACGCGCGCGGCAGCAGCAACGTGACGCGACTCGGTTTGGTTCTTTGCCACGATGGTCGACTCCTTTGGGCTTTCGATCAGGAACCGGAGGTGAGCTCTTCGATAGCGGTGCGGATCGAAGCGAGGCTTTCGAACACGCCTCGCTTCAACATGCGATCCGGGAATTCGATGTCGAACTTGCCTTCGAGCGCGAGCATGACGTTCACGCTCGCGTGAGAGGTAAGGCCGGCCTGATATAGATCAGTGTCGTCTGTGAGAGTGCTCGCGTCGATCGACAGCCGCCCGTGCTCTTTCAGAATGGTTCGAATGTCCTCGATCATTACCGTTCATCCCTTCGTTCAAGGCTGCGAGCCGAGGCGCGCGTGCGAGCTTCGCTGGCTCGTGTCGAGCGTTTGCCCGGCCTGCCTCCGGGCCTATTTCCGGCCCTTCTCGAGGCGCGAATCTAGTCCATAACGACCGCAGTTTTACAAATTTTTAATGGCGCCACGGTCGAGCTCGAGCCCGCTAAAAATCAATCCAGGCGGCGCTGATGATTCGCGCGAGCCGCGCGACCGGCACCAGCGGCTGGCCAGCTCCTGCCCCATTTGAAACGGCGGGCAGGCAGTCAGGAAGCGCGCATTGAGATGACCATCATTCAGCAAGACTTCCAGGTCTCGCCAATACAAGACGATACCGCCGAGCGAATGTTGCAGTTTATAGACGCTCTCCTTGGCCGAGAACACGACCCGCGCGAGCCGCTCGGACGAGCCGTGTTCCGCACAGCGCACAAGCTCACGCTCAGAGCAGACGCGTCGCGCGAAATCCTCACTCACGGGCAGGTCAGTTTCCACGTCGAGTCCGAGGCTCGCACAATCGGCCTCTCGTGCGACTGCCGCAGCACAGAAGCCTGCTGTGTGGCTGATGCTGCCGACGAAGCCGCTGGGCCGGCGAGGCAACCGCGCTTTCCCGCGCAAGATGGGTGCTTCGTCGTACCCGAGCCTACGCAGCGTGGCGCGCGCGCAGACTCGGCCTGCCAGAAATTCGAGCCGCCGTGACGGACTTGCATCCGAGACCAGCGCTTCCTCCTCCGGAAACAGTGCACTTTGCGCGCGCGGGACCGCCATAGGCGGTCGACACCGAATCGTTGAACAGACTTGCTAGTGATGATTCGTGCTCGCTCACAAAATACTCACAATACTAGGGGATCTCGGTGACGTTTCTATAAGTGCGCTCGAAGAGGCGGGCGCGCCAGGCCTACCCGACAGATCCTACTTGCGGCCAGCGCTGACAACTCCGTGCGGTTCCTAGCAACCTTCAGCGCTGGGAATGTTATAGTCCCGGGTCCGCTCCGCTCGCCCCGAGACCCACTTTTTTCGACTCTTCCGCGATGTCCCAAGTACGCCCAGGCGCCCTGATCGCGAGCATCGTTTTCGCGGTTTTTGCGGCGTATGCGTTCCTTGTCCCTGCAACCTATCGGACCAGCGCGCTGGTGGTCGTCGATCAGGCGAGCCCCGCGGGTTCCGCCAACTTACCCGAGCCTCTGGAAGCTGCCCGGCGTCTGAGCGAGGCGATCCTCGATCGCAAAATGCTGGAGCGCTTGTCGCGCGAGCGTGCGGGCTCGTCGGCGTCGGACGCTCAAGCCCAAGCTTCGGCCAACGTTCGCCGGGGCCTCGAAATCGACACCAGCGACGCGCACTCGTTCAGTATCAGTTATCGGGACACGGACGAAGCCCGAGCGCAGAGCGCCTGCAACCAACTAGCAAAGTATGCCGTCGAGATCGCGCCCATCGTGCTGGTCGATCACACTGCCGAGCGCGCGCTGGACCTGAAGCGCCAGGAGCAAACGCAGCAACTGGCTACGTTCCTGACGCAGCATCCGCAAGTTGCGGCAGAGCCGCAGCCAACAGGCGAAAAGTCACCCGATCACGACGCCGCGTTCTCCGCCCTGAACGCCGAGAAGTCGAACCTAGAGCACCGTATTTTAGAGCTGGAAAGCGGGCCTCGCTCGGACAATCCGTATGTCGATCCGAGCGAGTCGGATCTGAAGCTTTTGCGCAGGCGGCTCTCGGAAATCAACTCCGGGCTGAGCGCTCGTCGCCAGGCGATCGACGCAAAACCAACGGGCACGCCCGTGCCTCCAGAGGTCCGCGCCGAGTGGGCACGGCTGCTCGGCGCCGTAACTCAATCGAGCGCCGAGGCGCAAGCCCCCGCGCACCCGGCTTTGGTCGCACACTTGGCAACGGAAGCGCCGCTGCCGAGCTCGCCTATCGATCCGAATCGCCGCCTGCTGCTATTTTTGGGCGTCGTGTTCGGCGTCGGTATGGGTGGGGCGTTCACGCTCGTCATGCGTGCCGCGCAGCAGCGACGTGTCAAGGCGTCGAGCCGGCCACCCCAGCCGATCTCCCCGCGGACCGGACTGACTGCGCAACTGCCGTCGGCACCCGCGCTCCCTTCCAGGCTTGGTCCCGCGGTGCCGGTGGTGACGCGGCCCGTGCCTGCGCCGACCCCGGCGATCGTGCCGATGCAGGTTCGCCCGATCTCGTCTTCGCCGCCAGGGCCGGAACCGAGTGACAGCCCACGCAATCACCCGTCGTTGAAGCCGCCGCCGGTGGTCGAGACCAAGCTACTCCCGACCGGCGACAGCCAAGGCTCGACCTCGAGTCGTCCTCCCGCGCGCCGCTTCGCTTCGACTCTGGTGCTGCCCCCGTTCGACAACCCGAGCCCGAACCAAGAACCGACTCCGGACCCGCTGCTGGCGTCTGCCACTCAAGCCTGGGATCAGCAAATCCGCGCGCATGACGTGCCCGGTTTCGCAGTCGTGAGGGCCGGCACAGAACCGCGACCTACGAGCGCCCCTGCGCCGTTGGACTCCATGTTCTCCGTGCGCCCGTCCTCCAGCAATCCGCCGCCAGGGGCTACCGTGCAGCGCACCACAGCGCGCCCGCCCAACCAGATGAAGGTGACTCAGCCGCTGGGCTCCTTCCTGCCCGACTCGGTTTGGACCGACGCTGCGCAAGAGGCTGTTGCGCGCGGCGCTCAGCAGGCGCCGCGTACGCCGGTGCCGGCGCGCTCGCCCTCGCCAGTCCCGCCGTCGCAATACAGCTACGTTAGCTCGGCCCCGCCGCCTTCGTCGGCATCAACCAAGAACGTGGTCTCGGTGCAAGAAGTGCCCATGACCTGGCGTCCCGATCCGAGACTCACGCCGCAAGCGCAGCGCGCGCTGTGCGAACAGCTCTACCCGTACGCGGTAGAGAGTTGCTTCGTGCTGTCCGTGGTCGCGGTGCCTGAGTCCGTGGGTTACAAATCGCGTGTTGCAGCCGAGCTTGCATTGGCGCTGGCTGAATCCGGGCACCCGCGCATCCTGCTTCTCGAGGGCGATCTACACCGCCCCTGGGTGCAACGAATGATCGGCGTGGATATGCCGATTGCCTCGGGATTTTCGCAGCAATTGAACGGCCGCGCGCAAGGCGCCAGTGCTGGCGCTCGCTGGACCGTGATGGGCTGCACTCGCTCGCTGCACGTCCTTGCAGAGGGCATGATGCGCTCGCCCGGCTTGATGCTGTCCAGGCAGTTTGCCGAATGTCTGAAGGAGCTGCGGACCTACTATGACTTCATCGTGATCGACGGCCCAAGCGCTTCGCTCGACGTAGACTCGGGCGCCCTTGACGCGGTTACGGACGGCATCGTGACGGTCTGCCCGGCGAAAGGCTCGCAAGCCATCGCGCACATGCAGAGCCTATTCGCGCGCAAGCGCTTCAGCGCTTTCGCGACTGCGCCAGACCGCTAAGCGTATCGAGCGGGCGCTGTCAGCCGGCGGCGGCAGGCGACCACATTTGCTTGGCGATTATGCCGAAGAACTGCGGATCTCGAAGCAAGTAGCGGCCCGCCATGCGCTTCGGATCCTGCGCGAGCCGGTACGCCCACTCCAGGCCCGACTCCGACATCCAACGCGGAGCGCGGCGCTGCGCGCCGGCGATGAAGTCCAGGCTTGCGCCGACGCCGATGGCGACGGCTGAGCCGAGCCCAGCGCGCTGCTCGTGACTCCACAATTCCTGCTTGGGCGCACCCAGCGCAACCAGCAGCAGATCAGGCTGCGCGGCAGCGATGCGATGCAGGATGGGGTGCTGTACGTCCGGCCCGCCGTTCACGTCAATGCGTCCGTCGTCGATACCTACGACCTGCAGGCTGGGCAGATCTTGCGCGAGCTTTTGTCGAGCGAGCTCGGCTGCGCCTGGCGCGCCCCCCAAAAAATAAACTCGATAGCCTCGTTCCGCCGCTCGGCGCATCAGCGGCATGATCAGATCCGACCCCGACACCTTCTCGGGCAACGGAGTCTTCAGTAGGCGCGAGGCCCAGAGCAGCGGCATACCGTCGACGAGCGACAAGCTCACGTCCTGATACGCGGCGCGGAAACGCGGATCGTTCTCCGCTTGGACCACGTGGTCGACGTTGGGAGTAAACACGCGGCCGCCCTGCTTTTCGCGCACGAGGTCGTCGATGGCGTCGAGCGCGCCCTCGAGATCGACGCTGTCGACGGGCAGGGCGCCAATGCGAATTCTGCTATCGAGCCAAGGCCGCGAGCTCACGACCCGGTGCCCCCGACCACGACAGGTACGGTTCTGGCGAGCACGTACAAGTCGAGCCAAGGCGACCAGCTGCGCACGTATTCGACGTCGAGCAGCACGCGGTTCTCGAAGCTTGAAGCGTTCCGATCGGTCACTTGCCAGATCCCGGTGAGGCCCGGGCGAACGCGCAAAATGATGGCTTCGTGGCCGTTCATCTCGGGAATCTCGCGCTCGAGGTAGGGACGCGGTCCGACCAAGCTCATGTCGCCGACGAACACGCTCCAGACCTGGGGCAGCTCGTCCAAGCTGTAACGGCGCAGCACGCGCCCGATGCGGGTGACGCGCGGGTCGCGCGTCAGCTTGTGGAATTCCTCGTACTCGGCGCGGAGGGCTGGATCGCGGTCCAGTACTTCTTTCAGCCGTTGCTCGCCGTCACCGTACATCGTGCGGAACTTGAACGCCGTGAAGCGCACGCCGTCTTGGCCGAGCCGCTTTTGCTTGTAGAAGACCGGACCCTTCGAGTCGAGCTTCACCAAGAGCGCCATTGCGCACATGAACGGCATGATCAAAAGGCCGCCCACGGTGGTCAGCGCCAAGTCCATCGCGCGCTTGGCGATGCGTGGCCCCTTGAGCAGCAATTGCCGCTGCACTTCGATGCCCAGCACGCCGCCCAGATTGTGCGTTGGCGCGCCGAAGTGTGCCACGGAGAACAAATCGGGAATCACCAGCACGCTCGAGTATCCGTCCGCGTAGCGTTCGATGACGGCCAACAGCTTGGCCGAGTCCATCTTCGGCATGGCGATGACGATCGAGCGGATGTGCAGGCGCTGCGCGAGAATGGGCGCCAGCTCCAAGCCACCGACCACCGGCACGCCTTCGACCTCCGCGAATTGTTCGAGCGCAGTGCGGGCCGATGGCGTGTCGTACTCGTCGCCGCGCGTGGAATCTGGCCCTTGCCGCACCGACTGGACCATCAAGTCGTCCTCGCCCCAGGTGGCGCGCACAGTGCCGTGTTTCGTCGGGTCGTCGTCGAGAATCGCGACCGGCTTGAGGCCGAGCTGCGGTCGGCTTTGCAGTGTGGCCACGACCGCGCGGCCGACTTTACCGGCGCCGATCACCACGACCGGCTGACCCCACCACGGCTTTGGTGCGCACTGCCCGCGAAGCGTCGCGCGCCCGATCGGAACGATGAACGCGGCCACGAGCCAACCCAAGAGCCAGGCGCCGTGCGACACCGCGCTGATCGCACCGCTCCGCGCGAGCACTGCGACCGCCCAGGAGCCCGCGTAGATCAAACAGGTGGCCAGCGTGGCGCGACGCAGCTCCTCTGGCGGGCTGGGCGGAGTCATCGCATACAGCTGCAGAGAGGCGAAGGTTGCCACGCACATCGGTACGATGGCGGCGACGCTGAAGCGCTGCGTACCGGTGAGCGAGTCTCCGGCGAGCACGAAGCCGGCAATGCCGGCGGATATGCCGAGCGTGACCACGTCGGTCAGGATCAGCAACGTGAACGACAGCAGGGGCCGACCGGGCACGTGGAGCCCGACGATGGACGGGTTCTTGCGCGCGCGTTGCGCGAGCCCACGGCCCTTTTCGTGTGCAATTTGCACCTGTTCGATGAGCGCTTCGGCGATCGCTTTGGCGTCGCAGGCGCCCATGCGCTTCAGAATCGCTCCGATATGGCCGCCGCTCTCGGCCTGAACCTTCAACGCTTCGCGCAGTTGCTGAGGCGTGATGATCCCCTTGCGGATCAGCAGCTGGCCTATCTCGTTATTTCGCCGCCTCCGCCTTTTGTAAAAGGCGGGTGCACGTTGTCCCGAGCCGTTCGGGGGCGTTGCGACGAGCACGGGCTTCGCTCCGAGACCCATTCAGGGACGGGTTATCCGAGAAGGGCGCGCCCAACCCAACTGGTCTTCGCCCCCTGAATCGCGACACGCGCGATCTCGCGCATCAGCGCAGCGTCGATCCCGTCCGGGCGGATTTCGATTTGGGGAGCGCTGGTGAAGCTGCCGACAACTACGTCGTCGAGCACGCGCACCACGTTGTAGTCCCCTCGCTTGAGCCGAACGATGCGATAGGTCGTCCCAGCAACCTGGATCATCCCTTTGACGATTGTGTCCATCCGTTCTCTTCTCCGCGCCAAGAGTTACATACCGCTCCCCGCGCTGCCTGTGAAGGGGCGAGTTTTGGGCGACGCCGGCCCGCCGCGAGCGTCTGTCGAATCGCCCGGCGGGTTTCCCACGACGTTTCGCTGTCGTTTCAATTCAGCAGTGCTCGAGTCCATGGAATCATTGAACAAATGATTCCTCCGGGCCAAATGTCTCGCGGTGGGCCGGGCGCACTCGGGACTACGGTCAGGACGCCTTTGGGTTTCGGTTCACTTGGGACGCTTGGCCAGCAAGCTCTGCAACTGTTCCACACTGCGCGCGCCGATCAATGCGACCGACACGCCTTCGAGCCGGCTCGCGTAGCGCAGCGCCAACGTCGCGAGCGAAATGCCTTCGCTTGCCGCTTGCTCGCGGAGCTCCTTCAGCTGCCCGATACGCTTCGGGATCTCTTCCTCGGTACCGCAGTAGTTCTTGAGATCGCCGTCGGCGACATCCTTGATCAGAAGGCCGTTGGCTAGGGTTTCCCGGGCAATGATGCCGACGCCGCGCGCCCTTGCTTGCGGAATGAGCTCGCGCGAGCTGCCCTGTTCGAGCAGGTTGAGCACGCACTGGACCGACGAGATACCCGTGTATTGCAACGCCGCCACGCCCGCCTCGAGCGCGTCGCACGATACGCCGTAGTAACGGATTTTCCCCGAGCGCTTCAGATCCTCCAATACCGGTTCCCACTCGCCTCGCGTCACGACCTCGAGAGGTACGCTGTGCAGCTGAAATAAATCGAGGTAGTCGGTCTTCAACCGGCGCAGACTTCCCTCGACCGCAGCTCTGAGGTAAGTGGGCGAGAAATCTTGGCTGAGCGCGCCGCGCGTGCCGGACGGCAGCTTGTCCCGCCGGATCTTGAGCGCGCGAATCAGCGGCCTCAGCAAGGGCTTGATCCGCGCCGCGAACCGACGTCGCGAAGGTAGGCAGTAGCCCGCCTTGCTGGCGATGATCACGCGGCCCCGCTGTTTGCGGAAAGCCTGGCCGAGCAATGCTTCGCTCTCTCCCTGGCTGTACATGTCGGCGGTGTCGAAAAAGTTCAAGCCGAAATCGGCCGCGGCTGCGTACAAGCGCAAGAAACTCTTGGAATCGCCCTGAAAGATACCGCCGATGCGCGCACAACCTAGCCCGTATTCGGACGCTTTGAGATCCGTGTTTCCGATCGCACGCGTGATCATGGCGCGCAGTATTGCTCGACGACCGGCCCTGCTGGAAGCAGGATCGTCAAAGCATCCTGGCATCGCGATCGGCGCCAGACGATGGTATACGGCTGCGGTGACCGATCACAATCGAGTCGTAGTGATCGGTAGCGGGCCCGGGGGCGCCGCTGCCACGATGTTCCTCGAGCAGGCTGGCGTCGAAGTCCTGTTGCTCGAAGCGGGCCCGGAGAACATGGACATGGGGCTGATGCTCCGCGTGCGCGGCGCGACGATCGCGAAGTATCGGCGCGAGTTGCAGCGGCGTCCGCATGTCGAGTTCAGCGGTGATGACAGCACCGTGCTGTTCGAAGAGCTGGCGCCAGGCGGGTTGTCCAACCACTGGAGCTGCGCGGTTCCGCGCTTCTCCCCCGAGGATTTCGAAGACGCGACACGTGCCGGTGCAGAGTACGAATGGCCTGTCACCTATGCGGAGCTCGCGCCCTGGTACGATCGGGTGGAGCCGCTGCTGCACATCGCGGGCTCGGCCGTTGGCGTGCCGCAGGTGCCCGCCGGCAAAGTAGACGACGTCTGGCAATTGGACGATGATTGGCAAAGACTAGCTGCGACAGCGGGGGCTTACGGTCGCTCCGTCGTGCCCATGCCGTACGCTTACGGGGCAGAATCCACGCTCACGCTGAGCGGCACCGTGTTCAACGCGTTCGTGCGCTTGGTCAAGCCGCTGATTCGCTCGGGGCGGGTATCGGTGCGCTATCAAGCGCGGGCGGTGCGGCTCGAGTGGTCGGCTGCTCGGCGCCGCGTAGAGGCCGTGGTCTTTCGCGATAGCGTTACTGGCGTAGAAGGCAGGGTGCAGTGTCGTGCAGTGGTCGTTGCTGCGGGCGCGGTGAACAGCGCTGAGCTGCTGCTGCGTTCCTCCAGCGCCGACTTCCCCGACGGTCTAGGCAATACGCACGGCGTGCTCGGGCGCTACCTTCACGATCATCCAGTCGGCAAGCTAACCTGCGGCCTCGGCACGCCTGTCTCCGTGCACCCCGCGTCCTACGTCACGCGGGTGTCGCTGGACCGTTCGATCCCGCTATACGCCGTGGCTTCCATGCAATGGGGCGGCGTCCCGGCCAAAGTGAAGAGCCTGTTGGAACGAAAGCTCGGGCGACCGCAATCGATCGGCTTCAGTTTGTTCGGCACGATGAAGCCCGCAGCCGAGAACCGAGTCGCGTTGAACGACACGCCCGGCTCAGACCCCACCGCGCTCCGGCTGCACATGCACTACGAGCCCGAAGTCTTTCAGGTTTTGGAGCAAGGCCGGCAGCACGTCATGGAGATGATGACCAGCGCCGGCATGAAGCCTCGGCAGCGCATTTGGCACATCGAAGCTCCCGGCTGGTCGAACCACTACGGGGGAACCTGTCGTATGCACAACGACAACAAATTTGGCGTGCTCGACGCGTTCGGTCGGATGCACAACGTGCCCAACGTCGTCGTGGCCGACTCCTCCGCATTCACCACCGGTCCGGAGAAGAACCCGGTGCTGACGTCGATGACACTGTCTGCGCGCGCTGCAGACCGACTCGCGCAGGACCTGAGGCGCGGCGACCTCTGACCCCCGACTTGCCTGCAGCGTTGGCTCAGCTGTCGTAGCCCTTTTGGCCGACCAGTGAACGTGCAAAGCGGTAAGCCGAGTAGGTGATGGGCGCGGTGACGAAGGTGCGCTCACGCACACGGCCCAAGAAATTGGGCTTGAACCAATTGGGGTCGAAGCTGATCCTGCCGTCGTTGTAGGCGAAGGGGTCGCCTTTGGGAGCCACCTTCTCACCGAAGGTGAAGGCCAACATCGGACGCGGTGTCGCGCTGTTGTTCGGCATGCCGCGGTGCCAGAGCCTGGACGTGCGCACCAATACGTCCCCCTGGCTGAGCGGAAAGCGAGTGGTGAGCTTGTAACGCCGCTGCACCGCGTAGCGCCAAAACTCGTAAAAGCGCCTTTGGGTTCCGGGCAGAAGATCGATCGCGCCGTTCACTAGGTTGGTGTCGACCATCGCGATATTGCAAATCATGAAGTCTTCCATGAAGACGCCATCCATGTGGTAGTGCTGCGCGACGCTCTTCGGCAGATTCAAGTTACAGCTCACTCGAAGCGGCATCGGCTTTCGATAAAGCTGCTGAATCAGCTCGACCACGCCGCGCTGCTCCAGCGCCTCGAGCACGAAGCGCGACCCCGCACCCGGGAAGCAGTTCAGGTGGCCGCTGATGTTGCCCCCACCCGAGAAAAGCTCCCCGGAGCGCTTGGACTCTTCGAACGTGTCGAAGATCTCGCCCTTCAGAATCTCCAGCTTGTCCTTTGGAACGATGTCCTTGAGGATCAGGTAGCCCTGCTCGGCGTACGTTTGGCTGAACTTCTCGAGGTCGTCTTTTGAGAACGCGTTCATTGATGTCTCTCAGTCTGACGAATGGGGCGGCAGGTGCAGCTCTGCCAGCACAGGGAGCTCGAGGCTTTGCACCTGCCAGCGCTCGGTGATCACGCCTCGGCGCAATTCGCTGAGCACCGGTACCCCCAGGGCGATTAGCAGCGAGAGGAACAGCCCCGCGCCCCAGATGAGTGCAGGCTTGGGCTTGTCCGGCTTGCTGGCGACTTCTGCGGGAACGATCACCTGATAGCGATGATTGAATGCCGCCTGAGCCGTGTCCAGCTCGATACGCGTCGACAAGACGTCGCTGCGGAGCGCCGTGTATTTCATAACCGACCCGGACAGCTGCGCGGTCAGCGCGGGGTCCAGGTTGTCCCGTTGCAAGAGGTCGTTGATGTCCGGTGGCAAGACGTCGGCGCCAGGGGCATTGCCGCCGATTCGACCCGCGCCGGCAGTTTGCCCGGAGCCAGCACCTGCAAGCGATTCTCGTACTTGGAGCTCGTCTCCGATGTCCTTCACCTCAGAGCGCATCAGTGCCAACTCGGACGGGATCTGCTGGGCCATCGCCACGCGGTCCCGCTGTGTGATGACCTCTGGGTGCAGCGCGGTCAGGCGCAGCTTCAGCTCTTCGAACTTGCTCTGTTCCTCGAGTATGCGGCGGTCGTGATCGGCTTCGGCGGTCGCGAGCTTGGCTTTCAATGCCGACAGCTTTTCTCTCAGCGCAGGCGTTTGAGTGTCGGCTTCGATCGCGTGGTGAGCTACTGGAGGCGGAGCCATCCGCGGTTGTGCGGCCGCGCTGTCCTTCAGCTTGGATTGCGTCTCGGCGCGCACCTCGTTCAGCTTTTGATCGCGCGCGGTATTGAGCTGCTGCGCGAGATCTCCGATCTCGACGCGGAGCTTGCCGGCGTACCCGTCGAGGATCGCCATTTTCTCCTCGAAAGCGGAGATTTCAGCCGTGTGGCGCGCCTTGACGAAGCTCTCGCGGGCGGCCTCGGCCAAGTCCGCGGCGGTGCGAGCGTCGTTCCACTCGGCTTTGATCGAGAGGTCGCCCTTTTCCGCAGTGACCGTGATCTTGGTTTCCAAGGTGCCGACCAAGGATCCGATCTTCACTTTCTCGCTCGGCTCGCCGAGCAGGCCGCGCACGATGCGGTCCTTCAGGTGCAGGAGTGGCGGTCGTCGCGCTTCGGCGTTCCGAACCAGGTTCAGATCCTTGATGATGGCTTTCAGGTTTTCGTCCCGCAGGATGAGATCCTCGGCGCCCGTCAGCGCGTTGGACGTGTCCCTCGAATCCAACACCGGGTTACCCAAAGCCATGAGCACGGTCGTGCACGAGAAAGTGCGCGGGAAGTACACGCCGGCGAGGGCCGTCAGCCCGAAGCCAACGACTAGGATGATGAGCGCCGCGCGCCAGCGCTGGACGACCGCGCGCCGGCCGAACGCCATATAGCTGCGCAACATCTCGGCTTGGTTGTTGGCGCCCTCCTCCGCTTCGACTTGATCGTCAACGTCGTCCACTTTGGCGTGTACCTTTAGACTTCACTGCGGCGACCGTTCGTCCCTGGTGAGTCCCGTAGATTCCAGCAGAAAAGACGGTCGACGACGAGCGAATTCGGAGCCGATTTCCGCTATAACTGCGGCAACGCCCGGGTTAAAGCGTGAGGTCCGGCCGAGCCGCGAGACGTGACACGGCTATTGCGGCCACTCCCCGGTAGGTCTAGACCCGAACCAATCTGACCATGCGTTGCCTGATTCTTGCGGCGGGCCGCTTCGATGAGCGCCTACGCACCGAGATTGCCGAGGACAGGGAGCCGCGGCTCGACGTTTTCCAGCTGGCGAAGGAGCTCGACGCCGACGTCATCGACTTCAAGGACGTCGATAGCTCGTCGTCAGCAGCGGTAAAGCTCGCGGCGCGCGCGAGCAACTCAGCAGCAGTCGCGCTGCTCGGTTTCTTGCGGCGCAAGGCCTACGACGCCTTCTTCACGACGGGCGAGGACATCGGACTGCCGCTGTGTGCGCTGCTGCGCGCCGACTCCGCTCCTTATTCGCATACGATGATTGCGCACACGCTCTTCCCCCGAAAGAAGCGCGCTTTTTTCAAGTACGGTGGCGCGGCCGGCAAGCTCGACAAAGTGCTGGTCTACTCGACCACCGAGGAACGGCTCGCCCTCGATGAGCTCGGCCTGCCGAGAAGCAAGGTGTCGCGCATCTACTATTACGCCGATCAGCAGTTTTTTCGGCCCGACATGCAGCCGCTCGAACCTGGCTTGATCTGCGCCGCAGGTCAGCTCCTGCGCGACTACGACAGCCTGGTGACAGCCGTGAAAGATCTGCCCGTTCGTTTGCAGATCGCCGCCGGTAGCCCCTGGATTGATCGCCCTCTCGAGCCGCGCGGGCCGCTCCCTGACAACGTCAGCTGGGGCAAGTTGAACCGCTTCCAACTGCGTGACCTGTACGCCCGCGCCGCGCTCGCGGTGGTGCCCATCTTTCAGAACCCGTATCAAACCGGAATCGCGACGATTCTGGAGATGATGGCCATGGGCAAATGCGTCATCGCGACCAAGACCGAGGGCCAAACCGACACCATCGTGGACGGCGTCACCGGTATCTACGTGCCGCCGGGCGACCCAGCTGCGCTCCGCACTGCCATCGAGCGCATGCTGGCTCAGCCGGAAGAGGCGCGGCGCATTGGCCAGGCCGCGCGACGCTTCATGGAGCAAGAGGCAGGGCTCGACGTCTTCGTCGAACGCGTGTCGGCCGCGGTTCGCGCGGGTCACGCGGCGCGCTTTGGCGCCTGAGGGGGCGCCCGTAATGTGCGTCGAACCGAGGACCCGTTGCTGAAGGGAAAATGGCTGGGGTTGTTCGCGCTGATCGTGGTGGCCGTCGCGGCCTTGGGCGCGGGACGGTTCGCACTGAGAAAGCTGCGCAATCACCGACAGGCCAACGCCGAGTCGGACGTCGCCGAATTGCCCTCGCACCCGCGCTCGAAGCAGATCGCGCTGGCCGTGTATGACGGCAAGCTAGCCGACGGCTGGCAAGATTGGGGTTGGGGTCCGCACGAGCTGGCGAGCTCCGGGCCAGCGCGGATTGTTTTCCACGGTTTCGGCGGAATCATCCTGCGGCATGAGCCGCTGACCGAGCACTACGGGGGCCTGTGGTTTCGCTACAAGCCACCCAGTGACTGGCCAGAGTTCCTGAATGTTGGTTTGAAGAGCTCGCAGAGCCCGGAATCCGCGTTGTCGAGCGTCACGGTGAATACCGACAACGTGGTGCTCGCGCCGGACGGTTGGCGCGAGGTCTGGTTGGACATGAACGAGCTAAATCCGCAGGGCGTTCCGTTCGATCGCATCGTGATCAGCGCGCGTACCTCGGTTGCCGAGGATTGGGTGCTGCTCGACAAGGTCGGTCTGACCAAGCCGGAGGCGGGAGCCAGCGCCATCGCGGCGCCGACCCGCGCCATAGAGCTCGGCGTTCAGTGTGCGGCCCCGAGTCATTCGATAAGCCCGCTGATCTACGGAAGTGCGCTCGGTGATTGGGAGAGTGGTCAGAGCGCACAGCGCATCGGCGGGAACCCGACCAGCCGAGCGAACTGGGAGCTCGGCGCGTGGAATATTGCCAACGACTGGTTTTTCGAGAACACCAAGAGCGCCGACAACGGCGAGGTGATCGACGAAGGCCTCGCGCACGGAGCGCGCACCGCGGTTACCGTGCCGACCATTGGCTGGGTGGCCAAGGACATGTCGTCGGTGGGCTTTCCAGCGTCCAAATTCCCTGGCCAGCGCAAATACGACCCCAACAAGCCCGCCGCGGGAGACGGCTTCAAGCCCGATAACAAGCCCATCACACCTGGACCCCCGACCGAGACGAGCATCGCGGCACCGCCCGAATTGATCGGCAAGTGGGTTCGCCAACTGCGCGACAAGGACCGCGCTCGCGGCACGCGCGGCGTGCTCATGTACATCCTCGACAACGAACCTTCGCTGTGGAGCTCGACTCACCGGGACGTCCACCCCGAGCCGCTCAGCTACGACGAGAGCTTGGATCGGACGCTGCGCTACGCCACCGCGATCCGAGCGGCGGACCCCGAAACGATGATCGCCGGCCCCGCCGAATGGGGATGGCTCGCATATCTGTTTTCTGCGCGTGATGTCGTGGCGGGTAAATTCCTGCGGCCAGACCGCAGGGCTCACGGCGACGTGCCGTTCATCCCTTGGTATTTGCAGAAAATAGCCGAGCACGAGAAAGCGACAGGCGTGCGCATTCTCGATGTCCTCGACGTGCACTACTACCCGGCCGCGGACGGTATGTTTGGGGACAATGGTCGTAGCGACGCGGAGGGTATGGCGCTGCGTCTGCGCTCCACTCGCTCGCTGTGGGATCCCGAATACCGAGACGAGTCATGGATCGACGACAACATTCGACTCATCCCACGGCTCAAAGAGTGGGTCCTCGCCAATCATCCAGGGCTTCGCATCTCGATCGGGGAATGGAACTTCGGCGGCGAAAAGGACATCAGCGGCGCGTTGGCTACCGCCGAGGCGCTCGGTCGTTTCGGCCAACAGGGTCTCGACTCCGCTTTCTTTTGGGGAGGGCCGAAACAATCCACTTCGACATTTTGGGCCTTCCGCGCGTTCCGTAACTTCGACGGGCATGGCGGCCATTTTCTGGAGAGCTCGCTGCAAACTCGCGAGGAGAAGCAGGTCTCGTTGTTCGCATCTCGAGATGCGACGGGCAGCCACGTCGTCCTCGTGACCGTGAATCGGGATCCGATATTCGCGTCCACTTCGGTGATTCGCCTCAACGCCTGCGGCACGTTGAAGGCCTCTCGCGCCTACGCTTACGTGCGCGGTTCAGCAGGATTGCTGGAAGCGACCACCGAGGCCGTGGATGGCGCATCGTTCAAGGCGACCATCCCGCCCTATTCGGTGATGGTCTTCGACCTCGATATCGACGGGCCGCCGGCTAGCACGCCCTAGTCAGCGAATGCCGGCGATCTGATGCGGGTGAAAGATCGCAGAGCCGAGAAAACGAGACTGGCCGACCAACTTCACCGTGCGCTTGGCCTGTGCAGACGACATTCGCTCCGCGAGCACGCAAAGCACTGCCGCGTCCACTGATTGCGCGATGGCGGCGGTGATCGCACTGCCGCTGGTGGGTGGTAACGCGATCAGTAGGCGCTGACCCATGTCGGTGCAGCGCTTGACCTCGTTGCTGAAGCCGGTCAGCTGGCTCAACGGAACCTGAGTTGCATCGGCGACCTGTACCGGGCTGCCCAAGTGAACCATGCCGGTGCGTGACAGCGTCATGGCCACGACCAGCGTGAAATCCAAAGATGCGCCGTCCCCCGCGGGGATCAAGGCAAGCGAGCGCCAGGGGCGCGCTTCAACGGCCAGCCAGAGGCGCTGCCACTCGGCGTCGTGCCAGGGCTCGCTGTGTTGTCCCGAAAGCTCGATGCTCGTGCTCGGGCCGCCATTCTGTTCTCGGTTTGCGAGGGGCGCGCTCAATGATTGACTCCGCTCGGGAACATAGGCCCGAAGCATTGCTTCTGCCAGGAAAACGCGGCCAAGGGTCGGGTGAGTCCGCGCTACAGGCGCTGATCGAGCCCGAAATTCACGCCCACGAAGATAGTTTGACTAAAGGGGAGGATCACCTGGCCTTGAAACTTTTGGTAGGCGATGCGGGCGCCCGTGTCGACCGAGACGGCTTTGCCCAGCTGATACGACACGCCCGCCCCAGCCCCGACAACACTCAGCGCCCCCAGCTGGGACTGGGCTGCCAACGAGAAGGTGCTGTCGCCCGAGACCGTCGCGGAGAAGGCGTCGCGACTCCAACCGACGAGCGCGATCAGGCTCACGCGCGGATCGACCGCTGCGCTAACCAAGTCGATCGCGGGCGCCGAGGACGCCGCAAAGCTCGCTTGGAAATGGCCGCGGTCCAATTCCGAAATATTGGTGATGCTGGCGAGGAACGTCGGAAAAATACTGTAAGCGATGAACCCGTTGGCCGCCGGGCTACGCGAACCGCTGATACCGACGCCGAATTGGCTGCTCGTATTGTGATCCCATTTGTGCGACCAGCTCTCGGTCGCGTTGGTCACCCAGGCGGGGGTCCCGACCGACGCCGACACGTACTGCACGCTCAGCGTCGTCGTGACGGCGTCCGTGTGACTGAGAGCGTACTGCGCGGACGCCAGGGCGCGCGGTCCCCTCGCCAGCGGGTACAGCGTTGCATCCTGTGCTCGCGTCGCGCCGGAGATTAGATAGCTGAGCTCGCCGCGCAGAGTCGTCGTCGCCGAAGGCGTGTTCTGGAGCGCCACTGTGGTGACCGACGCCCCATAATGAATGGTTTGATTCGCCGAATCTTTGGCATGGACCTGACCGGTAGGCGTGGTACCAGCGCTCGAGGTACCGCCGGTTAAAGGCGTAGGCGCGGTGCCGGTTGCGGTGCCCGCGCCGGTCCCCGTTGGCGTCGTTGCGCCGGGTGTCGACGCGATCGCGGGAGCGATCGAATTTAGGCGCGGATCCGTCAATGCCAGGACGTAGAAATTCTGCGCGCCAAAGCTCGAGCTTTGACTGACTTCGAGCTGAGTACGCTGCCAACGGTAGTCGGCCGCGAGATAAGCGTTGTTGAACACCAGCAAGTGTCGGTCTTTCGACTCGAGCGGCAAGACCGTGAACGAGGGGCCGTAGCGGAGCGTCAGGCTCAAGTGCCGCCAATCGATGCGGGCCCCGGCAACCGGTCGCGTGGACGCCTCGTAATGCCTGTCGAAGGTTGCGACGTACCGGGCCTCCGTTCGATCCGCGACGCTCACGGTCGCGACTTGCGCAAGAATGGGCCCGATCAGAAGCATAAATCCGCGCGGACGCTACCACACGACAGCGCGCCACGAGAACACGCGCGTGACCGCGCACCGACAAGCGTGCGTTGTCGATCGCAGTGTGACGAGCGGTTTCGTAAAGGCGCGATAACTAGTGAGGATCGGCCCTGGAAAAGGGGGACGACAATGTGCGGGGTCGTAGGCATTATCGTTTCCGACTCGAGGCCGTTTGTCCGCGGAGATGAGACGTGGCAGTATTGCGGCCGGGCTTAGCCGGAAGGAGTCGCTGATGCGTGGTCAACTGTATCCGGTTGGTTTCGCCTCCAATCTGCGCAGCAGGAGCACCTGGGTGCCGCGCACGGGGGCAAGTGCCGTTTTAGGTCTGTGGGCGATTTTCAGCTGTTCTTTACTTGGCTGTTCGTCGAGCAAGTCGGACGGCGGAGCCCCAGGGTCTAGCGGCAACTCGGCGAGCAACGGCGGCAATTCGTCGAGCGATGCTGGTAATTCGAGCACCGGTAATTCGAGCAACGGAGGCTCGAGCGCCGGTAATTCGAGCAACGGAGGCTCGAGCGCGCCATCCACGACTCCGACGATCCCGGTTCCGACTGGCGGCAAGCCCGCCGACGCCGCGAAGACGACCCTAAAGCTTGCTGACGCGCCGGATCTGGGCACCGTCAATTACATACCCAACCGCAGCAGCGTGCGGCTTTACCTGCCCGGCATCAGCGGTGCGCGAGACTATCGCGTGTTCGCCGTGAAGGACGGCGTCGCAGTCACCGTGGGTGACGCGAAACGCGAGCACGTGGACGGTGCGGATATCTATTGCGCGGGCTTGCGGCAGCGCAACCAATGCAACGACGACGAAATTCTGCCGGTTAAGTACAACAATCCGCTGCTCGATATGCCTAATTGCGAGCAATACAAACTCGATCGTCGCCCCAACGTGCCCGAGCAGTTGATGCAAACGATGGAGATCGACGGCGTCGATGCGGACACGACGCTGGTCGTCGAGGCGATCGATCGTCAATGCCCGTTCCCCGGACTCTTCGGGACCGTGCACAAGGACGTGAAGATCGCAAACGTGGATGTCGGAGCGCCGATGGAGCAAGCCGTCGTTGACGGCAAGTCACACACGCTCAAGCTCTTGCCCGACACCTTCCCGCTGCGGACGGAAGACGAGATCCGCAAGGACTACGGCAGCATGATCTTGAACGGGCAGGGTCCGAACCAGCCCGTGCTCGATGCGTCTTCGCCGAGCTATCCGGAGAGCCCATTCATCCGTGTCGGCCAGCCTGCCGCCGCGGACGACCCAGTCGTTCTGGCTCGCAGCGTCGTGAGCGTCAGCCCGACGGGCACCGCTGGACTACCAGACGGCTTCACGGACAAGGACTTCTTCGACGGTTTCGACGACGACACCGACCAGCCGACGCTGCTCCGTAAAACGGACCCAGCCAATGACGTGCTCGGTCAAACGATCATCAACGTCTACCAGAACAAGAAGTGGTTGTTTTACGACATCGCCAACGAGTTCAGTGATTTCTCGATCAACCGCGGTCACTTGAACATGGTCTTCGGGGATCCCTATCAGGACTCGATGAGCTTGCAGGCTCTCTACCCGCGTGCGCTGCCCGTGCAGCTACCCAGCGAGGCGGACAAATACTTGTACGTAACGTACGAGGCGCAGCGTGACGAGTCGCCTCGTCGGTACGAAAATTTCTCCTTGTGTGGTTCCGACAAGCCAGGCGAAACGTACAAGGGCGACACCGTTGCTGCTGCGCCGATGCCGCGTCCCGGATTCATGAACGAGATCGGCACGCACCCGACGAGCACTCTGGGTTGGAACTGCCTGACTCTAGTTGCGCGCGGTGCTGGCTACGGCGCCGTTCCTGGCGGGGACATCATGGCGCATTCGGATACGAGCCTGAAGATAACCGTGGTGCGCTCGCATCCGCCGCCCGCCCCTGGACAATACGACGCTGCGACGCTCGACCAATACACGACCGCGTTTGGGCCCACCCAGGAAGGCGCCTTTCCGCTGCGTTGGGAGCGCCAGGTGGACGCGTCGGGTAACCCGTCAGGGGTTTGGTTGGATGACCAAACGAACATCTGGCAGAAGACTCGCTTCGACGTGTTCGTGCGCCGTGATCGAGTCGTGATCTACGTCGAAGGAGAGCAGCGCCTTTGCCAAAATCTCGACCCGACGTCGATTACGATGGCCGAGGGCGCGGTCGGCTTTTGGCACATCCTGTACCACACGTCGGCCGAATTCACAGAGATCCGCAGTGGCACGGAGACCGACAACCCGCAGACGGACCAGCATCATATCATGCACAACACGCCGTTTGCCGATTGGCGCAGCTACGACAACGTCGGCATCCGCCAGGGCATCGCACTGCCCGGCAACTTCGACGCCAGTCGCTGCCAGGCCGCCAAATAACTGAGCCATGAACAAGCTCACTCGGGTAGGAATTCCGCTGCTGTGTCTGGCCGCCGTTTGCGCCTGCTCGTCGAGCTCGGGCCCCACCTCGTGTGACCTGCCGAACGTCGCGCCCGAGCATTGTGCGGACGCGCATCAGATGGCCCTTCCGAGCGCTCTTCCGCCATCGCGCGGCAACAAGTTCGCGGACGACGAAGGCGCTGCAAAGCTCGGCTTTTCACTGTTCTTCGATTCGAACCTCGGCACTGGTGTCAGCTGCGCTACCTGTCACGCGCCGGAGCTGGCGTTCGTGGATCGCGTGCAGGTATCGATCGGCAAGGGTACCGGCACGCGCAATTCTCCGACTACGTTCAATGCCGCGCGGCTGAGCGTGTTCTTTTGGGACGGCCGCGCGGACTCGCTGTGGTCGCAGCCGCTCTTTCCCATCGAGAATCCACTCGAGATGAGCTCAACGCGGTTAGCGTTCGCGCACTTCATCGCAGACCACTACAAAGACGCCTACGAAGGCGTGTTCGGTCCGTTGCCGGACATATCGACGTGGCCCGCCGCGGGCAAACCTGGCGACGCTGCGTTCGACGATCTAACCACGGACGTTCAAGATCAGGTGAATCGCTTCTTCTCCAACACCGGCAAGGCGCTGGACGCCTACATGCGGAAGAACGCCACGAGCGCGGCTCCGCTCGACGCCTTCCTCAGCGGTCAGTCGTCGCAATTGATTGAACCCGCGCAGCGTGGTTTGAACGTGTTCCTCCAGAACAAGTGTCAGAGCTGCCACAGCGGCCCGATGCTCAGCGACGAGAGCTTTCACGATGTCGGGCTGCCTAGCTTGCCGAACGCGAAGGCCGACGCTGGGCGCGCTGACGGGTTGGCGATTTTGCAGCAAAACCCCTTCAATTTGGCGGGTCCATACGCTGACCGCGCAGCCGACGACGAAGCGCCCCAGTTGCCCGTGGCTGGCGCCAGCGATAGCGGCGCATTCCGCACTCCCTCGCTTCGCAACGTGACGCTCACGTTTCCGTATGGCCACGACGGCGCGCTTGCCTCTCTGGGCGACGTTCTCGCCGTGCACGCGCGGCAGTTGTCAGACGACGACCAGAATGATTTGCTGACGTTCTTTCAGTCTTTGAGCGGCGCGTACCCCGCTCCACCGTGGAATGATTGGCCAAGCCCCCAGTAACAGAAGTCGAGCCTACGGAACGTCGATCGAGAAACTTAGGATGAGCAATATGAAGGCACTTAGAATTTCCGTCGGCGCCGTGGCAGTGTGCTTGTTCGGCTGTGGTGGAGGTTCCAGTGGTGGTAAGTCCCCTGCCACCCCGGGCGGCGGCGCAGACAGCGGCGGGCAAGCTGCAGTCGGCGGCGACTCTTTCGCCGGTGGCTCCGCTGGCTCCGCTGGCTCCGCGGGCTCTGCTGGCTCCGCGGGCTCTGCTGGCGCCAACCCCCAAGCGGGTGCCGCGGGTGCCCCGGT
>OLLW01000595.1_pt1 | contig 69690 bp, 70 predicted proteins | sample 1604611 | NCBI WGS metagenome assembly OLLW01 (sample SAMEA104055725, study PRJEB20765) | soil metagenome | biome: Arctic tundra; feature: Polygonal ground; material: soil | place: USA | collected 2011-09 | depth 0-0.5 m | reverse complement strand
GCGCCGGTTCATCCAGAACGGCACACGCTAGTCCACGAAGTCGTTCACTTGACCCTACCGCGGGCGGTGTACCTCACCCCGGCGCTCATCGGCGACGACGCCGGCTCTCGCAATTGGGGCTTGCTCACGCCCGGCGCGCTCCTCGGCGGAGGCTAATGTAAGGTAGTCGAGCGTGAAGACACCGAGCTTGCCCCATCCGAACCTGGCCCGGAGAAACGTCCGCGCTTGGACCACCGTAGATCCGCACTTCGCTAGCATGGTTCGAGCTGGCGTGCCCCTGGTCAAGGCGCTGTCTCGCTGGGGTCAGCAGCTGCTGGCAGAGCAGCGCATCGTCGAGGCTAGCGAAGCGTTCCGTTCCGCGCTGGCGCTCGCGCCCGACGATGCGCTTCTGTGGACGAATTTCGGCATCGCCTTGGATCAAAGCGGCTCTCTCGGTGACGCCGCGCTGTGCCTGGAACGTTCGCTAACACTCACTCGGCAGCAGCCGGACGCTTGGCTCCTGCTTGGTGTGGTGAAAACGAAGCTCGCCGATCTGCCGGCCGCGGAGGCCGCGTATCGCGTTGCGCTGGAGCTCTCGCCCGGCTCGGCCGTGGCCTACCAACTGCTCGGGCTATTGAAGCAACAGCAAAGAGATCACGCCGGCGCGATCGCTTGTTTCGTGGCGTGCATCGAGGCCGGCGGGGGCACGGCCGGCATCTGGGCGAATCTCGGCAAGCTCTACTACCAAGAGGGGCTGATCGTGGAGGCCCACGAAGCGTACGCCGAGGCCTCGACGCTCGATACCGTCAATCCGATCTTTCAGCAGATGGCACGGAAGACCCAATTTCTGCAGCAAGCGCTGCACGGAAAATCGCTCGACGACGCGCTGTACCGCTTCCAAGCCTCGTTCTCGCCGACTGAGCGCTACTCTGAAAAAGAGCAGCAAGAGCTGCTGAGCTCCTCGTTCTCGTTCTTGAGCGGCTTCGGCCACATCGAGGCCGCCACCTGCATCGGCAAAAAGCTGCTCGAGCTGTGGCCGGCAAGCCCATCGCTGAGGTACTTGCTCCAGGCCGTCACCGGGGATTCAGCGCTCGATCGCTCCGCGCCGGAGTACGTCGTCGCGCACTTCGACGAATTCGCGCCGGGCTTTGACGCACAGTTGGTCGGCGCGCTGGGCTACGACATTCCCGAGAAACTCTGCGCCGCGGTGCGTGACCTCGTGCTCGGCGGGCCGCTGCTCGACACGCTCGACGCGGGCTGTGGCACTGGCCTGTGCGGCCCGCTGCTGCGCCCCCTGTCGCGGACGCTCACCGGAGTGGATCTGTCTTCCAAGATGCTCGAGCAAGCCGCCAAACGAGGCGTCTACGACGCGCTCGACTGTGAAGAACTGACCGTGTTTTTGCGCCACGGCCGAGCTCCATTCCACTTGATCGTCGCGGCCGACGTGCTCATCTACTTCGGTGATCTCGGCTCGGTCTTTTCCGCCGCAGCGAGCGCGCTCAAGTCCGGCGGCCTGTTTGCATGCAGCACGGAGTGGCAAGCAGGGGAGGGCTACCGGCTCCAGCCATCCGGCCGCTTCGCCCACGCCCCGGGCTACGTCTTGGCGACGGCAAGCGCGGCGTTCGAGGCGGTGACATCGGTCGAAACCACGATTCGGCTCGAAGCGAGGCAGCGGCTGCTCGGAAATCTATTTGTTTTCCGGAGACATTGACGCCGAGGCTGAGTTTGTTGTGGCTACCACGCTACGCCGAGCGCTTTGTGGGCACGCCACGCCGCAAGCTCCAGGACCAGGTGATTGTGCTCGGCGAAGCCACCTCACATGCGCTTGGCCAGGCAACGCGCGCGCTACTACAACGAGGGCGCCCTCATATGTCGCTCCGCGGCGATGCGCCTACCCCGCGCACCTCTCTCCGCCTAGCATCGCTGGCTAACAAACGCGCACCTTGTCGCGCCATTCCCTAGCCTGTATTCGGCTGGAATCATGCGAGAATCGCGCGCAATGAATTTCTGGACACTACGAGGTCACGTCGAAGTAACGAATTCCGCGCTTCGCACGATTCTCGCAGAGCGGTGCTCGTGCGCGAATTCCTCCAGGAACGCCGCTGCGGCGTGCGCGTCATCGAGCGTGACGCCGTTGTAGAGTGAGATTCGCAAGCCACCTCGGCTTCGGTGCCCCTCGGTGCCCAGCAAGCCAGCCTGGTCCGCCCGCGCAACGAAGAGCGCATCGAGCTTCGGGGTCGGGCAGCGGAACGTGACATTCATGATCGACTCGAAGCCGGCCTCGACGTCGTGCTTGTAGAAGTGGGTAAAGTTGCGCAGAGCGCTGCGCACGACGTCGGCCTTTTTGGTATTGATGCGCCCCATGGCCGCCAAGCCACCGACCGCGGCTTCTAACCATCGGAGTGATAAGAGAACCACGTAGATGGAAAATACCGGAGGCGTATGTAGCAACGAGCGAGCCTCGGCGTGCGCGCGGTAGTCGAGCACCGGGGGGATCCCGGAAGGCCTTTGGGCGAGCACTTCGTCGCGCACGAGCACGACCGTCACGCCCGCTGGACCGATGTTTTTCTGAGCGTGCGCGTACACGAGACTAAGTTCTCGCACATCGAGCGGCGCGGAAAGAAAATCCGAGGACGCATCACAAACCATCGGTACGGAAGCGCGCGGCACCGAGCGAAATTGAAGGCCCTCCACGGTTTCATTCGAGGCATAGTGAAGGTAAGCGGCGTCGGCTTTGCCGAGAACTTCGTCGGCCTTCGGGAGACGACGAAAGCCGCAGTCCCCGCCGTCCCAGGCGACGCGGACGTTGCCGTGATGCCGGGCTGCGTCAGCTGCCTTTCGAGTCCAATAGCCGCCGACGACATAATCGGCCACAGCGCCCGCGGGCAGCATGGCCATGGGTACCATCGAGAATTGAAGTGTGCCGCCGCCCTGAAGAAACAACACTTGATAGTCGCGCGGCAAGCCAACGAGCCGTCGCATGCGCTCTTCGGTCTCGTCGAGCATATTGCGAAACAGTCGGCTGCGATGGCTCAGTCCTAAGATGGAGACTCCAGTGCCTGGCAGCTCGCTTACGGCCTGTTGCGCCTCTTCGAGCACCGCGCGTGGCAGCGCTCCCGGACCGGCAGAGAAGTTTCGGAAACACTTCGATTTGTCGCCCTGCGCCATGATGAAACCGTGTTAGGCAAAAGGCGCGCCGACTCGACGAATGCGAACTCCCCGCTGGGCGTAACCGCCACCGCCAAGCGGTTGACACCAAACGGCCAGACGCCGCCAATGCCTTGACGAGCGGCTGGTCTACTGCGCACGGGCGACGGATTTTTGCGCTTTCGTGAGCAGCATCTGGTGCATTGCTCGTCGCGCCCGCTCAATCGGTCCGACCCGGTAGGCCCAGGCCGGCTCAACGCTTGGCGGTAAGATGACCATCGTCGCGTTCGCCTCGAAGACAATGACGTTCCCCGCGTCATCCAGCCCGAAGTCGATTCCTCCATAGTCGAGAGCCAATTCGTCGCGGATGGCCGCGAGCGTGCGCAAGCGTTCTGGCCCGAGCGCGCGTGGCATGTCGTTCAAGAATGCTTCATCCTCAGCCCGGTATTGCTCGGCGTCCGCACTAAAGTAGTGAACCTTCCAGCTTTGCGACACGGCGAGGTGGAGTGGGAAGAGCTCACCGCCGATCATCATGACGCGGTACTTACGGAAATTCCCGTCGGCATCGCGTGTATCCACAAACTCCATCACTAGCTGTGTTGCTCCTGGGAGGCGAGAAGCGACCTCGTGCAGAGCCCCGGAGTCAGTGACCTTTTCGAAGTGTTCCCCGGTGTGAAATCCGGGAGAGCGCAAAAGCAACGGGAAGCCGAAGCCGGCGGCTGCCAGGGCGCTTGAGGCGCTCGGAGCGGTCAACATTTCGCGCGACCATTCCTGAGTGCGCGCCGCCACGACTCTCGGAAGCTTCGCCAGCCGCGCGGCGTTGGCAGCCCGTCCCGTCATCTGCACGCGCACCGGCGGGTTGATGACTGGCGCAGTCGTCTGGGACAGCACGACCGCTGCCGCTTCGAGTGCTGCTCCGCAGAGATCAGCGTCGCCGATGCCATTCAACACTAAATCGTGCGCCGGCAAACCGACCTGTTGATCGAAAAATTCGGGAGCTAGCGTCCACTTCAGGAATACGCGATCATCGAGGAATTGGTCGAGTGGAACATTCCCACCGAGCGCGGATTGCACGAGGACTACCGACACCGGACGACCGGCGCCGCGGTAGGGCCACGGATCGGCTTGCCCCTGAAAACCGAGCTGAGCATGGTGCTGTGCGGCCTCCGAATCTCCGTCTCTGAGGAACAGAATGGCGAGCCCCCGATGTGCACCTCTGTTGCTCGGGTCTAGGCGCAGTGCCTCGGCGTAATGCCAGCGTGCTCCGGGCAGATCGTCGTCACAAAGCAGAGTCGCGAGGTTCGAGTGCGCTGCGCTGTTTTCGGGCTGCACGGCCGCGGCGCGCGCCATGGTCAGCCGCGCGCCGCGCTTTTGACCCGACACCAACAGCAACCTGCCCAAAGCTGTCAGTCCGTCGAAGTGGTTTGCATCCGCGTGCAACAAATCCAAATAGGCGAGCTCCGCTTCCTCATTTCGGCCCAGTCCATCCAGCGCGCGTGCCCGATCAAACAAGAGCGGCGACGAGCGGTGCCGAGTGAGCGCTCCCTCGGTCGTTGCAAGCAACGCTTCATACCCACTTCGATCGACCAACATCAGAAAACCAGCAGTGTACGGTCCATTCACGAGCGATAGGTGTTTGATTTTTGTTTGTGATGGCAACTGAACTGGGCGCCGCGCAGCAGGCGAAAACGCGCCCAAACAGCGGATCCGAACCGGAATGCCTTCCCGCCGACACACTCTATTGCAAACGAGGCGACCACGACAACAAGCGCCGTTGCGGCGCTCACTTCGCCTCGGACCCTATACCGATCCGCCAACGAGTTACCGGCACGCAGACGCGGCGCCGGTTGGCTAGAGGCCGAGGCGCAGTTGTTCGTGAGGCACCGACGGCGAGGCGCTGCTGGAGGAGCTGCCGTCCGTAGCCGCGGCAGCAACTTCTTCTTCGGTACGCTTGAGCTGCTGGATCTCACCGTCGCGACGACGCTTGTGCACGAAGAGCGGTGGAGGCGTCTGCTCTTTCTGCGAGGCGCCGTCGGCGAGCAAACCGCGCCTGGCGCGGGGCTTCTTCGTTGGCGTTCCGGACGATTCGCCCGGGCCCGAGGCGATCAAACGCTGCTCGAGACGAAGCGCGCGCTCGGCAGCCTTCTTCTGCTCGCGCTCGCTGCGACGCTCGGCGAAGCGTTCGATCCGTTCGAGGGCTTTCTGATTTCGCAGCGCCTTCTCGTTTTGGACCGACTGCTTCGCCAGGAGCTTTTGATTCTTCGCTTGCCAGTCAGCGACGGCGCGCTCGACTTGCTCGCGAGCAATCTCTTGCGCAATCAGAATCAGGTCTTCGGAGAACGAATCGATGATGTGTCGGATATCACGCTTGGCCGAGGCCATGCTTGCCCTCTCGCACGACAATGCGACACTCGTCAAGCAGAGTCGTCGCTTGGTGAGGCCCCAACCGACTGCTGAAACCCCAGGAAATCCAGGGTTGGCCTTCGGCTCAGACGCTCGCGTTTCGGTCGTGCTAAGTTAGCACACTCTCAACGATGTCGGTTCAACTCGAGGCAGCGACCGAGCGCGCCAGAGCTCGTATCGGAACCGTCCTCAAACAGAAGTGGCGGCTCGATAGGCTTTTGGGTGTAGGGGGCATGGCGGCGGTGTACGCCGCTACGCATCACAATAAAAAGCGCGCAGCGATCAAAATGCTGCATCCCGAATTGTCGTCGGACCCGGCGATCCGCAAGCGCTTTCTGCGCGAGGGATATGTTGCCAACGCCATCGGCCAACGAGGCGCCGTGGCTGTCGACTATGACGATGTTTCAGACGAGGGACTCGCATTCCTAGTCATGGAATTGCTCGATGGCGAGACCATTGAGCAGCGCTGGGAGAGAAAAGGTCGCCTGCTGTCTCCGCGCGAGGCGTTGTCCGTGGCCGATCAGCTCCTCGACACGCTGGCGGCGGCCCACGCCCGGGGCATCGTGCACCGCGATTTAAAGCCCGGAAATATGTTTTTGACCCGCGATGGGACGGTCAAAGTGCTCGACTTTGGGATCGCTCGAGTGCGCGAGCTGAGCTCCCCGCTCAGCACAACGCTGGCGGGTAGTGCCATGGGAACTCCAACATTCATGTCACCCGAGCAAGCGCGGGGACGCTGGGAGGACGTCGACGGGCGCTCGGACCTTTGGGCGGTCGGGGCGACTTTGTACACGCTTTTGACTGGGAAGTTCGTGCACTCGGGCGATACCGCCAGCGAAACACTGGCCTTGGCAGTGACGCGGCCGGCGCGCTCGATCGGCGAGCGGCGCCCGGATTTGCACCCGAGCCTGATTCGTTTCGTGGACAAAGCGCTCGCCTATGACAAGGCGGCGCGCTTCCCGGACGCCGCCACCATGCAACACGCCCTGCGCGTGACGTTTGCGGAGCTGAGCGGTGGCTCGGTGAGCGACGCGCGCTTGGGGATTCCAGATCTGCAATCCATCCCGGCTTCGCGAGCCATAACGTTGCGTAATCTGAAGGCGCCCAACATCAGTACTATGTCCGGGCAGCCGACCTTCGCAGCTCGTTGGCAGGCAGGTCAGGGGGTCTGGTTCGCGTTTGCGGCGTTCGCAGCGATTGTGTTGGTGGCGCTCGTTTGGCTGCTCTCTTTGGTGCGATCCCGGGACAAGCTCGGGGAGCCTGGGCCGGCGAGTGCTCGGCTGAATGCCGGCTCGGCAACCAGCGGAAGCCGACCAGGGGGCGTGCCGCCCCAGGAGAGTGCGGCGCCCGAACCGAAGCCTATCCGCTTGGACGACCTGCCGCGAGAGGCACCGGTGCGAGGCAAGCGGCACTGAACCGTGCTGGAGGGCGGGTCGGCTCGTCGCTCACTTCCCCATGATGTCGCTGGCGCGCTTGTCGATCTGGCCGAACGCTTCGATGACCTTGCTAATCATTTCGAAGTTGCGCGAGGTGTTGACCAGGCTAGTCATGCCGGTTACGGCATTGGCGTTCGACTGCTCGATCGATGACGGTTCCAACGGCACATTGCTCAAGAGCGGCTTGCCCGCCTCGGGGCGAGCATTGAACAAGACTTCGCCCTGGCGCTCGAGACCGGTCATATCTGCGAACGTTACGCGGGCGAGCTCGGGGCCTTCGACGCCGTCGACGAGCATTGCCCCGTTGCGATCGATGCTCACGTTTCGAGCCTGCGGGTCGACTTTGACCGTTCGATGATTGGCGCCGATGACTGGATGCCCGTCGAGCGTGGTGAGGGTGCCGTCCACGGCGAGCCGAAAGCTGCCGGCGCGTGTGTAGCGGTCGCCCTGGGCGGTCGACACGGCAAAAAAGCTTTTGTCGTCGGGAATCGCGACGTCTAGCGGACGCCCCGTCTGGATGATGGGGCCAGCTCGAAAGTCGGGGACCGTGGTGCGGCTGATCGCGTAACGCACCGAGCTCATCGCCACGTTGCCGACATGGTTGGCGCGCACGGCGTGAACGAGGGTCTGACGGAAGACCGCCTCGTCCGCCTTGTAGCCGGCGGTTCCGGCGTTGGCGATATTCTGCGCCGCGACGTCAAGTGCCGCTGTTTGTCCGACGGCGCCCGAAGCGGCTGACCAGATTCCCGAGCTCATGGTCAGCTCACTCAAGCAAGCGACGAGCCAAAGCGATTTCGTTGAGCCGTCGATTCGAGTTGGAAGCGCGGTTGGGCACCCCAACGGGATCGCTGCGAGCGATTCCGGGCCAGCTTGGGTGGCGGGCTCATCGACGCAGCCTTGACGACAGAAGCGTCGGCGGCTTGACGGTCGGCTTCCGGTTCGGAGCTTTCTGCCGCAAATTGAGACAGTTGCTCCGCGGCGCCATTTTCGCAAAGATAGAGCAATATGCGCGCGCCCGTTGCTGGTGGACTGACCGTAGATCCAGAGGAGATCAAAGTTCAGCTGAAGCACCTTGGCGATCTCGATCGGATTCATGACCTGCTGCGGGCAATGAATGACCCGTACGCCGGCCAGCGCAACATTGGGGCTCTGGTGGCCCGGATCCCGATCCTCGCCGCGCGCTGCGTCCACCGAGCAAGATCTCGGTCGACAAAAATCGAGATCAATTCGGTAGAGCACGCGATCGCACTGATCGGCAATCGCGGCCTCGAAGCAGAACTGCTCGACTTGCTCGAGGAGCTGACGATCGCCAAGTCCAAGTTGGACAGTTTTTAGGGTTCGACGCCCACCGCGCGACAGTTGCGATCGCCGAATCCAGAGCGCCCGATGTCTCGGGGAAGGTTGGCCCGGAACTTGCGGTGGCCGCCACCAGAGTGACTTCTGCGATCCAAGCGGTGAGTTTGAATTCGGCCGACGTGCAAGTCGCCGATGACCCGCGTGTTCGTGTCGACCCGGCATTTTCTGCACTACTTACGCAGCGCACGCGCGCGGCTAGCACGCTCTCACTCGTAGCGCCGACGAGGACTCGGCTGGATGGTGCGCAAGCCGCGTCCGCTCTGCGCTCGGCGTGGAAGCAGGTGACTGGGCAGCCGCCGAGCGAGCAAACGGTCTCAGTGCTGACCGCGCAATGGGCTCACGAAACGGGCAACGGTGCGTCGATGTACAACTACAATTTTGGCGGTATCAAGGGCGCGAGTGCGGGTGGCCTGAGCGTCGAACAACGCACGCATGAGGGCTTCGGCGCGACTGAGCGCACGATTATGGACCGCTTCCGCGCCTACCGCAGTGCTGATGAGGGGGCGACGGACTACGTCAAACTCTTGGTCAATCACTTTCCGGAAGCTGCCCAGAGTGCCTCGAAAGGTGATCCGGTCGGCTTCGTTCAAGGGTTGAAAAAACGCGGCTACTTTACCGGCGATCCGAGCGCATACACGCGTTCGGTGTCGGCGTTGGCAGCGCAGGGATTGCAGCGGGGTTTCGTGTCTTTGGGCTCGCACTTGGGAGAACTCGGCTCTCCGCCGGAGCTGGACATGCATGCCGCTCCAATGTCGTCGCCAGACTACGCGTATTCCAACTACGCGCCTGACACTAGCGGAACACTCGTCGATGCGTTGCGCATTGGCGACGAGATCAGCCGGGCCGCGCTGCGCATCGTGGGCTCGACCGGAGAAAGCAAAGACGGATGAACGTGAGGGCCTTCGACACTGACGGCGAACGCAACTACCTCGATGTGCGCTATAGCGAGGCCGATCGTCCATACACGGACTATCCGGAGCGACTGACTCGCTACTTGAGCGATCGCTACCTGTGTACGGCTGCCGGGCAAAGGCTCTTGGATCTGGGTTGCGGTCGCGGCGAATTTCTACACGGATTCACGCTTCGAGGTTTCGATGCGTGCGGCGTCGACCGGTCTCGGCCATCTCAGCCCAAATTTTCCGAGCCGGTTGCGGTGTGCGACTACGAGAGAAGCCCGTTACCCTTCGAAAATGAGCGCTTTTCGGTAATTTTTGCCAAGTCCGTCTTCGAGCATGTCAACGAAATCAGCTTACTGCTCGGGGAGTGCCATCGGGTTCTCGCGCCCGGCGGGACGATGATCGCGCTGGTGCCAGATTGGACCGCGCAGTGGCGTCACTTTTTTGACGATTGGACGCACGTGCGTCCATTCACCTTGACCGGACTCACGGAATGCATCCGAAGTCATGGCTTCGCCGTCGATGACGCGCGGCGCTTCCGTCAATTGCCGCTGCTCTGGGAGCGCCCGTACTTGCGGCCGCTCGCGGCCGCTGCGGCGCTCCTACCTGAAGCCTGCAAACGGTCGAAATTTGTTCGCTTCTCGAAAGAATGGATGCTGCTCGTGGTTGCCCAGAAGGCGTAGGCGCGCTGGCCCGCGCCTTGCAAACAATGAGGGGGACGGAGATTACCAGATGGCTAAAGTGAAGATCGGTGATGCGTGGGTTGGTGATGATTGTCCTTGTTACGTCGTGGGGGAAATCGGCATCAATCATAACGGCGATCTCGGAATCGCGCGTCGATTGATCGACGTAGCAAGCGTGGCGAGTGCGCAGGCAGTCAAATTCCAGAAACGCACGCTCGAGGTCGTGTACACCGCCGAAGAGCTGAGCAAAGCGCGTGAAAACCCGTTCGGTCCGACCAATGGTCACCTGAAACGCGGGCTCGAGTTCGGCTTGGACCAGTACTCCCACATCGATCGCTATTGCAAAGAGAAGGGCGTCGCTTGGTTCGCCTCCTGCTGGGACGAAGCCTCCGTCGACTTCATGGAGCAATTCGATCCGCCGGCTTACAAGATAGCCTCCGCAAGCCTGACGGACGACCATTTGCTCAAGCACCATCGCGCGACCGGACGCCCGTTGATCGTCTCGACGGGGATGAGTACGACGTCGCAGGTAGATCACGCGATCGAGGTCATAGGTAACGAGCAGTTGGTGATTTTGCACACTACCAGCGCTTACCCCGCAAAGGTCGCCGATCTGAACTTGCGTATGATTCCGGCTCTGCGAGAGCGCTACGGAGTGCCAGTTGGCTACTCTGGGCACGAGGTGGGTTTGGCGACGAGCTATGCGGCGGTCGCGCTCGGCGCGTGCATGATCGAACGGCACATCACTTTGGATCGAGCGATGTGGGGCTCGGACCAGGCAGCCAGCGTAGAGCCGCAAGGTCTCATGAAGCTGATTCGCGATGCTCGAGTGATCGAATCGGCGCTCGGCGATGGCGTGAAGAAAGTCAGTGACGACGAAGTGCCGATCATGAAAAAGCTGCGTCGCGTCGGCTGATCGAGTCTTGGAGGACGGCGTGCCAGGACACCGCGTAGGAGTAATGCAGGGTCGCCTTTCGGCGCGCCCGGCCGATCGTTTGCAAGCCTTTCCGCACGGCACTTGGCCGGAAGAGTTTGCGCAGGCGAAACGCTTGGGCTTCGACTTCCTGGAGTGGATCTACGAGGCGCCTCGAGCGAGCGAGAATCCTATCGCGAGCGCGGCGGGTCGCGCGGCGATCCGCGCGTGCTCGGGCGAGAGCCGTCTCCCCGTCGCCAGCGTTTGCGCCGACTACTTCATGATCGAGCAGCTCGTGGGCGGCGAGCGCCGCGCTCGGAACCAGAACGTGGCGGCTCTCGTCGAACTCGTGTACTGGACGCGTGAGATCGGTGCGTCGCGCATCTTGTTGCCGCTGCTGGAGACATCAGCCGTTGATAGCGCCGACCTGAAAGAGCAAGTCGTCGAGAGTCTTCGGCAAGTCACGAGCACGCTTGTGCAATGCGACGTGCGGCTGGGCCTTGAAATGGAAATTCCTGGCTCGGAATACGCGGCGCTCATCGGCCGCGTCGGGCACTCCCACGTGCGCGCGTACTACGACGTTGGGAACTCGACCGCGCAGGATTTCGATGTCGCACAGGACATTCGCCCGCTTTTACCCGTGCTCGAAGCCGTGCACCTCAAAGACCGCGTGAAACGCGGTACGAGTCGTCGTTTCGGGCTAGGCGACACAAATTTCCGCGGCTTCTTCGAACGACTTTCAGTAGCCAATTACCGCGGCGATTTTCTGCTTCAACACTACTTCGATGCCGATCCAGAGGCTGCCGCCAGCCACTCTCTCGCCTTCGTGCGCAGCGCCCTCTCCGCGGCGCGGGGTGCCGCGTGATCGCGCTGTTGGCCAAGCAGGCTCCGGACGAGTCAGCGCCGAGCCTCGAGCTCGCACTGAAGAGTTGTTTGTTCGTCGGTCTAGGCGGCATCGGTCAGCGCCATCTCCGCAACCTGCGACAGCTAGCTGGAGATAGCGTGCAAGTGCGAGCGTATCGCGTGCGCCGAGAGCAACGGACGCTCGACGATTCGTTGCAAGTCGTGCCCGACCTCGAACTGGAAAAGGCGTACGACGTCGAAGTCAGTCTCGACTTGGCCGAGGCACTCGAGGCGAGGCCCGAGGTCGTGTTCATCACGAACCCAACTAGCTTGCACGTCCCCGTGGCACGCATGGCGGCGGAGCGCGGCTGCCATCTGTTCATCGAAAAGCCCGTGTCGCACGAGCTGACCGGCACCCGAGAGTTGCTCGCGTTGTGCGAGGCAGAGCGGCTCACCACCTGCGTGGCTTACCAGCTGCGGTACCATCCAGGCTTTCTTCGCCTGCAGGCCTTGCTAAAGGCCAATGCTCTGGGTCGGGTTCTGTCGGCGCGTGCGGAGGTTGGCGAATATCTGCCGAGTTTCCACCCATATGAAGACTATCGACGCATGTACGCATCGCGGCGTGCGCTCGGTGGTGGCGTGACGCTCTCGCAAATCCATGAAGTCGACTATCTGATCGCGTTGTTCGGCGTGCCGCGGCGCGTGTTCTCGATGGGTGGCCACGTCTCGTCGCTGGATGTGGACGTCGACGACGTCGCGCTCTCGTTGCTCGAGTTCACACACGCGGATGGCAGCCCGCTATTCGTCGAGCTGCATCAAGACTTCGTGCAGCGACCTGCCAGCCGGAGCGCGTTCATAGTCGGTGAGCGCGGCAAGCTCGAATGGAGCTTGAGCGGAAAGTATTTCAAGCATTGGGACGAGGGTGGCCAACTGCTCGAGTTCCAGGACTACTCGGGTCTTACGCGCAATGAGCTATTTCTCGCTGAGCTTGCCAATTTCTTGCATTGCGTACGCAAGCGCATGCCCTGCACGCCCTCACTGCGAGACGGCATTGCCAGCTTGATGGTTGCGCTTTCACTACTCGAATCACAGGCGACGGGCCGAGCGGTCACGCTCGCGGGAGAGCTGCAATGAGTCGCGTTGAAGTATTGGCGTTGATTCCGGCGCGCGGCGGATCGAAATCCGTCCCGCGCAAGAATCTGCTGAAGATCGCGGGAAAACCGCTGATTGCATATTCAATCGGTCATGCGCTGCAGTGCTCGCTCGTGACCCGGACCATCGTTTCCACTGATGATCCGGAAATCGCCGAGGTCGCTCGGTCATTCGGGGCCGAGGTGCCGTTTTTGAGGCCCGCCGAGTTTGCGACCGACGCGGCGACCGATCTGCAAGTCTTTCGGCACGCGCTCGAATGGTTGGGTGAGCGAAGCTATCGACCAGACTTGGTGGTGCATTTGCGCCCGACCGGTCCCGTTCGCGACGTTGGCTTGATCGAACACGCGATCAGTTTGATGGCGAAGCGCGAGGAAGCCGATAGTCTGCGCGCCGTCGGCATTGCCGAGCAAACGCCGTACAAGATGTGGCGTATCGAGGGCTCGTACTTGCGACCGGTTCTGGATTTGCCTGGTTTTCCCGAAGCGCATTCCATGGCTCGGCAGCGCTTGCCCGCCGTCTATTGGCAGAACGGTTACGTAGACATCGTTCGTCCACGCACGGTTTTGGAGCTGGATTCCATGGTCGGCAGGGTGGTCGCGCCGTTCGTGATCGAAGGCAAGATTCACGAACTGGATTATCCGGACCAAATCCCCGCGTTGGAGCGAGCGGTCGAGCGCTGGCAGCGCGGAGAACGCGACGAACAACCGGACGCGCGGCACCCGGCATGACGGCCCGCGCCAAAAACGTCATGTCCGCGTTCGACTTGACTGGTCGCGTATTCGTTATCACCGGCGGTTCGGGCCTGCTCGGCTTGGAGCACGCCGAGGCCATTGCGGGAGCTGGGGGCATCCCGGTGCTCGCGGATATTCGTCTGGACTCTGCCGAGCAGCATGCCGCAGCTCTCCGCTCGGCTCACGGCGTTGCGGCCAGCGCGGTCGAATTGGACGTCACCTGTCGATTGTCTTGCCAACGAGCTTTGACGTCCGTGCTCACGCGCCACGCGCGTTTGGACGGGCTCGTCAACAATGCGGCGCACAATCCAAAAGTAGAAGGTAAAGGCCTTGCAGCGTCTCGCTTCGAAAACCTTTCGATCGATGATTGGTCTCGGGACCTCGCGGTTGGGCTAACGGGCGCGTTTCTAGTTAGCCAGGTATTTGGCACCTACCTCGCCACACACGGCGGCGGTGTGATCGTGAATATTGCTTCGGATTTGGGGTTGATAGCTCCTGACCAACGTATCTATCGCAGGCCCGGTTTGGCTGATAGCGAACAGCCCGTTAAACCAGTCACGTATTCGGTCGTTAAGGGAGGGTTGGTGATGTTCACCAAGTACCTGGCGACCTACTGGGCCTCAAGCGGAGTGCGCGTGAATGCGCTCGTGCCGGGTGGTGTGTATGCAGAGCAGCCGGCAGATTTCGTGGAGCGGCTAACCAACCTGATTCCGATGAAGCGTATGGCCAACCGAGACGAGTACCGCGCCGCGTTGCTCTTTTTATGCTCGGACGCCTCATCATACATGACCGGTTCGAATTTAGTTATCGATGGAGGTCGCACGTGTTGGTAAATCCCATTGAGATCCTGGCACTCGACGTAGATGGCGTGCTGACTGACGGTCGTGTCACGCTCAGCCCGCGCGGGGAAGAGACCAAAGAGCTCGCTTTTCGCGACCTCGACGCCATTGCTCAGGCTCGCCGCCAGGGGCTCAAGGTCGTCCTAGTGAGTGGCGAACAAGGGCCAATGCTCGACGCGATCGCCGCGCGGATTGGCGTTGATGAAGTGGTCTCTGGGGCGAAGGACAAGGTCTCCGCACTGCTTGGTTTAGCCGAACGTCGAGGAGTCCCGCGCGCTCGAATCTGTTTCGTCGGGGACGCGGATCGCGACGCATTGGCCTTCCCGACGGTCGGACTGGCGCTCGCGCCTTCGGATGCGTCACCTGCTGCGCGTGGCCAGGCTCATCGCGTGCTCGAAAGCCGCGGTGGGGCCGGTGCAGTGGCGGAAGCGGTCGCTTTGATCCTGCAGGGAATGCAGGAGGGGCAGAACGCAGGCGAACGTGAGCGAGCACTGAAAAAGATCGTGGAAGACAGCATTCGAGCTCACCAGAAGTTGCTCGAAGAGTCGCTGCCAGTGCTGGCTCAAATCGCGCACGTGATGACCGAGGCGCTGCGCACTGGGCACAAGGTCTTGTTTTGCGGCAACGGCGGCAGTGCAGCAGACGCGCAGCACGTCGCGGCCGAGCTCGTTGGCCGTTTTGCCATCGAGCGAGAGCCATATCCTGCCTTGGCGCTCACCACCGATACTTCGATTCTAACCGCCATCGGCAATGACTGGGACTTCAAAGACGTTTTCGCGCGGCAAGTCCGCGCTCATGCGCGGGGAGGGGACTTGGTCGTGGGCATCAGCACGAGTGGGCGTTCGCCGAACGTCGTTCGCGCGCTCGAAGCCGGGCGTGAACGGGGTGCTCTGTGCCTGGCGTTCACGGGCCGCAACGGCGGTCCCATCGCGAAGGCCGCCGATCTCTCATTTCGTGCTCCAGAGGCGTCTACGGCCCGCGTGCAGGAACTGCACATCTTGGCCTGGCATGGCATCTGCGAATTGGTGGAAGCTGCGCTGGTGCGTGGCCGCGAAGTAGGTTGGGCAGACACCGGCAGCTGAGCGAGACGTTGCCAGAGGCCGCGAGAGCGTCGCTTTGGCTAAGCGATGGCGCGCAGGAGCTCAGCTACCCCCGGCGCATCGGGACCGATCGTGGCGGCGTAGCGCGCCTCGATCGCGGCATCGTTCTTCCGGCCTTCGGCGAGTAGCAACCAGGCCAAGGTCACGTGAACCTCTGGTGCCAGAGAATCGCCGTAGTCGCGCAGTCGTTCGAACACTTTTATCGAAAAGCCCCAGTTGCGCTCCGTCGCGGCTACTCGGGCCAAGCCGGAAACAATCGCCAGGTCGTCGGGCGCGAGGTTCGCGGCGATCCTCCAGGCAGCGAACGCGCTCTGTTGTCCGAGCTGCTCGGCGGCGAGCGCGCTCAATGCATGCGGCTCGGCCTCGGTTGGATCGCGACGCACGGCATCCTGAGCCAACCCCAAACCTTCCTCGATTTGCCCAGTAGCGAGTGCGAGTCGGGCAAGCCCCGTCCAACCACGCCCGTCCTGTGGCGCGAGGTCATTGACCAGGAAGAATCCGCGTGCCGCGCCGTCGCCGTCGCCCGTCGCGAAAGCGAGCTCGGCTTCGCCGAGGCGAGCTTCGATCTGGACATCCCTGGGAGCGGTCGCAGTCACCCGGGCGAAGCTTTCTCGAGCGTGCTCGAAGTCGCCGCGCTCGCCGCGCTGAAATCCCTCACACACCGCCAGATTCGCCGGATCGTTGGAGCGCTTCGCTATCAGCGCGAGAAATGTACCGGCGTTGCACAAGGGCTCCACTACTTGAAAGCCGGCGCGAAGCAACAGGCGAGTCAATGATGTATTCGAGAACCCGCGCCGCAGCGGAGCGGAGAGGCGCTGCGAGATGTAACTATGCCCTTCGGCAACGAAAACTGGCGCCTCGCTCGACAGACAGGCACGCACATTGCGCAGCACCGCCTCCGGGCTGCGGACTTGCCCGAGAAGATCGATGATGGTTGCGCCATCCGCCCGATCGAGCGGCAGACCATGGCATAAGTCTCCCTGAATGAATTCCGCACGCTCGGCGTAGTGTCGTGCAAAGGAGATTGCTCGCGCGTCGACGTCGACCCCGGTGACGTGTGCGAAACTCTCGCTGAGAATTCGCGCGCCAGCGCCGGCACCGGATCCTGCGTCGAGGATGTGTTTGCCGGTCAGCACCTTCGCCGCCAGATCGTAAAACGCCAGAGTGTTCGGCGCGTTGCTCGGAAGGCCCGGGTAGGCCCGCACTCGCCCTTGGCTGACTTCCACGGCTCCTCGCGAGCCGAACTGTGCCACGACCTCTAGCGCTCGACGTCCGACGTGATAACTCGGCTCAGTCGAACGCACCGGTTCGAGAGCGTGAGTTTCGTGGGTCACGCGCTGGCTGGTCATTTGGCACGTGCTGCGGCGTGGAGCTCTTGGGTTGCCTTGGGTACGGCAATCCGCCACGCCTCGCGCAGAGGGGTGAGAACGCGGATGACTTCGTCTATTTGGCGAGTGTCCGACTGGCGACTCGCCCGTATAGTACGGTCCAAGCAAAATTCATAAACGCTCCCGAGCCCCTTGCACAATTCGGGCGCTGCCGCGTGGTCGAGCGCGATGTACAACTCCGACAAGATCGCGTGTGTCTTGGACAGGAATTCACGAGCGCGGCCGCGTTGCTTCTTCTCCATGCACACCTTGGCAGCATTCAGAAATCGGAACAGGCCATCGTATAGCGCGAGCAGTATTTCGCCCGGTGTTGCGGTTGCGTCACGGACTTGTGTGTAACGAGCTGCGGCTGATTCCAACATGTAGATTTCGTCTTTCCTCAGCCGCTACTGCTGCTAGTGGTGCTGGAGTACAGCCGATTGAGGTAGTTCATGTCCGTGTTGTTCGACGCGACCAGCGTGTTCATCGCGTCGAACTGCGTCTGCAGGAGCGTCTGATAGTCCGTCAGTCGGCTTTGCTCTTCGGTTATCCGGGTTGCAAGGTCGGTGACCGAGTCCTGCATGCTGCTCTCTTCCACGGCGAGCTCTCCCGTCCCTGTTTCGTCGTAGACATTGATAGCGTTGTTGAGTTTATTCATAGCGCCACCGCCTGCGCTGGCGCCCGCCAGCAATGTGGTTACGGAGGAAGGATCCGCACTCAGAGCCGCTTCTAGCTTGCTCGTGTCGAGTGCAAGTGTACCGTCGGCCTGCAATCCGAGCCCGATCGAGCTGAGCGAGCTGTACGAACCCGTACCAAATACACTCTGCAAGGTATCGCTCAAGCTCGTGTTGATCGAGCGCAGGGTCGTGTCACTCGCTAGCACCGAGTTCGGTGCCGCAGCCTTGCTCGTTCCCGCCGCGGTATTCACCTGGCTGATGACCGCGTTGTAGGCGGTCGCGACGGCTTGCAGTTTGGTCTCGAGCCCTTGGGGATCGCTTGCCACTTGCACGTTCACCGGAGCGCCAGCCGCGGTAGTGGAGGTCAGCGCCAAGGTAACGCCCTGGATCGCGCCCACCACTTGATTGGTAGCGCGACTGATATTGAATCCGTCTAGCTGGATGATCGAGTTTTGCGCCTTTTGCACCGTGTTTTCGGGATTGTCGAAACCGAAGGCGACGCCGGACTGAGTGAGGGTAATGTTGTTGTTGTCCCCGCTGTCGAGGCCGCGGATTTGAAGTCTGTAGTTCGTGCCGTCGAAGAACGTTGAGGCTGTGACGCGCAGGCCAGCTGCATTGATCTTGGTGGCGACCTGATCGAGGGTGTCCGTCGAATTGATCTGAACCGACGTGGCCGCACCGGTTCCGACCTGAATCGAGAGTGAGCCCGACTGGCCGAGGGCAGTGCTGGTCGAAGAGAACGTGTTCGAATAGGTCCGTTGTTCTTGTGCGAGTTGCGAGACAGTCACCGCGTAGTTTCCAGGTAGCGCATTGCCAGACGCGCTTGCCGCGAGGGCGGACGATGAGGCGGTTGCGGTGTAACTGCCAACCTCCTGGGGAGTGTTGAGGGCGGTCACGGCGGCCTGCAATTGGCTCATCGCCGTGCCGATGTCGGACAGCGTGGAAATGGCCGATTGCGTATTGCTCTGTTGGCTTTGGAGAGCATTCAACGGACCGGAGCTGGCAGCTACCAAGCCTGAAATGAGGCTCTGCACGTCGATTCCCGACCCGAGATTGCTCAGGCTCGAGGCCGTGGCCGTTCCGCTCGAGCTAGTACTCGTGTTGGCTGCTGCGGCTGCGGTCGGATCCGTGGTGCTGGATGTGGCGCTGACAGTCATGCGGTGACTCCTTCTCTGCACTTAGTACGGACGAATCGCACTGGACCTGAGCGCGTGATCGCGCACATCCGTTCGTCATGCTCGGCATTCTTTCGCGCGCCCGAACCGTAACTGGAGCGACGGTGCACGAAATAGGCTAGGCTGCCTCCGATTCCTAAGAGGCAGCCTAGCCGCTTGGAACCCGATCTTACTGCAGAAGTTTGAGGGCCAACTGCGGGATCTGATTGGCTTGCGCTAGAACGGCAGCGCCAGCTTGCACCAGAACCTGGTTCTTCGAGAGGTTTGCAGTCTCCGCAGCCACGTCCACGTCGACGATGCGTGAGTTCGCGGCCGACAAGTTCAAAGACATGGTGTTGATGTCGTTGGTCGCGACATCCATGCGATTCATCGCGGTACCGAACGTGGCGCGCGACGTCGACACGTTCTGAATCGCCGTGTCGATGGTAGTCAGCGCCGCGAGCGCGCCGGTTGCCGTGGCTAAGGTCGTGCTGGCTGCCACGATCTGGGTGAGCTGAACGCCGCCGAAGGTCAGGGTGATCTGATCACTTGCGGTATTGTCGAGACCGACCTGGAATTTCACGTTGGCAGCCGTCGCGTTGATCAACGAAACGCCGTTGAACTTCGTCGATGTCTGCGTGCGCGTGACTTCCGCTTGCAGTGAAGAAAATTCCGTCTCGATGTAGCCGCGATCGGTCGAGTCTAGGTCGCCGTTGGCGGACTGGGTCGCCAGCTCCCGCATGCGCCCCAAGACGTCGTGGATGTCGCCGAGCGCGCCTTCAGCCGTTTGCGCCATCGATTGGGCGTCGCCCGCGTTTCGAGCCGCAACGGTATAGCTGCGGATGTCGGATTTCATGCTCTCGCTGATGGCGAGACCCGCAGCGTCGTCGGCGGCGCTGTTGACGCGAAACCCGCTGGATAGTTTCTGGAAGCTGCCGGCAAGCATCGATTGATTGCCCGCGAGGTTCTTCTGAGCCGTTAATGCCGCGAAATTGGATTGGATGTCGATCATGGTAGTGCTCCTTCTTGGAGGTTACGAAGCCGGTGTTGCGGCGTTCGTCGGGGCGTCATTGCCCTTCGCCTTTAAGGAACGGGGCGGGGTCGCAGAGCTTGAGCGAAAACTTCAGCTGGACTCGTTTCGTCGACTCGATCGCGAGTGGAAAATGCGCGCCAATCGCCTACACTGTCGCCTGTCCGGCTTCATCGGCCCTGTGAGTGGCTTCTGTGTTTAGAGCTCTCTGGACTCTCTCCATCTCGGTCTGAATTTCTCGCGCGGCGCGCTCGATCACGATGGCGATCCGTTGCTCACGAAGGAGGCCCCGTTGAGCATTCTCTTGATCGTCCGACGGCGAGTCCGCTGGAGCGGACTCGCCTCCCATATCGAGATCGGCATGCGCCCAGGCGTCCACGAAGGGCATGCGCGCGACGGCCTCGCGCAGCTCGCCCTCGGCGTGCTCGAGCTTCGAGAAATTCCGCACTACTTGTGAAGCGTTGCCTCCCTTCAGCGCGGCGAGTGCAACCTCCGTCAGCCGCCTAATCCGTCGCGCCGTGCGTCGGACGTTCTGCGCCAGCTCGGCATTTTCCCGACACCAACCCTGCAGCCGATCTCGTGACAATGGCGGCGTCGTTCGATGAGCGGCTTCGCTCAGTTCGCGCGCGCTAATGTGTTGGGTCGGCAGTTCCCGAAGTACTTGTTCGAGGCGGAGTTCTTCGAAGCCCGGAATGCGAGCGCCACCTTCGGTCGCGTTGATCAAGCGCAGCTCGGGGGCTTCGCGGGCCAAGACCACGCTCGCTGTTTCCAGCCAACTACGGATCGCCGCGAAGCCGAGCGTGCTAAATACGGTACCGCTTCCCCCCCAAGCCTCGACTTCACGCAGCGGTTCGCGTTCGTGCATCTTGTTGACGCCTTGATTGTGGGTCGTCTTCAGTGTCTCGCACCAATCGTGCTCGAGATAGTCGCCATCCGCAGACTTTCGAGCGCGGGAGTTCTGATACGGGGTGCCTGGCGCATAGGCCTGGCCGTCCGTATAGGCCAGGTCCTGCCCGACGAAGACGATCGGCGAACATCCGAGCCGTTGCGCGAGCGCAAAAGCCAGCGTCGAGACGCTGCCGGCAACAGCCAACCCCTGAACGCCGAGCAGCGCCTGCATCGGTGCGTTCAGTTGCGGAATGCCTTCGAACACGGGCAATGCCGGGCCGGAGCCCGTACGCAACGTTTGCGGATGCGCAGTCAAACTGAATGCTCGCACCACGCGGTCGATGTATGGCACGTTTTTCAGAAGGTGCGATACATCGATCGACTCCATACAAGCTAAGATCTGCGGTTCGACTCCGTACTCGGCAAGAGCTCGGGCGCTGGAGTTGACGGCGAAGACGAGACCCTTCTGCGTGGCTTCGGCAAGGAGCTTGCCGTTCTTGCCGAGTGACGGGCCCGCACCGACGATAAACGCCGGGACACCTCGATACTTCCCGGCGAGTGCCAAGAAACTGGGATATTCGGCGAGCAAATGGATGTTCTCGAGCAGGTCCTGGACCCACACCCGGGCGCGTAGTCGGTGTGTTGCGTCGTTGATGCTGTTGCGCTGAACCAACTGGGCCAGCGCCGCGCTGAGCTGCTGGGCTTGTTCCGGAAAGAGCTGGAGATATCCGGGGGTAGTGACGAGCGTGACGCTTTGGTTGCCATGTGAAAGCCTTGTCCACAGTTGAGTAAGATCATGAATGCCGCAAGCGATTGGGATATCGCATAAATCGGAAGGGCCGCTCTCGAAGTGCGCGCGCACGATGCCGGGGTCTGGCTCGAATACGGCGATTCGGGCGCGAGTCAGCGCACGGAGCTGACGAACGGCGTGCCCGACCCCCAAGCCGAAGACAACGACGGTCGAGTCGTCGGTCGCGCGTTTGGCGATCTCGAACATCGCAAGCTCGTCGTGCGCAATCGCAAATATTTCACCGCGGTAAGACAAGCCGAGCAGCCCTTGCTCGGTCTCGATGACTGGGATTGAGCACGCCGCGCCGCGGACGAGTTCCCTCAATTCCTCGCTGAGCCGCGCGGTGGACAGATTGCGGTCCAGAAACTCTGCGGCGAGATCGGTCGGTGTCATCGGCGTGTCGACAGCGCAACTTAGAGTCACCCGTTGAGCCCTGCGAACCCAGGCAAAACGCCGCGTCGAGATCGGGAGCGCCAACGCGTTGACGTCCTTGCGTGGCATCCGTGGCGCGAGCGACGAAGGGTCATGGCTTCGCGCCATCGCATTCCTCCTCCACGACGAATGCGACGACCGTCGAAATCGGCGTTACTACGTCTCGCCGGGGCGCGGACTCAGCGAGGTTCGCCGGCGAAAGCGGCGAAGACTCGGCGATCTCGCTCAGTGCAGCCTCGCGGTTGGCTCGTTCGACCGCGTCGTGGACTTCACCGCGCAGGATGGTCAGTGAGTTCGGAGCGAAGACACCCAGCTTTACGCCGCTTCGAGAGATCTCCGTGACTACGACTTCCACGTCGCCGCCAATGACGATCCGTTGGCCCTTGTGGCGAGTGATGATCAGCATCACCCATGGTAGTTGCAGGGGACATGCCAGCGAGAATTGGAGTTCGCACCGTCACGCATTCTTGAACGACTCGATACTCAAGATCTGCTGGGACACGGACGCAGAGCGAGTGAGCGCATTGTTCAGCGCAGTGAGGTTCGAATAGGCTTGGGCTGCATTGACCGCGCCGAGTGTCTGACTTTGATGCTGCGAGTCGAGGTCGGCCGCACTCAGTACAGAGGTGCTGGCGTCGAGCTTGTTGATGATCGTGCCCGCGTTGGCCTCGGCCGTCGAGAGCTGAGCGCGCGAGCTGTCGAGGTTGGTCATGCTCGCGGTGATACCGGCGGTGTCGTTGGTGCTGAGCGCCGTGTAGAGCGATGACACGTCGGAAAATACGTCGCGGCCGCCGGCTGCGGTAAACGCTTGCGCACCGCTGGAATTCACGACGGTCGGCGTGGAGTTACCGATGTCGACCACGTGCTGGCCGTCGTCACCCAAGAAAGTGCCGTCACTGGCGAAGGGAGCAGTTTGAGTCTGGCTGCCGCCGAAGACGAAGCCATTGGCACCCTGCGTATTTCCCAAGGCGACCAGCTCGTCGAGGACGTTCTTGACCTGAGCGGCGAGGATCGCGCGATCCGAGGCGCTCAGACTGCCATTGGCACCTTGGGTTGCGAGCTCCTTGGCTCGAGCCATCAAGTCAGATGCCTGTTGCAACGAAGACTCCGCAAGCTCTGCGTCGCCGTGTACGGAGCTTATAGCGCTTTGCCGCGCCGCAATCTGAGTTTGCACTGCGCTCAATCGCGCCAGCTGGGCGGCTGCGATCGGGTCGTCGGACGGCGCATTGACGCGCAAACCGGTCTGCGACTGCTGTGCCGCGGAGAGTTGCTGTGTTGCGAGCGAACTCAGGTTCTGAGCCGCGATCGCGTAACGCATGCCATCGGTTACTCTCATGGTTTATCGCCCCACGGCCGTCATCAGATCACTCATCATCTGATCGACGGTATTTAGTACCTTCGACGCTGCACCGTACGCGTTTTGGTATTTGGTCAGTGACACCATTTCATCGTCCAGCGAAACCCCGCTCAACGATTGCTGCATCGTTTGCGCTTGCTGCTGGACTGCCGTTTGAGTCGTAACGTTGCGTTGACTGCCGGCGCGGAGCTCGCCGACAGAACCGACCATGTCACCGTATGCCTGTGCGGCAGTTTCGCTGTTGCCGGAGGCAATCGCCGAGTTCGCGAGGCCGCTCAGAGCCGCAGCGTTGTCCGAGCCGGCAGGAGTCGTCACGGCCGAAGATGCCGCGGCGACGTACTCGGGGTGACCTGCGACCTCCGCGGACAGAGACAGCGCGCGCGCAGCGCCGGTCGCCGTCGCCGTCACGTCGAACAGGTTGCGGCCGGATACGCCGTCCGAGCCATAGCCGGCAGCATGCTGCGTGTTTACCGCGGTCGCCACGTCGAAAGCAAATTGATCGAGCTGGCTGGACACGGAGGCAATGTCGCTGTCGCGCGCTTGCTTGATGCCTGCCAGAGAGCCGCCAGTTAGATATTGCGTGACGTCGTTGCCCGCGCTGGGCTGATCGGAGAGGATCTGCATCGAGCCATCCGCGGCGACGCCAACCGAGAGCGCGCTCGCGGTTCCACCGTTGACCAGGGTGGCGCCGGAAGACTGCACGATCAGATTGCCCTGATTATCAGTGATCGTGTGGACATCCACTAACGCCGACAAGTCGGTCAACTTCTGGCTGCGCTGATCCAGCAAGTCCGAGGCGTCCATGCCCTGAGCTTGAGCTTGCTGGATCTGAGTGTTCAGTTTGGCGATGTCTTGTGCGCGTTGATTGATCTCGCTCACCGTCTCCTGACCCTGATGCAGAAGGTCAGCGCTGGTTTGCGCGAGCGAGTTGGCTGCTTGATTGACGCGTTGGCTGAACGCATCGGCCGCGGAGAGCACGCTCGCGCGAGTCGTGGTGTCCGTCGGGTTCGCCGACAACGCGGAGAATGACGAGAACAAGCCGCTCAGCGCATCAGCAAAGCCTTGGCCACTCGTGTCATTGAACAAGGATTCCACGGAAGCCAACGTCTGATCACGATTGTTCGCCGCAGCGACCGAGCTATTGGCGTTGAGCGAGGCCTGCTCAGTGTACGTATCGGTGGCCCGCTGAAGCCCACCAATCTTCACGCTCCCCGTGGTCGTGCTGCCCAGAGCCTGCGTTTCCAGGATCGGAGTGCGCCGCACGTAGCCCGGCGTGTTCACGTTCGAGATATTTTGACCGGTGACGTCGAGCCCGTAGCTCTGCGCGTTCAGGGCATCTCGTGCAGTGTTGAGGATCTGCGAGAGGTTTGCCATCTCAGCCGCTCCAGTTTACGCGCACACCGCCTTGAATCGAAGGCGGGCGGTGCGAGCCGAAGTTCTGAATCGACACGATGCCAACGTCATTCAAGATGGTACTTACGGCATCGCGCGCATGCATCGCGAGAACGCGATTCTTCAACGCTGCGCGTCGGATTCGTTCGAGTAGCTCGCGATCCGAAGGATGCGCAGGACTCTTGCTGCTGAGTGCCGAGATGCGGTCGCATAGGGCTAGCTTTTGCTCCGTGATGCCGTCGAGCGCGCTCCTGTCGAGGGCGATCAGAACTTCGCACTCGATCCGATGCAAGGCTTCCAGCTCGCACAGCGTTCGCGTTAGCTCACTCGGTATTACTGCCTCCGACACCGCATCTCCTTGTCGTCCATCGACCCAGGCTACTTTTGATTAGCCCGTTAACTGACCGCCCCGATCATACGCTCGGCGACTAAACTGGAATTGATTTGGTAAGTGTTCTGCGCGATCTGGCTCTTCAAGCTGTCGATCTTTTGGTGATCGACGGCCTGGCTACCAAGGCTCGCAGCCATTGCCCTGGCGGGTGCCGAGATCGAGATCTCTGCCGCAGCAGTTGCCGGTGCTCCCGTGTTGGAGGGGCCAGCGGGCGCCCCCGCCGGCTGCGCGGCTCCTACCTTGGATATGTTCATCCGCTGGTAGGCGTCGAGGACGGGATTGCCTGTGATGCCTTTCATTCACTCCTCCGAAACGAAGCGCGGCCGGAGATGAACTCCAACACACTGTTCTTGAATGGAGGAACGGTCGACATCTTGTACCCTTTAGAAAAAAGCTTTGTGGTTGGCGACACTTGGGAAAAGGTTAGTCATTTCGTGGGATTGCCCAGGGTCCTCGCGAGGCTCTTTCCGACTTCGTCCGCCAGACCCAGGCCGCCGGCCTTGGAGATGGCATCGGCCAGCGCACCGACGATCATGGACCCGTAGGTATTTTCTCCGGGTTGAGCCTCGGCACCGGCGCCTGCCGCAGTGGTTTTTTCGAGCGGTTTCAACATCTGCCGCACGAAGATAGCCTCGAAGTCGCGGGCTGCCTTTTGGACTCTCGGGTCGAGTGCTTTCGGCTGGCTCGGCGCAGTTACGTCGAGCGCAGTAGTTGACGGCACAGTCGTGGCGCTGCTGACTGCTGAGATCATTGAACCAGGATCTCAGCACGAAGCGCGCCAGCGCCTTTGAGCGCTTGCAGGATGCTGGCCATGTCGCGTGGCGAGACACCAAGCGTAGAGAGCGCTTGCGCCACGTCAGCCAAGGTTGCCGCGCCCTTGATGTAGGAAAGCGTAGGCGAGCTCTTCTCATTCGCCTGCACGTCGCTGTTCTGAACGACTCTGGTTTGGCCAGCGGTCGCGAATGCGCCGGGCTGGCTGACATCGCGGGTTTCTTGCACGGAGATGCTGATGCCGCCTTGTGCAATCGCGACGGGAGACAGGTGCACGTCACCACCGGCAACGATGGTTCCGGTGCGTTCGTTGATGACGACGCGAGCCGACGTTACGGGATCGACGTCCAAGTCACCCAGCTTGGCCAGCAACTCGACCGGGCTTTCTTTGGGGTCGCCTGTGACCTCGATGGCTCCGCCATCCAATGCCAACGCAGAACCTTTGCCCAAGGACTTTTCCAATGCCTCGACGACCCTCGAAGCCGTGCCGAAGTCGGGTATCCGAAGAGCAAGGGTGAGCTTGCCCTTGTTCTCGAAATTGGCCTTTATTTCGCGCTCTACCAGCGCGCCAGTAGGCACCCGGCCGGTCGTGGTCACGTTCTGCTGTAGGTAGCTGCCATTGAATCCGGCAGCTGAAAACCCGCCCACGACGAGTGAGCCCTGCCCGACGGCGTATGTTTTGCGGTCGGCGCCACGAAGCGGTGTTTGAATCAGCACGCCGCCACGTAAAGATTTGGCGTTGCCCATTGACGAGACGGTCACGTCGATGCGTGATCCTGGCCGAACGAACGCCGGGAGTGTCGCGGTGACGATCACGGCGGCCACATTGCGCAACCGCACCTGACTCGAATCGACCTGAATGCCGAGGCGCCTCATCAACGAGCGCAGCGATTGCGCCGCGTACGGCACCATGATGTCGTCCCCCGTGCCGTTCAGGCCAGTCACTACCCCGTAGCCGACGAGCTGATTGTCGCGCGCCCCGAGCACGTCACACAAGTCGCGCAGTTTGTCGGCTCGCGCTGGAGCCGCCATGAGTATGACGGCAAGCGCGGCGACTATCGCGGACAGCGTTTGCCCGCGCCGCGAAGGCCGCGATGGGGCGCGCTGAGATGATGGGAAAAACTGCTGCATTTCACTCAGAATGGGTTTACGAAATCCAAGAACTTGGTGAGCCAACCGCGTTCGTTTTGGTCGTTGATGTCGCCACGGCCGGTGAATTCCACGCGCGCGTCCGCGACCAAGGAAGAGTCGACCGAGTTATCGGGTTGGATGTCTGCCGGTCGGATCACCCCAGAGACGTATAGGTGGTACTCCTCGTGATTGATCATCACGACCTTGGTACCTTCTACGAACAGGTCGCCGTTCGGCATCTCTTGTTTGACATGGACACCAATCGACCCGCTCAAATCGCCGGCTCGCTGGGTTTGGCCCTCTCCGTCGAAGTCGTTCTGCGACGCCATCGCCAAGAGCGCTTTCGGATCGATGTTGGGATATGCCTTCTGCATCGCTGGCATCAGACCCAAAAGCGACGTCACGCTGGCCGAGCGAGACGTGTCCTTTTTCAGCGTGGTGGTTGCTCCGCCCTGGGCGTTCGCATGCTCGTCGATCTTGATCAGGGCGATGTCCCCGACGCGCAATGCGCGGGTGTCTTCCAGATAGCCGGGCTGAGCCTCGCTGTAGATGGACCCGGCCGAAGGCCGCGCGTCGGCTTGAGTAGCGGCGTACTGACCTGGCGTGTATTTCCGCTCTTGAGCCGTAAATGGCTGAATGTGAGCCGGCCCGCAGGCGCCGACGAGTGCGCCGAGAGCGAGCGCCCAATTCAGGGTTGGTGCGAGCGCCTTCATTGTTCGACTACGTCTGCGGTATCCGACGATGCGACGCGGCCCCGCAGCACTCGCTGCGTGCTCGTGACTCGAAATAGGATTACGTCCCCGAGATCGGCGTCAGACATCGACAGCGCAATAGCGCTCACACGCGCCCCGCCGTGATCGATGACGACGCTGACGCGCGACCCCTTTTCCATCATCGGGCGGGTGGCTTCCAAACCGATGTCGAGGACGATCGCCACCGGCACGCGGGCGACCACGGCGTCTTCTTGGCGCAGATCGACGGTTGCGGTCACAGTGAGTTCACCCTCGTGCTTCGGCAGCTTCGGAATATGGGCATTTCCTACTGTGATCTTGGGAGACGTGACGAGCGAGTGCGGGTACTTCACCTGTCGCAACGAAACCCCACGCGGCAAGGCGGCAGACAACGGCGGCTCGAACATGTCCTCGAGTTCGTGGCCGGACCAGCGCCGCGAGGCGCTGCGAATCAATAGCGAGCGGGGCATGCGTAGTCTTGCGGTGTCGCCACCAGCTGCGCGGATCTCAGCTTCCACCTCGGTGCGTGGCAGCGTGCGCGTGCTGCCTGGCGGTGGGGCGGCGCCCAAGTCGAGGCTGGCAATTTCGCCCTCGAAACCGTCGCTTACGTCGCTCAGGTGAACGCGCGCGCTGTCGACTGTCCGTTCGCCTTCTGCGTTGGCGGGCAGCGAAACGCTCAGCGCGATTGCTGCGACGGATAGGGTAAAACGGGTCACGCTCAGTGTCACTTTCGGTTGATGGATGAACTCAAGTGCTCATTTGGGTAGCGGCGCGGAGCATGTCGTCGGCAGTCGTGATTACTTTGGAGTTGATCTCGTAGCCGCGCTGCGCCGAAATCATACCGACCATCTCCTCTACGATGTCGACGTTCGATTGCTCGAGTGACCCTTGCAAGATCGTGCCTCGGCCGTCAGTGCCGGCTTCACCCACTTGGGGCTCGCCGCTGCCCGCAGTTGGCGTCAGCAAGTTGTGGCCGGTCGCCGTGAGGCCAGCGGGATTGATGAAGGTAGAGAGCGTGATTTGCCCGAGTTCTGTTTGCGCCGTTTGTCCGGATAGCGTCACCGACACTTGGCCATTGGCGGAGATAGTCACCCCGGTTGCGCCTTGCGGAATCGTGATGCCCGGTTCGATAGGCAGTCCATCGGCGTTGACGATGCGTCCGCTGCTGTCGGTCCCTAGCTCGCCGTCGCGTGTGTAAGCCAGCGTTCCATCGTTTTGTTGCACAGCTAGAAACCCGTTGCCTTCGATCGCAACGTCGAGCGGGTTTTTGGTGTTGTTCATCGTGCCTTCGGCGAATTCGCGCGACGTGGCCACGACGCGCACGCCCGTACCTAGCTGGAGCCCGGCGGGCGACATTGTCGTCGGCCCCGTCGGGGATCCGCCTTCGTGCACCGTCTGGTACAGCAAATCTTCGAAGTCGACGCGCTGCGCTTTGTAGCCGACGGTACTTCCGTTCGCGATGTTGTTGGAAATCGCCTCCAGTTGCGTCTCCTGCGCCGCCATGCCGGTGGCCGCGATATTCAACGATCGAAACATGGGATCCTCCGTGCCGGCTGAAGCAACAGCAGTGCCAACTGCGAGAGTCAGCCGATATTGCGGTCCTTCCGGTGGTTGCGAGTGCTTTCTCCTGCACTGAACGCGCGGGCGTCAGCTCGACGCTCAATCCGCGTCAGGCATTTGACCTGCGCGGTCCAAGTATCTGTCACCCGCCACCAGCCGTGCCGGCGCTGGCATCGGTTCCAGCGTCAGTTGCTGCGCTGGCATCGGTTGCTGGGCTCGCAGTAGTCGTCAAGTGATGGCACTCACCAGACTGACAGTTGTTGCCGGTGGGGCAGTCCGTGTTGCGGAAACAAGCGCTGCCGCCGCAGCTCACGCTACTTGCGATACCGCCGATGAGAGCAGACCAGAGCAACAAGACCACGCATAAGCCCAGAAGTTTGCGCATTGCTACAATCCCAGCTGAATGCCAACGGTGAACAAACCCCAGATCAACACGCTTCCGTGTGGTAAGTCGCTGCCAACCGGCAACGCTTGAAATGAAGGCTCCAGATACAGGCCTCCGCGCTTCCCCAACGGGAACAAGACGGTCGCGCCAACGCCGCCGCCGAACAGGGTTTCTGGTGCAATCGTGCCGGTGAGACCGCAGTAGACTCCCACGGTCTTGGTCATCCAGCGCTCGTACCGAAGTTCGCCTCCGAGCGATCCGCGCCTCTCCAATTCGACGAAAGCTCGGACGCCCAGCGCGTTCCCTTGGTCCTCTTCGTCTCGCAGATTGAAGCCGGTGAGAATGCGCAAACGCGCGCGGTGAAACGCTAGCTTCCCTGCGGCGCCGTCGCCTCCCTCAATGCCACTACCGAGCCCGAAGCTGCCGTCCGTCAGATAGCCCTCCGCGCGAGCCGTCGCCGAAAGGAGTGTGCTCGCCGCAACGGTCAGCAGGCTGACGCAGACACCAAATCTCTTGCTCGCGACGCGCATTACGAACGGTTCCGAGCAAGTGTCGGGCCAACGTCCTTTGGCGTGGCCGAGCGCTTGGTCAGGCCGCGCGGGGTGCGATACGCTTCCGCTTCAGCATTTCTACGAGCGTCGTACGATTCAGGCCGAGCAAGGTAGCAGCCTGTTTCTTGTTCCACTTTGTGCGCTCAAGCGCTTGACGGATCAGTTGGTTCTCGAACGACTCGACTGCGTTGCGGAGATCGATTCCGGCGTCGGGCAGTCGTAGGGCCGTGCGCTTTTCGACGCCCAGACCGCAGACTCGCTGCGGCAGATCCTTGGCTTGGATACTAGCCCCGTCGCAGAGCAGCACCGCCCGCTCAATCGTGTTCTCCAGCTCGCGAACGTTCCCCGGCCACTGATATTCGGCCAACAGCTGCGCTGCAGGTCGAGAGATTTCGATGTGGCTGTCTCGCCCTAGCTTTTCTTTGGCCTCGGCCAAGAAGTGATGCACCAATACCGGAATGTCTTCGAGTCGTTCGCGGAGCGGGGGCACGGTCAAGTGAATCACGTTCAAGCGATAGTAGAGGTCTTCACGGAATGCCCCGGCAGAGACCGCTCCTTCGAGGTCTACGTTGGTCGCGGCCACGATACGAACGTCCGCCTTCAACGTGCGGTTGTCGCCAACGGGTGAATACTCGCGAGCCTGAAGAAAGCGTAGCAGCTTGACCTGAAGCGACATCGGCATCTCGCCGATTTCGTCGAGGAACAGCGTCCCGCCATCAGCAAGCCCAATGCGTCCTATCTTCGCCGCGTGCGCCCCAGTAAAGGCGCCGCGAGCATGACCGAACAACTCACTCTCCAAGAGGGCTTCCGGAATCGCGCCACAATTGACGGCGACGAACGGCCTATCGGCGCGCAGGCTCGTGCGATGCACCGCGCGAGCAACGAGCTCTTTGCCAGTGCCGCTCTCGCCCGTGACTAGCACCGTACACATCGTGTCTGCGACGCGGTCGATCACGCGGAACACATCCACTAATGACTCGGAAAGGCCAATCACGCCGTGCATGCTAGTCGGCAGTGCCCGGGATTGTGCGACGAGCGCGGCTTCGATCAGTTCCTCTTGCGGCTCATCCTCGGCAGTGCTCGAATCATCATCTGGAATCGATCCACTGTCGACGAAACTCGAGTTGCCTACCGAGGAGTTGGCCAGTCCGATGTTCGTCACAGCTGCGACTAAGGGGGTGCTGTCGGTTCGATACTCACTATATGTGTATTCGTCCTCCGCGAACTCACCAAATCCGGCTAAATTGTCGCTGAGTTTCGTGCTGGTCATGCGTATCGAGCTCCTCGCTTCGGTACCCTGGCCATAGCAATGGTTGGGCCAACTGTCGGCGCGCTGGCGAATCGGCGTTGATCTATTGGCGCTCGGCTGATCCGAGGCCACGCCGCGATTCGCAGTCTGGGTCTAGTTTGACCCGCGACGTCTGCCTGTTACTCGTCAATTCGGCGCGAAAATACAAATAGCTGAGCTGGGTACGGACTTACCCTGCGGGTTGATTCAGACCTGGATAGCCCCTTTTCGCGGTTCACGAAGCGAGAACGGAGGCTCCAGCGAGACCTTGAGAAAAAAAGTGACGTGGCACGGCACGTGCTGAGGACGGACCCCATGGCGGATCTATTCGCCTCCATAGCTCCACTCCACGCCGCGCTCGACTATCACCTCGAGCGACATGCCGTTCTTGCGTCGAACATCGCACATGTCGATACACCTGGCTACAAGCCCAATGACTTGGCTCGAGTCGAAGGGACGAGCTTCGACGGGGCACTCAGCGTTGCGATGGCGCGCACCAACGAAGCTCATATGAGTGTCTCGGGCTCGGCCGGAAGCGATCTCGAGGGGCGAGTGTTTCAAGACCTCTCTGCAGGTGCTGGCAACGACGGCAACTTCGTCTCGCTGGACCGAGAGGCGGGAAAAGTGGCTGCAAACCAGCTTCGGTATGACGTGGTTTCGGCGATTGTGTCGGCCGAGCTGAAGCAGATGCACTTTGCGGCCGACGACGGGAAGGGCTGAGTCGGATGGCTTCCTCTGAGACGAATTGTGATTCGACGACGCGGCTCGCGGCCGCGGGAAGGAGTTGAGCGATGCTTGGTGTCTTCAGTGCGATGGACGTAGCCGCCTCCGGATTGTCTGCGGAACGCGTGCGCATGAACACGATAGCGTCCAATCTCGCCAACGCGCGGACTACCCGCACCGAGGCTGGCGGCCCCTATAAACGGCTCGATCCGGTGTTCGAAGCCGTTGGGCTCGACGAATCGCGCGGGGTCATGGCCACACACGGTGGCGTCTCGGAAGTGCGCGTGGCGCGAATTCAGGAAGACACGCGCCCGGGCATGATGGTCTACGAACCAGGCCACCCGGACGCCAATGCGCAGGGTTACGTGGAATATCCCAACGTCAATGCGGTCGAGGAGATGGTGAACATGATCACCGCCTCGCGCGCCTACGAGGCCGGTGTCACCTCCATTGACTCGGTGAAGCAGATGGGTCGATCGGCTTTGGACATCGGACGCTGAGCCGAGCTAGGTAATGAGCCCGCTCGAATCGCCCGGATTGACGCTCGTCGCGCCCCACGTACTGTACGACGCGCAGCCCGTTGCGGCACCGCAGGCGGCAGACCCAAGCGGGGGCGCGCTGTTCGAATCGGTGCTCAAGAACGTCGCCGGTGACGCCAACACGACCATTCAGCAGGCAGAGCAAGCCGGCCAGGAATTTGCAGCAGGCACCCGTGACGACATCCACGGAACGATGCTCGCGCTTAGCAAAGCGGATATAGAACTGCGCCTCGTCAGCAATATTCGAAGCAAGGTAGTCGACGCGTTTTACGAGCTTTGGCGCATGCAAATTTGAGCGATTTCACCGTTGGACGAGAGCTTTCGAAGATGCCCGAAAAAACCCGCGCGTTCCTGAAACCGCTGACCGACTTCTGGGCGTCGCTGCCGACACCGAAGCGCTTTGCGCTCGTCTTTTTTACTGCGGCATCCTTAGTCGCCGTGATCGCGATTTCCGTGCTGAGCTCGCGCGAACACTTCGCCTACTTGTACACCGATCTTGCGACCGAAGACGCAGCTCAAATTGTGGAGAAGCTGAAGACGGCTCAAATACCTTACCAACTAGAAAACGGCGGCACGGCGATCGAGGTCCCCGAGGATAAAGTAGCCGGATTGCGTCTGGAGTTTGCCGCTAGTGGTTTGCCGCGGGGAGGCAGCGTCGGCTTCGAGATCTTCGATCGCAGCAAGATTGGCGCGACGGAATTCGAGCAACAGGTCAATCTGCGGCGGGCGTTGGAGGGCGAGCTAGTACGGTCGGTGATGAGCATCGACGGCGTGAAAGCCGCGCGCGTGCATTTGGTATTGCCGGAACACCGATTATTTACCGCACGAGAAGACGCGGCATCGGCGTCGGTGGTGGTGAAATTGGCGAATTCGGCCAATTTTGGGCGTCGCGAGGTCGCGGCCGTCGTGCACCTAATCTCCATGGCTGTGCCCGGCTTGAGCAAGGACCGCGTATCGGTTGTGAGTACTGAAGGTCTGACACTGCACCGTCCGAATTCTGACGGCGGGGGAGCCTCTGACACGTCCGATCGCGGAGAGGAGCAGTCCCGGACGCTGGCGTCTCAACTCGAGGGCGACACCCAAGCCCAACTCGAGCGCGTTGTCGGACCCGGAAACGCGGACGTTCGAGTCAACGTCGAGTTGAACGAGGCTTCCCGCGAACGTACGGAAGAGTTGTACGACCCATCAAAAACGGCGCTGCGCAGCGAGCACAAAACCGAAGAAACGACGGGCGCCGCCGAGAACGGCGTTGCTGGCGTGCCAGGGGCGAAATCCAATCTGCCCGACGCGGCCGAGGATAAAGGCGCGACCGAAGAAACGACCACGAGCAGCGGGGGAGGGGTTCGTAAGAGCGAGACTCGTAACTGGGAAGTACAGAGGATCACTCAAAAAACGACGATGCCGCCGGGCGACATCAAGCGTCTGAGCGTGGCCGTCGTATTGAACGGCAAGTACGAGCGTCATGGGGAGAAGTCGGTCTTCGTGCCGCGCACGCCGGACGAAGTGGCGGCTCTCGACGGCATTGTCAAGCACGTCGTGGGTTTCGACGCGACGCGCGGCGACGAAGTGGAAGTGCGCGCGGTTCAGTTCGCGCGATTGGACACCGACGACGGCCCGCAGACCATCGATAAGCTGACCCAAGTTCGCCGCTGGTTGCCGGTCGCGGCCGCAGGTCTGGCAGCACTCGCGCTGCTTTCCGTGTTGGTCATGGCTTGGCGCAAGCAGAAGAACCAGTTCAAGGCGTTCCAAGCCGGCACCCTCGCTCAACTTGCGACCGCCGCCGCTTCCGGCGCCGCGCTTCCGCTCGATACCGAGGAAGCGCGTGCATTGCTTGCCGAGGAATCCACGCACAACGCAGAGATTCGTGCCCGCGCCCTTGAGTTTGCTGCGAAGGACCCGGCGACGGCGGCCGTCATTCTGCGCCGCTGGCTGAGTGCCGAGACGCCCGAGCTCGCGCCCGCCGAGTGATTGCCCGGCTCGAGTTAGGCACGGGTCTCGCAAAGGCCAGCGGCAGATGGATCTGAGCGGCCCCGAAAAGGCTCTACTGATGCTGCTGTCGCTGGACGAGGCGACTGCAACGCCGATTCTCAGCGAGCTAGATGCGGCGGATGTGAGGAAACTGCGCACCGCCGCCGCAGGCATGCGCGAGGTGCCCGCGACCGAGCTCGGTCGGGTCTATACCGAATTCGTTCATCAAACGCAGGAAGCAGTGGCCGTACCTCGAGGCGGCGTCCGGTACCTGCGCCGGTTGGCCGGGCGTGCATTGGGTGAATCCGCCGCACAAGAGATCTTCGTCGATCAAAAGGATTCCGCGATGGATCGCCTGGCCGCGGCTGAACCCAGCGCGTTGGCATCCGTCATGGAAAACGAGCATCCGCAGCTGGTTGCCGCCATTCTTTCTCAGCTCGACAACGAGAAAGCGGCGCGGGTCTTGGAACAGTTGCCTGAAGGCGGTCGCGCGCAGGTGCTGGAACGCTTAGGCAACATGACCGAGATCCCGTCGGCACTGCTCGAAGAAGTGGCTAGCGCCTTGTCCGCTGAATTGCCGACGGCGCAAGGAGATACTGTGCGGACCGTTGATGGCATTGCTCGCTCGGCTGCGCTCGTCCGACGTATGGGCCGCGAAACAGGCGAGGCGCTGCTTGGCACGCTTGAAGAAGGCAATCAAGAGCTTGCGAGCGAGATCCGTCGCGCGATGTACACCTTCGAAGATCTGTCGGTGCTCGACGCGCGCGCGCTGCGCTCGCTGCTAGAGGCCGTGCCGGTCGAGAAGCTGACCACCGCGTTGAAAACGGCTTCCGAATCGCTCAGAAATCACATCTTCACCAGCATGTCGAAGCGCGCCTCGGAGCGCATCAAGGAAGATATGGAAATCATGGGCGGTGTGCGCCTTGCGGACGTGGAAGCGGCGCAGCGCGAAATCGTCGAAGTAGCGCTGCGGCTCGACGCTGAAGGTACGATTTCACTCGAGAACAAGAATGCGGTGGTTTGAGACGCCGCGCGATAAGGCAGAACCGATGGCCGAAGCTCCGCGCCGCGTGCAGTTTGCAAACGTCTCACGAGATCGTGAGCGTTTGCCGTCGTGGATGCCGGTGGCGCGGCAGCAGAGCTCGAAGCGAGAGGACATGCCATCGCTCGCGGCGCCTCGCGTGCCCAGTGAGTTCGTTGATGCGATTCGTCAAGAGCTGGACCCGGAACGGGCATCGCGACCGTCGCGGGCTTCGGAACGCCCGCGACAGTCGTTCCGCCCAGGCTCCGTGGTCCCGCCTCCGATCGACGCAGCAGCGGAGCCTGCTGGGGAGCCATCGGTCGCGTTGGCGCCGCAATTGCTGATCGACCCAGAAGCCAGCGCTGCCTTCGAGCGTGCAGTCGAGCTGTTGGTCGACGAGCGCGCGCGGGTGCTCGAGCAAACAGCTGGGCAGCTTGGAGAGCTAGCGACGATTATTGCGCGACGGGTGATTGCCCACGAGATTTCGTTGAATAAAGGGTTGGTTGCGGGTCTCGTCCGCGAGGGACTCGAAGCGCTCGGCGCGCATGACCGTGTGCTCGTGCGGGTTGGTGAAGGCTTCGCAGGCGCACGCGAGAATCTGGAACGACGCCTGGCCGATCGTGGTGCTCGAGCGGAAGTGCGGTTCGACGCCTCGCTGGAAGAATACGGCTGCGTGGTCGAGACAGAGCTTGGCTCGGTCGACGAATCGATCGAATCGCGAATTGCGACGCTTCTCAACGCGCTGAAGCCGGACGCGGACTTGCCGCAGGACGCGGGATAGCATGCTCGATCGTTTGCTCGATCGTTGCCGAAGGGCGCCTCTTCATCGCCCGGAGGGCGTCGTCCTCGACGTGGTGGGCTTGATTGTGGAGGTGGGTGGCCTGCGTGCGGCGGTTGGCGACGCACTCGCGGTCGACGATTCGTTTGGGGCGCGCCTGGAGATCGAAGTCATTGGTTTTCGCGCGGGTCGGCTGCTCACCACGCCCCTGGGCACTCTCTCAGGGATCCGCCCCGGCGCGCGCGTCGTGCGGCTCGAGCGCGGCGCGACGGTTCCTGTCTCGTTTCAATTGCTTGGGCGCGTGGTGGACTCGTTCGGACGACCGCTCGACGGCGGTCCGCCCGTCGTCAGTGAGCACGCCTGCCCAGTGAATGCGATGCCGCCGCCAGCGTTCGCTCGCCGTCCGATAGATCGTTCGTTTGCGACCGGTGTGCGCGCGTTCGACGCGTTGCTCCCGCTCGGTGTCGGTCAAAGAATGGGCATTTTTGCCGGGGCGGGCGTGGGTAAGAGCACCCTGCTTGGCATGATCTGTCGATCCTCTCAGGCGGATGTCAACGTCGTCGGTCTGATCGGGGAACGCGGACGCGAGCTAAACGACTTCATTCGTACCTCGCTGGGCCCCGAGGGCTTGGCGAAGTCGGTCGTCGTTGCGGCGACCAGCGACCAGCCGCCGCTGGTTCGTGCGCGCGGAGCCGAATCGGCGACAGCCATCGCGGAATATTTTCGGAGCCAGGGCAAAAGCGTGCTCCTCGTGATGGATTCGGTGACGCGCTACGCGATGGCGCTGCGCGAGGCTGCGCTGGCAGCCGGCGAACCGCCGGCTACGAAGGGCTATCCACCGTCGGTTTTTGCCGCCCTGCCGCGGCTCCTCGAGCGAGCTGGGACATGCGGTGGCCAGGGCGTCATCACCGCTCTGTACACCGTGCTCGTCGAGGGCGATGATCTCAGTGATCCGATCGCCGATTCGGTGCGCAGTATTTTAGACGGTCACGTCGTCTTGTCGCGATCACTCGCGGAACGTGGACATTTCCCGGCTATCGACGTGCTGGCGAGCATTTCGCGTTTGGCGCCGGAAATCGCGCCTGAGGCGACGCTACGCGCTGCCAGCGTAGTGCGCGATATGATGTCGGCTTATCGCGAGGCGAAAGACCTGATTCAGGTGGGCGCTTATGCCGCCGGCAGTGATCCGCGGGTGGATGCCGCTCTGGCCGCATTGCCACAAATCGACGCGTTCCTACAGCAGCGCGTCAACGAAGCCACGCGTATCGAGGAGTCCCGAACTCGCTTGACGATGCTCGCTCAGCTTCGTGAGCGGGCGAAGCGCTGAGCCTAACCAAAGCACAGGAAGATGGGATGAGTCCGAGACGTCAGCGTATCGAAAAAGTCGTCGTTCACCGTGGCAAGGCGCTCGACGAGCGCGTCGCCGAGCTTTCGCGCTCGAAAGCTCGCGAAGTGGAGGCGTTGCGACGCGCGCAGGCCGAACAGAGCGCTCTGGAAGATGCTTCGGAATCACGCATGAAGCTGGCAAATACCGCGACGTCCGCGAAGTACTGGGTCGAGGCCAACGAATGGCTGCAGACTCGGGCCGCCCTTACCGCTGCGGCCGAAACGCAGGTGCTCAAGGCCCGCACTCTGACTGCGCACGCGCAAGAGCACGTCCGGTTCGCCCGTGGAGACTTGAAGAAGGTAGAATTGCTCTCGGAGCGTCTGCTGCGCGAAGAGAAGGTCGAGACCGAGCGGCTCGAACGCCGCTTGGAAGACGAGATTGCCACGCTGCGCTTCAACAACGACCGCTCGCGAGGCGAGCCGTGAGCGATACGCTGTTCAGTGGACTCGGTAAGACCGTCGAGGCCGTGCAGGCCGATCGGGCCGAGTCCGACAAGAAGAATACGCTGGAGCAGGCGAAGCGTTGGGCTCTCGTCGTCGGTGCGCAGGTATCCCACTTCTTGCCTCCGGCGAGCGATATGGAGACGAGCCCTTGGCGCGGTGGTGGCGGGGATATGACGCCTACGAATGGCTCTGGTATTCCGACGGGAGCTGCCGACAGCGGCTCGGGCGAAGCCGCAAAGAACGGCGACAGCCGCATGATTCTCCGCGTAGATGCGGGAGATCTTGGGGAAGTAGCACTGCTCGTCGACCGTCGAGATGGCGTCATGCGCGTGACGATCGGCGTTCAAGGCAGCGCGGCGCAAGCCGCGGTCGAGGTCGAGCGCGGTGCGTTGCTACAAGCCCTACAAAACGTGGGAATTGTCGTCGGTTCAGTGAATATCGCGCGCGGGGCGAACTTCGGCACCGTTCTTGCTCCACCTCGCAACAGCAAACTCGATGGCACCCTAGACCACTCGGAGAGTGCCCCTACACAAAGCGAATCTGAACGCCGGCGCCTGTCACGCAAGCTGAACCTGATTGGTTGAATTGTCATGGTCACATCCGTAAGCAACACCGTCGCCGCCGCTGCTACCAGCAGTGCGTCGTCGACGGCCCTGAGTTCGGCCCTAGGTGGTAGTTCCGCGCTCGGTGAGCAAGACTTTCTGACGTTGCTCGTTGCGCAATTGAAGAATCAGGATCCGCTGTCGCCACAGGACAACACCGCGTTCGTCGCTCAGCTCGCCCAGTTCTCTACGCTTCAAGCCACCATGGGTATTAATACCGCGCTCGGTACGCTGTCGACGCAGACTACGGGCATATCGAATACGGACAACGTCAACTTAGTCGGCAAGACCGCGACCGTGAAAGGTTCATTGGTTACGGACGACGGCTCCGGCACGGGCGTGCCAGTGGCGTTTACTTTGGCCGGCTCTACCGCAACCACGACGGTATCGATCCAAGATTCGACCGGCAAAGCGGTGCGAACGATCAATCTGGGCGCGCATGACACGGGTCTAGTGAATACCGTGTGGGACGGCAAAGACGACGCGGGCAATCTCATGCCTGCTGGCACTTATGCCGTAGCCGTCCAAGCGACGGCAGCAGGTGGCGGCGCGGTGTCCGTCGCTCAGGAGACGACTGGCGTCGTTCAGTCTGTCGCCTTCGACAAGGGTTACCCAGTGTTGACACTGGATAATGGCGTACAAGTTCCTGTTTCAGACCTAATTCAGGTCAGCTCTTCTCCCAAGTCAAACCCATAAAACCACAACAAGTCGACTCTTTTTGGAGGACTCAATGAGTCTGCAAGCAATGTATTCAGGCGTTTCGGGCCTTCAAGCCGAAAGCAACGCACTAAGCGTCGTAGGTGACAACATCGCAAACTCGGAGACCGTCGGCTTCAAGAGCCAACGTGCGGTATTCGAGGACGTCCTTGGGCATTCGATTCTGGCTGGCAGCGCCTCGTCGCTTCCGGGTTCCGGCGTACAAATCGGAACTACCCAGCAGATGTTCACCCAGGGATCACTACAAAACACCGGCGTCTCGACCGATCTCGCGCTCAATGGTGACGGCTTCTTCGTCGTCAAGGGCAGCGTGGACGGTGTTTCGTCGAACTTCTACACTCGCGCTGGCCAGTTCAATCTCGATAGCACTGGCACGCTAGTGAATCCCAACGGCCTCAAGGTTCAGGGTTATGCGGCGAATTCGGACGGCACTTATCAAGCCGCTCTTTCCGACGTGCAAGCGCCGACCGCGGCGTTGCCTGCCAAAGAGACGGCGAATATGAGCGTCGTTGCGAATCTCGATTCGACAGCGGCCGTGCCGGCGCTGCCTTTTGATGCCCAAAATCCCGCGAACACCGCGAACACCCCACCGATCTCGATGTCCGTCTACGACTCACTGGGCAATGCTCACACGGTCAACGTGTATATGGCCAAGACCGCGAACAACACCTGGGACTATCACGCGATCGTTGCCGGTTCGGACGTCAATCCGCCGGTTACGGGTAACGTGGAAGTCGGGACCGGTACTTTGGCCTTCACCACGGGCGGCGCGCTCAACACTGTCACTACCGGGACGGCGATTTCTATCAGCTTCGGTGGTGGTGCGACGGCCGCCCAACCGATTGCGATCAACTTCGGTACCTCGATCGCCGCCGGCGGGACGGGTCTCGACGGCGCCACGCAGTTCGCTGCGACTACGAACGTATCGGCGCAATCGCAGGACGGCTATGCCTCTGGCAACTTCACGGGCGTATCGGTGGACGGCCAAGGCGTCGTGACCGGCCTGTACACGAACGGCCAAAAAATCCCGATGGCGCAGCTGGCTGTAGCAAGCTTTCAGGATGATCAGGGCCTCGGTCGCGCTGGCCAAAACCTGTGGATCGAAACTCGTGACAGCGGTACCGCTGCGATGGGCACCGCAGGCACGGGCAATCGCGGAGCTGTCTCGTCCGGGTCCCTGGAGAGCTCGAACGTGGACCTTGCGACTGAATTCGTCGGCCTGATTCAGCATCAACGATCGTTTACCGCAAATTCGAAGACGATTACGACTGCAGACCAAATGATGCAGGACTTGCTCAACATCAAGCAAGGCTGATGACTTGAGTTTGGGTTGACGCCTTCGGTTCGAAAGGTACGAAATGGAACACGGCGCGGAGCCAGAGGTGGCACCGGTGGAGAAGAAGAAGAAGAGCCAGGGTCCCCTGATCGGGATAGTCGTTGCCGCGGTGCTCGTATTGGGTGCAGGTGCAGCTGGAGCCGTCATGGGGCCCAGGTTCTTTTCCAAACCAACGGTTCAACCTAAACAGCAAGGAGACGCTCAGGCCGCCGACGACAAGGCTAGTGAGGATGACAAGGCTAGTGAGGATGACAAGGCTAGTGAGGACGACGCGCCTCCGGCTGATGGCAACCCCGGCGGAGGAGACGAGAAGCACGTCGAAACCAACGGCGCGACGCTGGAAGTCAAAGACATCACGAATCTGTCTTCGATCGTCGTAGATACGCGGTCAGCCGATGGTCAAGTGCGGCATCTCAAAATCGCGCTGTCGATCGAACATCCAGAGGGAGTCAAGGAGGCGGACTTCAAGGCGTACGTCCCACGCGCACGGGAAGCTGCCATTTGGTATTTGCGGACGCACGATTTCGAGGAGCTGTCTTCTCCGAAAAATTTCGATAAATTGCGCAAAGACCTCAACGATAACATCATTGCTGCGGTCGGCAGGAAGCGCGCTCGGCGGGTCTTGATCACGGACTTCGTAGCGCAATGAGTGACACCGGTGGCAGCGTGCCCCCAAGGCAGCGGTCGGTGCGTCCCGGAATGCAGCGACCGGGAGATCAGAAGTTGAAACGAGTCGACCTGACCGGTCGCGAACGACAGTTGCGCGGAGCCATGCAAGCGATGGCTCACGTCGCCCAACGGTTTGCTCGCTCCGCGAAGCGAACGTTGCCGTTTCTGGTCAAGCGTAAGGCTCGAATTGGTACAGAGCCTGTCGCGATCGTCGATCTCGGCGCGGAGCGCACCGTGGTCCACGGACCCATCTACGAGGTATTACTAGGCGCGGCCGACGGTCCAGCTTGGGGTCTCATGACGCTCAACCCGGAGGCCCTCGGACTCTTGCTCGAGGGCGTGCTCGGAGGCGATGGAGCTGGCAGCTCGGGCTTGGGAGCAGGCCTGACTCTTGCGCAAAATGCGCTCGTTGCGCGCATCACCCGCGCGCTTACGGAAGACTTCGTCGACGCGGTTCGCGCCGAGGTGGGTATTGCCTTGGCCGTGGAAGTCGCGCACAGCGTCGCCACCGGCGACGAACGCGAAGCCGGATTTTCCGACGGTTTGTGTGTCGACTGCACCTTCGAAGGCATCGGTGGGGCCGCCCGGATCTCGATCGCGATCGGCGCCGAAGCTCTCGAGTCGGCTGCCCGTGACAACGACTCGCCGCCGGCTCAAACAGGCGACCCGCGCATGGCTGACGCGATTTGCGAAGTACCGGTCGAGGTCGTAGCCGAGCTCGGGTGCGTCAAGCTGGGCTTGCGGCGTGTGCTCTCGTTGCAAGTGGGGCAAGTGCTGCGTTTGGAAACTGCGGTCGACGATCCAGTCGTCGTGCGTGTCGCCGGAGCCAAGAAGTTCTTGGGCGTCCCGGTCATCTCGCGGGGCCAGCTTTCTGTCGAGATTCGGGGTCGGCACGAAGCTTGAAGGTAGCGTGGTCATGAGCGACGCCAGCGTCCGAAACCCCATACCGAATGCCTTCGAAAAGAGCCCATCGTCGCCGCCGCCCAAACGCGCGCCGGAGACAGCGGCCTTTCCACAATCTACGCACCACGCCACGCAAGACAGCTTGAGTTTCGTGATGGACGTGCCGGTCGAGCTGACTATCGAGCTCGGTAGAAAAACTGCGCGAATCGGCGAGATCCTGAGGCTCGGCCCAGGGTCGATTTTGGAGCTCAGTAAGGTCAACGGCGAGCCGCTCGACGTCTACGTGAACGATCGGCTGATCGCGCGCGGCGAAGCCGTCGTGATTGGCGAGCGCTACGGAATTCGTCTGACGGAAGTGGTCGTTTCCGACGACAATCGCTCGCGCGGAGGCTCAAAAGAATGACACCCCCGCGTCAACGGAGCCTCGCTGCTTTGCTGTTCGTCCTGGCTGCAGTTCTCTCGAGCTCGCTGGCGTCAGCTGAAGAAGGGCCGGACGCCTCGCTAACCGCACGCCCCTGGCTAGCCCCTCACGCAACCCCCAAAGCTACCAAGGTCGCCGGTGGGGCCACGCTGGGGTTGGGTCGTAGTCTCGCCGTGCTGGCATTGACTGCCGTCTTGGGGGGAGCAGCGATGTATGTGCGCCAAAAAAGGCCCAAACGGCCGGGGAAGCCCAGTTCGACACTGCGTGTACTCGGGTCGACCCGCGTCGGGCAGCGCGGAGAGTTGGTGTTGGCGGAGGTCGCCGGCCGAAAGATCCTGCTCGGAGTCACCGACTCTGCAGTGCGGAAGCTCGGCTGGATCGACACGGATGATCAGGAGCAAGAAAGTGCCCTCGCTATGGCGAGGCCACGACTGGCTGGCCAAGCGTCGGCTGCACTGCGAGCTGCAAGCGAAGAAGCCGCCGAGCGCACGATCGTGCCGCGCTCGTTTCGCGATGTATTGAAGGACGCGCTCGGTGGCCTGGGCAAGTCCTCGGATGACTCGGCCGCCGCTCAATTGGCCGAGCAAACGCGCGATACCTTCTCACGCAGTCAACCAAAACCGGGGCCGGCTCGGCAGGCCACCGTGATGGTCGACGTGGAGGGTCAGGCCCAGGGACTGCTCGCCCGCTTGCGGGAGCCCCGCGCCTGATGAATCCGGCTGACTTGCTCAAGACCAGCGAGCTTGCGCCATCGCTGAAGCTTCTGCTCGTCATGACGCTGCTGTCGCTGCTGCCCGCGATATTGCTCACGACGACGTCTTTCGTGCGCACGGTGGTAGTGTTGTCGTTCGTCCGACAGGGGGTGGGCGCTGGCCAGAGCCCTCCCACCCAAGTGATCATGGGGCTGTCCATCTTTCTGACCATTTTCACGATGTCCCCGGTCGCCGTACAGATCAAGACGACGGCGGTTGACCCATATCAGGCTGGCACGATCACCGACATGCAAGCGCTAGAGGCCGGCGCTGCGCCGCTTCGGCGCTTCATGCTGCGGCAAACGCGCGAAGCCGATCTAAAACTGTTCTATGATGCGACGAACACGCCCCTGCCACAGACCGCGGATGACGTTCCGTTGCGTCTGGCGATGCCGGCGTTCGTGATTTCCGAGCTCACCACTGCATTTCAGATGGGTGTCATCATCCTTTTGCCGTTCCTCGTCGTCGACTTGGCCGTCGCCTCGTTGCTGATGAGCATGGGCATGATGATGGTCCCGCCTTCCACCATCAGCTTACCGATCAAGCTTTTGCTCTTCGTGTTGGTGGACGGTTGGAATTTGGTCGCGGGTTCGCTGCTTCGGAGCTATTCGTGACTACCGACGGCGCGGTGGAGCTGTTCCGCAATGCGTTCATGGTGGCGGCGATCATCGCAGGTCCCACTTTGCTGGCCGCGCTAATCGTGGGGCTTGTGGTGGGAGTGCTCCAGGCCGCGACCCAGGTCAACGAAGCCAGCATCAGCTTCGTGAGCAAGCTCTTGGTGGTCGGGATGACTTTGGCGGTCCTCGGCTCATGGACGATGAAACAGCTCGTCGACTACACGGCACGCACTCTGTCGAGCATCGGGGACGTAACCCGGTGAACGCGCTCGACCTGCTGCTGCGAGCCGAGGGCGCGACGCTTGCCCTCGAAATGGTGCGCATCACCGGCATGGTGATCGCGGCACCCCTGGCGTGGGCTCCGGCCCCGATTCGCGTGCGCGGCGGCCTGGTCGTATTGCTCGCTCTGGCTGCGCACGGCGCGTCCGCAGGCGCCGCAGCGCAGCCGCTCGAAAATCTGTGCTTTGCCGTTGGTAGCGAGTTCGTGCTCGGGCTCGGCATAGGCTTCGTGGCGCGACTCGTGGTTGCGACCGCCGAGATCGCCTCGGAAATCATTGCGCCGATGATGGGCATCGCGATCGCTCAACAGTTCGATCCGCAGACTCGCAATATGCAAAACGTGCTGGCTGGAGTGCTGCGTAATTTTGCAACGCTGCTAGCCTTGATTGCAGGGCTGCAGCGGGTGGTAGTGGGGGCGGTGCTCCAGAGTTTTAGAATCGTCCCCGTTGGTTCGCTCGCAAATCCGGGCCTCGCGGTGCCCGGCATTCTGACGATGACCGCAGAGGCACTAGCTACGGGTGTGCGCCTGGCAATTCCGCTGATCGCGGTGCTACTTACGATTCACATCGCGTTGGCTTTCGTCGCGCGCGCGGCGCCAGCGATGCAGATTTTTTCGGTGGGCTTTGCGGTAACACTTGGGGCTGGTGGCTTGGTGTTGATCCTAGTGTTGCCCGACCTTGGTTATGGATTTTTGTCTGAAGTTTCACGCGCGGGGCTGAAGATCGAAGATCTGCTGTCGGTAGCCCAGGCATCGGCCAGTCATGGCTGAAGGCGACGACAGCGAGAAAACAGAAGACGCAACCCCAGAACGCCAGCGTCACGCTAGAGAGGAGGGCCAGTTTGCGCGCTCCAAGGACATCGGTCCGGTAGCAGCGACGGCCGCAGTGCTGCTCTTGGTCGGATCTTCCGCGGGCGACTTTTGCGCAACCATGGAGGCTTTCTGCGTCCGCTGCTTTCAGGAACCACTGTCTCTGGTGCGCGGCGATCTCGGCCTGGTGGCTCGTGATGCGCTACTCGTACTCGCCATCGGCTGCCTCCCGGTGGCGCTCGCAGCGGCCATCGCGGGCACCGCGGTTGGCTTCGTAGAAGCGGGGTTCGCGCCCAATTTCGAGCTCATCGAACCCAAGTTCGAGCGCCTCGAACCGCTCGGCAAATTGCAGCAGATGTTCTCGCCGAAGGCAGGTCTGACGAACACCGCTATCTCGTTACTGCGGGTAGTCGTCGTCGGCGCTGTCGTCGAATCGATCATGGAGAAGGAGTTCGTCTCCTTGACGCGCTTGTCGCGAGCGCCGCTGGCTGCCGCGACTTGGCAGATTGCGAACGTCGTGATGCGGGTCGTAGGGTGGTCGACGGGGGCGCTCGCGGTGATCGCCGCCATCGACTATGGTGTGTCGTGGTGGCGGCACACGCAGTCGATCAAGATGTCACGCCAAGAGTTGAAGGACGAACACAAGCAGCAGGAAGGCAGCCCGCAGATTCGGGCACGACAGCGCGCGCGCGCGCGCGAAATGCTCAAACGTGGCCTTCGAAAAGGCGTCAAGGAGGCCACCGTCGTCGTGACCAATCCTACGCACGTCGCGGTTGCGCTGCGCTACAAAACCAACGAAGGCGCGCCGCAAGTAACCACCAAAGGTTACGACGAAATCGCGCAGCAAATCAAAAAATTGGCGCGTGAAGAGGGTATTCCGGTGATCGAAAACAGGCTCCTCGCTCGGGCCTTGGCGTCGCGCGTGCGCGTTGGGCGCGTCATCCCGCTCGATCTGTACGTCGCCGTCGCCGAGCTGCTTGCCATGGTCTACCGGCTCAAGAATCGTGGCATTCGCGCCTGACTAGGGACCCCCTTCGGCCGACTCGCCGGTCCCGGCGCTCCACGAAACTCTGGCGATTTTCAAGCCAAAAATCCCGCCGTACGCTCAATACACGCCGGGCTGCGAGGGAGGTTGCGTTGGTGAGCGAGATCGGAGATAAACCCGCCCGTGCTGAAGATCGACTTGACGGGACGCCGCGCGTTCGTCATCGGTGTCGCGGATGACGGCGGATTCGGGTTCGCGATCGCCAAGGCGTTGGCCGAGGCTGGCGCCAACGTGTGCGTGGGCACCTGGCCACCGGCGATGGGAATCTTCGAAAAGCTGCTGGAGCGCGGGAAGCTTGACGCATCGCGCAAGCTTTCGGATGGCCGGCTGCTCGAATTTGAGCGAGTATACCCGATCGACGCCGCCTATGACACGTTGGAAGACGCGCCAGCGTCGATTCGCGAGAGCAAACGTTATGCTTCACGAGGCGACTTCAGCATCGCAGGGGCCGGCAAACGTTTGGTCGAAGATTTTGGCGAGCAGCCGCTCGATATCGTGATCCACTCGCTTGCCAACGGACCAGAGGTGCACAAGCCGTTGATCGAAACCAGCCGTGCGGGTTACCTGGCCGCTGTCGGCGTGAGCGCCTACTCACTGGTTTCGATGGTTCAGCTCTGGGGACCATTGATGCGACCGGGTGGTTCAATGCTGTCGCTCACCTATCTCGCAAGTGAGCGAGTGATTCCCGGCTATGGAGGCGGCATGCATGCCGCGAAAGCGGCGCTCGAAAGCGACACCCGGGTGCTTGCCTTCGAAGCAGGCCGAAAATACGGCATTCGGATCAACACGATCTCGGCTGGGCCGTATGCGTCGCGTGCCGCGAGCGTCACCGGGATTATCGACGAAGTGGTTGCGTACTACGAACGAAACGCGCCCTTGCAACAAAAGCTCGACACGGTCGAAGTCGCCAACGTCGCGGCCTTCTTGTCGAGCCCGTTGGCGTCGGGCATTACCGGCACGCTGGTGTACGTGGACAAGGGTTACCACGCCATGGGCAAAGGTCAGGGCTAAAGGCGCGTTCCGCGCTACGCCATGTTTTGTCTACCCGAGCTCGAGTACTCGGCATTTATCTTCGATTGTGACGGCACGCTGGCGGACTCCATGCCGCTACATCACGAGGCATGGATTGCGGCGCTTCGAAAGCACGGTGCGCCGTTTATTTTCGACTGGGAACTCTTCACATTGCGGGCGGGCAAAACGCTTGAACGGACGGTGGAAGAGTTGAACACACAATTCGGCTCGAAGCTCGATGCGGCTCGGGTCGCCGCTGACCAACGCTTGGGGTATGACGCGCGGCTCGAGAGCATTCAACCCATTACTGATGTCGTGGCGTTTGCGCGCGAACGCCGGCGGCTCGGTTGTCCGGTCAGCGTGGCCTCAGGCGGGGACGCGCTCACTGTCGAACGAACGTTGCGCGCAATCGGGATGGGCGGTTTCTTTCCAATCGTAGTGACCGCTGCCGAGGTTGCGCACGGCAAACCTGCTCCGGATCTGTTCTTGCTGGCAGCCGAGCGCATGGGCGTTGCGCCCGAAACGTGCCTCGTTTTCGAAGATAGTCAACTCGGCATCCTGGCCGCGCGGAGCGCTGGAATGGGCTCCGTGTTGGTGACATCAGGTGTCTGAATTTTGACGCGTCAAACGCCCGCCCTCTGGCAGGCGTCAAATGTCAAACTTTCCACATTGCGTCGTGAGCCGCGAGTAGCGCGGCCGGACGGCTGGCGACTGATCTGGGCTTTCGAACTCCGGAAAATCGAGCCGAACGGTGCTCGATGGCGCGCGGGCAAAGCACTCGTTCGTGGCACGTTTCTCGCAGCCGCCGGCCTCCGTGGCGACGGCAACAGATAGCCCGGCAAGTCAACAAGGCCTGATCGCCGAGATAGCCATTCCGCTGTCCATCGTCGGCATCGTGTTGATGATGGTGCTGCCGCTGCCGGGGTTCCTGATTGACGCCATGCTGGCCATTAGTTTGGCGGCGTCAATCGGCGTGTTCCTGATCGGGCTGTTCATGGAGAGCCCGCTTCAATTCAGCGCTTTTCCAGCGGTTATCCTAATCACCACGCTATTGCGGTTGAGCCTCAACGTCGCCACTACTCGCCTCATCCTGTTGAAGGGCGCCGAGGGCCACGGTGCCGCGGGCCGAGTCGTGGAGACCTTCGGCAAATTCGTCGTGGGCGGCAATGTGGTCGTCGGCCTGGTCGTGTTCTTGATTCTGGTGGTCATCAACTTCGTGGTGATCACCAAAGGCGCCGGTCGCGTTGCGGAAGTCGCCGCGCGCTTCGCGTTGGACGGCATGCCGGGCAAGCAAATGGCGATCGACGCCGACCTGAACGCAGGCGTCATCACCTCCGATGTTGCACGCGATCGCCGGCGCGGTCTGGAGCGCGAAGCGGACTTCTTCGGTGCCATGGACGGTGCGAGCAAGTTCGTCAAAGGTGACGCAATCGCGGGGCTGCTGATTACTTTCATCAATCTAATCGGCGGTTTGATGATCGGTTTGGCGAACGGCATGACACTCGCCAGTGCCGGAGAAACATTCTCTATTCTGTCCGTCGGTGATGCCCTCGTGTCGCAGATGCCGGCGCTGATGATTTCGACTGCCGCTGGCGTCGTCGTGACGCGTTCGGCGACAGGTGATCAACTCGGTCGCGCTCTTCGCATCCAGGTCCTAGGCAGTCGGCGTGCTGTCGCGGTAACCGCCGGCGTGTTGACGCTGTTTGCGCTCATCCCCGGCATGCCGGCCATCCCGTTTCTCGGTCTGGCGGGGATCCTGGCGTACACGGTGCGAGGCGCCGCCAAAAAGGATGCGGTCTCCAAGGCTGCAGAGGCGGCAAAGCCAACAGAGGCCGTGATCAAGCCCGGTTCCGGCGAGGAGATCGACGCTGCCCTGCCGGTCGACATTCTGGCGCTCGAGGTGGGTTACGAACTGATCCATGCCGTCGACCCGCAAATGGGCGGCAGCTTGGTCGACCGGATTGCCGCGTTGCGCAAGCAAATGGCGCTCGATTTGGGCATCGTCATCCCGCCCGTGCACGTTCGCGACAACCTGCAGATCCCACCCGGCGCGTATCGCTTCATGCTGCTCGGTACCGAACTCGTGCGTGGCACGACCCGAGCGGGACGCCTGCTCGCGATGGACGCGACGGGCAACGCGCCCAGCATCGAGGGCGAAGCCACGAAGGACCCTGCGTTCGGCACACCCGCGCGCTGGATCACATCGCGCGACCGCGAATACGCCGAAGCCTTGGGCTACACGGTCGTCGATCACACAACGATCATCGCCACCCACCTGTCGGAAATCGTGCGCTCCAACGCGCACAATATCCTCGGACGTGGTGAGCTTCAGCACCTGTTCGAGGTCTTCTCGCGCGCCACGCCGAAGCTGGTCGAAGACCTGGTCCCGAATTTGCTCTCGTTCGGTGAAGTGTTACGAGTCATGCGCAATTTACTTCGAGAGAGCGTCTCGATTCGAGACCTGCGTTCATTGCTTGAGGCACTGACCGAGCTCGCGCCTCAAACGCGCGACCCAGAGCAGTTGACCGAGCTCACTCGCCAGCGGTTGTCGCGCCAAATCACGGCCTCGTTCATGGGCGTGGATGGCACGGTGTCGGCGCTCGTCCTCGACGCGCAGGTCGAGGACATGTTTCGGCGCTCCTTGCGCGAAATCGCGTCTGGGACGGGCGGCGCCCTAGATCCCGAATCGGCGCGCCTGCTGGGCATATCGCTCGAGGCTTCGGTGAAACGGATGACGCTGGCGGGGCGGCCACCGTGCGTCATCACCAGCCCGGACGTGCGTCGCTATCTGCGCGCATTCGCAGAACGGCGCTGCTCCTCCTTGGCAGTGTTGTCATTCCGAGAACTCGAGCCTGACGTCAGTATCCGACCCTTCGAAACGATCACGTTTGGCAAGGCGGCCGCGTGATTTTCCTGAAAGCCGAGGTGTAAGTTGCAGTACCAGAATTTTCGCGGCGCAGATTTGCGGGAAGCCCTTTCGGCAGTGAAGGCCACGCTCGGCCCCAACGCGTTAATCGAGAGCACGCGCCAGATTAGCAACGGTCGCGAAGGGAGGCTCGGGCACTCCTTCGTAGAGATCACTGCGGCGCCGCCCGCAGGCTTGAAATGGCCGTTCGCGAACCGGGAACCGGTCACGGCCGAGGCCCCGTTGCGTCGTCGGGGGGCGCGCGCGCACGCGCACGCGCAGTCGGAGCTCACCAACACGGCCCGCAACCCCGGATCGAAGGGGCGTGATGCCGAAGAAATCGAGCGCGAGTTGTCGGTGTTGCGGCAAATGCTCGAGGAGCTCAACGCCAGTCGTCCGCCTCGCGAACGCGCCATCACGCTCCTGCACGCCGCCGGCATCGAGGGTGCGCTGGCTCGCGATCTCGCGAATGGTGCTGCCCGCGCGGCGCGCCGCGGCGCCGATCCGCTGCGCCAATGGCTACTGGGTCGCATCAAGGAACGGCTTACGGTTAGGCCCAGCCTGCTTGCTGATATGACGCCCCGGGTGCTCGCCTGCGTTGGTCCTGCTGGCGTCGGGAAGACCACTACGCTGGCCAAGTTGGCAGCGCGCGCGCGGCTCGACTATGGGCGAAGCGTTGGCGTAATTAGCCTAGATACGTTCCGAGTGGGAGCCGTGGAGCAGTGGCAACGCTATGCAAACCTGATGGGCATTCCATTTCAGGTCGCAAACGACACCGCTTCTTTTTCGCGAGCAATGCGAGAGATGCCGTCGGATCTGCTGCTCGTCGATACCGCGGGCCGCTCGGTCCACGGAACGGCCTGGCCGCTCGGTCATTGCCTGCGCGAAGTGACGGACCGCACGGTTAGCACGCTTTTGGTATTGCCCGCGTGGCTTCGGGCCAACGACGTGTCGCGTATCATGGAAATGTACGATGATCCAACGCCGACCGATCTGGTCGTAACGAAGCTCGACGAGACGTATCAAGTGGGCGGCATACTGCATGCCGCGCTGCCGACGCAGTTGCCCTTTGCCTATCTGTGCAACGGTCCACGTGTTCCGGAAGACATCATGGAAGCTTCGGTCGACGGAGTGCTGGACGCAGTGTTTCCGAGTGAATCGTGACATTCGGGAGTGAAGCACACTTGTCGGATGCTCCTGCAACCCGAAATACGTCTCGCGGCCGAGAGCGCGATCAAGAAACGTATGATCGCTACATGCCCCTCGTGCGACGCATTGCGATGCGTACGATTAGGAGTTTGCCAGCCTCACTCACTTTCGATGATATCCTATCTGCTGGTTGGGTGGGCATGGCGGAAGCGCTGCAACGGCGTACCGGCCAAATGGAGGAGGAGCATTTCGAGGCCTACGCATCGTATCGAGTGCGCGGGGCAATCCTGGATTATTTGCGCGCGCTCGACCCGCTGTCGCGGAAATTGCGTGGCGCGTCGCGACGCATCACCGACGCCGTTTCCGATCTCACGAATCGCTGCGGTCGTAGTCCAAACGAGGATGAAATCGCCGGAGAGCTCGGGTTGTCGCTACCCGCATATCAGTCGTTGCTCAGCGAAATTTCCGAGGCAGGCTTCGCTCGCTTGGAAATTTCTTCGATTTCCGAGCCGGCGTCCCAGGATCCGTCTCCCGAAGCGACCACCTTGCAAGCTCAAGTTGTCGAGAGCGTCTCGCTGGCAATCGACCAATTGCCGGAACGTCTGCGCCTAGTGCTCGCGTTGCACTATCAGGACGAATGCAGCCTGCGTGAAATCGGCGAGGTACTCGGCGTCACGGAGTCGCGGGTCTGCCAACTCCACGCGGAAGCGGTGCATCTCATCCGCGCCAGGCTAGAAAATCGCCCGAGGCGCGTTGATGGCTTGAACGTGGGAGCTAGTCGCTAAGGGCTTGGGAATGGCCAAATTGGTCGGTCAACAATGCTTCATCGGAAGATCCCGGCGAACCTGGCCACGAAAGTCGCGCCGAATCGATCGAGTTAGCTATTCCCGGTCCCTAAGCGAAGTCTGGACGTTTTGGAAGCTAAAGAAATGTACCTGTCTGGTCGTTTTTTCATATTGGTCTTGTCCGTTCGAGAGTTTTGTTTTTCCTTGATCAGAATGATTGATTTTGCGTCCTCGTTTTCGAGCACAAGTTCGCTCGCGTATTTTATGGAGTCATCTACATGAACATTCAAAGTCAGCGTTTCGGTGTAGTTGAGTTTGCAGACGACGCGGTCGTGGATTTCCCGGCCGGCGTGATTGGTTTCGCCGATGAGCGTCGATTCGTGCTGATCCCACACAAGAATTCTTCGTACCTGGCATGGTTGCAATCGGCGACCACTCCCGCCTTGGCATTTCCGGTCGTTTCTGCGCACGCTTTTGGCACCGATTACGCAGCCGTGTCGATCGAGGCCGCCAAGGCCGCGGGGGGGGGTGCTCAAGCAGATGAGTGCGCTGTGATGGTCATCTTGTGCGCGCCTCAAGCGCGGCCGGCTACCGTCAACCTGCTGGCCCCGGTGGTCGTCAATCTTCAGACGCGCCTGGGCGCCCAGGTCATTCTGCAAGACAACCGCTATACGACGCGTGAACCTTTCGTTCTTGACCTGAGCCCTGAGCGCGTGGTCTCGGGCGAGTCGCAACCGCTGGCTGCAGCTGCCAGCGGCGCGCTGAGCGCGTGAAAAGAGAGATCGTGGCTGCAGCTCCGCCCCCTCAAAAAGGTTCGTTCGGCAAGGACGAGGACAACTGGTTCGGCAGTGACGACAGTGAAGCGCAGTCTCGCGCTGAGCAGAGCGTTGCCGCGGTGGGCGCCCGGATCGTCGGAGCCAAGCCGTTCCCGATCGCCGCGCGCCGCTTGGAAGAGCTAACGCGAAATCCCAAGGCGCGCTTGGAGCAGGTCGTGTCGGTGCTGGAGACCGACCCCGGGCTGTCCGTGCGCTTGCTGCGCCTGGTGAACTCGGCGGGCTACGGCCTCAAAGTTCGCGTGACTTCGGTACGGCACGCGGCGGTCCTAGTGGGCACCCGTCGTCTGCATCAGGTGGCGACGACCGCCGCCATTTTGGATTTGTTCGACGCTGGCAACGAGACGGCGGTCGAGCTCTTAGAGCACGCGGCTGTAGTCGGCTCGCTGTGTCGGTACTTGGCTGTGCACCTCGGGCTGCCGCATGACGAGCTATTTACCTGCGGCTTCTTGCACGACATCGGCAAATTGATGTTGCTCGACACCGAGGGCGAGAAATACGCCGCTCTGGTCCGCGAGTACGGCAACGCGCCCGATCAAATGCACATCCAGGAACGGAAGATGTTCGGCTTCGATCACGCGGTGCTCGGCGCGCACGTGCTGACGGCCTGGAACATCCCCGAACCGGTGCCAAAAGTCGTCGCGTTTCATCACCAGCCTGGGCGCGCCATGCAGGACACCCTCTTGACGTCCATGGTGCAGACGCTGCGCCTCGCCGACATGATGTCTTACGCGCTCGTCATGGACAGCGAAGACGACGGCATTGCGCTCGTGACCGAGAGCGAGGCCGCTCAGTACTTGGAGATCTCCGAGCCGCAGGTCGCGGCCATGTGGAACGATTTACGCGCCTTGGCCGATCGCAGCCGCGCGCGCTCGCATGGTCAGCCGGACATGGAGGTCGTCGCGCCGCGCCGTTTGGACGTGCCGCGTTCGCTTCGGCCGCGCCGCTCGGGTGCACCGCGCTCGCTCAGGCCCGGCGACATGCCGTCGATTTCGATGCCTGCCGCCGGCCCACGTGCGCACGACAAGTCGCCCAACTCGAGCGGCCCTGCCTCGCCCCGCACCAGCGACGTCAACGCAGTTCCCGCGCATTTCGCGTGCGTCGCCTGCAGCAAGCCGAGCTTCGGGAACCTGTGCGCGGCGTGCGAAGGTCACGTGTGCCCGGAGCATCAGATTGGACCGGACCACTGGTGCGTGCTGTGCATGCGCGAGCAAGAGAAATTCCGCGAGCGCAATCAAGTCCCCAACTACCTCAAGGTGACCGGGCTGGCGCTAGCCGGCTTCTCCGTCGGCGCGTCGGTGACGGGCGTGATGGTCTCGCAGACCTTCGCCGTGTGGAAGCTGATCGTCGCGCCGCTTACCATGGTTCTGCTGTGGGGCGTGTTGCTACCCGTGGCGCACCGTTTGTGGTTGCGCAGGCGCTTCCTCAACACGCGCCCGAAGGGCCGCGTGCCGCTACCAATTAAGTTGCCGCGACCAAACCCGGTTTTCATCTCCTCGCTGGACGCGAACCTGGAGAACGACGGTCTGATGGGGCCCAGCATGCCCCCGCCCAGCCAGGGCGCGATCTCTGTCATCGGACCGGTTGGGCAGGCCATCGTAGTGCCGGTCGAGCCAGAGCTACCGTTGCCGCCGAACGGCGCAAATAGCGTCGCGCCGCAGCCGCTCGAAGCGTCTCGCGCACCAACCACCGATCGTAGCCCTGCCGAAAGGGTCGCGACCGAAACTGCGCCACCGCCCAGCGAAGATGAGCTCGACCAAGCCGCCGACGCGCTCGAGCGCAGCAGCGAGGTGATGCCGAAGGCAGAGCCGGTTGCCGCGTGCGTCGAAGCGGTTCAAGAGCCCGCGGGTCCCCTGGTGGGCGCTGCTGCTAGCCTGAACCCTCCGCCTGCGCCTGAGCTGGCGGTGTCGAAACCGGCCGCTACTGATTCGATAGCGGCGCACATCGCCACTCTGCTTGGTCCACCGACAAGCGATCTGTCCGAATTCCCGAGTGTGGGCAGCGCCGGCGAGCTCGAACAAGTCATGGCCTCCGTCTCCGCCCGTTTGGGGTGCGACCTGCCGAGCAACGACTACATGGGGCCAAGCGCTGAGCTGCGCGCGGCGACCATTGCGCCCATCCCCGAACCCGAAGAATCGGAGCCCCCGGCGGCCGCGCCGATCGCCGAAGCCCTGCCGATGCTCGAGCCAGCGCCGCTCGTCGAAGCTGCCGCTGAGCTCGCTCCAGTCGTGGAGGCCGCACCAGCTGTCGAAGCAGCGGCGCCGGTCGAAGCTGCCGCCGAGCCAGCGCCGGTCGCCGAGACAGCGCCGGACCCCGAGGCAGCGCCGGACTCCGAGGCAGAGCCGGACTCCGAGGCAGAGCCGGACGCCGAGGTAGCGCCGGACTCCGACGTGGCTGCAATTGCCGCGCCGGTCGACACTCTGCCTCCTGCGTCGGTGGCGTTCGCGCCAGTGGCCGCACGCTTGGTCTTCAAGCGCGTGAATCTCGACCAAGGCTGCTCGCCGCGAATCGCGTTCAAGTGCGCGATTCCGATCGCCGAATCGTGCTCGCCCGCGCCGCGTCGCACCAGCTTGCGTCCGTCCGGTCAAGAGCACGCCGCGAGCGAGGTGCCCGGACCGATGACCTTGCGCGGCCTTGGCTGAGACCGCGCGCTTTGCGTTCTAGCGCGTGAACAGTGTTGGAGCGTTGCTCAATGGTCGCTGCGAGTGAGCGGGGCGGTGACCTCGTCGCAGATCAGGTGTGTGTGCGTCGAGCTCACGGTGCAAGTGTAGGTGAGGCCGGTTTGGCAGCCAGGGCCAACCCAAACTCGCGACGATCAGCGTACGCCCAGGCTACGCCGCCCTGAATCAGGAGCTCGTTGGCGTCGCCGATGGCGGCCCGACCTTTGACGAGCTTGTGCCCGAGGCGCGTGAGCTCGGTGAGCACGGCGCTCGGCGGCGGAGTGCGCGGCTCGTAACGGACTTCATCGGGCACGAAGCTTTGATGAACACGCGCTGCGTCGACCGCGCTCGAAAGCGATTCGCCGTGATCGATCACGTGGCGCAACACCTGGACGATCGTGCTCGGAATGGTGTCGCCGCCCGGTGTGCCGAGCACGAGCACTGGCTCGCCCCGAGCGAGCACCAGAGTGGGCGCCATGGAGCTCACGGTGCGTCGACCGCCGAGTGGCTGATTGACGCCTTCCGCCGAGAACGACGCGACCGAGTTGTTGAGCACGACTCCCGTGCCCGGCGCCACCAGCCGCGCGCCATAAGATTGCGACAACGTGGTCGTGAAACTGACCACCATGCCGTCGCGATCGACGACCGAAAAATGCGTGGTGTGCTCGAATTCGCGGAGGGCGCCTTCGTACAGCAGGTGCACGCTCGCGGATGGTGTGGCGTGCGCTGCGTCGATCGGAGCCGAGCCGAGCCATGTGCTCGGGTCCAGAAAGCGCGCGCGATTCTTGGCGTTCTCGTCTGCGCCGAGTGAATCCGGATCGACCACGCCGAAGCGGCGCTCGGCCTGCGCGCGCCGCGACGCTTCCAGAAATAGGTGCAACTCTGCCGCGGAATCATGAGGTTGGGCGCTCGCATGTAAGGACTGCAGCATGAGCAGCGTCTCGGTGACTGCTACGCCGCCAGCAGACGGAGGCGGCATGACCTCGACCTGGAAGCCTTCGTAGTCGATGCTGAGCGGCTCACGCCATTTGGCCTGATACGACGTCAGATCCGTATTGCTGATTAGGCCGTGTGCGAGCGTCGTGAGCCCGCGAGCCGTGACGCCGCTGTAAAAGCCGTTTCGACCCTGATCGGAGATGCGCTTCAGGGTGGCGGCGAGATCGCGCTGCACCAAGCGCTCGCCCGCCGCCCACGGTTTCTTGCCGTTGCCGAAAATCGCACGAGCAGCGCGGTCTTGAGAGAGAGCGCGAAAGCTGCCCGCGAGCAGCGCGGCTTGATGCGACCCCAGCGTGTAACCATGCGCGAGCGCTATCGCCGGCGCGATCACCTGCGCGCGCGCTAGCTTGCCGAAGCGATCGTGCGCCAACTCCAGCCCCGCGACGCTGCCCGGCACCCCGACCGACAGCGCGCCACTGCCGCCGCTCTTCTCCATGGCGTTGAATTGTTCACGCGACAGCGCGAGCGGCGCGGTCTCGCGGAAATCCAAGGCGGCTGTGGGTCCGCCCTTCGGGCGTACCAAGAGAAAGCCGCCGCCTCCAAGGTTCCCGGCGCTCGGATGAGTGACGGCTAGCGCGTAGGCGACCGCGACTGCGGCGTCTATCGCGTTGCCGCCGTGCTCGAGCATCGCGATGCCGGCACGCGTGGCGTTCGCCTCCACACTGGTGACGGCGCCGAATTCGCCGCGCACTGAATTGGGGCCGCCTTGCGCGCTGAGGGGGTGAGGGGAGATCAGAGCGGGAGTGGGAGCGGGAGCGGGAGTGGGAGTGGGAGTGGGAGTGGGAGTGGGAGTGGGAGTGGGAGTGGGAGTGGGAGCAGGCGCGGGCACGGGCACGGGCACGGGCACGGGGGTGAGCGTGAGCGTGGACACGGGAGTGAGAGCAAGGATTTTGCTTGCTGGGGTACGCGGGTGCGCAGGCTCGGGGGCTGGAGCACTGACTTGCTGTCGCGAGCATGCGAGCGCCCCCAAGAACAAGAGTGTCACAGCGCGGCGCACGCGCCGAGCATACACGTGGCGCGCGAAAACGCGCTAAGCTTCGCGGGCCATGGATCTGGTGCCCACGCCCCTACAAATTGCGATCATCACTGTCAGCGACACGCGCACGCTGGACACCGACAAAAGCGGCGGTCTACTGATGGATCAGCTGCTCGCCGCCGGCCACGTGATCGCTCTCCGCCGCATCGTCAAGGATGACCTGGACGCCATCCGTAGCGCGCTCTCGCAGGGTATCGACGAACCGCTGATCGACGTCGTGATCACCACTGGCGGCACCGGCATAACCCAGCGCGACGTGACGCCAGAGGCCTTCGGGCCGCTCGTGACCAAAGCCATCCCCGGCTTCGGCGAGCTGTTTCGCTGGCTGAGCTACGCAGACATCGGTGCTTCGACGATTCAGTCGCGCGCCGAAGCGGGGCTGTGCGGCACCACTCTAGTATTCATGCTCCCGGGCTCGACCGGCGCGGTGCGCCTGGCACTCGAGAAGATCATCTTGCCGCAGCTCGATTCGCGCACCAAGCCGTGCAACTTCGTCGAGCTACTGCCGAGGGTCAGGTCCGAGGGCTAGCCGTAGAAACGGAACCAGATGCTGGCACGAACAGCGAAGCCGTGCCCGTTAGCGCTCGCTGCGAATGCAAAACTTATACATTGAAGGCGCGGACGCGAAGGCACCGACCGGAGTCGAGCGTGAATCTCACGCTCGGGGGCGGTGTGTGCGAGTCGATCAGAGCGTCGGCCAGCTGGTTAGCGCCGCACGATCAACAACCCCGGGTCGGACTTCGCCCATTCCGTCAGATCGCCGGCGGCGACCGCTACTACTCGGACGCCGAGGGCTCGCGCTTCGCGCACGACGCTGGGCGCGCCTTCTTCGGCTGAGGCGCTGACCAGCACGTCGGCGGCGGCGATGTAAGTGAGGGCTTCGGGGCGCGCCAGGCGACCGGTGAAGTGGGCGCTCGGAAAATCGCGGCGCAGCGGCGCAAGCTCCGGGCCATCGCCCACGACCACCACTGACAACCCGTCGAACGGCGCGAGCGCGCGGAGGGCGATAGCGACGCGTTTGCCGGGGATCAGTCGCGAGACGATCAGCGCGAGCGGCTTCGTCGCGTGTAGGCCCAGGCTGCGCCGCGCGGTCGCGCGCTCGGGGACGCCTTCGACATCGATCGGGCTGGGCTCGACCTGCACTGACGCGCCAAGCTCGGGGTTCGCCGCGCTCAGTAGCGACGCCAATTCGGTGCTGGTGACGCGCAAGCGCGCGCTACGCGCGACCCAGGCGCACGCGATGTGCCGTCGCAGCCTCGGCGGCAAGCGGCAGAACAAGCGAACATCCGAGCCATGGCCGACGAGATCGAGCTGAGTCCCGCTTGCTTTAGTGAAGGAGAGCGTGGCGATGGGCCAAGCGCAGGGCAGTAGGAAGTGTGCTTGCACGCGGGCGAACGGGCCCGCGGCGCGCACGGCCCGTACGGCGCGCGTCGCAAACGCCGCCGCGCCCGCGACGCGCGTCGGATGTTCCTTCAAACGCGCCAGCGCGCCGGGCCAACCGAATGCGCCGCCGTCCGCAATCCAATGCAGGCGCGCGCCGTCCTGCTCACGAGGTCCTGATCCGGGGACGAATACGGACACGTCGTGTCCGGCGCGCACCAGGTGCTTTACTTCGGCGGCAACGAAATGGCCCGAGGCGTCGCCCGGCTGGCGCGGGTAGGAGGTGCTAACGACGGCGATGCGCTCGCTCAAGAGCGCGGCAGCTCGCCGAGCGCCTTCACGGCATCGGCGCCTTGCGCTTCGAGCAACTCTCCCAGGTTGCGCAGGTAGCGGAAGCTGTAGATGCCGGAGCTGTGGCTGTCGCCCCAAGTGAAGGAGAGGGCGTAGTTGCCCACCCGTTCGATCTCCCGCAGCTCGAGATTGCCGCCGTCTTGAAAACGGATCGCCCCCGAGTGCCCCTGGCAACCGGCGCACGGGCAATATCCTCTTAAAATTTCATGGGGATAGCTCATCTTAGGCCCGTCAGCCCAGGTGACTTCGAAGGTGCTGGCGCCGTGCGGAGCCTTAATGGCGGTGGGTCGGAAGCGGATTTCCATGCGGACAATTCGGTAAAAAACGGGTTCTGATCGGTGGATCGGGTATTGCCAAGCCCGCCGGGGTCTGTCATATCCACGACCCCTTGGCGAACACCAGCGAATCGGTTCAGTGCAGGCCTCTCGAGGTCCAAGTCGGCGACAAAGGCATCGAGCGTGCGATCAAGCACCTCAAGCGCAAGATGGCTGCAGAAGGCATCCTGCGTGAGCTCAAGCGCCGCCGACATTACATGAAGCCCTCGATCAAGAAGCGCAAGAAGCAGAGCGAAGCCGCTCGTCGCCGCCGCAAGCGCCTCAAGACCGACGAAATTCCGCGTACAATGGGCTAGTGGCGTTGTTTTTTGGGGCCCCGCCCCTTTTCTCCTGTGTTTTTTTGGGGCCCCGCCCCCAAAACACGCCTTGGGCCAGCAAACTTGGCCCAAGTGACTGAAATTGCTGAATCTGCGCCGCATGGCCCTCGCGCCCGCTGCACAGGCGGCAGCCTTTCCCCGTCCGCCGATCCGCATCCGTAGCCTGCTGGCGCTCGGGCTCGTCGCCTGGTTGCTGTTCTCGCTCGTGCCGCGCGCGCTCGCCGGCTACCGCGTGCATACACTCGCTACCACTGTCGCCGACTATGCCGTGTGCATGGCGGGTCCGACGGGTCCCGCGTTGTTTCGCGACAACCCGGCCGAGTTCGCGCGCCTCGTGCATCGGCGCATCGTGGCCGCCTCGCCCAGTGAGCGGCCGTTCGAGAAGTGCGCGAAGCACGCGCTGATCATCACCGGCTCCACCGACATCGCGCGCAAGCATGAGCTGAGCGCGGCGAGCTTCGCGGAGTTTGGGCTCGCTGGCAGCGAGACGGCGTCGACGCTGGCGGTCACGAGCGAGCCTTTGGTAACCGCGGCGCACTCGGCCTGGCCGTTCGTGCGTGGTTATACCGCGCTCGTCAAGCCGTCGCTGGGTGCTTACGAAGCGATTCATCCGGTGCAGCTGCCGAAGCCTGGCGTTGGCCGCGGCATTCCGGCGTGGCGCGGCGTGTATCGCTCAGTGAAGCATACGCCGGACGGGCTATTGCTCGCGTTCGGCAAGGGCGCGCATCTGACGGTGCACAAGAGCACGGACAACGGGCTCACTTGGCGCCCTGCCGCGACCGCAGTGACCAGCGACTTCGCCGAGCGCTGCTCAACCGGCGATGGGCGAGCATACGAAGTCGGTCTGAGCGCGGATCACGACGTGCTCGAGGTCAGCTCGATCGAGCTCGACGGCACGGCGCACGCGACCCAGCTCGCGCCGCAAACCAGCAGCGTTTATGCCGTGGCTTGTGACGAGCGCGCGCTGGTCGTGCTCTTGCGTGCCCAGAACGCCAAAGGCACTGACATGTACGTCTGTCCGTTTGCGAGCCGCTGCGCGGTGCTCTCCTTGCCGCGCGCCGATGCGCTGCCGGGCCTGAACGAGCAGACGTTAGACGTCGCGCGCGTGCACGGCACGACGGTGCTGGCGGTGACCGCGAAGGACATCGTGCGCGTCAGCTCGAGCCGCGACGAGGGCCGCTCTTGGACGCCGTTCTACGTCGCGTTCGACGTCGCCGAGCATCCGGAAGTGCGCGTCGACGTGCGCACGCCGTCGCACTTGCTAACCGTGGACAATCGCTTGTTCCTGTACGGCGGCGGAAATCGCTCGGCGCAGTCTTACAGCGTGCTGATCTCGGACGACCACGGCGCGAGCTTCCGTACGCCGTGAGCTGACGCCGAGGCGTCGCTGTCGCTTTAGCGAGGCGCGGCGGATACCCCGGGACGGTCCGCCCGGTCGGCGATGTTCGCGGCAAAGTCGGGCGGGCTCACAGCTGCCGGCGGGTTTTCGGCCGTAGCGGGGGGGGGCGCAAGCTGCACGGCGGGCAGGGCGCCGGCATTCGCTCGGGGCTCCTCGAACGCGCGTGGCTCAAATACCGGCGACGCCGCCAACGGCGCGGGCTGCGCGGGGTGCGCAGGACGCGTCTGAAACTCAGCGCCCGCGGTCGCCGCATTCGGTGCGGGCACGACTTGAGTTGGGATGAGCAGCAAGGCGAGCGCGATGAACGTCAGTGCAGCCAATGTGAGCGCGAGAGTCGGTGCCCAACGCCACTCCGCATATTCCCTGAACCACCTGGGTGCGCGCATGAGCTGAATCTCGGTCACTGACGCCACTCGCACCAGGAGCGTACACGTGAACGTTCGCTCGGCGACCGGAAACCGACGTCGTCACCTCGGCTTTGCCTCAGCATCGCGCGACTGTCATCAACAGCGACTACACGCGTCTCTCAACCAACGAGGGTCGAACGATGAGTCGATCGATGACGGCAACTACGCGCAGCGTGCTCAGCACGCGCGTCGCCCTGTTCGGAATGATGGCTTCGGTTTGTGTCGTTGGCGGCTCGCTGGCCCATTTTGCCCGCGCCAGCACGCACAATGTTGCCCCAGTGCTCGCAGTGTCGACACCTCGCCGCGTGCCAGTCGGGCCTTCCAACGCTGAAGTTGCACAGCCCAGCGAAGCCGCGCGGGCCGCGCTCGGAAAGCGCATCTTCTTCGATAAAAGCCTATCTGAGCCTTACGGAACGAGCTGCGCGAGCTGTCACGAGCCGGCGCGCGGTTTCGCCGGCAACCACGGCTCCACGATCGGGGTCGCGCTGGGCAGTCGCCAGGGACATTTTGCAGCGCGTAACACGCCTTCGGTCATGTACCTCAAGTATACGCGTCGCTTTCACCTGCATTGGGAAGAGGACGCACCGCTGGTCGACGCTTACGGCGGGTTCTTTTGGGATGGCCGCGTCGACCGCTTGGCCGATGTGCCGAAGCAGCCTCTCATGAACCCGAATGAGATGAACAACAGAAGCAGCGCCGACTTGCTCGAGAAGCTTCGGCAGAGCGACTACAGTGGCGAGCTCCGCCGGGAGTTCGGCGAGCTCGATGACGCAGAGCGCGCGCTGCAATCACTCGGTGAGGCACTCGCGGCGTACCTGACCAGCCCCGAGCTGGCTCCCTTCTCGTCCAAGTACGATCAATTCATTCAGCATCGCGTCGAGCTGAGCGCGCTCGAAGCACGCGGTCTGCGCTTGTTCAAAGATTCCGCCAAAGGCGGTTGCTCCGAGTGCCACAAGCTCAACGACACACTGCCGTCTCCGGAACGCTCGCTGTTCACCGACTACGGGTTCGATGCGGTCGGCGTGCCTCGCAACACGAAGTTGCCGGTGAATCGCGACAGCGCCCATTTCGATCTCGGGCTGTGTCAGCGTCCGAATCCGCAATTCCACAGTGATTCTCCGCAATTTTGCGGCGCATTTCGCACGCCTTCGTTGCGCAACGTCGCGCTCCGGGAAAGCTTCATGCACAACGGTGCGTTCTCGTCGCTGCGCGAGGTCGTCGCCTTCTATGCTTCGCGCGCGACAAACCCGCGGCGCTGGTATGGCAAGCAAGAGTTCGATGATCTACCCGAGCAGTATCGAGAAAACGTGAACGTGGACAAGGCGCCGTACAATCGCCACGCAGGTGAACGGCCTGCGCTCGACGCGAGCGAGATCGACGCCGTCGTTGCGTTCTTGGGTACGCTCAACGACACCACGCTGCGTTGAGAATTGCCACAGGTGTGCGCGCGTTACCTGTCACGCGTACACAGCGCCAACGCAAACAACAACGAATGGTTTCGAACACGCTGCGCCAGAGTCACACAGGCTGAGTATCGAGGACGCACTCGTTCACGAACACGCATAAAGCGTGTCCGCGCAGCGAGCATGACGCGTTCAGGGAGATCAGTCATCATGCGAATCAATTTGTCCCCGTGGCTTTTGAGTTGTGCTGCGATCACTATGGCTTGCAGTTCCGCGCCTTCAGACAGCGGCGGGGAAACCTCCGAAGCCGCCTCGAGCGCAGTACCGAGTCAGGTCATCGCTGCGCGCAGCCGCAACGACAAGCACGACCGGGACACGAAGAGCCCGATCAAACACGTAATCGTGATCGTCGGTGAAAACCGTACTTTTGACCACGTTTTCGCGACGTACAAGCCGAAGCACGGCCAGCGAATCGACAACTTGCTTGCCAAGGGCATCATCAAAGAAGACGGCAGCCCCGGCCCAAACTATGCGCTCGCCGTACAGAAGAGCGCGTCAGATACGCAAAGCTTCGAGCTCAGCCCGGCCGGTAAGACGGCGTACAAGGTGTTGCCGGCCGCGCTGGCTGGCGGTCCGACCAACCCGTACCTGGCCACGCTGGAGGACGCGAAGCTCGCGGAGGGCAATGCACTGCCCAAGAGCTACCTTCCGTACCTGACCACCGGTGGCACGGGCTTGAAGAGCGGCACGCCGGACACGCGCTTGCCCAACCCGGCCGCGCTCCCGCCTGGCCCGTTCCAGCTCACGCCCTCGATCAAATACGATGACTACGCGGCAAGCCCCGTGCACCGCTTTTACCAGATGTGGCAGCAGCTCGATTGCAGTGCCTCACAGGCGAGCGACGAAAACCCCTCGGGTTGTCGCGCAGACTTGTTCCCGTGGGTAGAGGTTTCGGTCGGCGCAGGCGCCAACGGCGCCACGATTCCCGCCAACTACGACGCCACGACCACGAGGGAAGGGTCCACGGCGATGGGCTTCTACAACGTGTTGCAAGGCGACGCGCCGTACTTCAAGAAGCTCGCTGATCATTACGCAATGAGCGACAATTTTCATCAATCCATCCAAGGTGGCACGGGCGCCAACCACGTGGCGTTGGGTACGGGCGACGCGGCCTGGTTCAGCGACGGCGCTGGCAAGCCGCTCGTCCCGCCGACCTTGAACACCGAAAACCCGAACCCGCAACCGGGTACCAACAACTGGTACACGCAAGACGGCTATTCGGGCGGCACTTACAGCGATTGCTCGGACGCCACGCAACCCGGCGTCGGCCCCGTGCTCGACTACCTGAAGGCGGTCAACGTGAAGCCCAATTGCGAGAAAGATCACTACTACCTGTTGAACAACTACAACCCGGGCTACTTCGGCGACGGCACGGTGGCCTCCGGTCAATTCGTGATCCCGCCCAGCTCGACCCGCACGATCGGTGACGAGCTACTCGATCATCACATCTCCTGGCGCTACTACGGAGAGAATTGGGACAACTACGTAGCTGATCCGGACGCTTCGGGACCAGGCAGTGAGTACTGCAACATCTGCAATCCGTTCCAGTACGCCACTAGCATCATGACCAACGACAAGGTGCGCAACAATTACCTGAAGGACACGAACGACTTCTATTCCGACGTGGAAAATGGCTGGCTGCCGGCGTTCTCGATCATCAAGCCCAGCGGTCTGTTGGATGGGCATCCGGCTTCTTCGAAGCTGGATCTGTTCGAGGGCTTCTCCAAGAAGGTAGTGGACGCGGTCAAGAACAACCCCGCGCTGTTCGAAGACACGGCCATCTTCATTACCTTCGATGAGGGCGGCGGCTACTACGACTCCGGCTACGTTTCGCCGGTCGACTTCTTCGGTGATGGCACGCGCATTCCGATGATCGCAGTCTCGCCGTACGCGACCAACGGCTACCTATCCCACAACTACGCCGACCACGTGTCGATCTTGAAGTTCGTAGAGCGCAACTGGGATCTGGAGCCGATCACCAAGCGCAGCCGGGACAACTTGCCGAACCCGATCGCCGACCGCTCGCTACCTTGGGTTCCCAAGAACTCGCCGGCGCTCGACGACTTGTTCGATCTGTTCGACTTCGACGGCACCCGCGCCGCCGATTGGGGCACCGAGAACGATGACGGCTGAGCGGTAGCAATCCGGCAATAGCGCCTAGGGTCGCAGGAACGCGGCGTCGCTCTGCCTTCGCGCAGCGCGACGCCGTACATTTCTGTACGGTGGAGGCAACCCGCGTCCCGCAATCGTACAGCGTGCTGATTTCAGACGATCACGGCGCCGGCTTCCGGACGCCGTGATCGGTCCTCAGCTGAGCGTTACTTCACGTCAGATGAGAAGTCCGTGACAGCGAAGCCGGTGCCCGGGTAATCGTAGAGCTCGAAGCCGAACTCGATCCCCGCGAGGTACGGGTCGGAGGACGACGTCTGCGTGCCCTTGCGGCTGATCGCGTCTTTGATGAACGGGAGTAAATCGCCGCTGAAGCTGCTGCCGCCTGTCTTCTCGTAGGCCACGTAGTTCCAGCTCTGGACCGTACCGGTCCAGACGTTGTAGCCGCTGTACGTGCCGCCTTGGCCGCCCGCCGGATTGGGCGGGGTCGAGTGGTTCAGCCAGATCATGACCTCGAGGCCGCCGGCGGGGGTCATCACTGCCGTGCTGGGGAGCGTCGGTAGCACCCAGATGTCGTACGCGGCGTCGTAGTTGCTGTCGCTGCCCGTAAAGGCGGCGGTCGAGTTGACGCTGGCGATGGCGCTCATTTTCTTGGGCAATGCGGTGTCCGACGACATGCGACCGTAGTGCCAACCGTCGACGACGGACGGATATGCATTGAGGTTGGCGCCCGTGCCGAACGTCGCCGAGTCCACCGTGAAGCCAGCGCCGCCGGAGGTGGCCTTGGGCGTGACGCACAGCTTGTTGCTCGCGTCGGGGAACAGGTTGTTCTGCACGAAGTACTTGCCTACGTCCGCCGTGCCGTTGGCGGAACCCTGGACGCCGCACAGCGGCGCTATAGTGGACGTGCCGTCGGCCACCGGGACCAGGCTCGACAAGCAGACACTGTAAGCCCCGGCGTGGTTGCCGCCCACGACCTCGAATTGGATGTCGTATGGCGCGGTACCGATGGTGCAGTTCATTTGGCCCTGACAGCTCACGTCCTTGGTGCACACCGTGCCGGTTTTGCCGCTCGCGAACGGCGGGATGCTGACGTACGGCGACACTTTGCCGGCCGTGTCGGCGCTCTGCGTGAAGGAGACGCGCACCTCGTTCCCGCCGCTGTCACCGGTCAGGATGTAGTTGAAGCACTTTGCGGGACCGGTGTACGCCTGCTTCGTGGGGGTATCGCCGCCCGTGGAGTTCAGCTCCATACCGATGGCACAGCCGTAGGCGGCGTACGTTGCGTCGACCTTGGTGGTGCCTGCGATGCAAACGCCCTTGGTCGGCGCGCACACAGGGTCAGCGGGAGTAGCGGGGCACGAGGTGCCGTCACCGAAGGTGTACAAGGAGCCTTGTATACCTTGCGGGTTATCAGTGGTGAGCGCCGGATCGCAGCCAACCCAGCAGGTGGGCGTGTTGACGACATTGGTGTCCGTGGGGCAGGTCATGTCGACGCCGCCCGCGCTTCCTGCCGTACCGGCGCTGCCCGCGTGCCCCGTCGTACCCGCGCTGCCTTGGACGCCGCCACTGCCGGTGCCGCCACTGCCGAGCGCGCCGCTACTGCCGAGCGCGCCGCTCGATCCGCCGCCGTTGGGGATGCCAACGCCCGAAGCGCCCGCGTTGGCGACGGTTCCGGCACCGCCGCCGCTGGTCGCCGGGGAGCCCGCTCCACCACCTGCCGGGCTTGGGGTCGACGAGCAGCTGGCGACGACCAGCGCTACACAACCGAGTAGACCGCCGCGGACTCCGCCCACGAGCACGCGCTCCGCCAATCTGTTCATGCCGGCGAACGTACCTTGTGTATGGAACCGGTGCCATATATTAAAGGTGCTTAACTACCGTGGGCACCCGGCTGCACGATTGGGGCAGTATTCCAGGCTTGGATTCATTGAATTCAAACTTGAAATTGGCAATGAGCGCCGAAGATCGTCGCCGCGCGCAAACCGCACTTCTTGCCTTAGTTCGCGCAAATCGCGAGACGCGGCTGTGGGTTCGGAGCCGTTAGCGGCGCGCGATGCTGACCAGCGAGCGCCCAACCCAGTCATGCTTTTTGGCACGTTCGGCGGTCGGGTCGGCCTCCGCGACGAGCACGCTGAGCGCGCGCACTTCGAGCCGCGCGGTTTCGAGCCGCGAGCGGTCGCCGTTTTGTTCGGCGCCGGCCAAGATGCGGCGAAAGGTGAAGAGCGCTGCGCTGAAGGCGTGCGCTTCGACGTAGTGATGTGCCAGCTCCTCGAGTGCCGGGCGGTCGGCTTCGAGCTGTACGGCGGCTTCGAGGTCGCGCAGGGCGAGCGCGCCTTGCCCAGCTGCGCGATACAGCCGCGAGCGCAGCAGCAGCGCACGGGCGCGCGTGTCTCCGAGGCGCACGGCTTCGGAGTAGACGAGCTCCGCCTCGCGTGCGTCGCCCATACGTTCGCGTAGCGAGCCGAGCCGCAGATAAGCCATCCCGAGGGTCGAGTCGATGGCTAGGCTTGCGGTGTACTCGCTCAGGGCCTGAGCGATCTCGCCGCGCTGCTCGAGCTCTTGGGCATGCTCGAAGTGACTGAGCGCGAGGTTACGGGACCAGCTGCCCGTTGCGCTGGCGGACGGCGCTGGCAGGACGGGCGCTGGCGCCGTTAGCGGTGCGCGCGGCCCAGGCGGCGTCGGGCGAGTGGGGGGTGTCGGCGTTGTCGAGACAGCGCCTGCGGGCGGCGCGTCTGGGAAGCGGGCAGCGGCTTGCGCGAACGCGGATTGCGACGGGACGAGGAGCAGCAGCGCGAACAGTGCTGTGTTCGAAAAACCGCGAAGCGCGCGTCCCGGCGGCCACGTCGGTAGGTAAATCGCGGCTAAATTCCCGCGTTGCGGCCGCGGCACGCCTGTTGCTGACTGAGCCGCGAAAGCCATGACACCACGTTCTACGCGCAAGACCTCTCGGCTGCTCCTGTTGTCCGTAATTCTGGGCGGACTGTTCATCTTCGGCGCGGCGTGCATGGAGGGCGCGAAGGCCCCGGTGAGGTCGGCGAACGGTGCGCTAGCACCAGGCGCTTTGGGCGGTTCAGCCAAGGGCGGTGCGGGTGCGTTTCGCGTTGTTTTCGCGGGGCCTCAGGGTGAGGCGAGCGAGGTCAGCGAGCTAAGTTTGGTGTTTAGCCGCCCGCTCCGCAAGCTCGAGTTGGCTGGCGCGCCGCCGCCGGCCCTCAGCGTGTCGCCGTCGATCGCTGGGCGCTGGCTGTGGGTGGGAACTCATGCGCTGCACTTCGTTCCTGAAACGCCGCATTTGCCGGGAGCGACAGCGTACGTAGTAACCGCACCCGCGGAGCTACGCGCGCTCGACGGCGCCACGCTCGGCACGACGTATCAGTTCAAGTTCAGCACGCCGCGGCTGAAGCTCGTGGACAGCATGCCCGGCGCTGGCTCGCGTGGCCTCGAACCGAACGCCGTGTTCACGTTGCATTTCAACCAGGGCGTGGACCCGGACAAATTCCGTGGCCTGACGAAGTTGACGGCAGTGCATGGAGGCAAGACCGAGGCGCTCGGCTTCACGGTGGTCCGGCCCGACCCGACACAGCCGAAACGGCTCGAGCTGCACCCCGCTCATCCGCTGCCTATTCACGCGCAGATCACGCTGGCAGTGTCTGAAACGCTGACCGGTCTCGAGGGGCCGCTCGCTATGGGCACGCCGATTGACGTGCCGGTGGAGACTTACGGGCCGCTCGCAGTCGACAGCGTCAATTGCGATCGCGACACGCCGCACGAGCAATGTGCTCCGGGCGGTTCTTGGTCGCTGGAGCTCAGTAACCCCGTGCCGATCAAAGACTTGAAGCGCGCGCTGTCGATCATGCCACCGGTCGCGCTGCGTTTCGAGAATTGGACTGATGAATCGACGCCGGTCTCGTACTTGAGCATCGCGGCGCCTTTTTTGGCCGGCCAAAAGTACACGCTCAGCCTGAGCGGCGATCTACGTGACGTCCACGGCCAAACTCTCGGTAAGACCTTCAGCAAGCCGATGGCGATCGACGACTATTTTCCGGCTGTCGAGATCGGCGTGCAGGGCAAGCTGCTCGACCCGCGCGCGGGCTCGGCGATCCCGGTAGGCTCGGTGAACGTCAAACACTACACGCTGAGCAGCGCTTCGCTGACGGCCGAGAACGCGCTCGC